>Ga0209979_1000336_pt1 | contig 66329 bp, 68 predicted proteins | sample AnhtaG_FD_183114 | JGI IMG/M metagenome (GOLD analysis project Ga0209979, IMG submission 183114) | Deep subsurface microbial communities from Anholt, Denmark to uncover new lineages of life (NeLLi) - Anholt_01485 metaG (SPAdes) (version 2) | ecosystem: Environmental > Aquatic > Marine > Oceanic...
ATATCCTAACTGGATCATCTTGTAATGCTTTTTCACTTACAAGTCTAAGCCTTCCTTCTGTCAAATCCTTTAAGCCATTGAATGGGTCTATTAGTTCAAATGTTAAATTATCAGGTAATTCATTCTTCATCTTTAATTCATAATCTTTTATCACATCTAAAGGTAATTTAAAAAGTGATTCATAATCTTCTGAAAAAATAATTGTGGGAACTGCTATTGCGTTTATAGTGAAATCTCTACCTGTAAGTTCATCCTTGATTTTGATAATATCGTAGAATGAAAAATCAACTGTTGTTATATCGCTATCATTTTTTATTTTACTATTATCTTTTTTCTCACTATCATTTTTTATTATCATTCTAAAAATTTTTCTTTTAATGTCTAAAGGGAAAAGTTTAGCGCCCTTAATGCTTGAAACAAACTTGGCTATTTTCTCTGGGGAAAATTGAGCAACTATGTCTAAATTTCTTGAATCCACACCTAACGCAACATCTCTTATAAAACCACCCACTAAATAACTATCAGGAAAACTAGAACCTATTTCATTAACTACTTTCTTAAGAGTGGAATCTTTTAATATTTTCTTCTTTAATTTTAAAATAATATCTTTTCTATCCATTAAATTTAAAAATTATTTATAAAAAGGGTCTATAAAGTATTTTACACCAACTCTCTCCCTAACTAAGGAAAATGCATTCTTCAACTTTTCAAGTGGCAGCCTTCCACTTATAAAAGCTTTAGTATTTATTTTCCCACTTGCTATTAAATCCAGAGCTTTTTTAAAAAGTTGGGGAGTATGATGAAAAATTCCTTTTATAGTTATTTGTTCATAATGAAACAGAGTTGTATCTATAGAAAATGAGGTTCCTGATGGACAACCTCCAAATAAAATTACAAGTCCTCCTCTTCTCACCATTTTTACTGACATTTCCCAAATATCAGGTTTTCCAACTGCTTCTATAACTACATCAGCTCCTCTTCCATTATTTGATAAACTTTTAACTTCCTCTATCTCATTTTCAATTTCTCCTGCATCAATTGTAAAGTTAGCTCCTAAAATCTTAGCAAGTTCAAGTCTTTTTTTTCCCCTTCCACATGCTATTACTTTTGCTCCACTTAAATGATATAGATGAGTTAAAAATAGACCAATGGGGCCTAATCCAATTACTACAACTGTATCATTAGATGAAATATTGCTTCGTTCAACAGCATTTAAGCAACATGCAAGTGGCTCAGATAATGCTGCTTTCTCAAAGGAAACATTATCTGGAATCTCTAAAAGATTTTTATTGACAATTAATTCAGGTACAACTATAAATTGTGAATATGCTCCATTTAATAGTCTTAAATCCTCACATAAGCCAAAATATTCTCTTTTACAAAAATAACATTGACCACAGGGAGCAGAATTTGCAGCTACTACTCTCATTCCAGGAACAAATCCATTTACATCAGTTCCTACCTTTGAGATTACACCTGAAAATTCGTGACCAAAAGGTGAGGGATATTTCTTTATTAATACCGGATGTCCCCTCAGATAGGTCTTTATATCTGTTCCACATGTAAGGGCTGCTCTTACTTCAACTAAAACCTCTCCCTTTTTTATAGCAGGGATTTCAACCTCTTCAATTTTTAACTTACCAGGACTATACAACCTTGCACATTTCATAAAGCTTCCTTTCTTCCAGATGTTTAATTGCCAAAACTAAATATAAAAATATAATTAATCTTACTAAATTAATGAAGAGGAAAATTTTTTTATTCTATGTATATTCTGGGGACTCTGTTTGTTATACCACATACAATTTCATAATCAATTGTATTTAAAATCTTTGACAGCTCATTTACTTCTATTTTTTCTTCTCCCTGATTTCCTATTATAACCACTTCATCTCCAATTTTAACTTCACCTATATCAGTTACATCTATCATTATCTGATCCATTGTGACATTTCCAATTACAGGAACCCTTTTCCCTTTAACCAAAACCACTCCCTTATTGGATAATTGTCTGGAATATCCATCTCTATAACCAATTGGTATAGTAGCTATCAAACTTTTTTTATTTGTTTTAAATGTTAATCCATAGGAAATTCCCTCTCCATTTTTCACTGTTTTTAAATAGGATATCTTTGCCTTTAAGGAGAGTGCTGGCTTTACTTGTAATGAGAAAGTCTTTTCTGAAGACCTTAATCCATACATTGCTATACCTATTCTGATCATATCCATGTGAGTCTGGGGGAAATTTAAGGTTGCTGCTGAGTTCGCACAGTGATATATTTCAAATTTAAAATTGTTCTTTTTTAGAGTTTCTTTTAATTCTATAAATCTCTTTAATTGTAATAATGTATATGGATTTTCAGGATCATCAGCGCAGGCAAAATGGGTAAACAATCCCTCAATTTCTATATTTGAGAGTGTAGATATATATTTAACCAAATTTAAAACATTTTTAATGTTTGCTCCAACTCTGTGCATTCCAGTATCAACTTTTACATGAACTAAACATTTTTTATTTTGATTATGTGCTTCCTCTGATAGTGCTTTTACAAAATTTTTAGTATATACAGTGCTAATCATTGATTTTTTTATTGTTGAATTTTCAACTATTATCTTAACAGATGATATAGGTGGTTGGCTTAATAACTGTATAGGAACTTTAATATCATAATTTATAAGCTCTAATGCTTCTTCAACTGATGCTACACCTAATCTTTCAACCCCTGCTTCAATTGCTGCTTTAGCTACTTTTAATACACCGTGACCGTACCCATTGGCTTTAACAACAGCCATTATTTTTGTGCTTTTAGATATTAAGGTTCTAATAAACCTAAGGTTATCTTTAATATTATTTGCATTTACCTCAGCCCAAACAGGCCTATAAAAATCCAAATTTCCTCTTTCTAAATCAAAAAATTAAATTATTCGGTAAATGGGAAGGTTCCTTCAATTCTTAAAAATGTTTTTGGAATTTTGTTCATTATATCTGTTGCAATAAGAGAGCGCTGACCAATCTCTTCCACAGCCATATCTCCAGCAAGACCATGTAAATATGTTCCCATTATAGCAGCATCATAGGGACCGACACCTTGAACTATAAGTGAAGCAATTAATCCTACCAAGATATCCCCAGAACCAGCAGTTGCCATAGCAGGACTACCAGTTAAGTTAATAAATGTTTCACCTTCAGGATTAGAAACCAATGTTCTGGCTCCTTTTAAAACAGAGATTTTTCCAATATTTTTTGAGATCTCTCGATTTAACTCTAATCTATCCTTTAAGTTTACTTTAGTAATATGCAATAGTCTGGACAATTCCCCTGGATGAGGAGTAATTATTATTGGAGCTTTTGAATCTTTTAAGATTTCTATATTTTCAGATAATATTGTAAGAGCATCAGCGTCTATTACTATTGGAATCCTCAAATCTTTTACTAAAGATTTAACTAACACTGAGGTTTCTTCATTTAATGAAATACCTGGTCCTATTGCAATACAATCAAATCCTTTAATTGCATCCATTATTATTGGTAGAGCTGAAATAGCTAAGGTTCCATCTTTTGTTTGAGGAAGTGGTAATGTCATTACCTCGGTTAATTTGGTTTCCATTACTGTATTTAATCCCTCAGGAATTGCTATTGTTACAACACCAGCTCCACCTATAAGAGCTGACATAGAACACATATAAGCTGCTCCTGTAAAACCAGGTGAGCCTGCTATAACAAAAAGCTTTCCCGCGTCACCTTTGTGAGCATATGCTTTTCTTTTTGGAAGTCTTTTTAAAACCCACTCATCATCAATGAAAAAAATCTTACAATATTTATCTACCAAACCTTGAGGTATTCCTATGTCTACACATTTTATATCTCCTACATAACTTGCTCCTGGATAGTTTAAAAGTCCAAATTTATAAGTCTGCAATGTAACTGTAGTATTTGCTTTTATTGCTACTTTGAAAACCTCACCAGTATCTCCGTTTATTCCAGATGGAATATCTATTGATAAAACATGTTTATTAGCATTATTTATAAGATTTATTATATCTAAATATATTCCTTTAACAGGTCTTTTTAAGCCAGTTCCAAAAATTGCATCAATAACAAAATCACAATTTTTTAAGTCTTTCTTAAATGAGATTAAATCTTTTTCTATTTTCTTTATAGTAAGTCCAGATAACTTCACTTTTTTAAAGCTTGTCTTTGAAGGTTCCCTTAGCTCTTCTGGCTCACCAATATAGTAAGTTATAACATTTAAACCTTTACTATGAAGTATAGAGGATGCTACAAAACCATCTCCTCCATTATTTCCTTTACCACAAACAGCTAAAACATTTTTTTTCCCAAAATCTTCTAATTCCTTTTTTGCAATATTGGCAACCTTCTGCCCAGCTTTTTCCATTAAATCCAATGCTTTTATTCCTCTTTTAACTGCAATCTTATCAATTTCAACCATCTCATAACCAGTTAGAACCTTGTTTATACTCATTTAATACCTTTCATATAAATTTTAATAATTTATTTAGTAAAATCTTAAAACAATTAGAAGTCCGAGATATTATTTTTTAATAAGTTTAAAACATTTAGAATTATTGCAGCAATAATAAAATAATTATTTTTACTCATCTTATACCTCTTGCATAAGCTATAGCAATAGCATATTCTTTTGTATGAGTAATACTAATTAAAATTTCTTCTATATCCCTTTTATTAGCAAGGCTAAGAGCAGAACCGTGTAGTATAACTTTTGGAATCGAATTATTATTAGTATTACTCATATTATTAATCTCAATCTCTTTTAATTTTAAGGATTTATTTCCTACTCCTATGGATTTAATAACTGCTTCCTTAGCTGCAAATCTTCCAGCAAAATGAATATATCTGTTTTTTTTGTCATTACAATAATTGATTTCGTTTTTAGTAAAAAATCTATTTAAAAATTTGGGGTACTTATTTATTAACCTTTTAATCCTATCAACTTCAACTAAATCTATTCCTATTCCTAATATATTAAAATTATCTTTCATTATATTACTCTACTGTAACTGTTTTTGCTAAGTTTCTTGGTTGATCCACATTACACCCAAGTTTCTTTGCTACTTCATAAGCAAAAAGTTGTAGTGGTACTACATTTATAATAGCAGAGAATTCCTCAGGTATCTCAGGAACTTCTATAACATGATCTGCTAAATTCTTTATTTTGCTATCACCAATTGTAGCTAACGCTAGAACAGAAGCGCCCCTTGCTTTCACCTCATTAATGTTACTAATTATCTTGCTATATATGCTTGACTTATTAACAATAGCTACTACTGGACAATTCTCTCCTACAAGGGCAATAGGACCATGTTTCATCTCTCCTGCTGGATATGCCTCGGCGTGTATATATGATATCTCTTTTAATTTTAATGCACCTTCCATAACGGCAGGTAAACCAAATTTCCTTCCAATAAATATAAAATTTGGAAATTTATGATATATATCTGCAAGCTCTTTTATCTTATCATGATTATCTAACACTGATTTTATCTTATCTGGAACTCCTTTTAATGTTTCTAAGTGAAAAGCAATCTCATCCTCAGTAATTGTACCTCTAATCTTGGCTAAATAAAGGGCTAATAAATAACTTACCATAATCTGTGATGTGTGTGTTTTACTAGCAGCTACTCCTATTTCAGGACCAGCAAAAGTATACATAGCTCCATCAGATTCTCTAACTGCGGAACTCTCCATCACATTTGATACAACTAAAACCCATGCTTTTTTCTTTTTTGCTTCCCTGATTCCAGCAATTGTATCTAATGTTTCACCAGATTGTGATATAGCTATTATAATGCTTGGATCAGGAATTATAGGATTCATATATCTAAACTCTGAAGCAGTTACAACGTCAACAGTAATTTTAGCAAATTTTTCAATAACTCCCTTTGCTACAAAACCTGCAAATAGAGATGTTCCACAAGCAATGACAAAGATTTTCTTTGCTTTTTTTATAATTTCAAGTGGTAAACTACTCTCATCTAAACTTATTTTATGTTTATAAACGTGAGCTCTATATGTTTCCCTTACAGCTACAGGTTGCTCCATAATCTCCTTTAACATGAAATCCTCATAACCCTCCTTTTCAGCCAAAGATATATCCCAATTAGTCTTATATGGTTTTTTATTGATTTTATTACCATTCCTATCATATATTTCTACTTTACCTTTAGTAACATTTACTATCTCTCCCTGATCAATTATTAGAAATTTATTTGTATGTTCAAGAACTGCTGGCATATCTGATACAAGGAAATTCTCATCATCACCTAATCCCACAACCAATGGGCTGTCATATCTTGCTCCAACCAGTTGATTAGGACATTTGATACTCATCACTACTATCGCATAAGAACCTTCCACTCTTTTTAATGTCTCTTTAACAGCTTCTACCAAATCATCTTTATATAACTCCTCAACTAAATGAACAAGCACCTCAGTATCTGTTTCTGAGACAAATTTATGTCCTTTCAAAACTAACTCCTTCCTGAGTGGTTCATAATTCTCAATAATTCCATTATGAACCAAAAGGATCTCATTTTTACAGTCTGAATGAGGATGTGCATTAAGTCTGTGAGGTTTCCCGTGAGTAGCCCATCTCGTATGACCAATTCCCAAACTACCTTTCATTTCAACTTCTGATAAGGCTTTTTCTAATTTTTTCAAATTACCTACTCTCCTGATCATGGAAATTTCATTTTTATCATTGACACTATTTAATACAGCTATTCCTGATGAGTCATAGCCTCTATATTCAAGTCTTTTTAATCCATTTAGCAATATTGAAGCACAGTCTTTTTCTCCAACATATCCAATTATTCCACACATATTTTTCTCCTTTAGCTAAATAACAAACAAATTTTTAAAAATTGACTGTTCCTTTAAAGTATAGGAAGGTATCGCTTTACCTCATAATCTGTCACCTGGGTTCTATAATTATTCCATTCAATTTTTTTATTCTCAATAAATTTATCAAAGACATGATCTCCCAAAGCTTCTCTAACAAGTTCACTTTTTTCAGCAAATTCAATTGCTTCAAAAAGATTTTCTGGAAGAGAACCTATCCCCTCTTTTTCCCTTTCTTCATCAGTCATCTCATAAACATTTCTCTCTACTGGTGGAATTAAGTCATATTCTTCTTCAATACCTTTAAGTCCTGCAGCCAACATTACTGAAAATGCTAAATATGGATTACAAGCAGGATCAGGTGCTCGATATTCTACCCGAGTTGCCTGTTCCTGACCATACCTGTAAACAGGAACTCTAATCAAATCAGATCTATTGCGCAAAGCCCAGGACAGATAAACTGGAGCTTCGTATCCTGGAGTTAATCTCTTATATGAATTAACCCATTGATTGGTTACTAAGGTTATTTCAGGAGCATGTCTAAGGAGTCCTGCTATAAATATTTTAGCTTCAATTGAAAGCTTGTATTTATCATCTGGATCAAAGAAAATATTCTTACCATCTTTATAAATAGACATATGAGTGTGCATACCACTTCCATTTATTCCAAATACAGGTTTAGGCATAAAAGTTGCGTAAACACCATTTTGAACTGCTACCTCCTTTACTACTAATCTAGAGGTCATAGTATTATCTGCCATAGTTAAAGCTTCAGTAAACTTAAGGTCTATTTCATGTTGGCTAGGAGCTCCTTCATGATGACTCGACTCCACCTCAATTTGTAACGCTTGAAGTGATAATATTGTCTCTTTACATAGATCTGTTGCAACATCTGGGGGTGTTAAATCAAAATATCCTCCATCATCCAGACCTTGAGGTTCACTATCAGAGTTTTTAAAATAAAAATATTCAAGTTCCGGTCCGACAAAGAATGTATAACCCATATCTTTTGCATATTTTAGGTTCTTTTTTAAAACCCATCTCGGGTCACCTTTATGAAAAGATTTATCTGGTTCTAAAATATCACAAAACATCCTTGCAACAAGTTTATCTTTTGTCTTCCATGGAAGAATCTGAAAAGTTTGAGGGTCAGGCATGGCGATCATATCGCTTTCATCAATTCTTGTAAACCCATGAATTGATGAGCCATCAAATCCAGTGCCTTCTTCTAATGATTTTTCCAATTCATTGGTAGTTATAGTTACACTTTTTAGAAATCCAAGAATATCTGTAAACCATAATCTGATAAATCTTACATCTTCCTCTTTTACCTTCTTAAGAACATATTTTTTATCTTTTATAACCATTTTTACTCTCCTGACTATTTATTATTTTTTAATAGATATATAGAAAAAGTGAATTTTTTATGGAATCGTTGTATAAAAGGTTTTTCTACATATGTTTTAAGTACTATGTTACTTATTGATAACTATAGATCTTTTTGTCCCAATAGTCACCTACTGGTTTTGTGAGATTACTTTTTGGGGAAAGATTAGAGATGCTAATATCCCTAAGAGGCTTCCGCTGATCTCTCGATTTTCCTGATAAATATTTTTTTTATTTATCAGTTAATACTGTTTTGCAACAGTAAACCTCCTCCTCGTCAACTGAAATATAAATAATATTAATTATTAAAATCTCAGTCCATGCGCTTTCTTCCCTTTATCTTTCTTCTAACTCTAAATACATCGCCTCCCATTAATATTAATAAATTTTACATATCTCAAAATATATCAATCAATTATCGTAATGTCAAATACAATTCTTATATTCATTTATTTATGAGATTCTCCTTTAAAATTATAAATACTCATAAATCTTCTAGTAGAGATAATTATTCTATGGTATAAAAATTTTAAAAGTTAATAAGGGAGGCAAGTTGTTTTGCAATGGAATTTGTTAATTTTTCTGATGTGCTTTCAACCATTATCCTTATAACTGATTCTGTACCTGATGGTCTTACCAATATTCTTCCTTTGTTTTCATCTTTATCAAGCACCTTTTCAAACTCCTTTACCTTCTCCCAGAAATGTTTAGCTTGAGATAATTTTGATTTATCCTTTACATTAACATTTATCAAAACCTGTGGATACTTTTTCATTATTCTGGAAAGCTCTGAAAGTGGTTGTTTTTGCTTAACTAAAACATTAAGTAGGGCTAAAGAAGTTAATATTCCATCTCCAGTTGTATATTTATCCAGCAATATTATATGCCCTGATTGTTCTCCACCAATTGAAACATCACTTTTTAACATTTCCTGCAATATAAACCTATCACCAACATCTGTAGTTAAGACTTCAATTTCTATATCATTCATGGCTTGAATAAATCCTAAATTAGCCATTGTAGTTGTGATAAGTATATTTTTCTTAAGTTTCTTCTCAGATTTCAGGAAATTAGCAATAATTGCCATAATATATTCACCATCTAATATATTTCCTTTTTCATCAGCAACTATCAATCTATCCCCGTCTCCATCAAAAGCAAAACCAACATCTGATTTAGTCTTTTTGACTATACTGCAAATATTTTTAGGAAATGTTGAGCCACACATACAATTTATATTCTTACCTGATCTTTCATTATTATTAATTGATAAGGTTGCTCCCAATTGTCCATATATTTTAGGAGCTATAAAAGTAGTAACACCATTTGCACAATCTATAGCAATTTTTATACCCCTTAGATTTAGTGGATATTGTTCAACTAAGAAATCTATATAACTATCTATTAAATCACTTCTATCAATTACTCTTCCTATATCATTATCAGATGGTTTATAGCTAATTATTTCTGCATTCTCTCCAAATTTCATTCGTTTGATTTTATCTATTTTGTCTATCCTTTTTTCAATTTTTTCTTCTGTTTTTTCATCTAACTTAAAACCACTACTGGAGAAAAACTTAATTCCATTATATTCAGGAGGATTGTGAGAGGCTGATATCATCACACCACCAGATGAAGATACTTTTTTTATAAAGAAAGGTATTGCAGAAGTAGGGATTATTCCAAGTTTTATAACATTAACACCTGCTGAACATATTCCAGCAGTTACAGCTGTTTCAATCATATCAGAAGAAGGACGATTATCCTTACCTATTACTAAATATTCTCCTAATTTGGCTAACTCTTGTGCTCCTGCAAATCCAATTTTTGTAGCAAGTTCACGTGTTAGCTCTGTATTTACTATACCTCTTACCCCATCTGTTCCAAAAAGTTTTGGCAAATAAATCTCCTTTTAATATTTAAAATAAATAAGCGTCATTTTTTATATAGACGCTTATTTTAATTTATTAAAAAATTAATTAGTTCAGTTTATTTAATACAGATATTATTATCTCTTAGAAAATTGAGGTGCTTTCCTTGCTTTCTTTAAACCATATTTTTTTCTTTCTTTCATCCTTGGATCTCTGGTTAATAGTCCTTCTTTTTTAAGTAATTGTCTGTAATCCGCATTAGCTTCAAGCAATGCTCTTGATATTCCATGAGCAATTGCACCTGATTGACTCGATATTCCCCCTCCATTAACATTTACCATGATATCGAATTGAAATTCTGTCTGGGTAAGAATTAAAGGTTTTAATGCTGTTTCTTTAAAAGCTTTTTGTGGAAAATACTCATCTAAACTTCTTCCATTTATATTGAATTTACCCTCACCTGGTATTATTCTCACCCTTGCAACAGATGTTTTTCTCCTACCTGTAGCTACATATACTAGTTTGTTCAAAATAATAATCCTCCTACTTACTTTTAGATATCAATAATCTTTAGATTCTGAGCTTGATGGGGATGCTTGGAGTCTGAATATACTTTCAACTTCTTAAACATCTTTCTACCTAACTTATTTTTTCGAAGCATTCCCTTTACAGCTTTTTTAAATACAAATTCAGGTTTTTCCTTCATCAGCTCTTTATAGACCTTCTCTTTTAATCCACCGGGATAACCTGAATGTTTATAATATTTTTTTGTAGATAACTTCTTACCAGTTAAAACTATCTTATCAACATTTATTACTACTATATAGTCCCCAACATCTAAATGTTGTACATAGTTAGTTTTATGTTTTCCCATAAGAATATGAGCAACTTTGCTGGCAAGTCTTCCTAATGTCTTTCCAGTTGCATCAATGACATACCAATCTTTCTTTATATCTTTTTCCTTTATGATTGTTGTTTTCAATCTAATTTCGTCTCCCTTTCAATAACAATACTATATTTTTTTAAATTTAATTTTCATTAATAGATTTGTGGCATGGTTTCGAAGACATTTTACCCTCTCCCTACCCTCTCCCATCAAGGGAGAGGAAGACAGAAACTATGCCCAAATCTTTCAAAGGTTATTTAATTTTATTTTTTTAATAATTAATTTTGGTTAAATAAAGACCTTTTGCTTCCGCTACCTTTCCTGCAAATATTCTCTGTTTTTTTTCTAAAATTTGTAAAATTTCATAAGACTCTCTTTTAGAGAGTCCTACTTCTATCAATGTTCCTACAATTATTCTTACCATTTGATGAATAAAGGAATTTGCTATTATCTTTATTACTATGAAATCTCCCTCTTTTCTAATTTCAACCTCATTTACATTGCGAACTGTATTTTTAACTTCTGATGAATCTTTGCAAAATGCTTTAAAATCTTTTTTTCCAATAAGATATTTAGAAGCTAAAATCATTGATTCAATATCAAGTTCTTTGTCAATCAACATAAAATTTTTATCAAATGCAGATGGATATTTTCTATTTAAAATATAATATTCATATTCCCTACTTTTAGCATATCTTCTTGAGTCAAAATCAGTTTCACCCTCCTCTATGTGCTTTACAACTACATCACTCGGTAATATTGCATTCATAGACCTTTGAAGCTTAACATGATCTATCTTGTTCTCTGTTATAAAGTTAATGACTTGTTCCTTAGCATGAACTCCTGTATCTGTTCTACTTGAATATTTTATTTTTATCTTTTCTCTTAATATAGTACTTAGGCAATCCTCCAATCTTCCCTGTATTGTATCTAAATCTTTCTGAATCTGAAATCCTTTATATCTAGTCCCATCGTATTCCAAAATTATCTTTATATTGTGTAACAACTACTCTCCACAAGTATCAAATATTATTAAATTTTTATAATCTATTTTTAATGAGATTGCTTCGGGACTTTGTCCCTCGCAATGACACTTAAAGCTTTTCTTTATTCAGAGATTTGTGGCATGGTTTTGAAGAGATTTTAAATTCCCCCTCTCCCTTTCCCTCTCCCACCAGGGGAGAGGATAATTAGTCAAGAAACTATGTCCAAATCTTCCAAAAGTTATTTATTATGAAATTGCGCTAACTATTTTATTTTTAAGTTAATTCTATAAATACCATTAAAGATGCGTCACCAGGTCTTTCTCCAATTTTAATTATCCTTGAAAAACCTGAGTCTTTTTGATGATAACGAGGAGCTACCTCATCAAAAAGTTTTTTCACTGCTTTTCTATTGTGTCTAAGCATTGATAATGCCTTACGTTTGGAACTTAGGTCATCCTTTTTACCCAAACCTATCAATTTATCAATGACCGCTTTTAACCTTTTTGCTTTTGCATGAGTAGTTTTAATCCTATTATGTTCTAATAGCGCTATTGCTAAATTCGACATTATTGCTTTTTGATGACTAGCGCTACCACCTATTCTTTTTCCTTTCTTTGGTTTAACCATATTTTTAGACCTTCTTAAGTGTTAATTTCCTTTCCTCTAATTTCTTCTTGATTTCATTTAATGATTTCATACCCAGATTACGGATACTTAAAAGCTGCTGTTCTGTATAATCACAAAGATTTGAGATATAAACAATACTTTCTTTCTTTAAACAATTAGATGATCTCACTGACAGATTCAGTTCCTCTATTGATATCTCCTCTTTTTCCTTTGGTTTCTCCTCCTCCTTTATAAAACTCTCAAATAAAGCAATTTCCGTGACATCTATAAGAACCTTCAAATGATCAGAGAGTATCTTTGCAGTTTGACTTAAAGCAAAATCAGGAGTTACAGCTCCATTTGTCTTAATTTTTAGAGTTAATTTATCATAATTGGTTTTATGACCTACTCTGGTTGAATCAACATCATAACTTACATTAATTACTGGAGTAAATATTGAATCTATATTAATCAAACCAATTATCTCCTTACCTTTTTTATGCTCTTCAGCTGCTACATAACCCCTACCTCTCTCCACATTTATTTCCATTTTCAGTTTTCCATCTTTATTTAAATTTGCTATATATAAGTCTTTATTCACTATTTCTACTTCACTTGGAGCTATTATGTTTTTAGCATAAATATCACATTTTCCCTTTTTTTCTATTCTTATGGTAATTGGTTCTTCAGACGAAGACTTAAGTACCAATTTTTTTAGATTTAAAATTAGTTCAGTTGTATCCTCCCTTACTCCAGGAATTGTTGAGAACTCATGATATACATCATCTATTTTTATAGATGTTGCTGCAGCACCTGGAATAGAGGAAATTAAAATCCTCCTTAAAGTATTTCCCAAAGTATAACCATATCCTCTCTCTAAGGGTTCAATAACAAAAACACCTTCAGTTGGTGTATTTTTTATAATTTCTATTTTTGGTTTTTGCATTTCTAACAATTGATACTACCTCCAATATATATGTAATTTTATGTTAAGTTATCTTGAATATAGCTCAACAATTATTTGTTCCTTAATGCTTTGGTCTATGTCCTCCCTTTCAGGTAGAGAAATAACCTTACCTTTAAGTTCTTTATGATCAACCTGAAGCCATCTTGGAATCTCTGTTTCAGATGATTGAGCTATTGATTGAGCCACTGCCTGTATTTTCTTGGATTTTTTAACAATCTCTATTTCTTGTCCTGCTTTGACCTGGTATGAAGGTACCTTCATCTTCTTTTCATTAACTAAAATATGTCCATGATTTACAAGCTGTCGGGCTTGAGGTCGAGATTCAGCGAATCCTAATAAATAGACTATATTATCCAAACGAGTTTCTAAAAAAACTAATAGATTTGTACCTGTTATACCCTTCATTTTTAAGGCTCTTTTAAAATAGTTCTTAAACTGCTTCTCTAAAATCCCATATATCCTCTTTACCTTCTGCTTTTCTCTTAATTGAATTAGATAGTCAGTCTCCCTTGTTCTTGCTCCTCCTCTTCCTCTCTCTCCTGGTGGATAAGGTTTTTTCTCAACAGCACATTTCTCTGTATTACATTTAGACCCTTTTATAAATAACTTTTCGCCTTCCCTTCTACATAGTTTACAAACTGCATTAATATATCTAGCCATATTATCCTCCTAAACTCTCCTTTGCTTCTTAGCTCTACAACCATTATGCGGAATTGGAGTTACATCCTTTATATTTAAAACCTGAAGACCTAATGCTTGAAGTGATCTAACAGCAGTTTCTCTTCCAGAACCTGCTCCTTTAATATAAACATCAACCTGTTTTACTCCATGTTCCTGGGCTTTCTTTGTAGCTAATTCAGTTGCTAACTGTGCTGCAAAAGGTGTACCCTTTCGTGAACCTTTAAATCCTGCTGTTCCAGAAGATGCCCACGCAATTGTATTTCCTTTTAAATCAGTAAAGGTGATAATTGTATTATTAAATGTTGATTGAATGTGAACAGCACCATGCGGTATGTTCTTCTTTGCCTTTCTCCGAGCTTTTCCCTTTTTCCCTCTTTTTATAACCATAAAGATTTCTCCTTATTAAATTTTTTTACGTTTTACTGCAACGGTCTTTCTTGGACCTTTTCTTGTTCTGGCATTAGTGTGAGTTCTTTGCCCTCTAACAGGAAGGCCTCTCCTATGCCTTATTCCTCTATAGCACCCTACCTCAATTAATCTCCTTATATTTTGCGAAACCTCTCTTTTTAAACTACCCTCTACTTTAATATTCTCTTCAATATAGTTTGCTATAACAGAAATCTCCTTCTCAGTTAAATCTTTTACTTTATGTGCAGAGTCAATTTTAGTTTCTTTAAGTATCGCTTTTGCCAATGACCTACCAATCCCGTGTATTTTAGTTAATGCAATATCTATCTGTTTATCTTTTTGTAAGTCTATACCTGCTATTCTTGCCAAGATTAATAAACCTCCTATCTAAATTTTTTATTTAACCCTGTCTTTGTTTATGACGAGGGTTATCACAAAGAACTCTTACTTTTCCTTTTCTTTTAATTATTTTACATTTTTTACAAATTTTTTTAACAGATGTTTTTACTTTCATAAAAATCACACTTATATTTATCAATTTTTAATATTTTTTACCTGAATCTATAAATTATTCTTCCCTTAGTAAGATCATAGGGTGAAAGTTCAACTATAACTCTATCACCTGGAAGAATACGAATATAGTGCATCCTTATCTTACCAGATATATGAGCTAATACCTTATGACCACTGTCCAACTCTACCCTGAACATAGCATTTGGTAAAGCCTCCAGTACTTTTCCTTCTACCTCAATTTTTTCTTCTTTCTTTGCTATAATAGTTCTCCTTATTTATTTTTCAATATTTCTATTTGTGTTAATATTAATGGTCCATTTTCGGTAATAGCAACTGTATGCTCAAAATGAGCTGATAGTTTTCTATCTTTGGTTACAACAGTCCATTTGTCATCTAAAACCTCAACCTCATGAGTACCTTGATTAACCATCGGTTCTATCGCAAAAACCATACCATTTTTTAAAACTGGTCCCATGTTGGGAGGTCCATAATTTAAAATTGAAGGTTCCTCATGAAGTTCAGTTCCAATTCCATGCCCCACAAATCTTCTTACAACAGAAAATCCGTTCTCTTCAGCATTAGTTTGAATTGCATGGGATATATCTGACAGATGATTCCCCTCAAAACATTTTTTTATTCCTTTATAAAGTGCTCTCTCTGTAATATCCATTATTTCTTTTGCCTTTTTGGATATCTCACCAACACCAACTGTTATAGCTGCATCTCCATAATACCCATTAAACTTCACACCCATATCGACTCCAATAATATCACCCTCTTTTAGTTTCCCATTATCTGGAATTCCATGAACAACAATCTCATTAATAGCTACACAAATCGTTGCTGGATATCCTCTATATCCAAGAAACGCTGGTATAGCTCCTTTTTTTATAATGAAATCATAAGCAATTTTATCCAGCTCTATTGTAGTTACGCCTGGTTGTATATGCCTCTTGAGCAGCTTAAGCGTTTCTGCAACTATCTCACAAGATTTTCTAATTTTATCAATTTCAACGGCAGATTTAATCTTTATCAAATATATCCTCCAAAATTATTTTTATATTCTCAAAAATATTTTCAACAGTATCCTCTCCATCCACTTCAATAACTAAATCCTTTTCATAATAAGGTTGTATTGATAGCTCTGTCTGTTCCTTATAAACTTTAAATCTATTTCTTACAGTTTGCATATTATCATCATCTCTTATTATTAACTCTCCATTACAAACAGGACATTTAAATGTTTTTAAACTTTGCTGATAAATATTAAAATTTTTGTTACAACTACTACAAACTCTTCTTCCCAATAGACGTTTTGTCAATTCCTTCTCAGGTACGATCATATTAATGACTAAATCTATCGGTTTTTCTATCTCTTTTAATATATTGGACAAAAGCTCAACCTGCTCAAGATTTCTCGGAAAACCATCCAAAATAAAACCTGTTTTGCAGTCCTCTTTTTTAATCCTCTCTTTTAATATCTTTACCACCAATTCATCGGGAACTAAATCTCCATTTGACATAAACTTTTGAGCTTTTTTTCCCAAACACGTCTTTTCTTTTATCGCTTCTCTTAACATATCTCCAGTTGAGATATGTGGTATATAGAAATATTTGCTAATTTTCTTAGCCTGTGTTCCCTTACCTGACCCAGGTGGACCAAAAATTATTAGATTCATATTATCTATAAAAATAAAATTTATTTTAAAAAGCCCTCGTAGTTTCTCATAATCAGTTGAGCTTCAAGCTGTTTCATAAACTCTAAAGCAACACCAACTGCAATCAAAATAGAAGTTCCTCCAAATTGAAATGGTGCATTAAAGAACGCCCAGAGAGCAGTTGGTAATAGTGCAACTATGGCTAAAAATATTGCTCCAGGTAGATTTACCCTGTTTAATATATTCTTTAAGTAACTTACAGTTGATTTACCAGGTCTTATTCCGGGAATAAAACCTCCATATTTCCTAAAATTGTCTGCCATATCCTCAGGATTAAATGCTATTGCAGCATAAAAATATGTAAATCCCAAAATTAATAAGGCATACAAAGTAAGATACCATGGTTTTATTTCTCCTCTTTTAGCTGGAGGACCAATTATAATTGCGAGTTTTTGAACCCAGGGAACTTGTATAAATTGTGCTATAGTTGCTGGAAAAGCCAATAGTGAAGAAGCAAATATTACCGGAATAACTCCAGACTGATTAACCTTTATGGGAATATATGTTCCCCTTCCACCATAAACTCTTCTTCCCCTTATCTGTTTTGCATATTGTATGGGTATTTTTCTCTCACCCTGTTGAATTACAATAATAAATATTATCACAGCTATTGCAATCAGTAGCACAATAGCAATGATATAAATATCATTTGGCCACCATTGATTAACTGAATTAATTATGTAGCCTGGAAACCTTGAAATAATATTTGCAAAAATGATAAGGCTCATTCCATTCCCAATTCCCTTTTGAGTTATTAACTCACCTATCCACATTATTAAAGCAGTTCCTGTTGTTAAAGTGATTACCACTACAAATAACATAGGCCAAATTTCACCTACAATAAAACCTTGTCCTTTAAAATAAAAGAACATAGCTGTGGATTGAAATATAGCTAATCCTATTGTTATATATCTTGCTATCTGATTTATCTTTCTACGACCTGTCTCTCCCTCTTTAGCAATTTTTTCTAATTTTGGAAAAATTATCTGAAGCAACTGTAAAATAATTGTCGCAGTAATATATGGCATTATACCTAAAGAAAAGACTGCAAAATTTGATAAAGCACCACCTGAGAAAAGGTCAAGCATCTCAAAAATTCCCCCCTCAAAAACTTTCTCAATCCCTTCTAATCTAACACCTGGAACAGAGATGTTTGCTCCAAATCTATAAATAGCCAAAATTGCCATTGTAAAAAGCAGCTTTTTTCTTAAATCAGGTATCCTGAAAGCATCACGTAGCGCTCTAAACATTTAGTACCTCAACTTTTCCTTCTTTATTTTCTATCTTTTCTCTCGCACTTTTCGAAAAAGCTTGAGCTTTAACTGTTAATTTCTTATCCAAATTTCCATTTCCTAATATCTTTATTGGTCTATCTAATTTCTTTATGAGTCCTTCTTCATAAAGCAACTTATTTGTAATTGTTTGCCTATTCTTAAATAAATTTAAAGACTCAACATTTACTATTTGATAAGTTATTCTATGAAGACTTCTATTTCCATATCCTCTCAGTTTCGGAATCCTTCTAGCCAGTGGCATCTGCCCACCTTCAAACCCAGGTTTAATACTTGATCCGGATCTTGCTTTTTGTCCCTTATGACCTCTTCCTGAGGTCTTTCCGTGACCAGAGCCTTCCCCTCTTCCAACTCTCTTTCTTTTTTTAGTTGATTTAGGAGATGGTTTTAAATTATGAATTCTCATTACCTTTTTCCTTTAAAAATTTATATTTACATACAAGAATGATATTCTATTTATTTTTATTTTTAATTTTACTTTCTTTCGACCCTTCCGGGCTTGAAAAAAAATCCTTTAAGCTTTTTCCTCTTAACTCAGCTATTTGAGATGGTGATTTTATTCTTTTTAATCCATTTTCCGTTGCTCTAACAACATTAATTACATTTGTACTTCCCAAAGATTTTGTAAGAACATTCTTTATTCCAGCAAGTTCCATTATCATCTTAACAGCTCCTCCTGCTTTAATACCCGTACCCGGAGCGGCTGGTTTAATTAATACCTTACTTGATCCATGTCTACCAATTATATGATATGGTAATGTTTTATCTCCAACTAATGGTACCTCGAAAACTTCTTTTTTAGCAATTGAAATAGCCTTTGAAATAGCAATTGGAACTTCTTTTGCTTTTCCAAAACCTATCCCCACGTGACTATCTTTGTCTCCAACAACTACAAGGGCAGAAAAACTAAATCTTCTTCCACCTTTTACAACTTTAGCAACTCTATTTATATTTATTACCTTTTCTTCAAACTCTATCTCTTGCTCTTTATTTTTTATTGAAATTTTTTGTTGTTGACTTTCTGTCAATATTTACCTCCTATAATTCTAAAAAGATAGTCCAGCTTCTCTCGCACCATCAGCTAAGGCTTTTACTCTACCATGAAATTTGTAACCACCCCTATCAAATACAATTTCTTTGATACGCTTTCTCTTAGCTATTTTTCCAATCTCATTGCCTACCAAGTAAGCAATTTCAACCTTATTTTTACCTTCTTTTTCTTTAAGTTTCAGGGAAGAGTAACTACATAAAGTATAACCTCTTGTGTCATCTATTAACTGGGCATAGATATCCTTGTTGCTTCTAAAAACACTTAATCTTGGTCTTTTCTTGATACCAAAAACCTTTACTCTAACCCTTCTATGTCTTTTTTCTCTATCTAAAACTTTTTTTGACTTTACCAAATTAATTACTCCAACTTCAAGAATTAAAAATTATATTTATAAATTTTTAATCATAAATTAATACTTTTTGAATTTGAATCTATTTATAGATTTGTGGCATGGTTTCGAAGACATTTTAGTCAAGAAACTTTGCCCAAATCTTTCAAAGTTTATTTAATTTAATTTTTTAAAATGCAGCTGAAACACCTGCTTTTCCAACTTTCTTTCTAACCTTTTCTCCTCTATACCTTATTCCTTTTCCCTTATAAGGCTCGGGGGGTCTCTTTGATCTTATTCTTGCAGCTATTTCTCCAACTAATTGCTTATCAATGCCTTTTACTATTATCGTTGTTGGATTGGGTACTACTGTTTCAATGCCCAATGGATCCTCCATCTTTATTTGGTGCGAATATCCAAGAGAGAGTTCCAGTGTTTTACCTTTTTTAACTGCCTTATATCCAACACCAATTATCTCAAGAGTTTTTGTATATCCTTCAGTTACACCCTTAACCATATTTGCTATCAATGTCCGATATAAACCGTGAAGTGATTTATGATATTTAGAATCTGACTCCCTTTTCACAATAATCTCATTTTCTGATAAATCAACATTAATTTCAGATTTTAATTCCTGTCTTAACTCTCCCATCGGACCTATCACAATTATTTCATTTTCTTCAATTTTAACTTTAACATTCTCTGTTAGAGAAATTGGCATTTTACCAACTCGAGACAATTTGCTTCTCCTTTATTTCGATTTTATCAATAGATTTGTGGCATGGTTTCGAAGACATTTAGTCAAGAAACTTTGCCCAAATCTTATAGTAATTTTTAAATTTATATACTACCAAACATAACAGATTACTTCTCCACTAACTCCTAATTTTCTTGCCTTTCTTCCAGTTAAAATACCATTAGAAGTTGATATAATTGAAATTCCCAAACCGCCTAAAACCCTTGGTATTTCATCTTTCCTTGCATATACTCTAAGTCCAGGTTTACTAATACGTCTTATACCTGTAATTATCTTTTCTTTGTTCGGACCATATTTTAAATAAATCTTTATCCTATCCTGTATTGGATTCCTCTCAATTTTATAATCTTTTATATAACCCTCTTCTAAAAGAATTTTGATCATTTCACATATCATTTTTGAGGAGGGTACTTCCGTTACCAAATGATTTGCAGAATTAGCATTTCTTATGTTAGTTAACATATCTCCAATAGTATCTGATACACTCATTTATTCCCCCTTAACCTACCAACTAGCTTTTTTTAATCCTGGAATTTGTCCTTTATGGGCTAATTCCCTAAGACAAATTCGACATAAACCAAACTTTCTATAATATCCTCTTGACCTTCCACATCGGTTGCATCGATTATACTGTCTCACTTTATATTTTTGTTTCCTTTTTGCTTTTATAATTAAAGATTTTTTAGCCAATAAGACCTCCTGATATTGATATTCTTCACTTTATTTTGTTTCATTCAGACTCTTCCCCTGACCCTCGAGTGCAACGAAGGAGAAGGGATGACAAATAAAATTAATATTGTTATTTTTCTCTAAAAGGTACTCCAAAATATTTTAGTAGAGAAAAACCTTCTTCATTTCCATTTGATGAGGTTACTATAGTTACATTCATTCCTCGTGTACGGTCTATCTTATCACTGTCGATTTCTGAAAACACAATTTGTTCAGTAACTCCCACTGTTAAATTTCCTTTTTTATCCATTGATTTTGGAGAAATTCCCCTAAAATCTCGAGTTCTTGGTAAAGCGACAGATAAGAATCTATCTAAAAACTCATACATTCTATTTCCTCTTAATGTAACTTTAAGACCTATCTTCATACCAGCTCTTAGTTTAAATCCTGCAATAGATTTCTTAGCTTTTGTAACTATTGGCATCTGACCTGTTATAGCTTTTAAATTGTTAATAGCACCTTCTAACTCATTAGGATTTTGCATTGCAGAACCTATACCCATATTAACAATTATTTTTTCAAGTTTAGGAACTTGCATCTTATTCTTATATGAGAACTGCTTCACCATATTGGGTATTATTTCTTTTTCAAATTTTTCTTTTAATCTTGGTTTGTACATTAATTTCTCCTACTTCCTAATGAATATTAAAGAAATACTTTAAGGAATTTGTTCCCCGCATCTCTTACAAACTCTAACTTTCTCATTATTTTTTAAAATCTGCATTTTCACTCTAGTTGGCTTTCCACAAGAAGGGCAAACAAGCATTACATTACTTATATAAATTGGTCCCTCTTTCTCAATTACTCCACCCGGTTCCTGCTCACTCTTTTTTCGTGTGTGTCTTTTTATAATATTTTTCCCTTTAACATAAACTCTTTCTTTTTCTGGTTCAATTCTTAGAACTTTACCAGTCTTTTTTTTAAATGATTTACTTGAATCTTTACCTTTTATGATAACTACTGTATCTCCCTTTTTTATCTTTAATTTTACCAATTTTTCCTCCTATAAAACCTCTGGTGATAGAGATACTATTTTCATATATTCTTTATCTCTTAATTCCCTTGCTACAGGACCAAATATTCTTGTTCCCCTGGGGTTATTTTGGTTATCTATTATAACGGCAGCATTCTCATCGAATTTTATATATGTTCCATCATTTCTCCTATAACCTTTTTTAGTTCGCACTACAACTGCTTTAACTATTTCACTTTTTTTAACAACTCCATCTGGTGATGCAGATTTTACAGTAGCTACTATTACATCACCAACACGCGCATACCTCCTTCTTGTTCCACCCAATACTCTAATACACATTATTACTTTTGCTCCAGTATTATCTGCTACTTTTAATCTACTAAATGATTGTATCATTTTAAAAACCTCACTTACTTTGCTCAACTACTTTAAAGACTCTCCACCTCTTTGTCTTGCTAATTGGTTTAGTCTCCATAATAGATACAAGATCACCTACTTTGCATTCACCCTTTTCATCATGAACCTTATATTTCTTTGCTTTTATCATGGTCTTTTTATAAACAGGGTGATGAGAAGTTGTCATTACTTCAACAACTACAGTTTTATCCATTTTATCACTTATAACCTTGCCTGATTTGACTTTTCTTCTACTTCTCATTAATTACCTCTCTCTCCTTCTCGTATTTCACAGTCATTATCCTCGCAATTTCTCTTTTTATTTCTTTTATTTTTGCTGTGTTTTTAAGTTTACTGATTGATAATTGAAATCTAAGATTAAAAAGATCTTGTTTAGCCTTAGCTAATTTCTTATCTAACTGATTAAAAGTCAATTCTCTGATTTGAGTTGCTTTCAAATTACTCGCCTCCTCCTTCTCTAAATGTAACAAATTTACATTTTATAGGAAGTTTATGAGAAGCTCTTCTCATTGCATCTTTTGCTAATTCCTCAGATACACCCGAAATTTCAAACATAATACGACCTGGTTTAACAACCGCTACCCATCCATCAGGCGCACCTTTTCCACTTCCCATTCTGGTTTCTGCGGGTTTTTTAGTAACTGGTTTATGAGGAAATATATTTATCCAGATTTTACCTCCCCTTTTTATACATCGTGTAATTGCTATTCTTGCAGCTTCTATTTGTCTATTTGTTATCCAGGATGGTTCTAGTGCTTGAAGCCCATACTGACCAAAAGACAATTTTGATCCTCTTATTGACTTACCTTTCAATCTTCCTCTAAATTCTTTTCTATGTTTTACCCTTTTGGGAAGTAACATTTCTTCTCCTTAAAAATCTTTTCTTACTTATAAAACAATTCTTTAAATTTAAATTGGTATAAATCTTATGATTTAATATTTTTATGACTTTTTAATTGACTTAGTTTCTTTATCATGAGAGCTCTTAAACTGCTCCTCCTTACTAATAAACTCTCCTCTGTTTATCCACACTTTTACCCCAATAACTCCAAATTTTGTAATTGCGTCTTTTTGTCCATAATCAATATCTGCTTTTAGAGTATGAAGAGGTATTCTTCCCTCCTTAAACCACACTGTTCTTGCCATCTCAGCCCCTCCAAGTCTTCCTGAACATGAAATCTTTATTCCTTTTGCTCCAGTTTTCATTGTTATAAATATTGCTTTTTTCATCGCTCTTCTATAGCCAGTTCTTCCCTCTATTTGTTGAGTTACATTCTCAGCAACTAAAACCGCATCTAATTCAGGTTTTACAACTTCAACAATATTTATAATAACCTGGTGATCTGTCATCTTATCTATTTCTTTTTTTAAAATATTTATATTTGATCCTTTTCTTCCTATAACTATACCTGGACGTGCTGTACAAACATTTATTGTCATTATCCCTGCTGTTCTTTCAATCTCTATTCCTGAAACAGCAGCATTTGGCAATTGGTCCATTAAATATTCTCTCATCTTTATATCCTCATTAAGAAACTTAGAATACTCTTTGGTCGCAAACCAATGAGTTTTCCAATCTCTATTAATTCCTGTTCTGAAACCGACAGGATTTACTTTTTGTCCCATATTAACTCTCCTCTCTTTGAGAAATATAAATAGTTATATGACTTGTCCTCTTTTTAATTCTATCCGCTCTTCCCCTTGCTCTCGGTTTCATCCTTTTTAAAGTTGGACCTTGGTCAACATTTATTTTAGATATATATAAGTTTTCCTCTTTCATACCATGATTCTCAATAGCATTTGCCACAGCACTAGAAAGCACCTTCTTTGCTATCTTAGCTGCTTTTTTTGGAGTAAAATCTAAAACTACTTTAGCTTTAGAAACATCCATTCCTCTTATCATATCTACAACTAATCTAGCTTTTTGAGGACTTATCCTGATATATCTTAAAACTGCTTTTACTTCCAATTTATTCTCCTATAATAGTTTTTCCTATTACTTCAATGATGTTGATCTTTCAGTGTGACCACCATGTAGTCTAAATGTTCTAGTAGGAGCAAATTCACCCAATTTATGCCCAACCATATTCTCAGTTATAAAAATTGGAACATGTTTTCTCCCATTATGTACAGCAATTGTATGACCAACCATTTCAGGAATTATAGTACAACTTCTAGCCCAAGTCTTTATCATTTTCTTTTCATTATTAGTGTTTAACTTAGAGATCTTCTTATAAAGTTTTTCATCAATATAAGGACCTTTTTTTAGAGATCTAGACAATTTACCTCCCTCTTAATTTTTTTTATTTCCTACGCTTAATTATCATTTTATCTGATGGTTTTCTCTTCTTTCTTGTTTTATACCCAATAGCTTTTACTCCAGTAGGGGATGAAGGTGGTCTTCCTGATTTTCCCCTTCCTTCACCACCACCATGAGGGTGATCCACTGGATTCATTGCTGTACCTCTTGTAGTTGGTCTAATTCCTAACCATCTACTTCTTCCGGCTTTTCCTTTTATCGTAATACCATGTTCTACATTACCAACTTGACCAATTGTTGCTCTACAATTCAAGTTAATAAGTCTTATTTCACCAGATGGAAGCTTTAAATTTCCATAATCTCCCTCTTTGGCCATCAATTGAGCACTTGAACCAGCTGATCTTACTAATTGACCTCCCCTGCCAATTTGCATCTCAATATTATGTACAAATGTTCCAGTAGGAATCTTCCTTAATGGAAGAGTATTTCCAATTTTAATATCCACATTATCACCAGAAATAACAGAATCTCCCACCTTTATACCTCTGGGTGCTAATATATAATTCTTTTCTCCATCATTATAAGTAATTAAAGCAATATTACATGATCTGTTTGGATCATACTCAATTGAATTAACTCTTGCTATAATATCATCTTTTTTTCTTTTAAAATCTATAACTCTATATTGTCTTTTATGTCCACCACCCTTGTGTCGAACGGTAATCTTACCACTAACGTTTCTACCAGCTTTTTTCTTAAGTGGCTTAGTCAACATTTTTTCGGGTTTCTTTTTTGTCAATTTTGAATAATCAATTCCTACTAAAAATCTTCTACCAGGTGTTGTAGGTTTATATTTTTTTACTGGCAAATTAACTCCCTTTATATGACAATATATTTTAATTATTAGCTTTGTGGCATGGTTTCGAAGACATTTTAGTCAAGAAACTATGCCCAAAGCTTTTAACAGTTATTTAATTTATTTCTTAATTAGATTCACTTCACTTAGAGCTTTTAATATTTTTATTTACTTTCAAATATTGGTATACTATCACCTTGCTTTAAGGTAACAATTGCTTTCTTATATCCAGATTTATAACCCATTGAAGCTCCCAACCTCCTGAGTTTTGGAGCTATTTTAATGGTATTAACTGAAATAACTTTAACATTAAAAATTTCTTCAATTGCTTTCTTAATCTCAATCTTTTTTGATTTAGGATGCACAATAAATGTATATCTATTTTGCTCAACTAATGAGTAACTTTTTTCAGATATGACTGGTTTAATTATCACATCTCTTGATCCTTTCATCTTCCATATACCTCCACTGTTTCTTCCAATGATTTTTTCGTAAATATTAGTCTTTCAGCGTTTAATATGTTGTAAACACTTAGTCTATCCACTCCTATTACATTAACAGTTGGAATATTTCTAAAAGATTTTTCAACTATTTCTTTATCCTTTTCCAGAATAATTAAGTTTTTCTTCTCATCTCCCAAATATTTTAGAAATTTAGCAGCATTCTTGGTACTCGGTTCTTTAAAATTAAAATCTTCAGCAACTAATATCTCTTTATCCTTTGCTTTTATATACAAAGCTAATTTTCTTGCTTCATACCTAATCTTCTTAGGTAACCTCATTGAGTAATCCCTCGGTTTTGGTCCAAATGTAACTCCTCCACCCCTCCATATTGGAGATCGAATACTTCCAGCTCTAGCTCTTCCCGTACCTTTCTGGCGCCATGGTTTTCTTCCACCACCTCTTACCTCATCTCTGGTTTTTGTTGATGCAGTTCCTGATCTCCTTGAAGCAAGATAGGTTTTAACAACCCTATGTAAAATATTTACATCACTCTCTGAAAAAAATACTTTCTTGTTTAAAGTAACGGTCGATATTTTATCACCACTGATATTTACAACATTCGCTTTAAGCTCCATTTAAGCCCTTCTCCTTCCTTCTATGGTTTTGTATAAGTACCATTCTTCCTTTCGATCCTGGTACAGATCCTTTTATAAGTATTATGTTTGATTCAGAATCTACTTCTACTACTTCTAATCCCAATGTTGTTATATTTTTATATCCGTGGCGACCTGGCATCTTCTTACCTTTAAAAACTCTTGAGATTCTCTGACCAGTTGAACCAATAGCGCGATGGTATTGTGAACCATGAGAAGCTCCTTGACCACTAAACCCATGTCTCTTCATACCTCCAGTAAATCCTTTTCCTTTAGATTTACCTGTTACCTTAACTATATCTCCCTTCTCAAATACAGAAGCTTTAATGACATCTCCCACCTTAAAATTCTTGGGTTCATCCACTCTTACTTCTAATAAATGTTTTTTTGGCTCTAATTTCTTCTTTTTAAAATGTTGCCCATAAGGTTTGTTTACTCTACTTAATTTAATATCGCCAAAACCTATCTGAATCGCATTATAACCATCTGTTTTATCTGACTTTACTTGAGTAATAGTGCAAGGACCAGCCTTAACCGCTGTTACAGGAACAACGTTCCCCTGTTCATCATATATGCTTGTCATTCCTATTTTTTTTCCTATAATGGCTTTAATCAAAATTTACCTCATCTTAAATATTCAATTAATTAAAATTCCCATCTTTAAATTCAATTTTTATTATAGCTTTGTGGCATGGTTTCGAAGACATTTAGTCAAGAAACTATGCCCAAAGTTTTTAAAAGCTTTTAAATTTTCCTCTTCACACTGGATTTTATAGCCCCACATATAGAGAGAGAAATAAATTCTCCACATGTTGAGAGGTCATATTAACAAAAAAATACACCCAAAGCTTAAAACAATTCTATAATTCTATAGCTTTATTTCAATATAAACGCCAGCCGGAAGACTTAGTCTCATAAGAGAATCAACTGTCTTTGGTGTCGCATTATATACATCTATTAATCTCTTATGAGTCTTTATCTCAAAGTGCTCTCGAGAATCCTTATCGATATGTGGTGATCTAATCACACAAAAAAGATTTCTTTTTGTAGGAAGTGGAACAGGTCCTGCTACTCTCGCTCCTGACTCAAGAACTGTTTTTACAATCTTTTTTGCCGATCGATCCACAATCTGATGGTCAAACGCTTTTAATGAAATGCGTATTTTCTGACCAGTTTTTACCAACAATACCTCCCTATCAATTTATATAACACTTAAATTTTATTTCTATTAAAAACTTTATAAAATATTTTTAAATACATATTGATATGTAGGGCAACCCTTTAGGGTTGCTTATATTTACAATAATAGAACTCATTATATGCAAGGCTAAAGCCTTGCCCTACTTTTTTTATTAGATTTGTGGCATGGTTTCGAAGACATTTTCAGTCGAGAAACTATGCTCAAAGCTTTTAATAGCTATTTATTTTTAATTACTTAACTATCTTTGTTATAGTACCAGCTCCAACAGTATGACCACCTTCTCTGATAGCAAATCTTAGACCCTTCTCCATTGCTATTGGTTGAATCAATTCAATTCTTAACTCAACATTATCTCCAGGCATTACCATCTCAGTTCCTTCTGGAAGAGTCATAACTCCTGTAACATCTGTTGTTCTAAAATAAAACTGTGGTCTGTATCCAGAAAAGAATGGGGTATGTCTTCCACCCTCTTCTTTTGATAATATAAATATCTGAGATTTAAATACTCTGTGAGGAGTTATTGTTCCTGGTTCAGCCAGTACCATTCCTCTCTCTATCTCTTTTCTTGTTGTTCCTCTAAGTAGTACACCTACGTTGTCTCCAGCCTGTCCATAATCAAGTATCTTCCTAAACATCTCAACACCTGTTGCTACTGTCTTTTTAACCTTATCGGTAAGTCCTACTATCTCTATTGAGTCTCCAACATTAACCTTGCCTCTCTCTATTCTACCTGTTGCTACAGTTCCCCTTCCAGTTATTGAAAATACATCTTCAACAGATAACAAAAACGGTTTATCTATTTCCCTCTTTGGAGTTGGAATGTAGCTATCTACAGCATCCATAAGCTTTATTATTGGAGAGCAAGCTTCACAAGTGTCCTTACCACATCCACAGTTCATTGCTTTTAGAGCTGAGCCAGCAATAATTGGAATATCATCTCCAGGAAAGTCATACTCTGAAAGCAGTTCCCTTACTTCCATCTCAACTAACTCCAGTATTTCGGGATCATCAACCATATCTACCTTGTTTAGAAATACAACTATTGATGGAACCTCAACCTGTCTGGCTAGTAAGATATGTTCTCTTGTCTGGGGCATTGGACCATCTGCTGCAGATACAACCAGTATTGCTCCATCCATCTGAGCTGCTCCAGTGATCATGTTCTTTACATAGTCTGCATGTCCAGGACAATCTATATGTGCATAGTGTCTTTTATCTGTCTGATATTCAACATGACTTATGCTTATGGTTAGGCCTCTTTCCTTTTCTTCTGGTGCATTATCTATATCACCAAAGTCCATTTTCTCTACATCAAAACCTCTTGAACTTAAGCAATATGTTATTGCTGAAGTTAAGGTTGTTTTACCATGATCTACATGACCTATAGTTCCGACATTGATATGTGGTTTTGTTCTCTCAAATTTCTTTTTAGCCATATGTTTCCCCTTTTAATAGATAATTATTTTAGTTAAAATTTAATACTTTATATAGCTTATATTCTTAGAGATTTGTGGCATGGTTTCGAAGACATTTTAGTCAAGAAACTATGCCCAAAGTTTTCAAAGCTTATTTAATTTATTTTTGTTATAAACCTTTAATTGATTTTATAATTTCTTTTGCTATTTTTTTTGGAACCTGTTCATACATTAAGAATTCCATAGTGAAATTTGCTCTTCCCTGCGTTTTAGATCTTAAATCTGTTGCATATCCAAACATCTCCCCTAAAGGAGCTTGCGCTGTAACAACCTTTAACCCCATTCTATTATTTAAAGCAATTATATTCGCTCGCCTTGCATTTAAATCTCCAATCACATCACCTAAATACCGTTCTGGAAAAACAACCTCTAATTTCATTACTGGTTCAAGTAATATTGGTCCTGCATTTTTATACGCTTCCTTAAAAGCAATAGCACCAGCTATTTTAAATGCCAGATTTGTTGAATCCACTTCATGGTATGATCCATCAATTAATGTAGCCATTACATTAACTATAGGATATCCCACTAATTGACCACTTTCCATTGCTTCTCTTATTCCTTTTTCAACATATGGGATAAACTCTCGTGGTATTTTTCCACTTTTTATTTTACTTTTAAATAAAAATTTGGATCCCTTTTGATTTGGTTCGATTCTTAATTTAACATGTCCATACTGACCCTTTCCACCACTTTGCTTTATGAATCTTCCTTCTGAAACCGATTCTAAGGTTATAGTTTCTTTATAGGCAACCTGTGGATTACCCACATTTGCTTCAACTCCAAATTCTCTAAGTAATCTATCAATAATAATCTCCAAATGTAGCTCGCCCATTCCTGATATTATTGTTTGACCAGAGTCCTGATCTATATTTACTTTAAAAGTCGGATCTTCTTTAACCAATTTGTTAAGAGATAGCGAAAGCCTCTCATGATCCATTTTTGTTTTCGGTTCAATAGCAACTGATAAAACTGGTTCAGGAAATCTTATTGATTCCAATACTATTGGGAAATTCTTATCACATAATGTTTCACCTGTTGTTGAATCTTTCAGTCCAATAGCTGCAGCAATATCACCAGTGGCAACTGTCTTTAGATCCTCTCTTTCCTTAGCATGCATTCTAACAACTCTTCCTATTCTTTCCAACTTTTCTGAATTTGAATTTAATACCATATTTCCTACATTCATCTTTCCTGAATATACTCTAAAATAGGAAAGATTTCCCATATACGGATCATTCTGTACTTTAAAAATAAACGCTGTAAAAGGTTCACTGTCAAGAGGTAATCGAGATTCACGCTCATTGTTTTTTGGATTCTTTCCCCAAACCTCTTTTACTTCCTTTGGTGAAGGAAGATAATTAGTAATTGCATCAAGCAATAGTTGAACACCTTTATTTTTAAGTGAAGCACCACATAAAACGGGAACTATTTCTCCCTTTATTGTGAACTCTCTAATAACCTTTTGAATTAAGACTGATGAAATATCTTTATCTTCAAGATATTCAGCCATTAAATTATCATCCAGTTCTGCTAATGTTTCTAAAAGTTCTTGCCTTTTCTTAATCGATATGGGAACCAATTTTGAAGGAATATCCAATATTTCCCAATCTTTCCCTGTTTTATCTTTATAAACTATCGCTTCCATATTTATCAAATCCACTACACCTTTGAATTCATCCTCTTCTCCTATTGGTACTTGTAAACATACAGTGTTTGCAAACAATTTTTTTCTAATCATATTAACTACATTAAAAAAGTCTGCTCCAGTCTTATCCATCTTATTCACGAAAGCAATCTTTGGTATTTTATATTTATTAGCTTGATTCCAAACAGTTTCCGATTGAGGCTCTACTCCAGCAACAGAGTCAAATATTGCAATTGCTCCGTCCAGTACTCTTAAAGACCTCTCAACTTCAACAGTAAAGTCCACGTGTCCGGGAGTGTCTATAATATTGATTTGATAATCATTCCAATAGCATGTAGTTGCAGCAGCTTGAATAGTTATTCCTCTCTCCTGCTCCTGTTCCATCCAATCCATAACAGCTGTACCTTCATCAACTTCTCCAATCTTATAGGTTTTCTCTGTATAATAGAGAATCCTCTCAGTAGTTGTGGTTTTACCAGCATTAACATGAGCTATTATTCCTATATTTCGAGCTTTTTCTAAGGGAAATTGCTCCATCTTTATCGACCTTTTTTTAAGTAATTTAATATCTTTACGCATATCTTAAAATTTTTTAAGTTAATTTTTATATTTTATTTAATTACCATCTGTAGTGAGCAAATGCTTTATTTGCTTCCGCCATTTTATGCATATTTTCTCTCTTCTTTATAGATGCTCCAATATTATTTGCCGCATCTAATATCTCACCCGCAAGTTTTGATGACATACCCTTTTCCTTGCGCTGTTTTGCAAAATTTATTATCCACCTAAATGATAGGGATTCTGCTCTATAAGAACGAACTTCTACAGGAATTTGATAAGTAGCTCCACCAACTCTTCTTGATCTAACTTCAAGGAACGGTCTTACATTTTCCAATGCTTTAGTAAATACCTCAACTGGATCTTTTTTAGTTCTCTCTTTAACTATATCCAAACTATCATAAACTATTTTTTCTGCAACAGTTTTTTTACCTTTTAACATAATATTGTTAATAAGCCTAGTTATGAGTTTACTTCTATATTTGTAGTCTGGTACTATTGTTCTTTTTTTTGCTACACCTCTTCTTGACATAACTCCTCCTGTTTTATTCCTCAGGAGCCTTAGCTCCATACTTGGATCTTGCTTTTCTTCTACCCTCAACTCCAGTAGTGTCAAGGACATTTCTAACTATCTTATATCTTATTCCTGGGAGATCCTTAACACGTCCACCTCTAATTAAAACAATAGAGTGTTCTTGAAGATTATGTCCTTCTCCTGGTATATAAGCTGTTACCTCCATCCCATTTGTTAATCTTACTCTTGCTACTTTACGCAAAGCTGAGTTAGGTTTTTTTGGCGTCATTGTCCAAACTCTAGTGCAAACTCCTCTTTTTTGAGGATTTCCTTGTAGTGCTGGATTTTTCTTCTTCGCTTCAATTCTCTTTCTTTTTGTTTTAACTAATTGATTTATGGTTGGCAAACTTTAAATGCCTCCTTACTTACCATATAAAATTTATATTAACTATATTAAACCAAAATTAAATCCTTTTAAATACAAAAAGAGATAATAACATTCATTTCTTTTGTTGTCAACTAAAAAATAACTAAATGTGTAGTACCAATTTAGAAATGTCCGGTTTTACATTAACTAATAAATCACTTTTCTTTCCATCTTTATCTATTATAACTTATTTTAAATCTTCTTTGCTTATTTCAGATAATTCTTTACCCATTTCAGATAACAATAATAGCTCCTCCTGTTGATACTCTTCCGGATAATTTATTTCAACTTTCCTGTACTCCTCCATACCAGTTCCAGCTGGAATCAATTTACCTATTATTACATTCTCTTTTATTCCTAAAAGTGGATCAACACTATAATTTAGTGAAGCATCTGTAAGAACCTTCGTGGTTTCCTGAAACGATGCGGCTGATAAGAAACTATCCGTAGCTAATGCAGCTTTGGTTATTCCCATTAATGTCTGTCTGGCAGTAGCTGGTTTCTTCCTTTTGGATTTTATATCTTCGTTTATCTTTTGAAAAGCGATTTTATTTACTAACTGACCTGGTAAAAAATTAGTATCTCCTGGCTTTATTATAGCAACTTTTTTAAACATTTGCCTTACTATTATTTCTAAATGTTTATCATGTATATCAACACCCTGAGATTTATAAACATTTTGAACCTCACTTACAAGGTATGTTTGTGTATCTTTCACACCCTGTACTTTTAAGATATCATGAGGATTTCTGGAACCATCAGTTAATTGTTGTCCTGCAATAACATCATCTCCTATGTTGACGAGTATCCTGGATCTGGGTGATACCGTATAGGAAAATTCTTTTCCTTTTTTATCAGTTACTATAACCTTAGTATATTTATCAGTTTCTTTTATTTCAACCTTTCCACTGGTTTCTGAAATTATTGCCTGTCCTTTAGGTTTTCTCGCTTCAAAAAGCTCAACAACTTTAGGAAGACCAGCAGTTATATCCATAGCTTCATAGGCTTTCTCATGTTTATGAATATATTTCTTCCTCTTCGCAGTTTGTATTACCTTTGCAATAATCTCGCTTTTTTTAACATTTTTCTTCGTGGTTATTTCTAATTTCTCTCCTCTATGCATCATTACATCAACCAACTTTTTATCATCCATCTCTACTTGCAACATAAATCTACGAGTAAGGTGATCTATATTCTTAGAAAAGAATTCTTTACCTTCCTTCTCCCTCTTATTTCTCTCTTCTTTTAAAGCTTTTTTGGTCATTTTGAACTTCTTCAAAACTGTAGAAGGAATTATTAACTCACCATCAACTGGAGCTCTTATTGGTTTCTGAATATATGTACTCGCTACACCTCCTGTATGAAAAGTACGCATAGTAAGCTGTGTTCCTGGCTCTCCAATAGACTGAGCGGCAATTATTCCAACAGCTTCACCAATTTCTACTAATTTTCCGGTTGCCAAATCTTCACCATAACACATTTTACAAACTCCATGTTCAACCTTGCAATTTAATACAGATCTAACATTTACCATTTCTACATTAGATTCTATTAATTTTTTAATATGACCTTGAGTAACTAACTCCATAGATTTCATAATTATTTCACCTGTTGAAGGGTCAGCAACTGTTTTATTACATATTCTACCTAATAAACTTGGATTTGGTTCACCCTCTAAGGTGAGAACATATATATCTCTACCTTCCTTGGTACCACAGTTATGCTCTTTAACTATAACATCCTGGGATACATCTACTAATCTTCTTGTTAGGTATCCTGAGTCAGCTGTACGAAGAGCGGTATCTGCTAAACCTTGTCTTGCGCCATGTGTTGAAAGGAAATATTCAAGAACTGATAGACCCTCTCTAAAATTTGATTTGATAGGTTTATCAATTATCTCTCCCCTAGCATCTGCAACAAGACCTCTCATACCTGCTAATTGTCTTAGCTGCTTTACATTCCCTCTAGCTCCTGAATTAGCCATCATATAAATTGGATTAAATTTTCCAAAATTTCTCTCCATTTCCTCACCAACTTCCTCTGTTGTTTTGGACCACTGTTGAACAACCCTATGAAGTCTTTCATCATTTGTCATTAAGCCTTTTTTGAAACTTGAGTTTATCTCTTCAACAATCCCTTCACTCTCCTTTAAAATTTCTGTTTTCTTTTCTGGAATTTTAATGTCCTCTATTCCAATGGTTATTCCTTCTTCGGTAGCGTGAGAGAAACCAAGTTTCTTCATCCCATCTAAAATCTTTGAGGCTAACTCATTTGAATAGGTATTTATTATCTCTGTAACAATTGTTGATAATTGCTTCTTATCTATTGGAGAATTTATAAAGGGATAATCTTCAGGTAAAATAGAATTAAATATTGTTCTTCCCAACGTTGTTTTTCTTACTTTTTCTCTAAATTGAAGTCGTATTGGAGCTTGAAGAGATAATTTTTCAAACTCATGTGCAAGCAATGCTTCATCCAGACCATAATAAAATTTACCCTCTCCAGCTTGACCTTCTTGTTGAGATGTTAAATGGTATATTCCTAAAACCATATCCTGGCTTGGTGTTACAAGCGGTTTACCCGCTGTTGGTGAAAGAAGATTATTGCTTGACATCATAAGAATTCTTGATTCAGCTTGAGCCCCCTGAGAAAGGGGAACATGAACAGCCATTTGGTCACCATCAAAATCTGCATTAAAAGCAGTACATACAAGAGGATGTATCTGAATTGCTTTTCCTTCTACAAGTATAGGTAAAAATGCTTGTACTCCCAAACGATGTAGTGTTGGAGCTCTATTAAGTAGCACTGGATGATCTTCTACCACTTTTTCAAGTACATCCCAAACAATTGGCTTTCCTCTTTCCACCATTCTTTTAGCACTTTTTATATTTTGACTGTGTCCTAAATCAACAAGCATCCTCATTATAAAAGGTTTAAAAAGCTCTAAAGCCATTGGCTTTGGAATTCCACACTGATTTATCTTCAATTTTGGATTAACTACAATTACCGAACGGCCAGAGTAATCAACTCTCCTACCTAATAGATTTTGACGAAATCTTCCTTGTTTTCCTTTGAGCATATCTGAAAGAGATTTTAAGGCACGATTTCCAGGACCTGTTACTGGTCTACCTCTCCTTCCATTGTCAAAAAGTGCATCAACAGATTCTTGTAACATTCTTTTCTCATTATTAACTATAACCTCTGGGGCTCCTAGATCTAAAAGCTTTTTTAATCTATTATTTCTATTTATAACCCTTCGATAAAGATCATTAAGATCCGATGTTGCAAATCTCCCGCCATCCAACTGAACCATCGGTCTTAAATCGGGTGGTACAACAGGTATCGCTTCCATTATAATATCTTGAGGGCGATTGTCTGTGTTATCAAATGCAGCTACCACTTTTAATCTTTTGATAGCGCGAATTTGTTTTTGCCCCTTAGCTTTTTTAAGTATCTTTCTAAGTTTCTCAGTTTCTGCATGACAATCCAATTTGACAAGCATCTCTTTCATTGCTTCCGCCCCCATACCACCGGTAAAATATTCTGTATACATGAGCTTCATTTCTCGGAAAACTCTTTCATCATCGATGAGTTGTTTTTCCTCTAACTTCATAAATTCTTTATAAGCCTGTTTTGCTGTTTCAATTTGTTCTTGTGTATATTGATAATCCTCTTTAATGTTTTTATCTATCTCACTTTTTAGCTTTAAATATTCTTCCTTTTCTTCATCAGTTAATTTTTCCTGATCATCTAATTGATCAGGAAATCTATCAGTTATTATTGATAATAAATCTTCCACTCTCTCTTTGTGTTCCTCTTTTAACTGATTTGTTCTAACATCTACAATATTTTCAATTTCTTCCTTTTCTAAAACTCTTCTATCTTTATCAATTGAAGTAATGATGTATGAGGCGAAATAGATTACCTTATCCAGATCTTTAGGTGATATATCTAATAAATAACCCAATCTTGATGGAATACCTTTAAAAAACCATATATGTACTACTGGTGATGCAAGTTCTATATGACCCATTCTTTCTCTTCTAACTTTTGACCTGGTTACCTCAACTCCACATCTTTCACAAATTATTCCCTTAAATCTTATTCTTTTATACTTACCGCAGTAACACTCCCAATCCTTTGATGGTCCAAAGATCTTTTCACAGAAAAGTCCATCTTTTTCTGGTTTAAGAGTACGATAATTTATAGTTTCAGGCTTTTTTACCTCTCCATTTGACCATGACCTAATCTGTTCCGGAGTTGCTATTCCAATTCTAATTGCATCAAAAAGATTAACATCTAACAAAAAACTTACCTCCTAATTTTTAGAAAGTTTTGTGTCCTCTAATATCTCTATAATTTCTTTCTCTTCTCTCTGTAAATTTATATCTAATTCTTCAATAGTTTTATACATATCTTCACCAGTATCTATTAACTCTAACTTTTCTCCATTCTTAGATAGAATTTCAACATTTAATCCTAAGCTCTTAATTTCTTTAACAAGTACTTTAAAAGATTCTGGTATCTTGGGAGCTTCAATCGGTTCCCCTTTAACAATTGCTTCATATGCTTTTACTCTTCCAAAAACATCATCAGATTTTATTGTTAACATTTCTTGAAGAGTATAAGCTGCTCCATAAGCATCAAGAGCCCACACTTCCATCTCACCAAATCTCTGTCCACCAAATTGAGCTTTACCTCCAAGTGGTTGTTGTGTTACCAAAGAATAGGGTCCTGTTGACCTTGCATGAATTTTATCATCTACTAAATGGTGTAATTTCATTATATACATGTAACCAACTGCAATTGGCTGTTTAAATCTTTTTCCAGTTCTTCCATTATACAACCAAGTTTTTCCACTTGTTGGCAATCCTGCTTTTTTGAGCACTTTTCTTATTTCATTTTCATTAGCACCTTCAAAAATAGGAGTTGATATGTAAACAGATCCTTCATCACTTCTTTTTACACCATCATCATCCCATCCTACTTTTGCAGCCCATCCTAAATGGGTTTCTAATATCTGTCCAACATTCATTCTTGAAGGAACACCCAATGGATTTAAGACAACATCTACAGGGGTCCCGTCTTCCATATAAGGCATATCCTCTTCGGGAAGTATTATTGAAATTACACCCTTATTTCCATGCCTCCCTGATAACTTATCCCCGACTGATACTTTCCTTTTTTTTGCAATATAAACTCTAACCAATTTGTCTACGCCTGGTGCAAGTTCGTGTCCCTCTTCCCTTGAAAAAGATTTCACATCCATTACTTTACCGGACTCTCCATGTGGAACTGTTAAAGAAGTATCTCTTACTTCCTTTGCCTTCTCTCCAAATATGGCACGAAGTAACTTTTCTTCTGCCGTCAATTCTGTTTCACCTTTAGGTGTTACCTTCCCAACTAAAATATCACCTGTCTTGATCTCAGCCCCAATTCTAACTATTCCTCTTTCATCTAAATTTTTTAATGCTCCTTCACTAACATTTGGTATATCTCTTGTGATTTCCTCATCACCCAATTTGATAGATCTTGCTTCAATCTCATGCTTTTCTATATGAATTGATGAAAGAATATCCTCTTTCACCAATCTTTCACTAACAACAATTGCATCCTCGTAGTTATATCCTTCCCAGGGTAAAAATGCTACTAATAAATTTTTTCCTAATGCCAGTTCTCCATTACTTATTGCTTGTCCGTCGACTATGACCTCTTTCTTTTTTACTTTATTTCCAGCATAAACTAAAGGCTTTTGATTTACACAAGTTCCTTGATTTGATCTTCTAAATTTATGTAATTTATGTCTTGTTGAACCTAAATTCTTGTAATTTATCTCTATGTAATCTGCACATACTTTAGTAACAGTTCCACTTTCTTTTGCAAGTATAACATCACCAGAATCAACTGCAGCTTTATACTCCATACCAGTTCCTATTAAAGGTGCTTCGGTTTTAATTAATGGTACTGCCTGCCTTTGCATATTTGAACCCATAAGTGCACGTGGTGCATCATTATGCTCTAAAAATGGAATCAACGAGGTAGAAACAGAAAATATCTGTCTTGGTGATATGTCTATGTGATCTACTTTATTAGAAACAACTGTATTTACTTCACCTCTTCTCCTCACTACAACTTCTTTCCCTTTAATCTTCCCTTTCTTATTTACGGGAATATTATATTGAGCAATCACAAGTTCTTCCTCTTCGTCAGCATCAATATATTCTATTTCATCTGTTATGATACCTTTTTCAACTTTCCTATATGGTGTTTGTATAAATCCCATATCACTTATCTTTGCATAAGTCGCTAAGGAGCCAATAAGGCCTATATTTGGACCTTCAGGAGTTTCTATTGGACACATCCTACCATAATGAGATGAATGAACATCTCTAACCTCAAATCCTGCTCTCTCTCTACTTAAACCACCCGGTCCTACAGCTGTCAATCTCCTTTTATGGGTTAATTCAGCTAAAGGATTTGTTTGATCCAAAAATTGAGATAACTGACTACTGCCATAAAACTGCCTTAATATAGCAACCATGGGTCTTATATTAATCAGTGATTGGGGTGTTACAACATTTACATCTTGAGTTGTCATTCTATTCTTAACAACTTTCTCAATTCTTGAGAAACCTATTCTTAACTGGTTTTGAATTAGCTCACCAACTGTCCTTATCCTACGATTGCCAAAATGATCTATATCATCGATTTCCCCTAATCCCTGATTTAACTGAATCATATATCTAACTATTGCTAAAATATCTTCCTTTGACAGAGTGGTTTTTTCTAAAGGTATATCTAATTGTAATTTCTTATTCAACTTATATCTACCTACTCTTCCCAGGTCATATCTTTTTGGTTTATAGAATAAGTTACCAATAAGAGCTTCGGCACTATCTAAAGTTGGTGGTTCCCCAGGTCTCTGTTTTTTATAAACTTCTATTAATGCTTCTTCACGCGACTCTGTTGTATCTACTCCTAATGTTTTATCTATTACTTCTGAATGTTTGAACAATTCTTTAAGTTTTTCATTGTCTCCAAATCCGAGTGCCTTTAAAAATGTGGTTATAGGTAGCTTCCTTTTTCTATCAATTCTTAAAAATAAAGCACCCCTCTTATTAAAGGTCATTTCTAACCATGCTCCTCTACTCGGGATAAGTTTACACTTAAATAGAGTTTCATCTGTTTCTCTATCTACTTCTCTATCAAAGTAAACACCTGGAGATCTAACAAGCTGACTAACAACTACCCTCTCAGTTCCATTAATAATAAAGGTTCCCTTCCCAGTCATAAGTGGTAAATCTCCTAAAAATACTGGTTGTTCTTTTATTTCACCAGTTTCCTTATTTTTCAGTCTTGCAAGAACCCATAGAGGTGCACAATAAGTAATGTCTATCTCTTTACAAATATCTTCATTAAATTTTATATCTGTATTCTTATTACAGCTTGGGCATTTTTGATAAACTTCGCTGGATATTTTTTTTGTTTTTTTATCCATTTCATGAAGATGATAGTCACCAAATTCAAGTTGAAGTGTTTCTGTAAAATCCTCGATAGGAGATATATCATCAAATACCTCTTTTATTCCATGTTTTAATAATTCCTTAAATGACTTCTTCTGAATATCAATAAGATTTGGTGTATCCATAATCTCTTCAGCACTGGAATAATTGTATCTTTCTATTTTTTTGTAGCGTTTTTTAGACAAAAAAAATCACTCCTCTTTGTTTTAAAGGGAATAATTTAGTAGAATTAATATTTAGCAGAATAAATACTTCAAATAATTACTTATACTATTTATATAAATTATTATACATTAAAATATTAATTAAATAAAGTTTATAAACTATTATTCTATCATTAATATATTAATAAATTCAACTAAATTTTATAAATTTTTTAAAATTTCTTAAGTATTGAGCTTTTCTATTTCAATTAATGTCCATTTATTGTGTGCTTTATATACATGAAGTATAAAATACACAATATTAATATATTGTAATATTAATATTGATAATTACTTAATCTCAATAGTAGCGCCGACTTCCTCCAGCTTCTTCTTCGCATTTTCAGCATCCTCTTTACTAACATCCTTTAATACCACATCGGGGGCATTATCTACCAATGATTTTGCTTCTTTTAGACCTAATTTCGTTAAAGCTCTTACCTCTTTTATAACTTGGATCTTCTTTTCTCCCACATTAGCTAATACCACATCAAATTCAATTTTTTCTTCCTCTTCCTTTGCTTTTTCTTCAGCGCCGGTGGTAGCTACAGCTACAGGTGCTGCTGCTATTACTCCAAATTTCTCCTCTAACATTTTAACAAGTTCTGCGAGCTCCTTCACACTCATATCTTCAACAGTTTTTATAATATCTTTTGTGCTAATTTTTTTCTGCTCCTTAATTTTAGTATCAACCTTTTTCTTCTCTGTAGCTTTAGTGCTAACTTTTTTCTCTTTAGTAGCTTTTTCGCTAACTTTTTTCTTTTCTACCATCTTACCTCCTATTTTTTTGTTTTATTTTTTTTAATGAGATTGCTTCGGGACTTTGTCCCTCGCAATGACACATTGTCAAAATTTATCTTTTTATTTTATTATAAATTTTATATTTTCAGAGATTTGTGGCATGGTTTCGCAGACATTTTACCCAAAAAACTATGCCCAAATCTTCTAAAGGTATTTATTTTTTTCCTTTTTTTGATTCTGCTATCATATTAAGCTGATTTAATAAGCCAACAATAGGATTCTTTAAAACTCTTACAAAATTAATTAATGGATTGGCAATATATCTTGTTAAATTAGCAATTAACTCTTCTCTTGGAGGTAAATCTGCTAATTGTATAATTTCATCAAATCCAAAGACTTCTCCTTCAACATAACCTGCTTTAATTTTCAGAGTTTTTCCATTTATATTAAATTTTTTTAATATCCTTGCAGGTAAGATAGGTTCAGCATAACTAAAAGCAGCACTTGTTTGTCCAACAAGGTATTTCTCCAATCCTTCTATTTTCGCTTTCTTTAGTGCTATCTTTGATAGTGTATTTTTTATAATCCTAAATTCTATTTCTGATTCTCGGAATTTACCCCTCAACTCATTCATTTCTTGTACTGAAAATCCACCGTAATCTGCTAATATAACACTCTTTGCATTTGAAAATTTCTCAGCAAGTTGTTTAACAATATTTCTTTTTTTAATGTTTATCAAAATTCCTCCATCTATGAATTAATCTTTATTAAAAAATAAAAAAGACCTTAAGTGCAAAGGTCTATTACAAAGCACCTAAGCAGGAAATATTAAGCACTAAGCACCCACAATCTTTGGTACTATATTAATTGTTAATATATATTATTTAGTAATAAGTAATAAAAGTTTCAGAAATTTTGCTCTTTTCGGTTTTTTAATTTATTATTCTATTTCTTTAGCTAGCAGATTCTTTACTTTTGATGTGTCAACAGCTACTGAAGGACCCATAGAAGATGAAAAGTGAATACTTCTTAAATATCTACCTTTAGCTGCTGACGGTTTTACTCTTATTATCTCGCCTATTAATGTTGCATAATTTTCAACTAATTTTTTAACTTCAAATGAGATTTTACCTAATATTAGATGAATAATTCCATATTTATCTGCTTTATATTCAACCTTTCCTTTCTTTGCATCCTGTACTGCTTTACTCACTTCAAATGTCACTGTCCCTGTCTTCGGATTCGGCATTAAACCTCTCGGACCTAAAATCTTTCCTAACCTTCCCACTATACTCATCAAATCAGGAGTAGCAATGGTAACATCAAAATCTAAAAATCCTTTTTTAATTTTTTCAGTCAGTTCTTCTCCACCAACAATGTCTGCTCCTGCTTTTTTAGCTTCTGTCACTTTTTCACCTTGAGCAAAAACTAAAATCTTGGGAATTTTTCCTGTTCCATGAGGTAAAATCACAGTCCCTCTAACTTGTTGCTCTGCTTTTTTATTGTCTATTCCTAATCTTATTACAACTTCAACAGTCTCATCAAATTTAGCTTTTGAAATGTTTTTTATCAAACTTAACGCTTCCAATGGTGAATATAATTTATCTTTATCTATATTTTCTAAAACCTGTTGATATTTCTTTCCTCTTTTCAAAGAGATTCTCCTTAAATTAATTAATCAATTATTTCCAATCCCATATTTTTTGCAGTTCCTTCTATTATCTTCATAGCAGATTTTATGTCAACTGCATTTAAATCCGGCATTTTTAATTCAGCTATTTCTCTAATTTTTCTCCTTGGAACTTTGCCCACTTTCTCTCGATTCGGTTCTTCTGAGCCCTTTTCAATATTTGCTGCTTTTTTCAATAAAATAGCTGCTGGCGGAGTTTTCGTAATAAAAGTAAAAGACCTATCTTTGTAAATAGTTATAACAACTGGAATTATCATTCCTTCCTGATCTTTTGTTGTATTATTAAAAGCCTTACAAAATTCCATTATATTAACACCATGTTGTCCTAATGCAGGACCAACTGGTGGAGCTGGATTAGCTTGACCAGCAGGTATTTCCAACTTTATCTTTCCGATAATTGGTTTAGCCATATAATCATCCTTTTTTCAAATCTATCTAAAATTTTAAAATTAATTTTTATTAGTAGATTTGTGGCATGGTTTCGAAGACATTTTAAATTCCCCCTCTCCCTTTCCCTCTCCCACCAGGGGAGAGGATAATTAGTCAAGAAACTATGCCCAAATCTTTCAAAGGTTATTTAATTAATTTTTAATGCTAATAACCTTATAGTATGGTTTCGAAGATATTTATTTAATTTTTTTATATTTTTTCTACTTGGTTAAAATTTAATTCAACTGGGGTTTGTCTACCAAATATTGCTACTAAAACTCTTAATTTTCCTTTATCAATATTTATCTCACTTATTGTTCCATCAAAATTAGCAAATGGACCTGATTTTACTTTAACTGGTTCACCAATTTCAAAATGGGTACGTGCTCTTGGCTTTTTTGTTGCTACTCTTTTTCTTATTTTCATGACCTCTATTGGAGAAAGAGCTGTTGGTTTTGAGGCTGATCCCACAAACCCAGTAACTGCTGGAGTATTCCTCACAACATACCAAGAGTCATCATCTAAGATCATTTTTACTAAAATATATCCAGGAAAAATTCTCTTTTTAGTTGCAACTTTTTTCCCCTCATCAATTTCTAAAACTTCTTCTTCGGGGATAAGAATCTCAAATATCTTATCCTCCATTTCCATTGAATGTATTCTTTGTTTTAGATTGTCCTTAACTTTTTTCTCATAACCAGCATATGAGTGTATAACATACCATTTTGGTTCCAATTTATCAATCACCTTTTAGAATTTAATTTTTTGTAAAAGTACAATCAACTGTGTAAACAAAAAGTCACATATACCAATAAAAACTACAAATATAAATATAGTAGTTAAAGTTACCATTGTATATAGTAAAATAGACTTTCTATTTGGCCAAGAAACTTTCTTTAGTTCAAACCATACACCTTTAAAATAATTTACAATTTTTAACCAGCCATTTCTGAAGAAATTAATAATTCTTTGTAAAATAGGTAAATCTTTTTTAGATTTCTTCTTAATACTGGCTTTCTTTTTAGGAACTTTTACCTTCTGTTCCTCTTTTATAGTTGCTTTTGTTCCTAATTTTCTTAATTTCTTTGATTTTTTTCTTTTCCCCATATATTTACCCTACTATATTTTGTAAAATAAGTATTTTAGCATAAAATTAAATGTATTTTGAAAATTGTTTTAAAAATATGGCAGGGCTGGAGGGACTCGAACCCCCAACACCCGGTTTTGGAGACCGGTGCTCTACCATTGGAGCTACAGCCCTACACTACATAATTAAATTAATATTATCTTGTTTCTTTATGTATTGTGTGTTTCTTACACCACTTACAATATTTTTTTAGCTCCAATCTCTCACGAGTATTAGTCTTATTTTTTTTAGTTGTATAATTTCTACGCTTACATATTGTACAAGCCAGTGTGATAATCTGTCTCAATCTACCCTCTTTATAATTTTATCAAATAAAATTTATTCAAAAAGTTGCTTATATTTACAATAATAGAACTCATTATATGCAAGGCTAAAGCCTTGCCCTACTTTTTTTATTAGATTTGTGGCATGGTTTCGAAGACATTTTCAGTCGAGAAACTATGCTCAAAGCTTTTAATAGCTATTTATTTTTAATTACTTAACTATCTTTGTTATAGTACCAGCTCCAACAGTATGACCACCTTCTCTGATAGCAAATCTTAGACCCTTCTCCATTGCTATTGGTTGAATCAATTCAATTCTTAACTCAACATTATCTCCAGGCATTACCATCTCAGTTCCTTCTGGAAGAGTCATAACTCCTGTAACATCTGTTGTTCTAAAATAAAACTGTGGTCTGTATCCAGAAAAGAATGGGGTATGTCTTCCACCCTCTTCTTTTGATAATATAAATATCTGAGATTTAAATACTCTGTGAGGAGTTATTGTTCCTGGTTCAGCCAGTACCATTCCTCTCTCTATCTCTTTTCTTGTTGTTCCTCTAAGTAGTACACCTACGTTGTCTCCAGCCTGTCCATAATCAAGTATCTTCCTAAACATCTCAACACCTGTTGCTACTGTCTTTTTAACCTTATCGGTAAGTCCTACTATCTCTATTGAGTCTCCAACATTAACCTTGCCTCTCTCTATTCTACCTGTTGCTACAGTTCCCCTTCCAGTTATTGAAAATACATCTTCAACAGATAACAAAAACGGTTTATCTATTTCCCTCTTTGGAGTTGGAATGTAGCTATCTACAGCATCCATAAGCTTTATTATTGGAGAGCAAGCTTCACAAGTGTCCTTACCACATCCACAGTTCATTGCTTTTAGAGCTGAGCCAGCAATAATTGGAATATCATCTCCAGGAAAGTCATACTCTGAAAGCAGTTCCCTTACTTCCATCTCAACTAACTCCAGTATTTCGGGATCATCAACCATATCTACCTTGTTTAGAAATACAACTATTGATGGAACCTCAACCTGTCTGGCTAGTAAGATATGTTCTCTTGTCTGGGGCATTGGACCATCTGCTGCAGATACAACCAGTATTGCTCCATCCATCTGAGCTGCTCCAGTGATCATGTTCTTTACATAGTCTGCATGTCCAGGACAATCTATATGTGCATAGTGTCTTTTATCTGTCTGATATTCAACATGACTTATGCTTATGGTTAGGCCTCTTTCCTTTTCTTCTGGTGCATTATCTATATCACCAAAGTCCATTTTCTCTACATCAAAACCTCTTGAACTTAAGCAATATGTTATTGCTGAAGTTAAGGTTGTTTTACCATGATCTACATGACCTATAGTTCCGACATTGATATGTGGTTTTGTTCTCTCAAATTTCTTTTTAGCCATATGTTTCCCCCCATTTTTTTAATGGATTTTTATTCTATTATAATATTTGTTTGAAAATTAATCATTATATGTTTAAAAATCTTAAAAGAAAATTCCAATTAAGAATCACATATTATATACATTTATATTATAAAATAGCAAATCCGTAACACCTCCAACGACTAAAGCCATTGGGTTTCTTTCTAACTTATTCTTAAATATAAAAATTGTGATTTGTTAAACACTCATTTGGTAGCGGTGACTGGATTTGAACCAGTGACCCCACGGGTATGAACCGTGTGCTCTTGCCAACTGAGCTACACCGCCACATAATTATTCATTTTTTCTGCTTTGTGACACCTCCAACGACTAAAGCCATTGGGTTTCTTTCTAACCTATTACTAAATTAAAATATTTTTATTACCTTACTTTTTTAAACAGTAAATTATAAACATGTTTAGTTTATAGTACAAGTTATATTTTATCATTTTATTTTATTACTATATATTAAAAATCCTTTCATTCAATCGACAAAATATTTCCCAAATCTGGAGCCCGCGACCGGAGTTGAACCGGTGACCTTCTCCTTACCGAGGAGATGCTCTACCAACTGAGCTACACGGGCATAATAAAAAAATATGGTGGGGGAGAGAGGATTCGAACCTCTGAAGGTATACACCAACAGATTTACAGTCTGTCCCCTTTGGCCACTCGGGAACTCCCCCAAAATCATATTTTAATAAAAAGAAAATTCTTGTTTAAAAAAATTATACCAAAAAATTTTTATACAAAAAAATATTTTAAAAGATTGGAGCCGGCGATCGGATTTGAACCAATGACCTGCTGATTACAAATCAGCTGCTCTACCACTGAGCTACACCGGCTTATTAGGTGTTCCTTCTAACTAATACTTTTTTATATAAATAATAGCATTTTTATACTTCTTTATCTATACTTTTTAAAAAATATTATTAATTAAAACAGACCAATAAAAAAAATTTACTTTAAAAAATTTTGTAATCTTTTAAGAGGGTTTTGAAAGATTAAGTTAAAGATTTATAACCGTTAAGATGAGTCTCTAATTTTCTCTTTATTCTCTGAAGAGCATTATCAACTGATTTCACTTTTAAGTTCAAGGTACGGGCAATTTCAATATAAGTTTTTCCTTTCATATACAAACTTAGTACTGATGTCTCTAATTTTGATAAAAACTTTTCAAATACTTCTTTAATACCTTCAATCTCTTCGCTACTTATTACAAGTTGTTCGGGATCATTTAGTTCCTTAATTTTTAGTATTTCAAAAAGTGGATAAGAAGTTTCTTCATTGCTATATAATTGCTTATTTAGCGAAATGTAACAGTTTAAAGGAATATGCTTTTGTCGAGTGGCATTTTTAATAGCAGTTATTATCTGTCTTGTTATACACAGTTCAGCAAATGATTTAAAAGATGTTTTGTTACCAGCTTTGAAATCCTTTATAGATTTAAAAAGACCTATCATACCTTCCTGTATTAGATCATCATATTCTGCCCCTATTAAAAAGTATGAACGAGCTTTATACCTTACAAGATTGCTATACTTTCTTAAAATATAGTTGAGTGCTCTCTCGTCTCCTTCTTTAGCTCTTTCCACTATTTGGTTTTCCTCAAAGATTTCGAAACTTTTAATTTTTTTTGGTGTATATGATAGTTCGATGTTCAAGTTCATATCCTTCTATAAAGAAAATACAGTGAAAAAATGCTATTAAAATATAGTTTTTATAGGTCTTTTAAAATTTCACCTCCACAATGTTGAGTAAAAACTATTATATTATATATTTATGTAATAATCTTCGTCAATATAATTTCATTAATTTTAGGGGTAAAGCTAAACTTATACTTTACCCTTTCTTATTTTATCTAACTTTCTTTCAACTTTTTTATCAATTCTTTTACTTATAGGTACATTTAGTTTATTTGAAAAAATATCTCTACTTCTTACTTCTCTTTTTAACTGTTTTAGTTGACTTTTAAGTTGTCTTGTTGTCATTCTAAAAGCTCCTCCACCAAAAGTTACCCTCTGGTGAGTGTAATCAGATGTTACAACAAAAATCCTTTTTCCTTTATTTTTATAAACTAAAGTCTCAGCAAGATTATCTGCGCTTTGCCCTTTCTTTGTAAATAAAACAGTAACTTTATTTTTTGCCTTATTTTTCAAAAAAACATTGCCCTTGTTTGATGAGTCAAATACAACAGTTACTGACCAATCTCTATGTCTCGCCAATTGATTAAGATCCTCTATCAACTTATTTCTAAGTTGCTCAAGTTCAATTTTAGAAATTTTGTTCATTTTCATTGTGCTGTATAAATAATTATAACCATCAACTATAACCATTGTTTTTTCACTGGTTGGTGAATTCACTTTTTTAACTCCCTAATTTATATTCTTTTAAGTTTTTTCATTACTTCATGCAGAATAATTCCCGTTGCCACTGAAACATTTAATGATAGTATCTTTCCAGAAGTCTGGATTTTAACAACTAAATCGCAGTTACTGAATAAAAGTTTACCTATTCCTTTCTGTTCACTTCCCATCACAATAGCAAGTGGATATAAGATATCCATCTGGTTAATTGAAATATCAGCTCTATCTGAGGTTCCAATCACCCAAAAACCTTTCTCCTTTAACTTCTCAACAGCTTTGTTTAAATTCACAACTTTTGCAATCCTCAAGTGCTCACACGCACCAGAGGAAGCTCTGCAAACAGATGAGGTAATTTTTGCACTTCTTCTATCTGGAATTACAACTCCATCCACAGAAAATGCTTGACATGTTCTAAGTATAGCTCCAAAATTCTGTGGATCTTTTATACCATCTAAAAGTACAATTACGGAATTTTTGTTTCTAATTTCATTTAAAAGTGAGGATAAAGAGAAATATTTGTATGGCGATGTTATTGCAATTACTCCTTGGTGTTGAATTCCAATTTTGTTTAAGAAATTTCTATCTACTAATTTAATATGTACTGATTTATCTTTAGCCAGATTTGAAATCTGTTTTAATCGGATATTTTTACTAATGGATTTATCAATATATACTGATTTTACTTTGCGTGGTCCTCTTAATGCCTCGTAAACTGCGTTTCTTCCCTCCACTATTGCATTACCTTTTTTCAACTTCTCATCTTTTAAAAGAGATGAGTTCTTTTTCAACTAAACCTCCACTTGGTACCTGATGGTGTATCTTTTATAGATATTCCAATCTCTTTTAACTTCTTTCTTATATTATCTGCAAAAACCCAGTTCTTTTTTTCTCTTGCTTTACTACGAAGTGAAAGGATTACTTCTATACTATCTTCTAAGTTTAATTTTGATATATTTGATGGAGATAATTTTGCAGCATCTTTAGGATAAAGCTTAACAACTTTTTCATAAATCTCTGAAGCTATATTGTTGAGCTCATGTTCTAACTTTTTCTCATCATACTTTTTTATAAATCTAATTTTAGTAATTTCCTTTTCTGATAAATCTAAACCTAAAACAGATGCTAATTCAATTATTATATTTTTCGCTTTTATTAAAATCTGTTTAATTTCAGGTGTTAGTTTAAAAGATTGTAAATGTACAACCTTGTTTAATTCCCTGGAAAATTTAAAAATAAAAGACAACGCTTTGGCAGTATTGAAATCATCATCCATCACATCCTCAAAATTTGTTCTTAAATTACTTATCTCCTTTTCTAAGTGCGAGATTTCATCCAGTAAAGAGCCTTCAGATTTTTGTTCCTCCTGTGACAGTGTTATGTTGATATCATGGATTGTATTTAAAAGTTTTTCATGTGCTTGATTACAAGCTTCAAGAACCCTTGGAGTATAATCAACATCATTTCTGTAATGAGTATTAAGGGACATGATTCTAACAACATTGGAATCATACATTTCTAATACGTCCTTAGCAAAAACCCAATTCTTTAAAGATTTTGACATCTTAACTTTATCTATATTTATAAATCCATTATGTATCCAATATCGAACAAATGGTTCAGAGCCGCTATATGCTTCTGATTGAGCTATCTCATTTTCATGATGAGGAAATATAAGGTCTTTCCCACCACCATGAATATCAAATCCCATATCTAAATACTTCAATGACATTGCAGAACACTCAATATGCCATCCAGGTCTTCCTTCCCCCCATGGAGTATTCCACTTCGGTTCGCCAGGTTTTGAAGCCTTCCAAAGAGCAAAATCATATGGCTTTCTCTTTCCTTCAACAACACATGCTCTCTTTCCCTCTATAAGCTCAGTTATATTCTTTTTTGATAACTTGCTATAAGATTTGAATTTTTCAATTGCAAAGTAGACACTACCATTTGAAACATAAGCGTATCCTTTATCAATTAATACCTTTATCATCTCAATCATTTCATCAATATGCTCAGTTGCTTTAGGGCTGAAATCCGGTCGTAAAATATTTAACATGTCAGAAACCTTCCAGAAGGCAGGTTCATATTTTCTTGAAATATCTGTTGCAGAAAGATTCTCCTCAATACTCTGATTTATTATTCTGTCTTCAATATCAGTGATATTTTGAACATGTATTACCTTATATCCCCGATAAATTAGATACCTTTTTATTACATCAAATACCAAATAAGAATGTGCATTTCCTATATGAATGTGGTTATAAACAGTTGGACCACATACATACATATAAACCATGCCCTCTTCTCTTGGTATAAATTCCTCTTTTTTTCCCGTTAATGTGTTGAATATCTTTATACCCAATTTATCTCCAAATTTTTAAAAATTATAATCAAATCAGAATTATTTTAAAACTAAGACTAAATACTATTAAGAAGAAATCATAGCAATTGCAAAGGCAGATATAGCATCACCTTTTCCTAAAATACCAATACCTTCAGAACTTTTTGCTTTCACATTAATATTTTTTAAATCTATTTTTAAATGACATGCTAAATTTTTAATCATATCTTTTATATATGCTGAAAGCTTTGGTTTCTGACAGATAATAACTGCATCAACATTCTCAACCCTAAAACCTTTTTCCATTAATAATGAAACGACTTTATCTAAAAGAATCATGCTTGAAATATCTTTATACCTTTCATCACTTGCTGGAAAAAGTTCACCTATATCCCCAAGTGCAACCGCTCCTAAAAGAGCATCCATTATGGCGTGAGTTAGAACATCTGCATCTGAGTGTCCAGATAGACCTTTTTCATATTCCAATTCAACTCCACCAATAATTAATTTTCTTTCATAAACTAATGGGTGAATATCAAAACCCAAGCCAACTTTCACCTATTTGTAGACCTCCTTTTAAATAATTCCTTCTAACTTATTTAAGTCTCCTTCTATTTAAAATAGTCTCAGCTAATATTAAATCAAAGTTTGTGGTAATTTTAATATTTTCAACTGACCCCCGTACCAAATTGATTTTATATCCAAGATTCTCTGCCAAACTGGCATCATCTGTTCCAATAAATCCAGTTTCACTCGCTTTTAAATATGCTTCCATTATTATAGAATAGGGAAAAACTTGTGGAGTTTGAGCCGCCCATAATCTATCTCTATTAAATGTATTTGATATTATTTTGTTGGATCCTGACTCTTTGATGGTGTCTTGAACTGGAATGGCAACAACTACCCCATCTGAGTCATAAGCAGCTTTAACTGCTCTATCAATAAGCTCTGAGGTTATTAAAAATCTTGCCCCATCATGAATTGCAACTAAATTTGTGTCTGATGGTAGTGCTTTTAAACCATTAAGAACAGAGTCCTGTCTCTCTCCTCCTCCAGCAACTATTTCTCTTACTTTTTTATATCTATATTTGTTAACGATAATTTTCTTACATTTTTCAATATCAGATTCATTTATCACTAACACTATTTGATCAATAAGAGAAGACTTTTCAAAAGCATCTAATGTATGTGCCAAAATTGGTTTTCCACCAATAAATATAAACTGCTTACTAACAGCAGAGTTCATTCTTCTACTTTTGCCAGCAGCAACAATGATACTGTAGTTCTTTCTCATTCTTTTATCGCTTATTAAAAAATCTCTTTTGATTTTCCTCTAATAATTTCGTAAATATCATTCTTCCAGCGGGGGTTTGTAAAAATCCTTTAACCTCTACATTCACAGTTTCTCCAACCAATTTTTTACCATTTTCCACAACAATCATAGTTCCGTCATCTAAATATGCTATTCCTTGATCCTCTTCTTTCCCCTCCTTAATCACCTGAACAGTGATTTTTTCACCTGGCAGTATAATCTGTTTCACTGCATTAGAAAGTTCATTAACATTTAGAACTCCAACCCTCTTTAATCTTGCCACTTTATTTAGATTATAGTCATTGGTAATAATGACTGATTTTAATTCTTTCGCCAATTGAACTAATTTAGAATCGACACCCTCTAAGTTGGGAAAGTCAGTATCTATAATTTTAACTTCTACTTTTTTCTCTTCCCTGAGTTTATGGAGCATATCCAGACCTATTCTTCCTTTCTTTCTCTTTAAGTCTTCAGATGAATCTGCTAATTTTTGTAACTCTTCTATAACAAAATTTGGAATTATAATTGCCCCTTCTATAAATCCGGTACTACAGATATGGTATATTCTTCCATCTATAATTGAACTGGTATCTAAAATCTTGGATTTTGCAGTGTATTTCTCGTTAGAAATTGCACCTTTTCCAACATAGATTTTATCTTTTTTTCTTGTTAAATTTAGAATTCTATCTTTATTTTTATATACAATCCTTGTTGTAAATAAAATAATTAATAAGTAGACAAACATAGAAATGACGGTTCCAATTATTGATGGTAGCTGGATATTACTCAATCCTAAATAAGCTGGATATCCTATTACTATTCCTAATAAAATTCCAATAATAGAAAAAATTAGATCGGGTATTGGCATTCTTCCAATAAAATCTTCAACCTTACTTTGTAAATACTTTAAGTGTCTTCCTACAAAGCCTCCTAAAAAATAGCCTATAATTCCAAGAAATAAAGGGATTAGTATGATTCCAGTAATAAAGTAGATATTATTTAGATGGCTTAAATAAGAAGAAAATATATACTGATAACCGTAAACACCTAACAGAATTCCTAATAAAACAAAAAATGCTCTAGTGAGCACTATTATCATAATATTTCACCTCTCTTTAGTATAAGAATATTTTAAGGAATAATTAATTTTTCACAAAACAAGACTCTACTTTAGCTAAAGCTTCTTCCTCATTAATATCCTGAGCATAGGATATTTCACTTACTAACATTCCCTTTGCTTTTTCGAGCATCCTCTTTTCACCAACTGATAGTCCAGAATCTCTTTGCCGTAGAGATAAATTTCTAACAACCTCTGCTAAATCTACAACATCATTCCTTTTCAATTTCTCTATATTTCTTTTAAACCTCCTGTTCCAACTTTTCGATATTTCTGACTTCCTATTCTTTAAAAGTATTTTCAATACTTCTTCAGATTCTTTTGAAGATACTACCTCTCTTAAACCTATCTCTTTGGCAGTTAAAATTGGAATCTTTATTGTTAATTTCTCCTTTGGAATCTCTAAAACATAAAATTTTAGAAATTCACCTTTTACTTTTTTCTTTATTATCTTTTTAATAGTGGCTGTACCATATAATGGATAGATTACTATATCACCTACTTCATACAATTTATAAACCTCCTAATATTTATATGTATTATAAACGAGTTAAGTTAACACTTTTGGTGTAATCTTTAATTATTAGTAGGGCGACTCTTTAGGGTTACATTATTATGCAAGGCTAAAGCCTTGCCCTACACACCCCACATTAAATTAACATTTTTAATCTTAATTATTAATAACAAAATATATATTCCTAAAAGGGGAAATAATATCATATCGGCATTTTAAAAGATCAACTGTAAACTTATCTTGTGTATAGTACAATTTATAAAATGATATCACATTTGAGTCTTGATATCAATTGACTAAAGTTGTTATGTAGTACCAATTTAGAAATGTACGGTTTGGTGTGAACCCCAAAAGTTAGACACAATGTTAACTAAGGTTGTTATATAGAACTACTAAGAACACCCTATCACTTGCAGTAGGGAAGAATTGGCAGAATATTTTTCAAAAAAGACCTGATATTTAATTAATGCTTTAGTATAACATATATGTAAATAGATAAAAGGAATTTAAATATGAACATACAAATAAATATAGCAATTCCAAAACAATGGAAAGATGAAGTTGAAAGACTGGCAAGAATCTATTCTGTTGAAGAAGAAAATACCTTAACCTATTTGGATTTAATCAGAAGAGCTATTAAATAAAAATATGATTTAAAAGAATAAAAAGAAAATGAGTGAATATAAGTCAACATCTCGTTGCAAGTATCTTTGCCAATACCACATCATATTTTGTCCTAAATTTAAATATTCTGTTTTAAAAAGGGATATTGAACGATCTTTAAAAGATATTTTGAAAGATGTTTAAAAAACAATATGAATATGAAATAATTCAAATCTAACACATTCTAACCAAATTATTAAATCCCCTTATTTATTACGACTTTTATTTGACAAAACGAACAATTGTTTGTATAATATATATACATTTGATTAATTATGTTTATATTTCAATAGTTAATTAACAAATAAAATTAATTCATGAATTAAAACATAGTTGTAAAGATTAAAAAAATATTTGATTAATTAAAATGGAAATAATAGAAGTATGAAAACTAAAATAAAAAATAAGTTATAAGAAGATTCGCTGAGAAAACCCCGTCTGCTTGCGGTGGAGATTAATCAGCAAAAATATTTTAACAAAAGAATCAACAATTAAAAAATACATAGAACAACAAAAAGGTAAATAGTATGCTGATTCAAAAAGGATTTAAATACAGATTAAAACCAACAAAAGAGCAAAAACAAAAGCTACTGCAACATGGAGGTAATGCTAGGTTTGTATATAATTACTTCTTAAAACAAAACATTGATTACTACAATAAGACTAAGAAGTTTAAGTTTTATTATGAACTGGCTACTTCACTGCCAAAATTAAAACGGGAATTTCCTTTTTTAAAAGAGTCATTTTCTCAATCTCTTCAAATGGTTATTTGTCAATTTGATAAAGCATTAAAAGATAGTTTTAAAAAAGAAAAAAGCTTTCCATCTTTTAAGAAAAAACATTTTCTAAATGATAGTTTTACTTGTCCTCAAAAATGGAGGTTAAGCAAAGGGTTTGTATTTATTCCTAAAATAGGTGAGGTAAAATGGATTAAACATAGATCACTTAAAGGAAAGCCTAAATCAATTACTATTTCTCAAGATGGTAATAATTGGTATTGTTCTGTATTATGTGAATACAAGATAAAGGAACAAGAAAAGCAAACAGACAATATTATAGGTATAGATGTAGGTTTAACAGAGCTTGCTACATTATCTGATAAAACAGTAATAAATAATTTAAAATATTTAAAGAAGTATGAAGATAAACTTGCTAAAGAACAAAGAAGATTAAGTAAAAAGCAAAAAGGAAGTAAAAATAGATTTAAACAACGAATGAAGGTTAGAAAAATTCATACTAAAATTAAGAATATAAGACAGGATTTTCTACACAAAACATCATATTCAATAATCAAGAATTATGATGGGGCTGTAATGGAAGATTTAAATGTTAAAGGCATGATGAAAAATCATCATCTTGCTAAATCTATGTCTGATGTTTCATGGTCAGAATTTAGAAGGCAACTTGAATATAAAGCAAAATGGAACTTTAAACATTTCATAATAATTGATAGGTTTGCTCCAACAAGTAAAACTTGTCTAAATTGTGGTTGTATTCAAGATATGCCCTTAAGCAAAAGACAATATAACTGTCCTTTTTGTTCTGCTTCTATTGATAGAGATTTAAACGCATCCATTAACATCAAAATTTTAGGATTAAATAAAATTAATACCGAAGGACGTTCGGGAATTAACGCTTGTGGAGTTGAAACAGTAGTTTCGACAGTGAAGCAAGAAAAAGAATGCTTAGTGAACTAAGCAGAAGCCACAGGGTTTGTCCTGCGGAGCGTCACGGTGAATTACTCCAGTGAAATGTAAATTTAAAAGAGGGCTTCTTATTTTATTAAGTTAAATATGTTTTGATATTCTATTTAAGCCATTGACAATAACTCTTGCTCTTACTTTTCCTATCCCCTCAACTTCACTAAGTTCGTCAATGCTCAATTTCTTTATAGTAGCTAAATTCTTGAAATTTTCTATTATATTCTCTACTAAGTGTTTGGGTAACTTGGTTAGTGATGATAAAACTCTATATCCACGTGGATAAACAATTTTATCTAAATAGACAGCTGGTGGAGAGAATCCAAGAATCTCTACTAATTTATTTATATTAGTTAATTTCTTATGACTTAAATTAGACATCATTTTTATTATCAAATTAAATTTACTTACATCTGATGAATAATCTTTTATCAAATAAGAAATATTTTCATTAATTTTATTCATAATTTGAAATAGTTGCATCTGAATCAATCTTCCTTCAGTACCCAGCTCATATAGATATTTCTCTATTTCATCAGCAAATACTTTTGACATTTCAGCTATTTGCCAGATTGTAACAACATTATGGAGAGTTACCATTCCTTTCATTTCGAGAAAATTTAATTCATTTAACTGCTTGTTAAAGTTGTCTCTACATTTTTCAAGAGATTCCAATGCACTATTTGCTTCATTCAAAATCAATCCTATGTCTCTCAAGTCATATTTTAAATCGCCTAAATATAGGGTAACAATATTCCTGTTCTTGGAGATAGCTAACACTACTACTTCTATCTGTTTTGCAAGTCTCTCTGCTGTTTGATGCATAATACCAGTTTCTGTTGTGGAAATACGAGGGTTCGGGAAAAGATGGGTATTAGCATAAATTATTCGTGTGCCATCTTCATTTAGAATTAATGCACCATCCATCTTAGAAAGTTCATATAATTTGGAGGGAGTTAACTTACAATCAATTCTGAAACCACCATTAAATATCTTTCTTACTTTTTTAAGGTCTGATAATACTATTATCGAACCCATTTTGGCTTGCACTATATTCTCAATCCCTTCTCTAAGAATTTTGCCGGGGGATACTTTCTTCAAACCTTCTAAAAGTTTCAAATGATTATTATTTTTCAACACTTTCTCCTTATAGAATTTATTTAAATTTTTAATGATTTAAGATTTTTTAATCTTATCAATTCTGCATCTGTCTTAACTTCTATTTTACCACAGCTATGTGGATATATTATTCTTTTAAAACCGTGTGATAATGCTTCATCTACTCTTTTTTTGACTCCACTCACAAATCTAACCTCTCCTCCCAATCCAATTTCACCAAAAGATGATGTATTTTCATCCACTGCTGTATTTTTTAAAGCTGAGATCATAGCCATAGCCATAGGAAGATCAGCGCCCGGTTCGTTAACAAACATTCCACCTACTAAATTTATATATAAATCATAATTGTCTGCCTTAAATCCCAATCTTCTACTTAAAACTGCTAAAATCATCGCAACTCTTTTACTACTTAAACCAGTACAGAATCTTCGGGGAATAGCTAATTTGGAAGGCGAAAAAAGCGCTTGAACTTCTAAAAGTAGTGATCTATTTCCATTTAAAGTAGAAAGTATTGTGGATCCTGGTATTCCTATTGCTCTTTCTTTTAAAAATAAGGCTGAAGGATTTTCTACCTGTTTCATTCCTTCTGAACTCATATGAAACAAACCTATCTGATTTGTTGAGCCAAACCTATTTTTAACAGATCTCAAAATTCTGTAAAGCATTCCTCTTTCACCCTCTAAATATAGAACAACATCAACCATATGCTCTAAAAGTTTAGGACCAGCTATTATTCCTTCTTTAGTAATATGACCAGTAATTATTACACAAACTCCTTTTTTCTTAGCCCACTGTAAAAAGTTTGCAGCACATTCTCTAACCTGAGTTATACTGCCAGGAAGTGCCGGTAACTGGGAAAAGTATGTTGATTGTATTGAATCAACAACAATTACTTGAGGCTCAATTTCTTCTATCTGACTGTTTATCTCAGTCATCTCTGTTTCAGATAGAAGATAAGCTTGAGATGAAGCAATGCCTATCCTTTCAGCTCTCATTTTAACTTGACTTAAGGACTCTTCTCCACTAATAAAAAGTACCTTAAATTTTTTAGATAAATTACACACAACCTGTAATAATAAAGTTGATTTTCCTATTCCAGGTTCTCCACCTAATAATGTTAACGAACCTGGAATCAATCCATTACCAAGAACCCTGTCAAATTCCTCCAGCCCCGTTGGTAGATAATTAACTTTGGGAAATTTAACATTAGACATTTGTGTAGCAATGGATTTTGGAATTTCAAAAGAGAAAGCCCGCCTTGACTTAAGCGGTTCAATCTCTTCTGTAAAACTGTTCCACTTATCACAATTTGGACATTTACCTAACCACTTAATAGAACTGTACCCGCAATTTTGACAAACAAAAATTACTGCCTCCCTCTACTAACTTTTTATTTTAGATTGCTGTTTCTTCTTTTTAAAAATAATTTTTTTACCTTTTCGTTCTGTAAAAATTTTATCACCTGTTTTTACCTCTCCAGAGATTATCTTGTCTGAAATAGGTATTTCAATAATTTTTTGAATAGCTCTCTTTAATGGTCTAGCACCCAGAGTGGGGTCATATCCCTTCTCAATAAGTAAATCTTTGCTACCTTTTGAGAGCTTTAAAGTTATGTTATGAAATGAGAGTTGCTGTTCAACTTTTTTCATCTCAAGATCTATTATTTTTCTTATATCATCACTGGTCAGTTCATTAAACATAATTGTTTCATCTACTCTGTTTAGAAATTCAGGTCTAAAAGTCTTTTTCATCTCATCCAAAACTTTTTCTTTTATTTCCTGATACATAACTTTTCCCTTAGAGCTCCTCTTAAACCCAATTGGAGTGGCTTTTTGTATATATCTCTGTCCAATATTTGAAGTCATTATTACTACTGTATTTTTAAAATCCACTCTCCTTCCTTGAGCATCAGTTAAGTGGCCATCCTCAAAAATTTGAAGTAAAACATTAAGTATATCCGGATGGGCTTTTTCAATTTCATCCATTAAAATTATTGAATATGGTCTTCTTCTAATCATTTCGGTAAGTTGTCCGCCCTCTTCATATCCGACATATCCTGGAGGAGAACCAATAAATTTTGAAATTGAGTGTTTTTCCATATACTCTGACATATCCACCTGAACCAATGCATCCTCACTTCCAAAGAGAAATTCAGCCAACACCTTTGCAAGAAGTGTTTTTCCCACGCCTGATGGGCCTAAAAATATGAAAACACCTGAAGGTCTCTTGGGATCTTTTAATCCTGAGCGTGCTCTCCTTGTTGTTTGAGATACAACTTTTATAGCTTCCTTCTGTGATATTACTTTCTTTTGTAACTCTTCTTCCATCCTCAATAATTTTTGTGTTTCCTCCTCTGTAAGTCTATATACCGGAATACCTGTCCAACTGGACAGAATCTCTGCTATATTCTCCTCTGTAACTTTTACTCCTTTCTGAAAAGTAAGAGCTTTTTTCTGCAATTCTTTTCTTTTTAGAAGAAGTGCTTTCTCTTTATCTCTAATCTTGGCTGCTGTCTTGAAATCCTGAACATCTATCATATCCTCCTTTTTCTCTCTTATCTCAGCTAATTGTTTGTCTATCTTACTTAGATCAGGAGGTGATATTATATTTCTTATCCTCACTCTTGATGCAGCTTCATCAACTAAATCTATTGCCTTATCAGGTAAAAATCTATCAGTAATATATCTTGAAGACAATTTAGCAGCACATACCAGAGCATCATCAGTAATTATTATACAATGATGAGCTTCATATCTACCCTTGAGACCTCGTAATATATCTACAGTCTCATCTACAGTTGATTCCTCTACAAATATGGGTTGAAATCTTCTTTCAAGTGCAGCATCCTTCTCCACATATCTTCTATACTCTGACATAGTAGTAGCCCCTATTGTTTGAAGCTCTCCCTTTGCCAACATAGGTTTTAATATACTTGCTGCATCGATAGCTCCCTCGGCCGCTCCTGCTCCTACAAGTGTATGAAGTTCATCTATAAATAAGATGATATTTCCATGGCTTTTTATTTCTGCAAGGACCTTTTTCATCCTCTCCTCAAAATCCCCCCTATATCTTGAACCAGCTACCATTGCTCCCAAATCTAAGGTATAAATTTCCTTATTCCTTAAAGTTGGTGGTACATCTCCTTTTATAATTTGCTGTGCTAATCCCTCTACAATTGCAGTTTTCCCAACCCCTGGTTCGCCGATTAAAACTGGATTGTTTTTAGTACGACGAGATAATATCTGCATCACTCTCTCTATCTCTTTTATTCTGCCAATTACGGGATCTAACCTATCCGCTCTAGCCAATTGAGTTAAATTTCTTCCAAATTTTTTGAGCATCTTATTTTTTTTATAAGTCTTGCTTCTAGCAAATATTTCAGTTTTTCCTAACATTTCTGCTATCTGTTTCCTTACCGCCAATAACTCTACGCCATTATTCTTCAGTATTTTTGAAGCAATGCCTTCACCCTCTCTAATTATGCCAAGTAGTAAATGTTCTACTCCAATGAAATGATGACCCAATGATAAAGCTTCCCTTAGAGACATTTCTAAAACTTTCTTTGCCTGGGGGGTAAAAGGAATTGGACCAACTGGCTCAACTGTGTCTCTTCTAATTATCTGTAATATCTGTGTCCTTATATCATCGGGATTTTTTCCTAAATTTTGAAGAATCTTATAAGCTAAACTTTTACGTTCTTTTAATAAACCTAAAAGCAAATGTTCAGTATCGATCCAATTTTTATTTAGATTCCTTGCCTCTTCCTGTGCATTAATAATTACTTTTCTTGCTTTCTCATTAAATCTTTCAAACATATCTTCTATCCTATCTCACTAATATTCTCTCCCGTATTTAGAAGTTAAATTTATTTCAATTTCTATAGATAAATATATCATAATAAGATTAGAATTTCATAAATTTTAATTTTATATTATTATTAAATCTCCTTGAATTTCTTAAAAATCTAATATTTCATTAAATTAATAGCTTTGTGATGTTTTTTCACAGGTATTTTAAATTCCCCCTCTCCTTATTCCTCTCCCACCAAGGGAGAGGATATATATGCAGGGCACCCCTTAGGATTGCTTTTAATACAAGACCAAAGCCTTGCCCTACTTTTAAGAGAAGAAATGAAAGTTTATTCTTTTTTTGATCTCATGTGAGGAAATAGTATTACATCTCTTATTGATGCAGAATCAGTCATTATCATTACTAATCTATCAACTCCTATTCCTAATCCTCCAGTGGGTGGCATTCCGTATTCAAGGGCTCTAATAAAATCTTCATCCATCTCAGTTTCTATTTCTTCAGTACATAGCTGCTGTTCAAAACGAATTCTTTGATCAAGCGGATCAGTTAATTCAGAAAATGCATTTGCTATTTCAATTCCACCAATAAAAAGCTCAAACCTTTCAGTAAGATTTGGGTTTTTAGAATGCTCTCTTGCAAGTGGTGATACCTCTTTAGGATAGTCTGTTATAAATGTAGGTTGGATAATTTTATTTTCAACTTTCTTTTCAAAAATTCTATTAATAATTCCTCCAACTCCTAATTTTTCATCAAAATCAACACCAATTTCATCTGCAATCTTTGATACCTTATTTCTTGTCATTTCAAAAGACAGTTTAACACCTGCAAACTTTTCTATTGAATTTAAAACCGTCATTTCTCTCCATGGAGGATTTATATCTATTTCATTTTCCAGATAAGATATTTTTTTATCTTCTACTAAATTATCCATAATATAGAGAATAATTTTTTGAGTTAAATTCATCATCTCTCTATAATCAACAAATGCCTGGTAAACTTCAAGCATTGTAAATTCAGGATTATGTCTATAAGAAATTCCTTCATTTCTAAAATTTCTATTTAGTTCAAATACTTTCTCGTATCCACCAATTATCAGTCTTTTTAAGTAAAGTTCGGGAGCAATTCTTAAAAAAAGATCCATATCTAATGTATCGTGATGGGTTTTAAATGGCTTTGCTGTAGCTCCTCCAGGTATAGACTGAAGCATTGGAGTTTCAAATTCCATAAATCCCTCTGAAATAAGAAATTGCCTTATTAAGTTTATGATTTTACTTCTTTTTGTGAATGTTTCTTTGACTTTAGGGTTTGAAATTAGGTCAAGATAACGATATCTATATCGAACTTCTTTATCTTTCAAACCATGCCATTTTTCTGGTAGTGGTCTTAATGATTTTGTTAACAGAGCTACCTTATCAACCATTATGGAAAACTCACCTCTTGCTGTTCTTATCGGATATCCTTCAATGCTTATCCAATCACCAATATCAAGTAAGTCAAAAAAATCATAAATATCGCCTATTCTCTTTTTATCCAGATATAGTTGAATATCTCCAGTTTGGTCTCTAATATCAGCAAAGGTTAATTTGCCATGTTTTCTTATAGCTATAATTCTTCCACATATACTGATACTTTCCTGTTTACTCTCTCCGGGCTTTAGATGACTATATAGCTCTATGACTTCTCCTACTGTATTTTTACAATCATATTTTGATACAAATGCATCTTTACCAGATTCAATAATCTGTTTTGCTTTTTTATATCTTGATATAACATCTGAAGACATAGCTTTATTTTTTAATAAATCTTTTAGTTTATTGGATTTCCATAATTTCATATTTAAATTCTCCTTGAGGTGTTTTAACCTTTACTTTATCTCCGATTTTTTTATGATAGATACCTTCCCCAACAGGAGCATTTATAGATATCTTCCCATTCAAAGGGTCTACTTCAATTGATGAAACAAGTTGAAATATGTTTATTTGACCTGTTTTTAATTCTTTTAGAGTAACCTTTGAACCTATTTCTACTTTATCATTGTCTGAGTTCTCATTAATTATTAATGAATTTTTAAAAACTCTTTCTAATTCTAATATTCTGCCTTCAACAAAAGCTTGCTCTCTTTTTGCATCATCATATTCAGAGTTTTCCATAAGATCACCAAAGGCTTTTGCTTCCCCAATTCTTCTGGCAATCTCCAACCTTCTCTTATTTATAAGATGATCCAGTTCTTTTTTTAACTTTATGTATCCTTCTTTAGTTAGACGTATTTTTTCTTCCATCTCTCTTTACATACAAATAAATAATTTTAGGACTGAATTTTAGTTTAGATAGCATATCTCTATAATCATCATGTGTTATTTCTTCAAATGGCTTATCAATTAAAGAGACTAAAATAGCCTCAATAACATTTGTTCCAAAATATCTCCCTGAAAATTCCGGCGTTACAGCTACCAGAATATCAAGATTTCTCTTTTTTAATTCATTTATATCCTCAATTGTCATAGTGTTTGTAATTATCATCTTTCCAGTTAAATTGTCTGGCATATATTTTTTAATAAAGTGAAAATCACCTGCTATTATATCTGCATTTAAATAATATTTCTCATATTTTTTAATAGATTGTTTCTCCTGTTCAGACCCTATTGGATATAGTAGTTTAAAAGGTAATTTCGTTAAAATTGGCAATAACAATTTTGCAATCATTTTTAGGGTCTTCATCTTCCTTATAGGAATTGGTATGCCCAAACCAAAAATAAAGTCACCAAAAAGCATTTTGCAACCTGCATTATAAAGTGCTTCAGCTAAACCAAATCTATCTACAGCACTCGTCATAAGCACCTTTTTCCCTTTCAATTGAATTCCTGCTTGATTTAAGACCTCAATTACATCCCTCTCTAAAGTATTTTTTATCCCACTACCATCCACTACTGGAGTATTTGATACTGCATTTTTTAGCTTTAATGCATCTCTTATAACATATTTTTTCTCACCAGCCCAAAGATAAAGATCTATTCCACCTAATCCGAAGGCATTAACTTTTCCATCCATCTGCTTTAAAAGTTCTATAGCTTTTTTAATATCTCCATCTGTTCCAACTCTTTCAATTTTAAATTTTTTTCCAAGGAGTTCAGCATATGCTTTGTGATCTCTCTTAGAAGAACCCAAACTTATACTAACTACACTTTTATCAATCTTTGGCTCTTTCTCAATGTTTTTTATATTGTTCATTACACTCTACTCTATTTATATTTTTAGAATTTAAACTATTCCTTACTTTCTCTTATTATTTTAATTTCTAATCTCATTCATGAGAAATATCTTAACAGAAAGCTCCCCACTTAAGAAGACGTGTAAATAATTACTTATTTTCTATTTTTGTCATATATTATTTTTAATCCTTTTAATGTCAGGTCTAAATCATGTATAAATTTATAGGAGCTATTTTCAACAATTATTCTTGATAGACCACCAGTTGTTATTAGTATTGGTTTTTCTTTTAACTGATCTTCTATCTTTCTTAAAATGTAATCAACCTGCCCAATAACTCCCCAGAATATACCAGATTGAATACTTCTTACAGTACTATTTCCAATCACAGATGGTGGTTTCTTTAACTCAACATCAAAAAGTTTTGCTGCACTTCTAAAGAGAGCCTTAGCTGAAACCTCCATTCCTGGAGCTATCACTCCTCCTAAATATTCACCTTTAGAGGATATAACATCAAAAGTGGTAGCTGTTCCCATATCTACTACCACACATGGAACTCCATAAACCTCCTTTGCAGCAACTGCATTAGCAATTCTGTCAGCCCCTACATCTACTGGTCTTTTATATAAAATTTTCATACCAGTTTCAAACTCACCTGTAACTAATAATACATCCACATCAAAATAACGTCTGCAAGCTTTAATTAATTGATCCTCAACCCCTGGTACTACACAACAAGCAATTGCATCATTAATGTTATTAAGACTTATTTTTTCTATTTCCATTAGTTTCACCAACATCAACCCTATTTCATCACCAGTTTTTATTTTTGGAGTGTAAATCCTCCAGGAAGTGACAACCTCATCATTTTTTATTACACCTATAACTGTCTGAGTATTTCCTACATCTATTGCAAGTAACATTTTCTTCTCCAATAAATATCAAATTTAATTAGTTTATTTTATTTTTATATTCCCTCTCAAAAGAAGGGTTCTTAAATAGCAATTTAATGTAGCTAATATCTTAACTACTTACTTAACTTTCTTATTTCTAAATAAATAATCTCTTAACCACCTGCGCCAAATATACCATAACAATATCATAAATATTATAATGGCTAAAGTTACCCATCCAATTTTATGAATTATAGAAAGTATTAAATCAATATTTTTACCAAAAAAATATCCAAAAAGACAATTCCCCAAGCCCCAGGTAATAGCTCCAATAGCATTATAAAGGAAAAACTTTGGATAGTTCATCTCATTTACACCAGCTAAAAATGCTGTAAAGGTTCTTAAGAAAGCTGTCCATCTACCAATTATTACAGTTTTAGCTCCATGCTTTTCATAGAAATTTTCAGCTTTTTTAAGCTTTTCCTCTGAAATCCTAATTTTTGGTCCATATTTAACTAAAACAGGTCTTCCACCTTTTTTTCCTAAGAAATAAGCAAAGTTATCTCCCAAAAAAGCTCCTATAATAACCACTGGAATTAATACATAAATATTTAAAATGCCCATAGAAGCTACAAAACTTGCTGTTAGAAGTATAGTCTCACCAGGAATAAATAATCCAATAAATGCACCATTTTCTAATGCAACAGCAAGAAAGACAAATAGGTATCCGTATTGAGATATGAACCTTAATATTTTCTCGTATGTCAAAAATTCTCCAAATCATTCTTAGTTACTATTTTAAATACATATTATAAACTAAGTTAAAATCTTTATTTAAAATTATCTATCCAAAAATATCTAATTACATAAAATGAATCAAATTTAAAGAAGAATTTTCTATCTATAGTTTTAATTTTTTATATAAAATATATTTATAATTCTGAACTAATTTTTATTATGATAATTAAGTTACTTAGATAATTTTAATTCTTTATGAAGTATTTTTAAATTTGAAAGTGCTATTGGACTTCATCCAAATACTGAACTCCAGTTTCAAAAAATAAATGTCTTAATCATCATTCATTGTTTGTTTAAATAATTCTTAAGTTAGAAAGACTAGGGATATACAAACCGATTTAAATTATACTAATTTTTAAGGAAATGATATAATATATTAATTAATAGAAACGAACAAAAACTTAAAACTTGACAAACTGAAAATTATTCATATAGTACTAATAATGGTGTGAACCCCAAAAGTTAGACACAATGTTAACTAAGTTAAACCAACTGACGGACTTCACTTTTTTTAATTTTATTATATTTAATTTTACTTTCAAATTCTTCTGGTGACATATAGCCAAGTGAA
>Ga0209979_1000337_pt1 | contig 66256 bp, 66 predicted proteins | sample AnhtaG_FD_183114 | JGI IMG/M metagenome (GOLD analysis project Ga0209979, IMG submission 183114) | Deep subsurface microbial communities from Anholt, Denmark to uncover new lineages of life (NeLLi) - Anholt_01485 metaG (SPAdes) (version 2) | ecosystem: Environmental > Aquatic > Marine > Oceanic...
TGCCTGTGGCTTGGATGTCACCGAGCCGGAACCGATCCCCATGGACGACCCGCTTCTCACCCTTGACAACTGTGTAATCGTGCCTCATATCGCCTCGGCCAGCATCGCCACTCGGACCAAGATGGCCGCCATGGCCGCGGAGAACCTCATCGCCGGGCTGAAGGGCGAAATGCCTCCCCATCCCGTGAACCCGGAGGTGTTTGGGGGGATGTAATAGATGGGCAAGCCCATATCCATGCAGCGACGGAATTGGGACTAGGCAACAAGGAGTATGGGTTGGCAGAGGTCAAAGGGTGATCGCACCCTAGCCTTGGCTAGAGCAGAGAGGGCCCTCCGGTGGATTCAAGGAAGGCCCTCGCGTTCTCCAGGCTCACCCCTCCCGTGCGGAGGAGCCTCGCCTGGGGTAATGACCCTAGAATGGCTTTGCATATCTGAGATACAGGCGTCTGCAATTGGGTTGTCGGGGAGCACTGTCACGTACGGCCAGGGAAATTGCCAAGTTGCTCCCCATCTCCAAAGGTCGCTTCCAATACTGGCGACTGGAAGAAGCGTTCGAGTCCAGGCGACTTCAGCCGCAGCATCACCTTGCCGAATGTTACCACTCGACCACCCATATCACATCTCGACTATCCTCGTACCCGATGCACCACAGAGATGGCATCCCGGGTCAACTGTGTGATCTCATCGAACCTGCCAGCCGAAATCAGGTTGGCCTTGACCAGCCAGCTTCCCCCGCAACAGTGGACGCTCGGCTGAGCCAGATAGTTTGCCAGATTGTTCTGGTTGATGCCCCCCGTGGGAATGAACCTAACCCCGCCGTAAGGAGCCGCGATGGCCTTCAGCATCGCGATGCCACCCAACGCCTCGGCAGGGAAGAACTTGAGTATCTCCAACCCCTTCTCCAACGCCATCTCGATCTCGGTGGATGTTGCCACCCCGGGCGTGACGGGTATCTCATTTTGCAGACACCAATCGACCACCTTTGGATTGAACCCGGGAGAGACTATGAATTGCCCACCTGCAGAGACCGCCCTCCTGGCCTGATCCACCGAGAGCACAGTCCCCGCCCCCACGATGATCTCTGGCAGGTTTGAGGAGATCCGCAGTATCGCCTCCTCGGCCGCTGCCGTCCGGAAGGTGATCTCGGCACATGGCAGCCCACCTGCCAACAAGGCCCTGCCCAGTTCGACCGCATCCTCGGCCCGCTCGATCTTGACGACCGGCACCACGCCGAGACGCCCAAGCCTCTCAAGCAAGCCTGTCATTGTTGGCCTCCCTTCGCTATGATCTTGGCGACGTCCAACTTTTCCAAAGCGAAATACCCCAATCCAACGCTCGACAACTCCGGCATCCGGTTGGTTGTGCTCCTTTCGTCATTTGACATCTGCTTGCTATTTGGATTTCTTATAGACCTCAGGGTTCACTACATAAGGGGGGCGCTCGCCGCGCAGCACCTGCAAAGCGTTCTCCACGGCGAGGGTCCCCATGCGTATGACCGATTCCAAGGTCGTGGCTCCGATATGGGGTGTGGCGATGAAGTTACCCAATCTTACCAGAGGGCTACCGGTAGCGGGCTCCTCTTTGAAGGCATCCATCGCTGCCCCGGCGATCCAACCCTCCTGCAAGGCGCGCAGCAGAGCCTCTTCATCCACCAACTCCCCGCGAGCGGTGTTTATCAGATAACTGATGGGTTTCATAGCCCTTAGTTCCTTCTCCCCGATGAGATCGGCCCGCTCAGGGGTAAGGGCGCAGTGGAGGGAGATGAAATCAGCCTCTTTTAGCAACTGCTCTAAGGGCAGATACTCCACACCGTATCGATCGGCTAGTTCTTTGTCTGGGTATCCGGTATGCACCACGATCTTCATGTCGAAAGGAGAAGCCCGCCGGATCACCTCCCTGCTTATCCAACCTAGTCCCACTATGCCCAGCGTTTTCCCTGCCAGTTCGGTCCCCCTCACCCTCTCCCAAGAGCCCTCCTTGACGCTCCTGTTGTGCTGGGGGATACGCCTAGCCAAAGATAGCATGAAGCCCAAGGTCAACTCGGCCACGGCGATGTGGTTCGCCCCCGGTGTATTGGTTACCACCACCCCGGCCGCTGTAGCGGCTTCTAGATCCACCCTATCTACTCCCACGCCATACCGAGAGAGGACCTTGAGTCTCTCTCCAGCGTTTATCACCTTCGCTGTAACTTCGTCCAGCCCCAGGATGGCCCCATCCACATCTCTTATCAACTCCACCATCTCCGCCTCTTTCAGGGGGCGATCTAGAGGGCTCTCTACTACCTGGTAGCCGGATTCCTCCAAGAGTTCTTTGTGTCTCCCAGGGGTCTTGCGGAAGGAGCGAGCGGTAACCAGTATCTTCATATAGGCCTCCTATTTTAGGATCGACATCCCGCCGTCGACGGAGATCGCCTGGCCGGTGCACCAATCGGACTCTTCGGAAGCGAGATAGAGGACCGCTCCGCCGATATCTTCTGGTTGCCCTAGCCGGCCTAGGGGGGCGCTGGCGGTGAGTTCCTCCCTCTGAGCCGCATCCGTCGCTTCTAGGAGCATATCGGTGTAGGTGGGCCCCGGACAGACGGCATTCACCGTGATGTTATAAGGGGCCAATTCGATGGCCATGGCGCGGGTCAAGGCCAGGATGGCTCCCTTGGAGGCGCTATAAGCAGCGTGGTAGGGCTCACCGACGACGGCCGCCTTGGAGGAGATATGGACGATCTTGCCTTTCTTCCTCCTCATCATCTCCGGGACTACCCTTTGGGAGAGGAGGACGGTGCCCATGACGTTGACACGGAAGAGCCTTTGCCACATCTCCTCACCCTCTTCTATGAAGGGCGCGCCGTCATGGATTCCGGCGTTGTTGACCAGGATGTCGATTTTGCCGAACCGATCCAATGTGGCTTGCACCATCCTCTCCACATCGGCCCTCTTGCTGACATCGGCCTTTACAAATATGGCTTCTCCTCCCAGCTTCTCGATCCCCCGCACGACATCTTCCCCCTTAGTGGGATCGGTGGCCGCTATCACCAGCTTGGCTCCTTCCCTGGCCAAAGCGAGGGCTGTGGCTTTTCCCATCCCTCGGCTGGAGCCGGTGACGATGGCCACTTTATCCGTGAACCTCATCTTCTCCCCCTTCTATGAACATCACCTTGTTGAAGAACTCCTTTTCCTCTTTCATCATGATGAAGGCCTCTTTCGCTTGCTGGAGAGTGAACCTGTGGGTGATCAACGGTTTGGTCTGCAACTGCCCCCTAGCCATGTAGATAAGAGAGGCGTGCCACTCGTATCCAGGGAAGGGGGCCGAATAGGAGTTCCAGGCCCCATAGATGGTCAGCTCCTCCCTAACGAGTCGCTGCATCGCAGCCCGGGATAAGTGCACCTCTCTTTCAGGTATGCCCAAGTAGAGTACTCTGCCTCCCTTGCGTGCCAGATCTAAGCATGACTCCTGGGCTTGCGCTGTCCCGGCGGTTTCCACTACCAAGTCCACGCCATGCCCAAGGGTGACCTCATATATCGTTGCGGCCGCTCCTTCCCCCAGGCAAGCTTGAGCCCCCAGGCTCTCGGCTACCTCGAGTTTCGCCGCTACCAAGTCGATGGCGAAGACCCGACCGGCTCCCATTATCCTGGATAGTTGGATAGCCAAGAGCCCCAGAGGTCCTGCTCCTACCACGGCTACGTCGTCGCCGGGCATGACCCCCGCTCTCCCCAAGCCGTGAAGGATAACCGCCGCGGGCTCCAACATGGCTCCAGACTCATAATCCACCTGGGGAGGCAGGGGTACTAGGTTCTTGACGGGTGCGGTAACGTATTCGGCATAGGCGCCATGGGTCCGGGAGCCAAGATAACTGTAGTCGTCGCAGAGGGAGTATCTCCCCCTCTGGCACCATTCGCAGCGCCAGCAGGGGAGCAGAGGGGCGACGGCGTAGCGGTCGCCGATCCGTACCCCTTTGACCTCTTTCCCCAGTTCGACTACCTGGCCTGCCATCTCATGGCCTAGGACTATGGGATAGAAATAGGCCACATCTCCTACCGCTCGAGGCAGATCGGAGGAACAGATCCCCGCAGCTCTCATCTTTACTAAGGCTTCAGCGGGGCCCGGGCGGGGTAAGGGCATATCTACATAGCGGATATCGCCAGGCCCATGAACCACCACGGCCTTCATGGTCAATTCTCAGGAGGCGCGGGGAGGCAGGCTAAATCTTGGTACGTTGCTCGCAAGGTGTCGAAGAGGGAGATGTAGAGATCCACCAGCGGCCGATAGTAGGCGTGATGATCGGGTCGAGGTTCTATGCGGCTGATGGGCTCCACGAACCCTTTGGCTGTAGCCATCAGGTCGTCGAAGACGCCCACCGCGTAGCCAGCCACTATCGCTGAGCCTAGGACGGCGTACTCCTGACGGTTCAGCCGCACATAGGGGATGCCCAAGATATCGGCCTTGATCTGATTCCAAAAGTCGCTTACGGAGCCTCCTCCAATGACCCTTGCCTCTTTGAACTCCATATGGGGGAAAAGGCTCCGCTCGATCCCCAGGTAGTGGGCGTATTCGTAGCCCACTCCCTCCAAGAGGGAACGATAGAGGTGGCCCTTACCATGACTCCAGGTGAAGCCCAGCCAGAGCCCCCTTATATCTGGATCACTGGGGGTTACTCGACCTCCCAGATGAGGCAGGAAGATCAGTCCTTCCGAGCCCGGGTGCACAGCCGCCGCCGTCTCATCCAGGAGGGCATAGACCCTCTTCCCTGTGAGCTGGGCCTCCTTCTTCTCCTCCTGCGCCAGTTCATCTCGAAACCAACGCAGATTCAACCCCCCACCGTTGATATAAGCCAAAGCATACCATAGATCCTCCGGCACTAGCCGCGCGGTGAAGAGGGTGTTATGTTCCAAGTCTGGGATGAACTCATCTACGCATATGGCAAAGACGGAGGCCGTTCCAGCCACATCGAAGACCAAGCCGGGTTCCACCATGGCGGCCCCAAGCATGCCCGCGGCCTGGTCCCCACATCCAGCGGCAATGGGAGTGCCGGCCAGGAGTCCACAACCCTCTGCTGCCTCGGGGGTCAGTTGACCGATGATCTCCCAGGGCTTGACTATGCGAGGCAACTTCTCCATGGGAACCTCGAAGAGGTCGCAAAGTTCCCCATCCCAGGCTGCCTTTCGGGTATCGCTCAGGCAAGAGAAGTGGACATAGGTGTAGTCCATGAAGGCCTCCTCCCCCTTGAGCCCCGCCATCCGCCCCGCCACATACCCGCCAGGGACCACGAACTTCACAATTTTGCGGAAGACCTCCGGCTGCTCCTCCTTCCACCACAAGATCTTCGGCCCGTGGGAATAGGTGGGCGGGCCGCCGGTCTTTTCGATGATGAGATCTTGGTGCTCTCTCATGCGATCTATGTAGGGCTTACATCTGGTGTCGAGCCAGGAGTCGTATACCGTAGGCGTCTGCCACTGGTCATCGATGGTGCCTATCCCGGCCATCTGTCCATCGAAGGCCAGGGCTGCTACCTCCCCAGGGTTTACTCCACTCTTCTCCAGACACTCCTTGATGGTACGGAGCGAGGAGAGGTAGAAATCCTCTGGCTCCTGCTCCACGCACCCCGGCTTGGGATAGAGGAGTTTCGACTCCTCAAAAGCAAGGGCCACCAAGTTGCCCTCGATATCGAAGATGGCGGCCTTGGTGCCCATAGTTCCCAGGTCCACACCGATGAGGTAGGTCTTGGCCATTCCATCACCTCTTTTCGCGCTTGGGGTTGGGGACCAGCGTCGGCTCTCCGTCTCTATCCACTACCACCTTGGCAAAGCCGCGCTTCTCTATCTCGTCGTAGTTATGGCCTGCATCGGCAGGGAAGACGCCGAAAAAGACGAGCTCCTCCTGGCCGGTGTTCACCATGCGGTGCGCCCAGTAGGGTGGGATGTAGGTTACGGTGCCTGGCTCTACGGGAAGGGCTTTGAATTCTCCATCCCTGGTCTCCAGGAGTAGATAGCCTTGCCCCCCCAACCCCAGGTAGACCTCCGCCCGGTCTTCCTTCTCATGGAAGTGCCCTTTGGTCATGTAATATTCATCGCCTAACTTGCCGGGCTGAATGATGCTTGTAACCACCAAGAGTTGCCCTGTCTCGAAGGGGACATCGTATTGATATACTTCGTATAATAGGGGATCCCCTCCCTCAATGGCCTCCTCCGTGGCCGCCTCATCTAGGTACATCCCCCGCATATCGCTGAGATGCCGCTCTATCACATTGTTGCAGGGATCTAACACTCCTCGCTGGAAATCCAGTCTCATGGTGAAAGGCGAAATCAGATCTGCCACAGGACCACCCCCACAAATCCAGATTGACGTTACCCTTCCCCGATATCGATGCGGATGTGCTTCATCTGTAGATACTCTTCTACAGCGTGACTCGAATTCTCAACCCCGATGCCGCTCTGCTTCCAGCCCCCGTAAGGGAAGGCCACTTCGCCACCAGATACGTTGTTGATCCCCACGGTGCCATATTCGAGGCGCTCTGCCGCCGTGATGGCCTTAGCCAGGTCTCTGGTATAGACATAGGCCACTAGCCCATATGGACTGTCGTTGGCGTACTCTATCGCCTCATCAAGGCTAGCAACGGCCATTATGGGTGCTACAGGCCCGAAGGTCTCCTCGCGCATGACCTTCATATCGTGATTCACATCGACCAAGACGGTGGGCTCGAAGAAGAAGCCTTTCTCGAACTCCTGGCCGGGGGGCTCTTTTCCGCCATAGAGGATCTTCGCTCCCTTGCTGACCGCATCTTGGATATGCTCCCTCACCTTCTGACGCCCCGCGTCGGTCGTCATGGGCCCCAGGTCCATATTGGGGTTCTCTAGGCCATTGCCGATCTTGAGGGCCGCCGTCCTCTTCACAAACTTGTCCACAAAGGGTTGGAAGATCGACTCATGGACATAGATGCGGTTGATGGCGTTGCAGATCTGTCCCATGTTGCGGAACGAGCGGTATACGCCCCCCTTCACCGCAGCATCGAGGTCCGCATCCTCACAGACGATGAGGGGGCAATGACCGCCCAGTTCCAGGGAGAGGCGCTTCAGATCCCCCGCCGCCAGGCGCATGATCTTCTTGCCGGTCTCCGTCTGGCCGGTGAGGGCTACCTTTCGACATAAGGGGTTCGCTACTAGCGCCCTTCCCACCTCGCGGCCGGGCCCGGTGACGATGTTCACCACCCCTGGCAGGGCTCCCGCTTCCTGAAGCAGCGCTATGAATCGGGTTGCAGCCAATGGTGCTTCACTGGGGGGCTTGGCTACTACGGTGCAACCAGCGATGAGGGCGGGCCCTAACTTCCAAGAGAGGAGAAGCACGGGATAGTTCCAGGGCCCGATGGCCACCACTACCCCTATCGGCTGCTTGATGACGATGCTTCTTCGCCGGGGGGAGTCAGTCGGGATCGTCTCCCCGATCATCCTTCGCGCCTCCTCGGCGAAGTACTCCAAGGCTTCCGCGGAGGCGTTGATCTCTCCTATCGCCTCCTTTAAGGGCTTGCCTTGCTCGATCGTCAAGACCCGCCCTAGCTCCTCTCGCCGCTCCCGGGCCAACTGAGCGGCCTGGCGCAGTATGGTGCCCCTCTTGATGGGCGGCAAGATGCTCCACTCCTTGAAGGCTCGATCTGCAGCCTCCAAGGCCTTCTGGGCATCCTCGGGCGCTCCTTTGGGAACATGGGCGATCACCTCGGAGGTGGCGGGGTTGATCACCTCGAAGGTCTCGCCCCCTTGGGCATCTACCCATTCCCCATCGATTAACATACGAGGTTCTTCCATTTCCAATGCTCCTTTGTACGCCTTACGGGGTTATCAATACCTTCATCGCCTTCTTGGAGGCAGCCAAGGTGAAGGCCTCTTCCACTTTGGAGATGGGGAAGCGCGCACTAATGAGGGGGGATAGATCAATCTTCCCTGAGCCTATGATCTCCATGCTTTTTCTGTACTGATAGTTGCTGGAACCGGTGGTTCCCATGACCACCAGTTGCTTGTAATGGACTCTATTGGAGTTGAAGTTTATGATTTCTCGTCCTTGGGGTAGGCCACTGAAGAAATTGATGCGGCCCTGGGGTGCTGCCAGGTCCAGCGCCTGCTCCTGGGCCCCAGGCGAAGGGGCAGCCACGATGATGACATCGACCCCTCGACCGTCGGTGGCTTCTCCAATGGCAATCGGAAGGTCCTCCTTTGAGGGGTTGATAGCCAGATCGGCTCCGAACTCTAAGGCTTCAGAGAGGCGCTCTTCGATCATCTCGCTGATGATAACCCTTGATGCTCCACTCAAAGAGGCCAGGAATAGGTGCATGATGCCGACGGGACCTGCTCCTACGATGAGTACCGAATCGCCAGGCTCGATTTGGCAGGCGCGCGAGCCATTGTAGCAGCAAGAGAAGGGCTCATTGAGTGCCGCCTCTTCGAAGGAGACCCCTTCGGGAAGGGGCACGATATTCCCCTGGTGAATCGCCTCCTTGGGGATGAGCATATATTCGCTGAAGGCCCCATCGAGGCTGATGCCGAAGGCCTCATATGTAGGGCAGAGGTGGTTATGCCCTTGAATACATTGCTCACAGACCCCGCAGCCTATGTTGGGGGCGATGGCGATCCTCATCCCTGGGGTAAGGGATTTTACCTTTGACCCCACCGCTGCCACCTCTCCGGCGAATTCGTGGCCCAGGATGCGGGGTGTGCCTGGAGGTATCTTGAAATGACCGGAGGAGTAAATCCTGAGGTCGGTACCACAGATGCTCGCTGCCCTCACCCGCAGGAGGGCTTCCTCATCGCCGATGGTGGGACGACGCACCTCCTCGACCCGTATATCCCCGGGACCATAATAGACCGCCGCTAACATCAACTCCCTCCCAAGGAAATGGGAACCCCACTTTGGATCGACTTATTGGCGACCAGGACCCCTTCCAAAGCCCGCTTGCCATCCTCGCCGGTCACCTTTGGCTCTTTCCTCTCTATGATGCATTCCACGAAGTGGCGAGCCTCGGCTATATAGGCCTCTCGGAACCGGTCTCGCCATCCGGGGAAGTTGGAGGCTACGAGGCCAGTCCTTTTCGTGCAACTTACCACGGCCGTGTCCTGTAGTTCGCCGACGAGAATCACTCCCTCGCTCCCCAAAACCTCCGCCCGGGCATCGTAACCGTAGCCCACAGGACAGCTACCTTCTATCATTCCTAGGGTTCCGTTCTTCATGCGGAGGGAGACTATAGCGTTGTCGTAGAAATCAGGGAACTCTTCCTTGAGGTCGAAGCACTTAAGGGTGTTGGCCTCTGCGTAGATCCTCTCGAACTCGCTTTCCGCCAGCCAGCGGATGGTATCGAAATCGTGGCTGTTCACCTCGGCTAACATACCATTGCTAGTGCACGGGTCGCAAGCCCACCGCGGAGGCAGTCCCGGCCCGCGGGTGAGAGAACGGACCAGCATAGGGCTTCCGATCTCCCCGCCCTCGATCCGCTCCTTGGCGGCGATGAAGGCAGGGTCGAAGCGGCGCATGAAGCCGACTTGTAGTTTGACCCCTGCCTCGTCAGCAGCCTGGATCATGTCATTGGCTTCCTCCAGGGTCAGGGCCATGGGTTTTTCACAGAGGATGTGGGCCCCTGCTCTGGCTGCAGCGATGGCGATCTCGGCGTGGGTGAAGGTGGGCGTGGTGATGCAGATAGCATCGATCTCCACCCTGTCTAAGGCTTCGTAGATATCCGAGAAAAAAAGGTCAACACCCAGATCCCTTGCCCTCTCCTCAGCCAATTCCAGATCGGCGTCCACGACGGCCGCCAGGGAGGCTCCTGGCACGTTGTTCTTGAGGTTCGTAGCGTGCACCATACCTGCACGCCCGACACCGATGACGCATACCTTCACAGGGTTCACGATTCAATTCCTCTCAGAAAACAGAAGGGCGTCCAGAGATCGCTCTCAGGAAGAAAAGACCCCTCCCCAAAGTACACAGGCCCAGGTCTGATACCCCTTTATAATTGCTGTCGCGATATCTTCTGCATAGGGCCACTCTTTGGAACCAACAGTAACGCTCCTCCAACCATGGAAACCCTTGGAAGCGCGACAGGTACCTTCTTCGTTATTCCTTCCCCAAACAAGGCAATATCTGATCACGGCTCTTGATGATGATCGCCGGTCGGCCTTGATAGGTCTCAATTGACCCTACAATCCGCACACACTTCTTGCCGGCCAAGTCAGATAGATCGAGGTCAAACGAAACGCCACAGAACGAACCTGGTTCATTACTCATAATCACGAGGTAAGCTTCCTCCGACTTGTCAACACGGAGGACGGGTCCCTCGACACATTGTGATTGGCCTACATAGTTTGGCGCCGACTTCCAGGAAACGCACTCGAAGAGGCGTGTTGGCGTGGGCCGACCACCCTCACCCGTTTCGGGCGTGAAAGTTGCGGCTGGCTTAGGCCATTCTTGCTGAAAGGTACCTGTCGGTGCACAGGCCGACAGGATAAACACCCCAAGCAGGAAAAGCACCAGGCATCTCTTCATTCTGTCAACCTCCATTCCCTGCTAAACTCCACCCTTTTTCCCAGATGGCAGATGAAGCAGATCTTGTCCAATAAGATAATAGCAGGCTGATGCCCTTAGACCTCTCTCTCATACTGGCGAAGATGGACGATACACTCCTCCGCATAGAGATCCCGAAGGTGTTGATAGCGCTTTAGCCTGGCTGCGATGTAGGGATCCGGCACAGGCGGCAAGGGCTCCAAAGCCAAGGCTCCTTGGTAGTCGATGTCCTTTAGGGCCTTCATTATGGCCTCAAAGTCGGTATGGCCGTAGCCCACCGCCTGTCGGTTGCTATCGGCGATATGTACATTGACCAAGAGTTTTCTAGCCTTGCGTATCGCCTCGGCAGGGTCTTTCTCCTCGATATTCATGTGGAAGGTATCGAGGTGGAGTTTTACCGCCTTCGACCCCACCTCTGCGACGAAACGGAGCCCCTGATCCACATTGTTGACCAGGAAGGTTTCGTAGCGGTTGATGGGCTCGATGGCCAAAAGCATGCCCTTCTGTTCGGCGTAGGTGGCCGCTTTCCGCACCGATTCCACAGCGTAGGCCCACTCCCGCTCTGCCGCCTCCACCCAGGCATCCTCGGTGTCGAATTGACCGACGGGGGCGGTCTTGGCCACGGCCGAGGGGATGACGATGATCAGTGGCGCGCCTACATCCACAGCGAGGTCTATACACTCTCGCAGATATTTGACAGCCCTCTCCCTTATCTCGGGGGCAGGGTTGGCCAAGTCCCTCTCCTCGGTGGGCCAGGGGTAGATGCCAGCGATGGAGAGAACCCGAAGGCCGAATTCCTGACAAAGCCCTTGGATCTCCGCCACGCGGTAAAGGCAAGGCTCGCCCATGAGTTCCACTCCATCGTAGCCGTACCTCTTCAGGCGCTCGAAGGTCTCCTGCAGGGGCTCATCACCGTAGATCCAGTTGCTAATGGAATAGTTCATAGTCAGACCCCTGGAACAATCAACTGGCCGCTTTCTCGTAGGCTCGCAGCCGGGTGATGCATTCTTCAGCGTAGGCGTCCCTCAGGGGCTTATGCCTCTCCATACGCGCGGCCAGGAGGGCGTTGGGCTCTGGGGGCAGGGGTTCCATAGTCAGGGGGCCCTGATAGTCGATCTCCTTTAGGGCTTTCATGATGGCCGCGAAATCGGTGTGCCCGTGGCCCACCGGCCCCCGTTGGCTATCGGAGACGTGCATGTTTACCAGGAGGCTCCCGGCCTCCCGGATCGCCTCGGCCGGGTCTGGGTCCTCTATGTTCATATGAAAGGTGTCCAGGTGAAGCCTGACCACCGGGGAGTTCACCTCTTGAACGAAGCGGAGCCCTTGAGCGGCGCTGTTGACCAGGAAGCTCTCGTAGCGGTTGATGGGCTCGATAGCCAAAAGCACGCCCTTCTCCTCGGCGTAGGTGGCCGCTTTCCGCACCGATTCCACGGCGTAGCTCCATTCCCTAGCCACCGCCTCTTTCCAGGCCTCCTCACTATCCGGCTGGCCGATGGGGCTGGTTCTCCCCGCCGAGGCGGGGATGACCACCACTATGGGGGCCTCTACGCCTGCGGCCAGGTCCACACATTGGGCGGCGTAGTCCAGGGCCTTCTGGCGCATCTGGGGGTCTGGATGAGCCAGGTCCCTTTCCAAGGGCCAGATAGACCAGCCGAGGACCGAGAGGACGGAGAGCCCGAGCTCCTGGCAGAGCCCTTTGACCTCCTGGATCTCATAGCGCTCGGGCTCGCCCACCAGTTCCACGCCGTCGTAGCCATACCTTTGCAGGCGTTGAAAGGTGACACGCAGGGGTTCGTGGGCATAGATCCAGTTACTGATGGAATACTTCATGGCCTGATCCTTTCCTCAACCAGACCGCTTCGGTTGCCGTTTAAATGAGGAGAAAAGTGGGGGTGCCCCTTGCGTCTCCTCAAGAGACCCCCCAACAGAAACCCGCTTCTATGACCAGAATGAACGAGACTCAAGCGCCGTACCTTCTTCGCAGTTGATCGAAGAGGACTACCCCGATGATCAGCAAGCCCATGACCACCCGCTGGGCGAAGTCTTGCATATTGTGTAGGTTCAAAACGTTGCTCAGGATGCCCATGATGAGAGCGCCGAGCAATGAGCCGATGACGCCGCCTTCGCCACCGAAGAGGTTGGTTCCTCCGATGACCACGGCAGAAATGCTTTCCAAGTTCGCTGGGTCTGCCATCAAGGCGTTGGCGGAGTTCATACGTCCCACCAGCACCAGGCCAGCCAGCCCTGACAGCAACCCCGCGAGGGTGTAGACCATGATCTTGGTGCGGTCAACATTTATGCCCGAGACCCTGGCTGCCTCCCTATTCCCGCCAACGGCGAACATGGCACGTCCAAATCCGGTGTGCATCAGGATCACCCAACCGGCAGCCACGACCAGCAAGCCGATGAGGGCCCCTACTGGGAAGCCGAGGAGTTTCCCGCTCCCCATCCAGATGACCTCCCGAGGCAGATAAGCCTTGAGGGTAACGGCTGTCAGGTGGGAGGGGACGGGCAACCCGCCGGTCAGGATGAGGGCTACGCCACGGGCTGTGCCCATCATCCCCAGGGTAGCGATGAAATCGGGGATCCTTCCCTTGGTGATGATCAGGCCGTTGAGGAAACCCAGCAGGGCCCCTGCTGCCAGACCAAGCAGCATTGCCGGCCAAACGGGGAGGCCCCAATAGCAATAGGCTACCGAAACCAAGGAGCCTGAAAAGGCGAGGATGGCCCCTACAGACAAGTCGATGCCCGCCGAGATGATGACCATCGTCTGGGCCACGGCCACGATGATGCCCGGGGCTGTTCGCGCTCCCACGTTACTTACGTTGACAACGCTGAAGAAGCGGGGTGCCGTCGAGACGTAGTAGACAAATATAACCACAGCGAACACCAGTATGGCTCTGATCCCAAGCCGTACCCTCAGTTGAGGTGTGGCTACCCATGTCTTGACCCGTCCCAGGCCTGAAATGCTCGATCCCGAAGGGTTTTCAGCCATATATCTGCTCCTTTCCTATCCGGCTACAGCATCTCTCATGAGATCTTCCCCGGATGCCTGGCCTCCTTCATATTCGGCTACGAAGGAGCCATCAGCCATCACCAGAATACGGTCAGCCATAGCCAAGACCTCTGGCAACTCGGAGGAGATCATGATAATCCCCACCCCTTGTTTGGCCAGGTCGTTCATCAAACGGAAGACCTCCACCTTGGCCCCCACATCTATCCCTCTGGTGGGCTCGTCGAGAATCAAGATCTTCGCCTGGCTGCACAACCACTTGGCCAAGGCAACCTTTTGCTGATTGCCGCCGCTGAGGAACTCGACCATTTGGCTCAACCTGGGTGTGTGGATATCCAACTCCTCGACGTATTTCTCTGCCGATGCTCTTTCTTCATCGTGCTTGAGGAAGCCCAATCGAGTCATCTTTTTTAGACTGGCCAAAGTGATGTTGGCCGGGATGGCCAGCCGGGGCACGAGCCCATCTTTCCTGTCCTCGGTGACATAACCGAGGCCTAGATCGATCGCCTCCGAGGGGGAGGAGATTTCGACCTTCCTCCCGTCGAGAAAGACTTCGCCGCTATCAATCGGATCAACTCCAAAGAGAGCGCGAGCGAAATCTGTGCGCCCCGCCCCCAACACGCCAAAGATCCCCAGGATCTCACCCTCATGCAGGCTCAGGTTGAGACCGTTCAGTACACCCTTCACCGTCAAACCTTGAACCCTCAAGAGTTCCCTACCCCGTTCTATCCTCTCCTTGGGGTATTGTTCGCCAAGCTCCCTGCCCACCATCATCCGAATCAAGGTGGCTTCGTCCGCCTCGTCCACCAGGAGGGTGCCTATCTTCACGCCGTCACGAAGGACGGTCACTCGCTGGGCGACCTGGGGAATCTCGACTAACCGGTGGGAGACATAGATGATCGCCACCCCCTTCTCTTGAAGCCCTCGCATGATGCTGAAGAGCCGCTCTCGCTCCTCATCGGATAGGGCCGATGAGGGCTCATCTAACAGCACGATCCGCGCCTTCATGGACAAAGTCTTGGCGATCTCGGTCAACTGCTGTTCGCCCATGCCGAGGTTGCCGACACGCTCCCCGGGGTCGATATCAACACCTAGATCATCCAGGAGCCTCTTAGCCTGCGACCTCGCTTCGGACCAATCGACAGTCCCGAACGGTTTGCGCTTGGGGAGTCTGCCCAGGAAAATGTTTTCCCCTACACTAAGACCAGGGATGACGCTCAGTTCTTGATAAACCATGCCTATCCCCAATTCCCGAGCATGCTGCGGACTTACGATGTCGACCTCCTGGCCACGAAGGAAAATCCGACCACTATCCTTCGGCAGAGAGCCGCTGATGATCTTCATGAAGGTTGACTTGCCCGCACCGTTCTGGCCTAGAAGAACATGGACCTCTCCCTCGTAGAGGTCGAAATCCACGTGATCAAGGGCGTGGACGCCCGGGAAGCTCTTGTCAACCGCCTCAGTCCGCAAGATAAGTGAAGAAGACATCGCTTGCGCAACCTCCTTGCTGGATGAAATCTCCTACAGGGGAAATAGGGACCATGTTCCTATTCTATCATTGCTTAGCTTCACCCGCAAATTGAGAACCCCTATTGGGCCGTATAACCCCCATCTATAGAGAGTATCGAACCCGTGGCGTAGGGGGACTCATCGGAGGCCAGAAAGAGGATCCCCGCGGCTATCTCCTCTGGCCTTCCCATTCTCTTCAAGGGGCGATCTTCTTCCAGGGCACGCCGGGTACTCTCCGGATCTTGAGCCTCGGCGATCACCTTCTCCACCAATGGGGTCAAGGTCCTGCCCGGGCAAAGGCAATTGACCCTGATATTATGGAGTGCGAAATCAAGGGCCATACTCTTGGTTAGGGCTATGACCCCGCTCTTCGATACGTTATAGGCTACCTGGTTCTTGATGCCGACGATTCCGGCCTCAGACCCGATGTTAACGATAGACCCGCCTCCACCCTTGATCATCTCAGGGATAGAGTACTTAGAACAGAGGAAGACCCCCTTCAGGTTAACATCCAGAATCCGATCCCATTCCTCTTCCGCGGCTTCCACCACATCGCCTTGTGTGTAGATCCCAGCATTGTTCACCAAGATGTCGAGTCTACCGTACCTCTCGACCGTTCTCTCCACCATCCTCTTCACATCGGCGGCTTTCGACACATCCACTTGAAGGAATATGGCCGCGCCCCCGTTTTCCTCAATGAGTCTAACGGTCTTTGTCCCCGCCTCTGAGTCACAATCGACGACCACAACCTCGGCTCCCTCCTCGGCGAAGAGGTGAGCGGTGGCCCGGCCGATCCCTGCGCCTGCACCTGTGATGATAGCGGCTTTACCGGCTAGTCTCATCCTTCCTTCCGTACGTCTAGTCCCATTCGGGGGGAAGGATCGCCCCTGAAAGAGGCGATCCTTCCTTGTCGTCCCAGGGTCAGCATACTCGCTACTACATGCGAGGCGACCCGCCCTCCTTGATGGTCTCCCAGTCGATGGGCTCCAGCGCAGGCTGGGGGTAGAATAGGCGCGCGTTCTCCTGATACATGGTCCGCGGCCGGATATCGAAGATCTGGGGAACCTCCCCACCGCAGACCATGGTCACCCCGAACTCGGTTCCATACCAACCCCAGTCTGGGAAGCCATGGGTGGTCTCGGCTACCATCTTCCCTTCGGCCACCCTGTCGGCGGACTCGGGCGTGACGTCGTTGGTGAAGATGGCTACCTTACCATCACCTAGCACCGGACCTTCCCCGGCTAGCTCCAGCCGGCCAACGGCCTCGGAGGCCAGCATGGCCCCCAGGCCCATCTCGTTGGAGGCGGCCCAGATGCCGTCCAGATCAGGGTTAGCCGTCAGGAAGTCCTCGGCGGCCCCGATCCCCTTCTCCCGGTTCCAATCGGCGGCCAACATGCCCACGACCTCGATGCCCGGGAACTCATCGACCACACTATGGAAGCCGTTCACTCGCGCCGTGGAGAAGAAGCCACCGGCGATGCCCTCGATGATGGCCACCTTGGCCTCGACCGCAGCCCTCTCATCATCGGTGATGGTCTCGTAGACCTCCTCCCACCAGGCCAGGTCTAGATAGGTGTCAGGCTCGACTTCGACCTCGCGACCGGTGCCCAGGACGCCTGGCCCTCCAAAGTAGTCCACCAGGGCGAAGGCGGAGATCCTGGCGGCTATGGTGTTGTCGAAGCCGATGTAGGAGGCCACATCCACACCAGCGATAGGCTCCAGCAAGTTGACGATGATCACCGGGATGCCAGCCTCATTGGCCTTCTGGATGGCCGGGATGACCACCTCCACCTCGATGGGGGAGATGGCGATAACATCGCACCCTCTGGCCACGAAGTCCTCAATGATGGCCACTTGGGCTCCGAAGGCTATGTGGCTGGTAGGCGCTTGAGAGACGAGAGAGACGTTGATCTCGGCCGTTCGGGCATCCAAGGCCGAGAGGTTAAAGAAGTCGGTCGCCGTCCTGAAGACGCCTGTTATGTCGGGCGGGGTCCAACAGATGACGATTGAATCGGGGCATCCTGCCTCTGGCGTCGGCGTCGCCGCCGGCGCACACGATGCCACAACTAACGCCAAGAGGACCATAAACCCAACCATACTCGCCCAGCGCAATCTACTAGACATCTTTCCTTCCTCCTCCTTTTCAGATAGTGGTACTTCCTGCCTCATCTGGTAATCGCCCCCTTCCCTCACCCCCTTTCTCTGAACTTCCCTTGACCAAAGATGTATAGACGGTCCTCAAAGGACGTCAACGTATTTTGTGCTCTGAACTCAGCAGCTGGATACCCGCCTTCAATCACCAAATTGCCAAGAGTCAAACCCTGACAGTAGCCGCCCGTTGCCTAGCAGGATGTGTTACTTCTGAATATACCTATCAACTGAAGGCATTGCTTCTAGGCAGATTCTTGAAAGACAAAATATCCTCGGGTGAAAGTTCCTCTGCTTGTCCGGGGCGCACGAGCTCCACCTCAAACCGGCTCCTGTCGCCCCGGTGCCTTGCTTTGAAGTACTCAATAGGTCGGCCATCCTTCAGGTAGCTGATGCTCCTCAGCAGAATTATGGGGTCCCCCTCGTCGATCTCTAAGAGCTTGGCCTCTTCTTCTGTGGCAGCCACAGCTTCCAACGTGCGACGGCCATAGACCAATTCTAACCCGTACTTTTGCTCCAATATCGCGTACAAGGATTGGGTAGAAAGATCCTCGTTAATAAGCTCAGGGCAGATTTTCTGGGGGACATAAGTGATCACTAGAACGATCGGCTCACCATCGACAAACCGCAAGCGATCGATCATGAGCACCGGCTCGCCCTCTCTTATGCCCAGCCCGTCTGCAATTTTCGACGGTGCAGGGATAACTTTCTGTCCCAGCACCTTCGTCGAAGGTTGCAATCCTAGGGCCACCGTATCCTCATAAAAACCCGTTAGGTGCTGAAACAGACTCTCACGGATTTTTGGTTCGGCCACGAAGGTGCCCTTTCCCTTCCTCCGATATAATAGGCCTTCGTGGACAAGCTCATTCAGTGCCTGCCGGACCACTGTTCTACTGACAACGAAGGCTTCACAGAGTTCTGCTTCCGACGGGATCTGCTGCCCTGGTTTCCACGTCCCGTTTTCGATCTGCTCTTTTAAGAACTCTTCGAGCTGATAGTAGAAGGGGATAGGGCTATCCCGCCGAATGACTTCTTGTGCAGAGAGGTAATCCTGTATCACCGTCCACCCTTTATCTTGTCATCCTATCATATCTACTCTGCTAGTGTACATCGTCTTGCCCCATTTGTCAACCCCCCGGTATCTCTCATGTCGAATGCGACCAACAGAGGGCAACGGGTTCACATATCGACGCCTAGATGGGGCCGGCCATACTGGTGGTACTCGAGTTATTGTTGGACCCCCTCCCCTAGTTCTGCCCCTTCACCCCGTTCATACTTGCTCCAGCCACGCCCGTTCCATTGTCCCCTGAAGGAAACCTTTCCCGACCTGTCAATCCAGCGTTGCCCTACTGAGTAGGGATTGTTCGCGTCTGCTTTCACCTCTCTTAGGTATGCCATGAAGCTCCGGAGATGTTGAATGCGAAGCAGTTCAGCGTCCAGTGCCCCGTGGTTGTTCCCCAGCCACTTCGAGAAGATGTGTAGCTTGCCCATGTACCACCGAATGGTGCTTGGTCGCCGCCCCTCAGCCAAGCAATAGAGACGAAATCCTTGGATCAAGGTGACTAGGTCCGTACTCTTGGACATCTGTCTTCCTCCCTTCTCACTCTGCGGAGATGAAATCCGCAGAACCTCATGTTTTTGAAGTCCGCTGAGGTATGCCCGGAGCAAGTCCGCTGAGGTTTGAGTCCGCAGTCTAGAGAGTCCTGTCAGGCCGCTCCTTCCCCTGAGGGCAGCAAAGCCATCTGTGGTGCCTACCGGAGTCTGAGTCACATTGACATCATACGTAAGATCATCCCTTTGTCAAGCATGAGATGCGGGCCCCCTTCCATCCCCTCTCGAACCCCCAACACCCAACCTCAGCCCCTGATCAGACCCTCTCTCACCCGTTCTCTCAGGCGATTCTTGGAGTGTAGGTGTAAGCATAGGGCCAGGTGTGATCTCAAGGGTCTAAGCGGGCCTTTTGGTTGAGCTTGTACCTATAGAAAGACCGTGGGAATTGGGCGGGCAGGGGGGCTGGCAGGAGAATGATAGCCAAACTGAGTAGGAAAGGCATCAGAACGGGGCTAGTGGGGCGCTCTGGTGTCCTTAGTATACAATTACGATACCCGCTAGCGTACCCTTGGGCACATCTCGGGCTTGGCGTCACTCCCAATCGGGTAAATGTCCCAACCTTCTGAAGCCACCATTCTGTAGACATCGATGCCCACAGCCTCCATCGAAGGTCTAGACCTAAGAGAGCCCCGACACTTCTTACCCTCCATGACCGTGCAGGAATCTTGCTGTCCACAGAAGGTGTGTCTACAGGAACCTGCGGCAAGGCCAAAGGCCAGGTAGTGTCCATTATAGAAGGCCATCGATTCTAGCTCGTTGACGATGGCGAAGACTTTCTGAAACGCTGCTACCCTTTCGTTTATTGTGGTTTTGTCCCGCACTATAACCTCGGGAGGTACGTCCATCGTGAAGAACACAGCATAATCATATCTGGTCAGAATCCGCTTCAACTGCGACGGCCTCAAGGTATGCGGGGGACAATTGGGATTGGTCCCATACCCGAAACACAGGGGGATTTGACATTTCAAAGCGGCTCGCTCGTCTACAGGGATATCCTGCGCTTTCACTATTACGGCATTGGTCGCACCAAGTTCAACGGCTTTTTGCCTGTACCTTTGTAAATCATCCTGCAGTTGCTGTTCCTCTATCTCGAGGGAGATCCTTCGTGGCGCCTTGGCCATGTTCGACTCCTTCCTAATTGCCATTTTCTGCTGATTGTGCCTAGCATTTCCGGGATTGACGACCTGTGAAGCATTTGGCGCAACGCAGTGGCTGCAAAGGCTGCGTTGATCTGGCTGTCAGTTTGACTGTCTAGCTAGCGGTGGGCACAAAGCCCAGTGCAACTGCAACGGCAAGGAGCAAGTATATCAGTGTCAGAATAGCTGTCCCGACGCGGCCAAAGAAGGCCTGCACCTGTTCCTTGTAGTCCTGAAATTCATCGCCGAACTTCGGCCTCAGTACCAGACGCTCCTCCAGATATGCCTCAAAGCGAAACAGTAGGTAGAAGATTGGACATAGCAAGAGTGAATAGATAGCGCCATTCAGGAGGATCCAGCCGACTATGAGGATAACGCCTGCCACATAGATAGGGTGGCGCATCCATCTGTAGGGGCCCTCGGTCACAAGGCATTTCGGGTTGATCTCGTCGCTCCAGCCCACCGAAGGTTCAAGGTGACGCACACTCCACCCCCACAAGATGACGCCCGTTGCCACTAGCACTCCTCCTGCCACACTCATTCTTGCCCTCAGCAAGCCGACGAATCGGGGTTGTGCCAGGAGAGGCATAGTGATCCAGCACAGGCCCCCTACGGCGATTGCCACGTAGGTAACGGCACTTCCAAGGCGGCCGCCAATTCGACGTTGTCCACCATGACCCGGCAGCCAAGCGAAGGGGATCATAAGCCACGATGTCACGGCTAATAGTACTTGAATTGGCATTCGGTAATCTCGCTACACCAGTGTTTTGGCACCTGCCCGAGCCTACCGATCGTCCAACAGCTCTGCATATCAACTCAGCATGTGCCTAGCCCACGATGATGTCATCCAGGCGTCGCTTTGGTACGTGGTGTATACCCTCGCTATCGCGCCAGTACCTGGTGTCTCCGTTAGGCCCAACTGTCTCGAGGATCACCCTTTCCTTGGGCTTGCCGAGAGCCAAGACAAGAAGTATCTCATAGTGGGGTGGTATATCTAGAGCCTTGCGCAGTTCCTCTCTTTGTATTGAACCGATGATACAGCCACCCAAACCCTTCTCTGTCGCACCTAGAAGGACGGTTTGAGCGGCTATCCCATGGTCACAGCCAAACGACCGCCTTATCTCTGTGTCGCCGAGAATCAGGATATATGCCGATGGCCTTTCCCCTTCAGGAGGACCGCGCCAGTCTTTGGGATAAGCAGTTAAAGCAATGTGCGGAAATATCAAAGCATTCTTCTGCGGATCACAGGAAAGGACATATTTCAATGGTTGTAGATTCCGCGCCGACGCAGACAGTCTTGCAAGGTCAACAAGTTCTGTCAGTGTCTCGAGTTCTATGGCAACCTCCTGGTGGAATCTCCGATAGCTTCTGTTCTTCAGCACCAAATCTCGCATCATCCTGATATCCTCTCTGTCTTGCACCTAGATGCCGAGTGTGCCCTCTACTCTAGCACGGGGGGAAAGCAGCTGCAAGGGGCTAGGCTTCAGTGCTAGACGAAGCCTCTTGTATCCTCACTCAGAAGGAACTGTTTGCCCACTCCATTGCACAGGGGTATGGAACAGACTATTCTCCGTAACCTGTGCCCAAACCCTATCTCAAGCTGCTACTGATCTTCACAGATACTGCGTCTCGAACACTGCATGGCGAAGGCTCTCACTTGACTGTAATCTGGTGTATAGACATAGTCTTTGCATTTCAGTTCTCAGAACCATAGTGACTTACACGTTTCCAATTTCGTGCACAAGTACCTGTTTTTTCCGGACTAGGGGCGGAGTACTCTCCTGTCGTACTTCTAGTCGTGTTAGATTGCTGGGATGACTTCCTGGGCATTGTCAACAAACCAACAGCCGCTTCCAGCCTTACTGGTACTCACAAGCCAACCTCGGCCCGTGATGAGACCCTCTCAGACTCATTCTCTCAGGCGACTCTTGGTGTGAAGGCATCAACACAAAGCCAGGGGTGATTCTCAAGGGGCTCATCGGGGCTATTGGACAGTGTCATACGCCGAAAGACCGAGGAAATCCGGGGGCTTTGGGGGCCTGGCGAACTAATCTTCAATCCTATTCATGGTGAAGACCCGTTGTTGCCAACTCTTGATATCTCCACAAGTTTCCAAGGGCTCTGGCCGCCCTTTCTGGGGTGGGATAGTTTGGTGCCCCCCCTTCTTCCAAGGATCGGATCTGCTCCTCCCATATCCCTCTAGGTGACGACAAGCAACAAACGATTGGCTTCTTCTCTCCGCAACTGTTGAGCAAATCAGTCAATCCCTCAACCGCGCCAATATTGGCCGAGGCGTACGCAATGCACAAGATGATGCCATCAACATTCTCGTCACCCAAGACAGAGCTAACGACCTCTCTAATTGCCCCTGGATCGTACCACGCCGGCCCCATGTCAACGGGGTTGGTCCTTATAGCCATTGGAGGCAGGGCCCTTTGGATCGTTCTCTGAGTCTCCTCTGAAAAGACGGCCAAGACTAGACCTTTCTCTTCGCATACGTCACAGGCTGTCATCGCTAGTCCCGCTTGCCCTGATAGAACTGCCACTTTGTTTCCCCTTGGAAGGGGACAAGACACCAAAGCCTTGGCTGTGTCCAAGAGCTCCTCCGAACTATTGACCGCCAAAATCCCCACCTGCTTGAAGGCTTCTTGATACATCTCGTATTGGCCAGCCAGAGAACCGGTATGTAGTCTAGATGCCTTGTCACTGACAGCAGACCTCCCTACCTTGTAGACGATGATGGGTTTCTCCCCTCTCGCGTGTTGTGCAACCTCCATCAGGCGCTGGAGGTCGTCTACTCCCTCCATATAGATTGCGATGACCTGGGTCCCTTGGTCCTCCACCAAGTATTCCAGCAAGTCCGCAAAGTCAACATTGCAACGGTTTCCCACCCCTATGATCTTGTTGAAGCCAACACGCTCTTTTAGGGCCATGAACGCTATCAGGTGGGCCATTCCCCCACTCTGGCTCACTAGGCTGATCCCACCCCTCTCTACCTCGGAAAACTCTGGAGTGAAAGAAGCGTTAAGGCCTGCCTCTAGATTGATCACGCCAAAGGTGTTGGGGCCGATCACTTTGATTCCCGCTTCATTGGCCAACTTGGTTATTTCATCCTGTAGCTGCCATCCATAATCATCTTCGATCTCTTTGAACCCCGCCGTAATCAGGATGATCCCTCTTACGCCCTTCTCCGCACATTGTTTGAAAATCTCGGGAACCATTTGGGCTGGCAACACAATGATTGCGAGATCGACCTGCTGGGGAACCTCCAATACAGAGGCATAGGCCTCAAATCCGAAGAGTTCTGTCTCGCCCGGGTTGATGGGAACTATCTCTCCCTTGAAACCGCCTTGGGTCAAACTCTTCATAACATGATATCCGAGCTTACCCGGGTTTCTCGAAGCCCCTATGACGGCAACGGTCTCCGGATTGAAAATAGCCTCTAGATTCGCAAATTCTTCTCCTATCATACCTGGGCCTCCTCTGGGAGCCATCAATTGAAAACAATCCCACACACCGATACCAGCGAGGTGCCTTTCTCATCCGCCGGACAGCGGTGGTAGGCCACTTGTTCACCCCGGACCGGGCTCAACATGCGCACAGCCAGGTAGATCGGCGGCAACCCGCACACGTTGTGCCGGTTGCCCTCCCGTTTGACCGCCTCGTAGAACCCCTGGGCGTCGCCGGTGCATATCCGTTCAATGAGTTCATTGTCGGCCGCCTGCAGTCGGGCGCGCTCCACTATGCCCAGAGGTTTGCCACCGAAGGCCGGGCCCATATGGGAGAGGTCACCCGCTACGACGACGATGCCCTGACGCTCAGTCATCGCCTCTCTGAGTGCATCTAGCAATGCGTTCATGGGTAAGTCGTGCTGTGGCTCAGCCTCACCCCGTATAAAGTGATCGAAGGAACCGCACAGGATCGGCACCAGTTGGCACGGTTGCCCCTCGCGGATGTGGTGGAGCCAAACCGCCGCCAGTTCAATGGAATGTTCGCTGCGATGGTGGAGTTCGTCGGTGAAGGCAATCTCCGCACCCATCGCCTTAGCCAAGCCATCCACAACGTCCTGCGCTGTAGGCAACACACCGAACGGAGTGGCGTAGTGCTGGCGCGTCAATGTCAGCCGTCCGTCTTTCCCAGAGTGGTCGGTGCCCAGCACCACTACCAGTTCCGTCGCTTTGACCATCTCTGTTGCACGCTTCCACACGCGGCCGTAGACGGACCAGCCACGACCGTAGTCAATATGTGGACTGACCAAGCCGCGGCCGCCGGCTAGATCCGGCCTCACGTCTTCCACCGCGTCAATGTAGCCTCGTAACAGGTAACGCAATTCGCCTCCATCGGCCGGGTAGGACTCCCCCGCCAGGACAGGCCGTCGGAAGGGGGCCTGCCGGTATTGGTCCAGCGCCTCTTCTCGCGCCTCCTCGAAGCGGTCGTTATCTAACAGTAGTGCCTCATCCAACTGGGAGAGGAGTTGCTCCAGCCCCCCTTGGCCGATAATCGGTCCGCCCCTCACGGCCAGCGCCGCACGCAAGGCGCTGCTGTCCCGCGTCCCGTCGCAGAGCGTCAAGAAAGGGGCCAGATGCTGGGGAATGACAACCGTCTTGTCGGTCAGTCGCAGTGGATCACGAAGCAAGACCGATGGCTGGCCACGATGGACAACTGGGCGGGCGTCCACGGCACGTATTTTGGGGAGTCGGCTGTCACTCACCCTCATCATCTCCTGTCTCGCCTAACCAGTTCCAGAAGACGACCAGCGACTCGACGCTCACTGGGGCGGATTCCAGGATCCGCAGCTCGAAGAGACGAACCGTGGACTTCCGGTCGACATCAAGGTTATAGGCTGCCGGCTTCTGGATCTTGCCTCCTTCCTACATATAGGCTTCTGATGGGGGTTGAGTGATCACTGAGCATGTAGAGCCCTGGGCCTGTCCAAGGATCGGCATGGTGCAGTCCTCCGAAAGGGTTGATTACTTTTTCACGGTGCTGTCTAGAATCGTAACTAGAATAAGCTTCATGAAGGACAACTGTGCGAATCAAGCATTTCCTGAGGCAGGATAGCCAGCAAGCACATCTCAGCCTTTAACCGACCGCAAATAATCTATCACTTCCTTGTCAGTTAAATCATGCCATTCTTGATATGAAGAGGCAACCGCGAAAGGCAAACCTCTCGGATGTCTATATAGAGCAACGACTTGATCCGCCTCCTTCTCTAGAAGTTTAATTGCTCCGCCAGAAGCCGTTGGCGCCGCCACTATTACCTGGGCAGGATCCTTCTTTCTCACGGATTGAATGGCCGCAAACATAGTTGAGCCAGTGGCTAAACCATCATCAACCAAAATGGCGGTTTTGGCTTCAATCTCGGCCCTTTTTCTACCCTTCAGGAACTCCTCTTCCCGATGTTTGACTTGCTCAGTTGCTTTTTGGGTTTGAGCTTCAATCACTTCTTGAGGAAGTTCTCGGGCTGCCGCTCCTAAGAAGAGAGTTCCATCTGACGCGACCGCTCCGAATCCCGCCTCAGTTGTCCAAGGATATTGGATTTTTCGGACAACTACTAGATCAAAGGGACAAGATAACGCTTTGGCGATCTCCAACCCAACCGGCACCCCGCCTGAGGGGACAGCCAATACAACCGGATTCTTCAGATGCAATCTCTTCAATTCCTGCGCGAGTTTCCGTCCACCCTCGAGGCGATCCTTGAAAAGCACAGGGTTGAGCATTCCTTGCCAATCCAAGAAAGTCATCGTCGCAAAATCCTCTGTCAAAAGCCTTCTTTCCAAACCAGGCGAGATAGGCCATCTCCGCAATGCGGATCAGATAACAATGAGAAACGACGCACTTGATATTCTAGCACTTCCTGCATCCTTCCTCTAATCTCTCTTGCTCTCCTTCCTTGGGCGGAAGCCTTCGTGGCGCCTCAACTACGCTAGCATTCGTGATATAATTAGAGCCATGAACATACGAACAAAGAGACTGAAGAGTGGTTTTGGGATGCCCATCTTCGGGATGGGAACTTGGAGGATGGGCGGTGATTATCACTATGACCCCAGCAATGATGATGAAGCAGATATCAGGGCTATCAGAGCAGCTATCGAGATAGGCATCACTCACATCGATACGGCTGAGACGTACGCCGAGGGACACGCAGAGAGACTCGTTGGTCAGGCTATCAAGGGTTATGACAGGGAAAAGCTCTTCATCGTTTCAAAGGTGCCACCTGAGCATTTGAGATATGACGACCTAATCGCGTCTGCAAAAGGAAGTCTGGAGAGACTTGAAACGGACTATCTGGACTTGTACTTGATCCATCATCCCAACCCCAACATTCGCATTGTGGAAACCATGAGGGCAAAGGATGTCCTTGTGGATGAGGGGTTAGTCAAGAATATCGGGGTTAGCAATTTCACGGTTGAGCGCCTAGAAGAGGCCCAAGCTCACACCAAGAACAGAATTGTAGCCAATCAACTTCATTTGAATCTGATATACAGAGAGCCAGAAAGGAAGGGGCTTCTTGAATATTGTCAGAAGAATGATGTTATGTTTGTTGCTTGGAGGCCGATGCAAAAAGGTCTACTAACCAAGAGAGGGATCAAAGTATTAGATGAGATGTGCGAGAAATATGGTAGGAGCCCTGCGCAGATAGCAATCAATTGGCTAGTTTCTCAGCCCAACGTGGTTACTCTATCGAAGATGAGAAACGTAGAGCACATCAAAGAGAATCTTGGTGCTATTGGATGGCAAATGGATGAAGAGGATATCGACAGACTTAGACGAGATTTCCCCAATCAGCAGGATGTTTCAGATACCGTTCCTCTGATCTAGACAAATCCTCGCTGGCTTACTGCGTTAAGCCAGGTCACGTCCGAGCTTTGCCCAAACAACACCGATGGCCACAAGTAGAGTCTTGTTAGTAGCGCTCAAGAGAGGTGAGCGTGTATAGACAACCGCTCTGTCCTAGCGACGTCGGAATAATCATGACCTACAAATGTCAGTGCGCCTGCAAGCACTGCCTCTATAACTGTGGGCCCAAATGGAGGGAGTGGATCTCTGGGGAAGTTCTGCACGACGCGCTCCGCGCCATAAGGACCTGGGATCACCGGGTTCAGGTTCATCTTACAGGAGGGGAACCATTCCTGAACTTCCCACTTCTTCTGGAAGCCGTAAGGATAGCAGCTGAACTCGGCATCCCCCCCTACGTGGAAACGAACGCTGGTTGGTGCCTCAGGGAAGCGGAAGTCGCTGAGAAGCTGGTGGCCTTGAGAGAGGCTGGGCTGAATGCGATCCTGATAAGCTGCTCCCCTTTCCACGCTGAGAAGATCCCTCCGGTGCGGACCCTGCTAGGCATTAGAAAGGCATTGGAGATCTTCGGCAGAGAGAACGTGATAGTCTATCTACCCCACTGGGTAGACCAGATGCAGATGTTTGATCTGGAAAGAACCATCCCCTTGGAGCGATACGTGGAAAGGTTCGGGTTGAGGAGAGCGCAAAGAATACTCTGGGATGGATATGGGATCATCCCCGGGGGACGCTCGGGATACGCCCTTGGGCACCTGGTTGAGAAGAGCCCCGCCTCCGCATTCAGGGGAGAGAGTTGTTGGCACGAGATACTGTATGCCCACCATTCCCACTTTGACCTGTATGGAAACTACATCTCCTGGTTCTGTGGTGGGTTAGCCGTGGGTGACTGGCATGACTTGCCACAGATCCTGAGTGATTTCAGGAGCGGCAAGTATCCGCGAATCATAGATCTACTGGTGGCCGGAGGACCCTTGAGGCTATTGGAGATGGCGAAAGAGGAGTACGGCTACCGGGAGCTACCGGAAGGCTACGCGGGGAAGTGTCATCTCTGCGTCGATGTGAGGCGACATCTCTCTGCGCACGGGGATTTCCCAGAGCTTAGGCCAACAGAGTTCTATAGCAATATCTAGACAGGTCAAGGCTAGGCACTGGCGTACTGCTTCACAAGTAGGAGCCCCTTCCATACCTCACTCACAAGGATCTGTTCTTGCTGAGATCGGCTCCTCAACCCCCCAGGAAGTCCTTCCCTTGAACAGTTCCTTGGGGATAGCTATTCCAATATTCGGAAGCTCTCCGAGGGCCTCCGGAGGCTCACGGGAGGGTGGGAGAGGTATCGGAAGGGAGGATCTCTAGGCGTCCCCCACAGGCTTGAAGGAAACAGAATAGCGGGTGGCTCAGGATCGTCGCCCGCGCGAACAAGTGCCAAGGGGACGGGGGCAGCCTCGGGAGCGAATCTCGGGCAGGGTGACCTAGGTGCCCCGGGGGGCAACACAACCGGCGGTTGTTCTTCCACTTGTCAAGAGTGGGAGGTTCAAGTAGCACCTTGCAAGAATTGGTAACTGGATGGTGACCGGGGTGAAAGCTGTGCGTGAGCTCTGGGAACGACTCGGGTGGAAACTCAGCGCCGGCGATTGAATGTCCTTCCTATCTGGGTGAGGAGCTATTCTTTCACCTGGACCCACTTCTTCTGCGCCCAGGATTCCTCAACTGCCTCCAGCACAGCTTGAACCCTAACACCTTCTGCGAAGTCTGGCTGAGGCATCCTGTCTTCGGCAACGGCGTTCAGAAGATCAGCCACCGCATGGGTGAACGTGTGCTCATAACCAAGGCCGTGGCCGGGAGGCCACCAAGCGCTGAGGTAGGGATGAACGCTCTCTGTGACAAGAATGGTCCGAAACCCCTGGACGTGGGGTGTATCATCAAGGGAGTAAAACTGGAGCTCGTTCATTCGCTCGAAGTTGAAAACCAGACTACCTCGGCTGCCGTTCATTTCGAAGCGTTCGTAGTTCTTGCGACCAGTGGCCAAGCGAGTTGCTTCAAAGGTACCAATAGCCCCGTTGTCGAAATGGGCCAAAAAGGCCACGCCATCGTCTACAGTCACCTTGCCCCGTTGAGTGCCAGCTGCGGCTGTCGGGCCCTTCATGTCGATAGGGAGGGGGCGTTCTTTGATGAAGGTGGCACTCATCCCTACGACATCAGTGATTTCCCCTACTAGGAACCGGGCGAGGTCAATTATGTGAGCTCCAATGTCACCCAGGGCCCCAGAGCCTGCCTCTTCCCTTCGCAAGCGCCAGACTAGGGGAAACTCGGGATCGATGATCCAATCTTGCAAATACACGGCTCGCCAATGGCGGATCTCGCCGATTGCTCCCTCGTCGATCAGTTGCTTGGCTAGCTGGACCGCGGGTACTCGGCGGTAGTTGAAGTTCACCATGTGCTTCACCCCTGCTGCTTGTACTGCGGTCAACATCTCCTTGGCCTCCTCTACGCTGTTGGCCAGAGGTTTCTCACAGAAGATATGTTTTCCCGCCTCGGCAGCCGCAACGGCGATATCACGGTGACTGTTACCAGGAGTACAGATGTCGATCAGGTCTATCTCCTCCCGGTTGACCAGTTGCTCCCAGGAAGTCTCATAGGTTTGCCAGCCAAGGCTATCAGTCGCCTGACGCACCGCCGCCTCGTTACGACCACAGATAGCCTTCATTATGGGTTTCAGGCTGGGTCGGAAAAAGGGCCAGACCTGTCGATAGGCAGTAGAGTGAGCACGACCCATGAACCCATAGCCCACCAGGCCGATGTTGATTGTCCTACGCATGTTCGCTCCTTCCTCACCACCATACTGCCTCAAGCGGTTTCTCAATCACCAGAGGCGGCAAACACTCGGTGCACCACTCCACGCCATCCTCTCGGGACATCACGGGGGCTTCATCTTCGTAGGAGAGCACGTAATCTTCGACACCCTTCTCTGCTGTCTCGATGTCCTAGGCAATTTTCGCAGGATCTACTTCCCGGGCGAACCTAACTCCATACTTCTGACGAATGCCCCCTGAGTGCTTGCCCTGCAGAGATAGAGACGTTAGCGGCTAGGGTGCAGGGGACAACGCCGCATTGCAGCCCTCCATAGAATGAGCAATCTTATTGCTCCACCAGGCTTGTTCCTGTATCTTGGAGATCGCGCCTTACCTTATGGTTGCTCAATCGATGCCAAGGAAGGGTCATCGACTATATACCAAGCCTGGTATGGCGGATGCTTAGCCCTTCAAGGCCCCGGCCATGAGGCCGCGCATGAAGAAACGTCCCAGAAAGATGTACACCAGTAATGTAGGCAGCGCTGTCAAGAGTGCCCCAGCCATCTGGACATTCCACTCCACGACGAAGCTGCCGGCCAGGTTGTTCAGGGCCACGGTAATGGGTTGGACTTCCGGGTTGCCGGTGACCGTGACGGCGAAGAGGAAGTCGTTCCAGATGGAGGTGAACTGCCAGATCATCACCACCACGAAGCCGGGCATCGACAGGGGGAAGAGAACATGGCGATAGACGCCGAAGATATTTGCTCCGTCAATGCGGGCCGCCTCCACAAGATCCGTGGGCACCGCAGCGTAGTAGTTGCGGAAGATCAGGGTGGTGATGGGGATGCCATAGACCACGTGGACGAAGATCAAGCCAGGGATGGTGCCATAGAGATGCAACTTGCTCAGCGTGTGCATCAGTGGGATGAGAACGCTCTGGTAGGGGATGAACATCCCGAAGAGGAGCAGAGGGAAGAGCACATCCGAACCACGGAACTTCCACTTGGCCAGCACATAACCGTTAATTGAGCCGAGCATGGCCGAGATCAGTGTGGCCGGGACGGTGAGATACACGCTGTTCATGAAGTTTCCAGAGAGCCCGCGAAACTCCCCTGGGCTGCCGACCCAAGCCCGTGTGAAGCTATCGAAGTGCAGCCCCGACGGCAGGTCCCACATACGGTACGGGCTAACCTCGGCAAAACCCTTCATGCCAGTGATCAGCAAAACATACACCGGCATCAGGTAGAAGGCGGCGAAGGCGGTAAGGACGCAGTAGAGGAGCACGCGCTGCCACCTCACCCGCCGCTTTTCCATTCTCGTGCTCATATCTTGGCCTCGGTGCGTATGCTGTATACTAAGTAGGGCACGATGAGAACCGCAATCATTACCAAAAGCACGATGGCTATCGATGCTCCCCGTGCGAAATGGTTCCCCTCGAAGGTTGTCTCCCACATAAAGTATGCGGGCACGTCCGTGGCAAAGCCGGGCCCGGGACCGGTCATGGCCACCACCAGGTCGTAGATCTTGAGAGAGATGTGTCCCAAGATGATGACGGCGCTGAGGGTGATCGGTTGCAGAAGCGGCAGGACGACGTGCCGCAAGATCTGCAGCTCTGAGGCTCCATCCACCCGTGCCGCCTCACGCAACTCTTCGGGGATGGAGCGCAAGCCGGCAAGGTAGAGGGCCATGGTGTAACCGGACATCTGCCACGTGGCGGCCAGGACAACTGAGATGATCCCTACCGACATGCCGAAGTTGCGAGTGGCCAATGCACCCAACCCCACTTGCTGCAACAGTTGGCCTATACCCGACTCGGGGTGAATGTAGAGAACAGTGGGATCGGTGAACCAGCCCCACTTGAGGAACCCGAGCCCGAGGCGATCGAACAAAAGATTCACCCCGGTACTACCGGCCTCAAGGGTGCCAGGGTTGAGCAACCAGCGCCAGACGACGCCGGTGACGATAAAAGAGATAGCCATGGGAAAGAGGTAGATGCTGCGGAAGAGACCTTCCCCCTTGATGCGGCGATCCAAGAGGACGGCCAAGAGAAGCCCGATAACGAGACATGAGATGAGGAAGAGCAGTGTGAAGGCCACGGTGTTACGGAGGTCGATCTGGAAGCGAGGGTGGGCAAACAATGATCGGTAGTTGTGCAGGCCGGCCAGGGTGAAGTCGGGGAGTAGAGAATCCCACTTAGAGAGGGACACAAAACCGGTAAAGCCGATGAAACCGTAGACGAAAACGGCGATGGCGATCGCCGAGGGGGAGATCAACAACACCGAAACGACCCTTTCCCAGTTCAGACGGCGCACGCAATGCCTCCTGAGGAAACGCCAAAATCGTGGCGGAAGTCACCTTTCCGCCAGACCGGAACCATCCATAGGAAGCGAGGCAGCCCAGCCCGACGGGGCTGCCTCGCTTGTTAGTGACGGGTTAGTGGCAGATGCCGTAATCCACGCACGCCTGCTGCAAGGTCGTCTGGAAGGCAGCCACGTCCCAAGTGGCCATGAACAGGGTGAGCGCATCTTGGTAGTCCGCGACCCATTTGTCATAGGCCGCTGCGCCGTGTTGTACGCTGGGCACGATGGTGTCCACGGCCCAGTCGGCCAGGGCCGACTTCAGGTACTCGTTGAAGAGAGCGGGGTCGCAGTCGGTACGGGCGCAGATGGAGCCTTTCTTGGGGTTGAAAGCCTCCTGGCCTTCCTTGGAGCCGCAGACCTTGAGCCAGTTACGGGCGTTCTCGGGGTTCGGGGCCTCCTTTGGTAGGGAGAAGCTGTCGGATAGAGCCATGAAGACGCCCTTGGTACCGGGCGGTGGCGTCCAGCCGTAGTCGGTGAACTCATACTTTGTGAACTCACCGTTGGCCCAGTCGCCCATGATGTACATGGCGCCCTTGCCCTCGATTATGTACGCCGCGGCACCGTCCCAGCTGAGGGCCGGGTGGTCAGAGTTGGCGTAGTCGACCATCCGCTTGAAGTTCTCCAGCGCCTGAGCGACCCCAGGGTCGGTCCACGGGGTAGCGCCGGTCCACAGGTCCCTGTAGCCGTCAGCCCCTAGGGTGCCCAGCAGGACGCTCTCGAAGAGGTGACCGACCTGCCAGGCGCCACTGCTGCCCATGATATGAGGTGTGATGCCCTTGGCCTTCAGCGCCTCACAGACGGCGAAGAACTCGTCAAAGGTGGTTGGCGGCGTCAGCCCGTTGTCCGCAAAGATCTTCTTGTTATACCAGAGCACGTTGGAGCGGTGGATGTTGACCGGGACCCCCCAGTAGTGGTCTTTATACTTGAGAAGGGTGAGCAGGTCCGGTGGGAAGACCGCCTCCAGCCCTTCCTCCGCGTAGAGGTCATCTAGCGGCGCCAGGTAGGTCTCGGGGCTGTAACCCTCGACCTCCAGACCGGCGTGCAACTGGAAGGTATCAGGCGGGTCGCCGCCGATCAAGCGAGTCTTGAGCACACCCTTGAAGACCGAGCCCGCTCCCCCGGCCACGGTGGCGTTGACGATCTCGACCTCGGGGTTCTTCGAGGCGTAGATATCGAACATCCCAGCGAGCCCCGCTGCCTCGCCACCGGACGTCCACCAACTGCCGATCACGAGCTGGCCCTTGGCGCGCTTGCCGAAGAGCAGCTCATCCTTGCCAGGCTCGTAGATCGCTAGGAAGTCCTCGGCCTCTTCCTTGGTGGGGACCCAGACCTTCTGCCCCGGCCAGATTTGGTCGGCGTTCTCGATGCGAGCGAAGGTTGGGTCTTCGATATGCTTCGTGTTGGTGGCCGCCATGATGGCCGGCCAGGCTCCGGGGTTGCCCAGGTACTTCTCCGCTAGCTTCGATAGCCAGTCGCCCAGCACGATCGTATAGGCCTCCCCTTGGCTAAGCGGGGCAGCGCTGGCCACGCTCAGGCCCAGGGTCAGCAGCAGGGCAACTGCCAGAATCAAACAGATAGTCCTCTTAGACATCTCTTGCTTCCTCCTTTGGAGCATAAAACCACTTCCAGAACGCCATCGTCATTCTCTTCCAGAGACATCCCTCCCTTCTAGTGGTCTATCGCCTGAGGACTTGCCCCATAGGCAGGGGGATAAGCCCCAGGCTAACGAACGCAGCGGAAACCGATGTCGTCGTTTCTAGCCTCCACGGAGCTGGCAAACCGCTGAGTGGTGGTCGCCAGTTCCGTCTCCTCGAACCAGCCCCCTCCTCGGATCACACGGTATTTTTCACCGAAGTAGGGAGACTGATAATCGCTGCCTGGGTAAGCCTTGTACCAATCAGAGACCCACTCCCTTACATTCCCTACCATATCCATCACCCCATAGGGACTGGCCCCTTCGGGGAAACTGCCCACCGCTGTGGTACCCCTGTGGCCTCCTTCCTTGGTATTGGCCTTGGCTGGATCCCACTCGTTTCCCCAGGGGTAGATATACCCTTCCGTGCCTCGGGCCGCCTTCTCCCACTCCGCTTCCATGGGCAGCCTCTTCCCAGCCCATTCACAATAGGCCACGGCATCGTTCCAGGTAACTTTCACCACAGGGTGCCTGGGGTTGCCCTCTGCATAGGTCCGCCAGGTTTGGGGTTCTCCTGCTTTCTCGGCATCGGTCTGGTAGCCGGTGGCCTCCATGAACGCCTCGAACTCTTCGTTAGTCACCTCGAACTCGTCGATCTCGAAAGCCTCAACGGAGACCGTGTGGGGCGGTCTCTCGGCCTCTTGGTCGCTGCCCATGAGGAATTCGCCTGCTGGTATGGTGACCATCGTCTCCTCTGCGGCTAGCGCAGTAGGAAGGGGAGTAGGGGTGGGCGGAGGTGGCACTTTGGTAGGGGTGGCCAAGACTCTTATCGGGGTAAACTCAGGTAGTGGTGTTTGTGTCGGAGAGGGCTGGGAGGCTCCTCCACAACCGACAGCCAAGGCTAAAAGAAGCAAAACCCACGACCACTTTTTCATTGACCTCGCCTCCGAATACGTCCCACTTCTTGGGCTATGAAATCGATGAACCCCCTGGATCGAAAAGCAGCGAGCGAGTGTCTTACCTACCTCTCAACCGCCCCATCCAAATCCCCATGGCGTTCAACACTCGTCATGGCTTTGTGAGTTGTGTGAGCAATTGGATTTTAGCACATTGAGCATATCAAGTCAACGCCCTCGCGTGGGTGAGCCAAGACATCGTGATCACTTCCTTCGGACTGAGCTCAGGACGAAGTCTTCCGGGTTTTGAAGGGGGTGCCTGGACTCCGCTAGATGGTTCGTAGGTGTACTTGTATATCCGAGGGTGATAGTTGTGCTCGAAAATGGCTAGCCAGGTGATGGCTCCGATGATCGCGATGGTAAGGAAGATGGACCGGGATGGTTTGTCCAGGGTGAAGATCTCGGTTCCGCGTCCGCAGGTCAGTATGCTTCTACAAGAACAAAGAGGCACCCACCGATAGACAACCCCCATTGACTGTCTTCATGCCTCATAGCCTTCCTCTCCAATACTGCTACTACGTGATCTGATGGGCGGCTATGTACTCAGTGTGCTAGGCGTTTCCTCCGTGTAGTTCGGTGTTGTTGGCGTAAGTGTACAACCATTCTACCATGTAGAGAGGGTGCGGTCAATAGTGCCACAGCCCTGTTCACCGGTCCAAACCTTCTTCCATCCCCTCTCGAACGCCCGACGACCAAACTGGCCACACCATCCCACCGTCTTAAGCGCGTTTCAAGCGCCGATTTTCTCGGTCCCTATACAAGATACGGGTAAGGTGATTTTAGGCCCTTAAAACCGCTGGTCTACATAATCTTATATTCAGAAATGGTCCAAAATCGGGGTCTGGGTGGGGTTTGGGGGAATGATGATGGCTAAACTGGGTAGGCAAGGGATCAGAAGCCGGTTTTCTGGTCGAATGGGGGTCATGGAAGTACCGCTGAGGGGTATGCAACGGGATGTGGCCAGCCTAGAGACGACACGGCTAGAGTTGGCTCTCCCTCTACACCTTATTGATGAATGCTTTCAAGTTCATGGAGATCCACCCTTCTTGCCTCAATGTCGTCATTCAGCACGCGCCGGGTTTCATCCTTGACAGAGAAATAGATGATCTGCCAGCCATCCTCGGCCAGGTCCCGTAGCATCTCGAACTGACGGCCTAAGCGCTCCGCGTCCGACGTCAGGAATGGGTCATCGAGGATGAAGAACCCCTTCTGGCCACGTAGCATCTTGTCAGCTAGGGCCAGGCGAACGGACAAGTACAGCTGATCATACGTGCCACCAGACAACTGCGTTGCCTCCAGTTGGGCCCCCTCAGCGGTCCGCACCCAGATGGCGCCATTCGCTTGATCAAACTCCACATCCTGGTATACACCGCCCGTTATCTCACGCAAGTATCCGGCGACCTCGCTCTCTCTTCCAAAGAGTACGCTGACCTTCTCAGCTTCCTGGGCTCCAATATCCTCAAAGATGGCAATTGCTTGAGTGGCCAGATCCTTTCGCTCGATGATGTCCGCTGTGAACTGCTTCAGCATGCGCTCGATGCCAGCTAGGTCCGAACTTGTATCCGCAGGAAGGACCTCACCGATTTGCAGCACGGCAGTCGCTTCCCTGCCAATCATCTCAAGATCCTGTTTGTAGTTCGCTAGTTGTTCCTCCACCAAGGCCGTGTCCTCGGTCATCTCGGCCTTACGAGACGCCAGCCTTTGGACCTCCTCTTGGTCATATTGGATGTCGATCGCCTGGTCCTTGAACTCCTCTAGCTCCTGAACCTTCTCCTCCCAAAATGCCGTGGTGGTAGATAGATCTTCATGGGGTATGCCAAACCTCTCTCGCAGGACGACTGCCTGCTCATTCCGCTTCTTCTCCACTTCTCTGCGCTCTCTCACCCTGTCAGAGAACTCCTCCAGTGTTTGGACTCCTGATCTATCTGCGATCGCCCTCAGCTCTTCACGTAACAACTTGATGCGTTCCCTCTTCTCCTGATTCACCTCTTCTCCCTCTGCGATCTCCGTCTGTAGCATCTCCATTTGACCGTACTTGCGGAGTTTCAAACGTTCCTTCTTCTCAAGATCCTCGCGGAACTTTCGTATCTCAGCCAGGATGTCCCCAATGTCAGAACCAGCCACTCCCTGTTGGTGTGCCTCTATGCGAATCCTCTCCCAGTCTTTCACTAGGGAGCCTTTCTTTCTCTCCAGTAACAGCACCCAGAAGAAGGACCCCACGGTGGCTATCGCGGCGAGCCAGGAGAGGTATTGGTATAGGGAGAGTAGTGCGGTGACCAGTCCTAGCAACGAGCCGGCCAAGAGGAGGAAGGACGCAACCAGTGCGATACGAGCCAACGGGACGACGTCTTTCTGGCCCTCCCAAGCCAGCCTATCCCGCAGGTAGACATTTGCCTCCGTCTCGATTCCTTGAACGCGATCACCGCGCTTGCGCATCCCTTCCAATTCAACGTCCGCTTCTGCCAGTTGTACATCCAGCGCTGTCCATTCCTGCTTCTTGGTCTCAATTCGCGTCTTCGTTTCCCCGACTTCTTCTTGTAGCCTCTCGATCTCTTTCTCTTTGTCTCGCCATGTCTCTGCGTCCTCTTCGGTGAACGCCTCCAATTCACGAAGAGTCGACACCGACGCTGTCAGACCGGAAAGAGCTTGCTGTCCGCTCTCATACGCAAGTCGCTTCCAGGCACTCTCCAACAGTTCAAGATCCTGCTCGAGTTGTTCCAACCGCCCCTCGTTGAAGAGCAAGCGTTCTTCGAGTGCCTCATAACCTTCTTCCTCGATCCGCCTCCGCAGTTCGTCAATACGAGTCAACAGTTCCTTCGCTTGAGCCACACGGCTCTTAAGGTTGCCCCAACCCTGTCGATCCGACAGATCGGCACGACTGGTGGGGTTCGTCAGCCTGCCTATCTCTTGCAGCTTCTTCTCGATCGTTTCTATAGCCGTTGAATGAAGTCCTGTGAGCCGGTCCGTGACGCTGGTATAGAAAGCTCCTTCGTCGGGGATCGTGAGATCGCTGCTGCGGACAACGAATATATTGCGGCAGTCTTCCGCAGAGATATCTGTCAGGGAGGTCAGGTCTCCGTCCTCGGGGAGTTTGTGCTCCTCACCATTCCTTTCGAGGATCAGGTATCCATCGGGGGTTTCGTCCACCCGCTTAATGCGGTCGAAGAGAGCTTGCTCGCGCCCTCGTTGGAAGAGCATCTTGATGATCGCATCCACCAAGAGGGTCTTGCCGGACTCATTGGGTCCAAAGATGAGGGAGAACTGCCCAAAGAAGATGCGGCCCATGTCTGGCAGTGGCCCATAGCGCCTGACAGCACATTCCTTGATCTTCACAACCTTGCCTCGATCATGGCTTTTATCACGGTGTCCCTCAACCGGGATGCTCGCTCCTCGTCATGTTCACCTTCAGCAAGCTTCCCTTCGAAGACCTCGAACAATGGGTGGCTCAGAATATGCCGAATGTCTCGGAAATCGTAGCTTGGCTCCACCGGCCTCCCTTCTAGCAGCGCTTCTACGTGGGACACTAGTTCATCCTCGGCTTGCGCGACGTAGCCTCCAATGGTCAACAGGATGGTTGCCATCGGATGAACCTCGCTCAGCTCTTTGCGAACAACATCCAAGGGCTCGACATCCACGAGGGGATTGAGCATCATCTCTACTTTCTCGAAGTGCTCGGTATCGAGAGCGTACTCCGCTGGAGGCTCTCCAACCTCGAATAGATTGACCTTCCGCTGTCCGACCTCGCGCCTGGTGATCGAAACCGGTGAACCGGGATAAACGAAGTATCCATTGGGCCCGATGCTCCATGGATCAAACTTGGTGTGGAAGTGGCCGGCCAAGACGTAGTCCACCTGTAGTTCCTCGAAGTACGACAGTTGAGCTGGCATGTAGCGCCTTTCGCCCTCTGGGCCAAAGTCGCTCCGAGAGTAGAAGGCGTCAAGGAGTTCGCCATGGTAGAGAATGATATTGGTGCGATCCTCCGTGAGCAGCGGTGCCAAGTTGCGAACCTTTCGCAGCAACTCCGTAGCCTCGATGTCTTCAAAGGGGATACCGACTATCCGCGTATTATCGAAGTCGTAGATGTTCTCACGGTAGTCTTCATGGTTGAAGAACGTTACCTGCTCGCCAAAATAGAATCCGGGTTTGTAAGAAGCCCTGTCGTGGTTTCCAGGAATGATAACCGTGTGGAATTCATTGCCGGAGAACAGCTCTCGTATGTTCGTTCGTAGATCCTCAGCAGCGGCGTCAGTGTCGAAGAGATCTCCGCAGATGGCCAGGAGGCTGACTCCCTCAGCCTTGCACGCCTGGACGATAGCCTCAAGAGCCCTCCACCGCTCGTCGCCGAACGTAAGAAGATGAAGGTCCGCCGTGTGCAATATCTTCATTCGGTTCTTCCCCGCCTCTGGTAGGACAGCAGTTTCTTCTCCTCAAAGCTCTTGCCACAAAACGAGCAACGGGCTACCTCCAACAAGTGATAGAGATTCGTCAGGCATAACCTGCCCTCCGAACCCCCTTTGCTCAGGTCATTCATACCAGCCAAGGTCGCCACGGCATGAGGGCCTTCTCCCATAGCTCGCTGCTACTCCACAGCTCCCCACGCTGGTAAAAGCCGTACTTGCTTGCCGTCGACCAACCATTAACCCGACGTAGAGGTCGATCCATATCCAGTCCAGATCAGGAATCGCCTGTATGTAGTCGCTCAGATCGGCTAGTTTGGTGCAGGAGGCAGCTGGCTCAAATCTCCACTTCTCACCCTCGGACTCAATGAAAGCAAGGTGAGTCCCGCTGATCTCGAAGACCATTCGACTGCTCAGGGGTGCTTGAGGGTCGAAATCGTCAGGATCGCTGGCGTAGTCTGCTCTGAATTCGAGTCTCAAAGACTGACCTGTGCCCTGGGCCACCTCTTGAACAACGTCATCCACCACACCTCTGGTCAGGTCGGTCATGAAGCGATGCCAGGTCCATGAATTACGCATAATAAGGTCTCGCCGACGTGTTGAAGGATAGCCCTCGCCCACAATTGGCGCGAACCCTTTTTCAACATCGAACCCGCAGTATAAGATATTGGCTTTCTCGTCGGTCGGATCCAACGACAACTTGCCGCGATGATAAGCGGGCCAGTCGGTGGAAGGTACCAAACCACCAACGGGTATTCTCTGGCTCGAAGCGGTTCCAAGGCCGGGGCGAAAGGTCTAGTCCACTGACTAGATCAGCTGTTTCCCGCATTTCGCGAGCAAGAGCGTGTGTGCTCGCGAACTCACATTCCGGTATCATCCTCTATGTTACCTCCAAGCTCCTTAGCATGAACGACTCTTGAATCTAGCCCAAGCGGCTATCTGGATATTGCAGCACTACTATCGTTGTTTCGTCTCTATGTGGTAGGTGACACATCGTCACATTCCTTCTCGCACTCTGGCACCAGACCACTCTCTGGCCCTCTCGGATTGTGCCGAGGACAACGGTATAGGGATTTTCAGGATGGATGATGGTACCTCCTCGTCTACTCCATCCCCGAGAAGGAGCGTCCCCTACGCCATAGGCTACGGAAGAGGTTAACCTGGTTGGGTTTTGGCTGGCTGAGCAACGCCACCTGGATCTCTCCTCGCGACCGGCGCAAGGACGTGGAAGGGGTCGTCAACTCCTTGGGTATCCAGGGGCATGTGGAGATCTTCACCGCCGAGCACCTCGGTTTCGCTAGCGACCAGGAACTGCACGTTTTTGAAGTCCGCTGAGATATGCCCGGAGGAAGTCCGCAGTGTTTTTTGTCTGCAAAACAGAAAGCTCCTCCCGAAGGAAGAGCGTTCGCACACTATATCCAGTGCCAACAGATCGACTGATACTACACATTGTGCTAAATGGGGCGGGCGGGATTTGAACCCGCACGGAGTATTACTCCAGCGGATTTTAAGTCATCTGAGGTATTCCCAAGGGCCTACCACAACATGTAGGCATCCCACCGCCATTGACTACTAGATATAGTATGCTCTTGCCTTCCTCTGGGCACTATTTGCTACAAGTCCTCTGAGGTTTCCTTTCGAAAAGTCTGCTGAGGTTTGAGTCCGCACTGCTTGGCTTCCCGAAGATCTCGCGGCAGTGGCTCTTTTAGGATATCATAGATGTCCTCTTGCTGCAACCCGCTTGGAACCAACTGTCGAAGATTGGTCCTCGGCCGCGGAACGAATCATAGCCTACCATTGCGATCGCTCAACACACGCATACTGGAAGCTTGCTTGCGCCGTCTAAGACGCCTTGATAGCGGCATCTACCCTGTCCCACGATACCTCACGGACTTGGGAAGAACTGCTGAAGCCCATCCCGTTAGAGTCTGAAGAGACTGTCTAGGGCATTACGGATATATGGCTGAACGAATCAGCGGGACGGCAACGCACCTTTGATACTTGGGTGTGGACATGTAAACCCTTCTGCCACCTAGTGCGTCGCATTCTACATGAGAGCCACCGAGCATCTCTTTCGGTAAGGCTCGGCCGCGCTGCATTTGGGTTCAGGCTCATTCCCCCCACCCCCGCCGTGCGTAATACTCGGCCACCATGTGCCGTAGCTCTCCTTCGGTAAGCGTTTCACCACTTGGGTGCAACGGCTCGTGAAGGAAACGTTGTGGCAGGGTATCATCGGTCCGCACCATCCCCTCGCGGAGGTTGTATTGGCGGATGGTGTCCGCAATGCGGGCTGACAGCTTCTGCAACCCGGCTTTGTCCAGCTCCAAACCAGTCAGCCCCCGTAGGATTACCGGCAGATCATCCCAGCCGATCATGTCCCGATAGAAGCGGCACAGGATCAGGGTATCGAACACGGTGTGTCGGTCCTCAAAATCGAGAACCAGTTCGGCCTTTCCCTTGACCGAGGACCGGTCCGCCCAGCCACTTAATTCTGCCTTGTAGACCGTGGCGCGCAGATGGCAGGCTCCTCGGTCCGAGACGGCGAAGGCCAAGCCCATGCCTTTGAGCGCCCGGGGGTCATAGCCGGGGGGTTCCAGCCCTTTGACATGAATAGCTAGCTCTTCTAATCCTAGCTCTCGACTGGCAGCGCGTACCCCCTGTGCCAGCAGGGCACCGGGACCCTGCCGGTGGGCTATCTGATGTAGCAACTCGGCAATGCCATCCACATCCCCGTAATCTAGCTTCGCGTCCAGTGCCCCGCGGCGCGAGGCCTCGATGGCGAAGCCAGCCGCGTTCCCGGCGGTAATAGTGTACAGCCCCAGCCGGTCACAGATTTCGTTGAGGTAGAGAATCTCAGCTAGGTCATCCACAGCGCACAGTCCGCCGAAGGCGTAGATGGTCTCATAATCTGGGCCGTCCAACGTCAGTCCTGCATGGCGGCCATCGGTTACGGTGGTAAGCCTGCCACAGGTGAAGAAACAGCGATAGCAAGCCTTGGGATGCGGCTTGAAGCGTTCCGCCAGCATCTCACCGCTGATCTTCTCCCAGTGCGCGACCTTGCCCGCCGACCAGTAGTGACTGGGGAACGCACCGGCCGTATTGAGCATGGCCACCAGCATGGGCGTGCCCAGCTTGCGGTAGGCCAGAGCCCCGGCGTCGTCCTTCCCCCGATCCCGCAGTTGGCGGTCATAGGTCTCAACGGCCTCTGTGTCGTAGAGAGGGCAATCCGCTTCCCCGTGGAACACGATTCCCTGTAGGCGCTTGGCCCCCATCACCGCCCCCATGCCTGTGCGGCCAGCTTGGCGACCCCGGTCGTTCCCTACTACGGCGAAAGCAATCAGCTTTCTGCCGGCGGGGCCGATGACGATGGCCTTCGCCGCACGCACTCCTGTGGCCGCCTCAAGCGCCTCCTCGGCCTGATAGGCATCCATGTCCCAGAAAGGCATGGCGTCGTGGAAAGTGACCTCCTTGTCGGTGATTTCCAGGAAGACTGGCCGGTCCGCGGCCCCTTGCAACAAGATCGCGTCATAGCCGGTGGCCTTGATCTGAGGCGCTACGTGGCCACCCGCGTACGATTCGCCGAAGATGCCCGTTAGAGGCGACTTGGCGAAGAGGCCGTAGCGACTAGCAGGGGCCAGGACGGTGCCCGTGGCCGGGCCAATGGCTACAATTAGAGGACTCTCAGGGGCCAGTGGGTCCACCTCCGCGGGAGCGTTCTCCAGAAGAAGGTACGCGCCCAACCCTTTCCCACCGAGATACCGAGTCAAGACGTCGTCGGGGATTCCCTCAGTGGTCCAAGTTCGCGCGGAGAGATCCACCTTCAGAAGTCGGTTGTAGAAGCCGTACATCTCTACCTCTTGGACGCCTCTGAGACAGTTGCAACATACCAAGTCTCGCTTCTACTACAGGGAGCCTGGTTGCTGCCATGGACTCCCCTTGTCCGCCGGCTAGCAATGGTGCGATGAACAGATCACCGTCTTCCCACATGACAGTATTGGGAGTCGTTCGCGCCGGCATATGCTGTCGGTTGATCACCACCTCTACTCTCCCCTGCGGGGTACCTTCTGGTCCAGACTATTTTGACGAAACTCACAATCCAATCGCTCTGCAAGTAGGTCGATTGGACTGCCAACAGTTGACGCAGCCTCTATCTTGACATGAAGGACGGCTCTCCCATGGCGGCAGGCCCCAATACTCGTAGATTCCCACAAATCTAGCGACGGGCTACAAAATATTGTGTTTCATGGGGCGGGCGAGATTCGAACCCGCACGGGGTACTACCCCAGCGGATTCTAAGTCCTTAGCAGTATCCGAGTCCGCTCCATACTATATATTGTATCTTTGCGCTCATCGCAGGCCTTGGTTTCTGCAAAGTCCGCAGAACTTGTGAAATCGATCTACTTGTGGATTAAGTCCGCAGTAGTTTTGTCCGCAGTCTGACAATCCGGCCCTAGGTCCCGTGGACTCAGAGGGAGCGCCCTTTCTTGACTCGTAGATTGACACGAGGGGGCGGAGAAGTCAAATTGCGGGCATCTTGATGCTGCTGCGATGCAATCTACTCCAGCTTGCTTTGATGCCTTAGCGCCAACCCAGCGTCATTGATGATGTTGCGCCGCTCAGGAGCACTCCGAGGCTCTCCGCCCCCGGGAGAAAGATCGGAGACTGGCGCATCAAACCAGACGGAGTTCAATCGCTTTTACTGGGCACTTCTCATAGCACTCCAGGCATTTGGTACAGTCCTTTAGAGACAAGCTACCGCTCTCGTTGAGCAAGTCGATCCCCTCGGGACATGCTTCCTTGCACGCCCGACCAGGTAAGCCTTGCGAAGCGAGGCATTTGTCCTTATTAACAGTTGGACGAAGAAAGCGGTTGAGGCTACCTATAATGCTGAGCAAGGCTCCCAGTGGGCAGATCGAACGGCACCAAGATCTTAGCGCAAGTAGCTCGAGGCCAAGCAATGCCGGAAAGAGCAGCAGTTCCAAACTTGGCTGCTTCGCGAAAAAGAGTCTAATCACGGCAAAAAGGCTCCCAAAGAACAGCCCTACGGGGCAAACGAGACAGAAAACGGGGAATCCAAACAAGAGTGCTGATAACAATGTCCCGCCTAGGACAGCATAGCGAGAATATGACATCAAGATTGTCTTCTTCTGCGAGGGTTCCAGAAGTCCACTTGGGCTCGATGGAGAAGATGCACGCAGCCGAACGGTGGCATGATCTTTCCCTTTGCGCTTTTCCCTCTTAGATTTCAATCCTCCCTTGCCTATGAAAACCTCCCGCAGAAGCGCCGCAGGGCACACCCAGGCGCAGAAGAATCGACCCAATACGATAATGGAAAGCAGAACCAATGCCACTGAAAGCCACAATTGAGGCAACACCTTCCTGGAGGCCAAGGCCATCTGCAAGAATCCCAAAGGACAAGTGAAAGAAATCCCCCAGGCACCAAGGGAGCAGATAGTTCCATCTCCAATCTTACAAGCGTTACCCAAAAGGACCAATAGAATCACTATCGATGCGGTCACGACACGAACTACCCTTATCTTGATCATAACTCTCTTCCTTGCAACTGAATAGTGGTATCTGCTTTATCAAAGGACGGGGTAGGCATACTAGGATTCCCTCGGTCGCCCCGCGCCTATGGGAACGACAACTATTCCCCTGCCAGTGGAACCGGTGTACGATCTGAGGGCGGAGCTGGGGCAAATGTGCTCGCAAAGACCGCATCCGTTACACCTATCGGTGTCGACGATCGGTCGTTGGCTACTGTCCAGGGCGACGGCTTCGAACGGACACAGCTGATAGCACTTGGTGCAGCCTCCCCAGGTCCATGCTACGCATCTTTCCCTATCCACCTCCGCTACACCCAGTCTAACCGTTTCTTCTTTGGTGAGCTGCAGAGCGCCTGTAGGGCAAACCTCGATGCACCTCATGCATAGGTTGCAGTATCCTAGACGAAAGTTCAGTTTAGGGGTAGCAACACTAGCAACGCTTTCGGTTAGGAGTACAGGAGTTATAGTTCCCGTGGGGCAGACCTCTTGGCATTTCTGGCACTTCATGCAAAGGGAAAGGAATTCCCCCTCCGTCAGAGCTCCCGGTGGTCGGAGGAACCTGTCCTTTCGCCCTAAGAAACGAATGAACCCACCGAGGCCGACTACGATGGCGGCTTGACCCACCAATCCAAGAAGCGCTCGTCGGGTCAGAGGTGAATTGAAGCCTCTCTCAATCTCGTTCTCTCGGTCACCCATACGGATAGCTATCCTCCCTCGGTTGGAATCAAAGGCGGTAAGACGATATATGTCCATGCAAGAGACTGGCGTTCAGCGAAGAGGTACTTTTCTGGGTCTTGCGGCGAATCTATGTGATGGAGCCCGATGATGTGCCACCGCCCTCACGCCGGATAGCACGGATCAAATCATCTACCTCCCTGGCGGTCACTTGATGTTTGTCGTATAGGTCTAATCTGTTTTCGTCGAGGCTTAGAGCGATCACTCTCGCCTCTGGACTCGCACACAAAAGTTCGTCAATAGTGATTTCTCCACCGGGAGATAGCTCATTACTATCAACGATGATAACACTCGGTTGAACGCTTCGAATAGAATCAATAGCCTTCCCCAGGTCTGCTTCTGTACCTACCAACTCCAGATCATCGTACTCGCTAGTGAGTGACTGTATCCCCTCAGCAAGCAGACGCATGCTGAGCGCCACGAAAACACGAGTTTTCTTCATCGAGTACCCACAATGCGCCTGGTTTCTCACCCCTACTATTATCAGTATAGTAGCCTTGTCTCTCCTTTGTCTATCCCTCGGCCGGGTGGTTTACCGCAATCAAAATGGCTAGTTTTGTATGGTCCTTATGGTCTCTCGGAGGTGCTCAACCGCACTAGTCTAAGTCTCTCGATAATGTCTAATAGCACACGCGAGTTGCGTTCACTGCTGGGAGGGGAATACCCTTGCCCATATTCGCCTTAAGTAGTCCCGTATGTCGACGAAACGTAGCGCCCTCTTTGGACATTCCGTTACGCATCGTCCACACCCCACGCAGTCAGGCACATTTATCTCGCCATGCTTTTGCACTAGTGATCTAATCGGGATCCCCATGTCACAGTTTGCCTCGCATATCTTGCAGAGAACGCATTTCTCCTTGACGGCCACGATCTTGTAGAAACCCAGCTTGCTGATGATCCCGTACAGGGCTCCCCAGGGGCAAAGAACCCGGCAATAATTCCTATTGCCAGTCCAGGGGATAACCAGCAAACTGGCGAAGTAGATGCCCATATTGGCCACCGAGAAGAGGTGGATGTATTTCCTGGTGGTGAGAGACCTGGGGAAGGCCAGGAATAGGAAGAGATAGACCAGCAGACTAGCCAGAAATAGCCACTTCACGTGCCTCAGTTTCCAAAACCAGCTTCCCTTTAGAGTCCTCCCTCTAAAGGCATCGCCCGCCGTGTCACGGCAGAGGTGTCGGGGTTGGCGTCGTTCCAGGCGAGGCACATCCCGCCCATGACCGAATGATCACCAGGAGAATGGGAAAATCTACTAGGAATCTGAAGAGCCTTGCAAAGGACGATCTCTGCTCAAGTTGCATTTCACCCAGCCTTTTCTCTAGCGTCAATGTCCGCTAAGCCCATCTCCAATCAAGGACCATATAAGACACCTTGCTATGGTCAGATCTCTATGTCTACCCTGGGCATCCCAGGGAGAGAGAAAGGCTACTGAATGGTCCCCCTTGGCCCAGGAGCATCCGCCCATAGCCCATGAAAGCGGTTCAAACTATCCCCACTGACTCCTAAGCACAATGGCGGCCGCACAAACCATCATAGAAGACAAAAGGAGAACGCGGTCGGCCTTACTAATAACGATGGGAGCCTTATTGGGCTTGACGCCCCCAAAAGCCCTCGATTCAGCAGCGTAGACGATATCATCGCTGTAACGGAGTGAATTGACCAATATCGTGACCGCCATTCTCTGTAGAGATCTGAGCCTGTTCCGTCTAAATCCACCCCGAAGCCGAACGGCCAAAAGGGCGTTGGCACTGGTTCTCTGAACGAGGGGCAGGAGGTTCAGGGCAACGCCCAATAAGAAGCCAAGTTCTCTCACTCCCAGTCTTGCAAAAAGCGAGGAAAGCCCACCGATGGAGGCTACCCGAGCGAAGGTATACGTAGCGATGACGATGGTAACGGCTCGTATCGCCATCCCCAGGCCGCCGATGATCCCTTCGCTTGAAAGTTCCAGCCCAGCGATAGAGATATCCTTTTCTCCGCCAATAGCCATCGCGCTTAGCAGAACCAGCGAAAGGAGAAAAAACCAGAAGCGACGACTCTTCAACTGGCGCGCTACTTCTGAGCAGAGGAGGAAAGACCACGTGAGCACATAGGCAAGCACCAAAACCGCAGTGCCCCCTTGAGCGAGAATGCTGCCCACGATGGCGGAGACAAGAAAGAATAGCGAACCGTAGATGCTGAGTTCTGGAGCCTCGTCCTCTTCCTCAGCCCGAAGACTATCCATGCTACCCCGCTTTTTGTCAGCGCACAGTGATACGAGTCACGAATTTCACTTGAAACTTAGTCGCCTGGCCGGGGGCGAGCATCCTGACCCTGCCCATCTCAGATGGTAGGGGCCCACCATCCATCTCGTAGACCAGCACCACATCTTCTGCTAAGGCTAACTCTCGGTCGAAGGTCGCGAGGAACCCATCTGATGCTTCCACATCTGCGGATTGGAGCGTGGAGGTATCTACCCCGGCGGCATCTAACAAATCACTCAACGCAACGCCTTTGTAGGTGTTTAGGGTGCCTGTTTCCTTGGATTCGAACTGGACTTCCTTGGACGGTAGGGCTTTGATATCCTCCAAGGAGAATTCTTTGGGCCCCGTCTCGCCGATAATGGTCAGGTGCCACGCTTTAGGACTTCCCTCCTGCACCGGTGCGGCACAATTCGTCAACAGAAGGGCCGTTACCATAACCAATGCCCATACTTTACCCCTCATCGTAATCTAGCCTCCTTTGCAAACATCATAGGGTATCCACCCACTATCCGATAGGCACCTTCCTTCCCAACCTTCGACTCACCGCAATAGCCATCTCCCAACCGATCAGACCGCCAATGGCCCCAACTATCGGTTTCAAGGCGAACAACAACGCTAAGATTAGCATTGCATACCGAGAGGGTATGCCGAAGAGCCGGGCTCCTCCCTCCACCAACCAGATATAGAGCCGCGCCATACCCCAACCGGCCATGATCCCTTGGGTGATGAAAGGGTGTACTATTACCCACGAGGTACCCATCGCTCCGGCAAGCACACATCGCACCTTGCTGATGCCTTTCGCCCCTAGTCCCAGCTCTACCAGAAGCGATTCCATGAATATTGCGATCATGGGGTTAATGACTATGCCGCCCAACGAGAACATCTTTATGAACAGGGCAACGATTCCCGTCAAGAGCGTTGCCCCGCGTTTGGGCACAAATGACCTGCCAACCACTAGGATCGCCACCCCCATCGCCGAGAGGATGGTCCCCGTCTGAGGTACATTCAGGACATGGAGATATGACCCCAAAGTCATCTCAATCGCTCCCCAGATCGCGCCGAAGACAGCGATGTAAACGAGTTCTCGTGTACTATATCTCATGATCTACCTCCTTTTCCATGTCTCGATGAAACGATTCTCCCTCCATCCACTCTGACGATACGGTCGGCATACCTCTTGGCAATCTCAAGATCGTGCGTGATCAACACTACCGTCGTGCCCTTAAGGCGTAACTCCTTGACAAAGTCCATAAACCTTATCAGATGACCCCAATCCTGGCCCAGTGTGGGCTCATCCAAGATGAGGATTCTGGGGCGTAGAGCGAGAACCGCGGCTAATGTCAACCTCTGCTGCTGGCCTCGACTCAGGTTTTGCACTGGCCTCTCTTTAAGCTCAAGCAAGCCGGTAAGGGATAACACCTCGTTTAACACATCGGACACGGGAAGTCCGAAGTTGTGCAACCCGAAGGCCATCTCTTCTTCCACTGTGTCGCAAAAGAGCTGTTCCAAGGGGTTCTGCAATAGCAACCCGATCTTCTGTCTTGGACCACCATCTATCGAGACTCTTATCTTACCTTTGCTCGGTCTGAGCGATCCCAGAATGAGATGGGCGAGGGTGGTTTTGCCGGCTCCGTTATCGCCTACCAAGGCTATGAACTCCCCTTGTCTCACCTTGAGCGAAGCATTTTCGAAGACCTTCTGGCCATCGTAGGCAAAGGATATATCCTCAAGCGAGATGATCACATCGCCCTCACTTGGCGAGCAGTTTCTGCTAGAGGAGTGTTTCTTCCCAGGACACCAACTGTGATCTTGCGGGTCCCCGGGCACTCTCACGCCAAGGTCCGAAAGATAGGCTCTCTCTTCCCGAAGGATGCTTGGCTTCCCATCCAAAACCATTCTGCCTTTGTTCATTACCAGCACCCGCTCCACCACATCAACAAGCCAGGTCGTCTTGTGCTCTATGAGAAGGACGGTGATGCCTAACTCTCGATTTAGCAGGGTCAACACAGCCAGGATTCTCTTCGCGCTCTTGGTGTCCAGGTTGGAGAGAGGCTCATCTAGCACCATCACTTTGGGTTGCATGGCTAGAATGGAGGCGATAGCTACCAGTTGCTTCTCACCACCGGAGAGCCGATAGAGTAACCTCTTGCGACAATGATCCATCCCCACGGCTGCCAATGAGAAATCTACACGAGAAGAAACCTCTTCTGGGGGCAGTCCCAGATTGAAGCAACCGAAGCCTACTTCCTCCTCGACGGTTAGGTTGAATAGTTGGGTCTCTGGAATCTGAAAGACCATGCCTACCTTGGAGGCCAGGCGGTAGACGGGGTGTTCAACGGTGTTGAGTCCGTCCACCGATATCTGGCCAGACAGCTCACCCGGGATGAGGTGGGGGATTAAGCCGTTCAGGCAACGGGCCAAGGTGGTCTTGCCGCAACCGGAGGGGCCGGTAATCAAGACGAAATCGCCTTCTCTCACACGAAGGTTTACGCCCTGTAGGACCGGTTCTTCCCCACTTTCATACCTGAAGTTTAGGTTCTCGATCCTGATCATGGGATAAGTCCCCTAACACCCTTCTCTTCGATCCGCTGTGCCTGAAGGAGCAAGGTATCCTGCTGCCCAGGTCTGAAACGGACCTTCCTTCGAAGCGTGTTGGCAATCTCTCGATGCAACTGCTTGTCCTTGATGGGGAGGTTCAGAGCCTCATACATGGTTAGGAAGGTTCGAGTAAGCTCAAACTTTGCGGGGGTGAACATCGGGTTGGTGTCCAATATCGAGCTACAGATTCCTGCTACATCCTCTACGTATTGTCCCTGGCTACACTCCTCGAAATCGATTCCAAACACCCTGCTCCTGTGCCAGATGAAATTCTTGAGTTGGCTATCGCCTCGGACTAGACCGGGAAACCGTCGGTGGAAATCGGCCAGCCATCTCGCCAATTCTTCCAAGGGCCGGGGATCCAACTCGCGATTCACCAAATCACATAGAGTCTCACCAGCAATGAACTCCAGGAGGAGACTGCTCTCGGTATGGTCCAAGAGGCGCGGAACAGCCAACCCTTGTCGCTCTGCCTCTTCAAGCAAGCCTCGTTCCCTCCGTAGCGCAGGGCCGGGGAAAGGATGTACCTTTAGGACTGCTGGCCTTGAATGCCCATCAGATGCTAGATTGACTAGGAATACCCTGTTCTTCTTGCTGGGAAACTGTAGGCAAACCCTCTGGATGCCGAAAGGCAGGCCTAGTCCCTCTTGATCATTGCAACTGTACGACATCTTTGAGATACCCCATCGCCAGCCGTACACCGATCACCCGCCCAGGACAAAGATTCCCATGCAAAGCAATAGTTTCCTTCAAGAGTTCCTCAAGATATCGGATTTTGTCCCTCCTTGGTCTGAAGAAGACTCTCCCCAAAAGCTCTTTTGATCATGGTTTTGGCCTCTCTCAACTGATCTGGCGTGTTGATGTTGAAGAACGAACGATGATCTGGATCGTACTGTTCAATCTCCTCCTCTGTGAGATAGTGAACTATGACCCGGTCGAAAAAATCGAGTATCTTGAAATGGCCTGCTTTCAACAATCTTTCGATCGGGTGTAGGCAGTTTCGAGAGTAAACGGCGTGCAAAGGCTCCAGTTCGTGACACAGATTAGGTATAAGAACATCGTAATCGCGGGGCAGGCTGATCATGTATCGCAGCAAGGCGAGATTCAGGAAGGGCATATCGCAGGCCACTACCAGAGCATGACTTGACTTGGCAGCCAGCAGCCCCGAGTATAGGCCGCCAAGCGGCCCTGCGCCCGGATAAACATCGGTCACCCATTTCACTTTGAGATGACCATATCTCCTACCACCGGTGACCACGATAACCTCATCGCTTACCGTCAGTAGCTTCTCTGCGGCGCTCTGCACCATCGCAAGCCGGCCGCCTAGTTTTATTCTTGCTTTGTCCGTTCCCAGACGCGAACTCTTGCCGCCAGCAAGAAGAATTGAACTGATGGGACTGGACACCTTACCCCCACAAGTTAAGGCAGACGAATAGTGATCCTTACATCTCGCGGATTTTCGGTGCCGCGCAGAGAGGCCACTAGACCCAAGATCGTGTTGGTAAACACTTTTCGGACGAAACTCTTGAGACCGACAGGATTACCATTAACGGATAGGAAAACTCCTGTCTCTCTCTGCCGCCCCAAGACATCCTCAATTAGAAACTCGACCACACCGCGCGCGTCGTCGAGGGCGAAATGGGGTACATCCAAGTCAAACCGTTGGTCCGTGACCAAGGCCAGCAATTCCTGCTCCGTGCAGAGTAGTTCGTCGCTGACCTCGGCGCGTGAAATCTCGATTTTGGGCTTGTCAGCGCTCTTGTACCCTTCGGTAAGAATGATGTCAACTCCACCCATAACGTGAGTCTCTAGTTGATCTAGTGATAGTTCTTGGTTGGTCTCCTTGATCATGGCCATCTTATCGGCGGAGGAGATCACGACTACATCGCTGCCCGCTTGGGCCATCCGCCAACTGTCCTTCCCAGGGTGGTCGACCTCAAAACCATGAGTATCATGCTTGATTACCGCCACTCGATAGCCTTGGTTCTTCAGCTCCCTCACCAATTTCTCGAGGAAAGTCGTCTTGCCCACGTCCGATTTGCCCACAACCGAGATAATGGGGATCATTGTTCTCCTCCTTCTTGATGTCTCCCTAGATATCAGGCCCTTGGACCTTCCAGAAATTCAGCCTGGCGCTCCTGATAGGCTCTGTTAAACTCCCCGAAACATTTGCACCACGAGTCAGTTCCAGAGTCCAAACCTGATGGCGTTCCTATGTAACTCCTTATGCTGTGACCCTTAAACCTTTGACTCAACTTGGCCGAAGATCTCGAGAAATCTCAACTTGTTGCTGAATGTTCATCGGCTGAAGGCGTTGCAAAGGCTGCCTTTCTACACCACTAACCCTTCCCCAGCAATTGCTGCTGCCACGGCGACACGAAGTGCCCCTCCCGCATATTGATTAAATCGATATCCCCATCGATCACCTTGTGGAGGTCAATGCGGTGTGACAATCGCACCGCTTCCTTGTAGCAAATCTCTCGGCAAAGGCCGCAGGCGGTACAATGCGAGATCTTGAAGCTAACGCCAGCCCTGCCTTCCTCTTCGACCTTCTCCAAGGCTCCAGTGGGGCAAAAGAAGGCACACATCTGGCAGCCAGTACAGTTCTCGTCAATTTCAAAGTGGCAGAAGAACGGAATCTTGGCTTCTGAGGCCCTCTCAGTCGGACTGCCGAGCCCCTTCATAGCGCTCAAGAGGAGCCTTCGCTTCGTTGGAAGACGGACAGGAAGTTCGCCCCCCTTCTTGGGCTTGTCAGCGTCTCGATCTCTGTAGCTATCGACGATACTGCCCACGAGCAAAGCACCAGTCTTTTGGGTCTCTCGTGCCAAAAAGGCGAAAAACTCGCGCCGCGAGGTCCCTACTGGTTCCACCGACTTTTCCCCCACCGACTCAACCTCTACTTTATCCTTCAAGAAGACCTGTTTGGGAAGGCCGAAAAGCTCGAATATCCCATGGGCGGCGTTCACCGTCTCCTCAGCCAGATGACGGCTAGATTCGTACTCGCATCCCTCGCAAGAGCCGTTGATGAGCCACACGGACTTGGCGCCCAAAGCGACGGAGCCAACGAGAACGGCTTCATCTACCCGTGCTAAGCATGAGACTCTTATCGAGCTACTCTGCTTCTCTTGGGCACGATCGGTACCTTTGGGGCCGTCGCACTCGAAGATGATCTCTGGTCGCTCGTTCAGTAGGAGTTTCGCCTTCCCCAGGATTTCCTCATCCGTGGGCTTCAAGGCTTCAAAGACCCCATTGGGGCACACGTTGGCACAAATGCCGCAACTGGTGCATCTGTCAGGATCTACCTTGAGCGAGTCCGTCCATTCGATGACGTTCGTCGGACAATGCTCGGAACAACGAGCGCATTTTGAAATCCCGTGTCGAAGTCTAGAGCAGTAGGCTGGATGAACGCGCAGGGCTGGCGCTTGAAGCGCTGAAAGAAGCTTATCCAACTGATCGAATCCGGCTCCTAGCATCTTGGACATCCTCCCGAATCCCGTTTCTCCTAATATCAAAGGGATTACAAAAGAACTGGCTGTCTTGGAAATTCCGAAGACAGCCAGTTCTGCTTTCGCATCTACTGTCAGTCCTCTCCTTTCCAAGCACGAGGAGGCGGGCGCGTTTCCTTACCCACCCACGACTGCTGATACAGCCAGCCCCCCACTACTTATTCGTGGGGTTCGGCCCTCTAGTCCTTAGGCTTTCTGCCCTTAGGCCTGAGGGCTCGGAGAAGGGTTAATGGGACTTATCCCTCCGGTTGAACCTCCTTTGTGGTGGTTTGCCGCAGATTGTCTACCAGCGAATCGACTCGATCGATTTCCAGGACAACATATGCTCTGACCAGCGCTGCAAGGATGGAGTAGAATTGGACATTCGATGCTTTCTCCACCGCCTCAGAGAACGCGGGAATCCATTGACTCAAGTGCTTTTTGAGAAACTCCTGCTGCATCTCCAACCACTCCAGTGCCTGCTGTCGGTTGCTCTTTTCCCAGGCCTCAGCCTCCTTCTGGCATAAAAAATACATGAACTCGAGCTCAGTGCCGACATGATCGGGCAAATCCTTATGACTTGAGGCGATATCGAGCCCGGCCTGCCTATATCTCTGGAGAGCATCTACAGTCACTCTGCCCATCACCAGGCCACGCTCCTGTGCAGGCACATCCACGCGATATACGGATTCATACGGTGGGCAGGGGAGATGCCCTGGCCCTATGAAGAGGCGCGTGTACTCCGTGCTCAGCAAGGATCGAAAATCCTCCTCGTTTTTCGATCGATGCTCCTCGCCGAATTTGTCTATGGCCGCTATCTTGTCTTCGAAGAATTGTGCCTCGGGCAGAACTTGCAGGGATTCCCTGAAGGCAGCAATCAATGAACCTGCTCGTAGGTCCTGGGCCAATTTGGGCGACGGTTCGTACAAACAAAGTGCTAGTAACGCGTAGACATTTCCCCGCGCCCGGGCCCTCTCCAGCCACTCTTGATTGAGGTCTCCCGATGGCAAGTTCCTCACTTCAACAATCCCATGCTCTATAGCCTATGGTGCAGCATCCATTTCGGATCTGGATCACTTCCCAAGACGCTCAGACATGCACTGCGGTGAGGAAGAAGAGGGCGCGAGCCATCACCTCACCAGCCAGGACACAGACAAAACTTACAATCATCCAGGTATTGATCGTCTCCGGGCGGCTTCTGACCTTACTCCAAGCGTAAGCCATCGCTACCAAGGGCAAGACCATCCCGATGATCACCCTGGCTAAGGTAAGCCCTAGTAGAGAACTGGTGACCAGGCTTAGAGATTGACCTGCAGCCTGGGTGGTAGCCACACTCAGGTGGATCAACCTCAACCCACCCACCACTATTAGAGTGATAACCAAGATGGTGCCCAACCCTGCAAAGGGCTGGAGGGAGGCCAATAAAACGGCTTTCTCCTCCACAGACTTGGCCATGAGGGAACGGACGGCTAGGGTCGTCCCCACCAGCAGGGTGCCCAGGAGAAAGGCGGAGACGGCGAAGAAGAGGATGGTGAGGGGCGTATTCCAGGCTGGAATGGCACGCACCATCGCATAGGCCATCCCCGTGCTGAAGACCAAAGCCAGAGCTGATAGGGTAGATAAGATGCCTACGACAAGCCTCCAGACCTTGGAGACAGCACCTCCTCTACCAGCCAGGAACCAGAAGAGGGCATAGATGGCCACCAGTATGAGGAAGAGGATGCCGAACACCCCTTCCCTGGAGATCCACGATGAACCAAGGTTGGAGAGGCCGTTTAGAAACGCCAAAGGTCTTCCCAAATGGAAGACGGAGGCTGCCAGCCCTATGATGAGGCAGGGGAGGGCTAGGTAGGCCCCCCACTTGGAGACCTCCTTGAACCTCTCGCTCTTCTGGGTGAAATCACCCAACTCAGCCACCGCGGCTAGAGAGGTGGAGCCAATGGCTAAACCGGAAAACAAGGTGAGGATCAACAAAGAATATTCTATTCCCATCTTAATCTACCTCCTCTTAAGGACCAAGGTAATAGACCGCGGGTTCAACGCCCTGCTCCGGTAGCAGAACCCGGCCATGTTTCCTGGCTATCAGTTTAGAGACCTCACTGTGGGGGTCGTTGATGTCCCCGAAGACCCTAGCCCCATAGACGCAGACATGGACGCAGAAGGGCTCTTCCCCTTGGTCAACCCTGTGGGCACAGAAGGTGCATTTCTCCACCGTACCGTCCAGAGGGTTGAACTGAGGCACTTCGTAGGGGCAGGCCCAGACGCAGTATTTGCAGCCGATGCATTTCTCCTTGTCGATGAGGACTATGCCATCGGCCCTCTTGGAGATGGCACTGGCCGGGCAGACGGCCATGCAAGGAGGGTTTATGCAATGCATGCAGGGGATGGGGAGCCAGTACATGCTGAGGTCAGGGAAGGTGCCAGCGGGGAGGTCTTCTCCTACCTTCGCCCCAGGTTCGCCGATGGTCTCCACCCGATGCCAATTCATGCCCACTTCGAGGCCGTTCTCTATCTTGCAGGCGATGCTGCAGGCGTGGCAGCCTATGCACCTGCTCAGGTCCATGGCCATGCCATAATGTTTAACCATTCTTCACCTCCTATGCCTTCTCTACTTCGACGAGACAATCCCAGAGACACCCGGTGGCGCTACCGTTGTTGCCAAAGGTAGGATACACCCTCTGTATAGGGTTGATATCCTCCTCGGCCGGCCCGATGACTAATGAGGGGTGTCCTTCGATGAAATCCTCGGGCCAGAAATGATGGGGGGTGTTAAGGGTTCCAGGGCCCAGGGCCTGGCTGATCCTGGCCTTGACCTTGAACTCTCCCCTGTCATTGAAGACCCGGGCCACGTCTCCGTTCCCTATACCCCGGGCATCCGCATCAGTCGGGTTGATCTCCAGGTAGGGGTCAGGGATTATCTCCCTCAGAAAGTCCACGTTGGTATACATGGACTGCATGAAGAACATGATCCTCGTAGTGATGAGGTTCAGGGGATACTTGCTCCCGAACTGCTCCTGTTCAAGGCTATCCTTGTGGATGGGTAGCTCCTCACCGATAGGGAGCAAGATCTCGTTGTAGAACTCGATCCTCCCGGAAGGCGTTCTGCACGGTCGTGGGTAGTGAAGTGGTGTGGGTGGCGCGTTCACCCGGACGATGCCTTCGCTCTTCAGTCTCTCCAACGTGATGCCCTCTACGGAGGGATCCCCCGATGCCAGTTGCTCCTCGATCCACCCTTCGGCAGTTTTGTCGAAATATTCGCCGAAGCCCAACCTTTGAGCCAACTCTGGCCAGAAATCCGTATCTGACTTGCAGTCGTACATCGGCTCGACCAACGGTTGGGTGAGAAGAAGATGGTCCTCCGGAGTGGATAGATTGAGGCTCTCGAAGATGGTGGTGTCGGGGAGAACGATGTCCGCGTATTGTGCCGTCCAGGTCATGAATACCTCGTAGGTGACGAATAGGTCAAGTTTGGGAAGGACTCCTTCGATCCAAGTGATCCTGGCGTTGGGAGAACTCCAGAACTTGTTCGAGCCCACGTTGATATATACCTTGACCGGGTACGTACCGTCCTTTATCCCCTGGGTGAGGTCCCCTACAAAAACTGGTACGGTTTTCGCCTCAGTCGCTTGAGTGATGGAGTTGAGCGTAGCGCTGGCCCCACCGGCACGCATTATCCCCAGATGGCCTGTGACGACTGCCAAGGTAAACGGGGCTCGGGATTCCAGAGTCCCGTGGTATGCTCGTCCGGGCCCTGTCCCCACGTTGTGGTATACTTTCTCGGTGGTGGCAAGCTCCATGGCGAATTCTCGAATCGTCTCCTGTGGAACGCCCGAAAGCTGGGACGCTCTCCCGAGCGGATACTCCGCCGCTCGATCGGCCAGAAGTTGGAAAGCGGGCTTGCATTCGATACCATCTACCGTATAGGTTCCGAGAAGAGAAGGATTCAGATCTGGGACCGGCGCGGTACCGGGAGGGACAACCACCGCAGTGTTGGTGACACTGTCCCAAACCACATAGTTTTCCTCCGAGCCCCCGGCCTCGATGTCGCTCTCCCGCAGATAGAGGCCGTTATCGCTTCTCACCAGCAGAGGGCCGCAGGTGTAGCTCTTCAGATGTTCCACATCGTACAAGCCCCCTTCTATCATGAGGTTCATCATACCTAGGGCCAACGCCGAGTCCCCACCGTGTTTGACCGGTATGAACCAATCAGCAACCGCTGCAGTCTTGTTGAATACGGGGCCCACATACACTATCTTGGTGCCCCTCTCCTTGGCCTCTAGCAGGTATTTCATGTCGCGAGGCGCCGATTCTGCGAGGTTGTAACCCCAGAGAACATATGTCTTGTAGTTGACCGCATCTCGGATATGATCGCCAAAGAACCAATAGTAGCCAAACAGGAGACCTGTGGCCGCAAGGGAGGCGTTATCCCCGGACGTAAACCAGCCCCAGCCCTCAACTCCTTCCAATAGATTTCCGAGCCTGGCACCCACATCGTTTCCCAAACGATTGTAATAGGAGCTACTGCCAGGTGCTATCCAGACGGATTGGGAGCCATATTGGTCTCTAGCCTCCTTGGTCTTGGAGGCTATCGTATCTAAGGCCTCCTCCCAGGAGATCCGCTCCCATTGGCCAGAGCCCCTCTCTCCCACTCTCTTCATCGGGTATTTCAGGCGCTCCGGATGATACAACCATCGCCCACTGGCCAGCCCCTTGACGCAGGCATGGGTTACCGCAGGGTCGGGAAAGGGTGCGGCGTCGATTTTCACCACCACGCCGTCTTGCACGTAGGCTCGAAGCCCGCAGTTCTGATGGCATCCGTTGCCCGGGCAGGTCACCACACCCGTTTTGATCTCCTGCGCAAGGGGTACCTTGGACTCGCTCAATGCGTGCAGGACCTTTCCACCAGAGCCTAGATCAGCCCCTACGGCTCCGGAGAGCACGGCCGCGGTCTTCATGAATTCGCGTCTTGTCAGTTTCATGGCTTTACCTCCTTACTTGAAGACGTCTCTCACTACCTACATGGAGTTCCGCAACCGACAGACTCCACCAGGGAACTCTCACAACCATTGTCTCATCTTTCTTGAGCCCAGTCTATGGCCCAAGCGGGCCAATTTCATCGAAAAACGGGCCATTTGTGACTGGCCCAAGTGGGCTATATCGTTGTCTGTCGCACAAGGATGGTTTGCGATGGAGCAAGGACCGAGGTGAGGAGTCAGAGCATCAATTTCCCTTCATGAAAACAAAAAGCCATCTTTCGATGGCTTAAACCCACTAGGACTGAATGGGAATCGCTTTAGGATTGCGAAGAGGTATCAGAATTCAACCCTTTCCGCGCAGCGTAGACCGCCGCTTGGATACGGTTTTTGAGATGCAATTTGGCCAAGATGTTCTTCAGGTGATTCCTTACGGTATTCTCCGTTATGAAGAGAGCAGAGGCTATCTCTCTATTGGTGGCCCCCTGAGCCACCAACTTCAACACTTCTACTTCCCGAGCGGTGAGACCGTTGCGAGTGATGGCCGCTAGCGATTGCTGTTGGGCCTGAAGTGAGAACTCTTCGAGGATCTTGGCAGCCATCTTGCCGGAGATAGGGGCCTCCCCCCCTGAGATCCCGTCCAGCATTTCGAACAGATCATCTGGTTCGAGGTTCTTCAAGAGATAGCCTCGAGCCCCGCTCTTGATCGCCTCGAATAGATCTTCGTCGCTGTCGCTGACCGTCAACATCACGACTGTGATATGGGGCATCTCCTCTTTGATCCTTCGGGTTGCCTCTACGCCGTCGCACCCCGGCATCCCGATGTCCATAAGGATCAGATCAGGCATGAGTTCCCTGGCTTTCTCCAGAGCCTCTAACCCATCGCCCGCCTCTCCAATCACCTCTAAGTTCTCGTGGCCTAGAAGCAAGGCCCTCAACCCCTTCCGAAACAAGAGGTGATCATCCACAAGAAGTATCCTTAAGGATGCGGTCTCCACCATTTTTCCTCCTCTGCGAATGGGACTTTCACGATGACCTTTGTCCCTTCTCCAGGCTTGGTCTCTATTTCTAGGGTGCCGCCGACGCTTTCCGCTCTTTCACGCATGAATTGCAGCCCAAAATGTCGTGCGGTCTCCCCATCGAGCGTGTCCAGATCAAAGCCTTGCCCGTTGTCTTCGATAGTTATCTTTCCTTCCTCCCCCACGCGTTCGATGCTGATCCAAGCTTTGTCGGCCCCGGCGTGCTTTTGTACATTGGCAAGCCCTTCCTGGATTATGCGAATCAATTGGAGTTCAGTGGCCGGTGACAGCCAACCGGCACTATCGCCATCGATCACTAACTCTGTGTCGGTCCCGCTTTGCGCCTCGAATTCGCGCAGATAAGCAAGTATGCTAGGGATGAAACCCTTCTCCTTTGAGGCAGCCAGCCTGAGAGCGAAAATACCCCCACGCACATCCAGGTAAGCTTCCTTAACAGCTCGCCGTAGTTCTTCCAATTCTTTTCGAGCTTGATCACGCCGATTCGAGGAGAGCAAGTCAGCCACGCGGAGACATTGCAAGTTCAGGTACCCAAGGGCCTGAGCCAATCCATCGTGCATCTCCTGGGCTATCCTGTCGCGCTCCTGGAGAGTGGCTATGTATTTGACCTCCTCGTATAACCTAGTGTTTTCGAGGGCTACACCAGCTTGATTGGCGAGCATGGAGAGTAGTTCTATCTCATGCTCAGAATAGATTTGCACTTCTTTCCTAGAAGCCATGAGAACACCGAGGGTTTTGTCGGCCATTTTGATGGGAACACCCACAGTGCTTCTGATTCCTCTTTTTTCAGCCCGGGCGTCCAATTCATGACTTATGTTCTGATTTCTCAGATAGTCTTCAATCACTATCGCGCGACCGGTAAGAGCGACCTTACCCGACACCCCCTGCCCTATCGGCACCCTGGTTAGGAAAGGCTCTTTGATGCCTGACTCTTCCAAGGCCACGGCTCTCATCAGTAGCCACTGACCATCTTCTGAAAGCAAACTGATCACCACAAACTGCGATTTCGATAATTGCAGAGCCCTCTCACACGCTAACCTGAGTATATGATCCACATCGAGTATCGAGGTCACGTCTGCCGCTATGTCGAAAAAAGCTCTCAGCTCCCGCTCATTTCGCTGGGTTTGCTCCAGAAGTTTAGCGTTGTGGATGGCGGGCCCTATCTGGTGGCCAAGAGCAACTAGCAGTTGTATATCCCATTCGTCCAACTGGTGACCTGGGCTAGTAACCAAACCCATGGTCCCAAGAACGCGTTCCCTTGTCCTAAAAGGCACGTTAATGTAGGAGCGAACCTTCCCTTTGTCCCCCGGATGCTGCAGCAACCAACTAAGATCGGGATTTCCCCTTATGTCCGGTATAACTAAAGGTGTCCCCTTGGAAGCAACGCTCTTTGACCAGTCAGCCACAGAGTGACGTAACTGTTCAATCTTTGCCATTTGCTCTTCCGAAAGACCCACATGAGCTCGGGGTAACAGTCTCCCGGTCGAATCGTCAACGACATAGATCGCGCCCAGTTGTACCTTCGTTGTCTCGACTATCTCAGACAGTGTCTTCTGCAGCAACTCCTCCAAATCCAGCGATTCGGCGGCTTTTCTCGCCACAGCATTTATGATCGATGCCGCTTCTAGGCGCAGAGCCATTCTTTCACGCTCTAACCTTTCCCTGCCCAGTTTGTCAATCAGCCAGGTTAGTGCGCCTCCAGCGAAGGTGATAGCCGCTACCTCGCTCAAAGCATCAAGCGGGGTAGGGGATATGAAGAGAGCGCGTGGCATCATGATGAGGGCAGACACGAAGATGGTGATTGCCCCCCCAATCGACTCCCACTGGAGGGCCGCATAGCCGATGGGGATGAGGAAGAGGATGCGTTGTAGCGCATGTCTAGTAAGCGGATAGCCAGCGCGGGAAAGAGCGATTGCTATCGGGGGAACCTCGTCCGCATAGTAGAGAAAAGCAACCCCAACTATCATGGCTACAACGAACGCAACATGCCTATCAACTTTGATACCCTTGAATCGGCTCTTTACCGACGGTGGCTCCTCCACTTTGGATTTCTCCCCTCTTCGGCTCTCAGACCCTGAATTCCACCTCGCTACGGCGTGAAAGGAATGCGAGAAGGCGAAGCGGTATGGAATTATATACCAAGGGTTTTTGGACGTCAATCGTCGAGTGTAGGGGCGGCATCACAGGCGTTATCCGAGGCATGTGGTCTGATCCATTTCGGCTTGGTACGAGTGGCTCTTTATGATTCCTCAGATAAGTATGCCTATGAATAGGAAGATTCCCCTGATTGTATTGACATAAGCTGCTACAATGGACTAGATAAGGCGCAAGAAACGCCTAAGATAATGTCAGACAGTCAACCGGAAAGGCAACGGGGGAGGGAAGAGGTTGAACGAATCTCGGAACTCCTCCGGCGATTCATTGAGCATCTCCGCTCACACGACAGAAGCGAGCAGACTACTAGATCTTATTCCGGTGACCTCAAACTCTTTGCCAAGTGGTTCCACGAAACGAATTAGGGAAGAGCTAACCCCGCAATCCATAACCCCGATCGATCTCAGGGAATATAAGCGATATCTCGTGGAGGATCGGGGCTTCAAGGCAGCCACAGTCAATAGAAGGATTGCCAGCATATCGGCCTTCTGAAGCCGGGATCATAGCGGGGGGGAGATGAAGATCGAGCTATGGCAGTCGCAGCAGTCTGAGCACGCCCACGAAGCACGCGCCCTTAAGAGGCTGCTCACAGACTTGCTGGAGGGAGCTCGGAACGACTTCTGCCTGGTCTGTGCCAACTTCCACTGCGGTGGTGAGCGGATCGATCTCATGGTCGTCAAGCGACACACCGTAGTGGTGACCGAGTTGAAGGATGCGTCGGGCCGACTCGAAGGCGGCGAAAATGGGGAATGGCCGCTATCAAACTCCACTGGTACTAGCGTTCGGCTCAACCCCGGACGTCGCAACCCCTACCAGCAGGCGCGTATTGGCAGAAGCCACTTCGCTACTGTTTCGACGGCAATCTTCAGGCTGTCATGGATGAATACTATCACGTGCCAGCTCCTTCGCCATCTCCTCTTCACCCTCCCAGAAGAAGTTCCAGGCCTTGTCAGAAACGGTCAAGAGGACCTTTTCTCCTGTCACCATGACGGCAAAAGAAGTGTCGGTGTATGAGGGTTGGACGAACACCCAGATGAACTCCTTTGTCCCTGTGCGCTCCTTGAGCTCCTCCCTGATGGCGGAGAGAGGGTAATAGAAAAGACTCAAGATATCCTCCATGATCTCACCGCTGAGCAGATGTTCGGGGATCCAGACCCGTCGTTTGGTCAGGTAGAGGGTCTTGAACGTATCCTCGGCTTCACCGACCGGCCAAGAGCCCCACTGTTCGTTGAGTGTTTTCCTCAGGCGTCTGGGATGCTTCTACCGAGAGGATATTCCTCCCGCTCTTCTGATGACACAGCGCCTTCGTCACCCGGGTGGTGAACAGATTCCCTTTCTTTCATGAGAACAGATCCGGCTTCCCCGGGCGCTTGGGCCTAGCACATGCCATGGATGGTGCGCCCTCCAGAAGCCCAAGGGATAGCTCCGGGCATCCCCTCCATTCTCACAGTAGCAAATTCAGGATACCTCTGTCAATGACCAATTCGTAGTGGGCCGAGGTGCTCTCCTCCGGTGGTCCCGTCCCTGCCTCTCCTTTCCTAGTTGCGAACGCCTCTTGATATTGATCGACCCACCTTCCACATGCTACGATGGGAGAGGAAGGAGGTGATGATTCATTCCAATTATCCCTGGACTGTTGCTTGGCATGGTGCTTGCCACAATACTGATTTGGGTGGCACTGTCTATCGGCAGGAAGCGAAAGTAGATGAGCGGGTCCGGTGGCTGTCCTGAGCGCGCTTGACCGTCTGTGCTATGCTGTATATACAATGATGCCATCGTGGTGTCAAGCCTGTATAGAGGCGCGCCGTTGTGGTGGCAAGCGGCGGATCGGTTGGGTTGATTTTGAAATTTTGGCTTGGGCTTCTACTTCTGCCCTAGAACCCCCGGGGTGCTCTTCGCTGGTCAACTTGTTGAAGTAAGGGGCTGGGTGCTATAATAGACCCATGCCCCATCTTTCTCGGGAAAAACCCAGAGCAAAAGTATATATTGACGGCGCCAACATGTTCTACAGCCAGCGCAAGCTGGGCTGGAGCATCGACTGGGAGAAGGTCAAAGCCTTTGTTCAACAAGAGTTTGACGTGCTGGAGTTTCGCTACTACACCGGCCTAAAGGGGGGCGATCGCAAAATGCCCAAATATTTGCGGTATTTGGATAAGATCGGCTTTACCACCATCACCAAACCTCTCAAAAGGATCGCCATTGACAAGGACCACCCCTATTGGAAGTTGTATGGATACACTTTTGTGTACAAGGCCAATTTCGATGTAGAGATGACCGCTGATATTCTTCTAGAGAGGGCGGATTTGGATTGTGTCATTTTATTCTCGGGGGACAGTGACTTTGCCGAGCTTGGAAAGCGCCTGAGGGATTTGGGGAAGGCGAAGGAAGAGGCACTGAGTGCGGTTAGGAACAATGTGAGTCTGGTGGCATGAGATGCCAAGCCACTTGGACAGACGACTGATTAACCGCTATAATACTTGATATATAGTAGGACAACACATTTGTGTTGTCCTAGGGCTTGACACAACAATAGAGTTGTGGTATAATATGGACAGAAGATGATACCTAAGCTGAGCGATGATGGCCTCCTACCGCCGGGTGTTCACAAGGCTACTCTTAAGGAAATCAGAGACCGATTCGGCAGAAAGAATGCCGTGCGAAGGCTACTTTTCAGGGGCCTGAGACAAGCATTGGAGAACCTTCGAGCAGCGGGAGTGCAGCGGGTGTATATAAATGGAAGTTTTGTCACGGACGAATCGTTTCCTAAGGATGTAGATGGGTGCTGGGATGCTGAAGATAGCATTGACTTGAACAAGCTTGACCCGGTGTTTCTCAATTTTGACCATAGGAGACGCCAGATGAAGGAAAAGTATGGTGTTGACTTCTTCCCAGCCAGTCGCGTGGAACGCGGCTTAGGGCGAGCCTTCTTGGATTTCTTTCAAATTGACAAGGATGGCCGACGCAAGGGTATATTGATAATCGAGTTGTGACTAACACTATTGTGTTGAGACAAAAGCATGCGCGAATCATTGGGGTAGCGGGGTCAGGACTTCGTCGAATTAGGGCTAATCATGGCTCTCCTGACGAGTGCCCGTATTCCACAGAGTTGAGATTGCAATATGCGCGGACTCTTGCAGTAGTAGGGCCAAAATATCGTCGAATTAGACTTTATCTTGGTGCTGATCAAGCCAGCGAAGATAGGCCCAGAGGGGCCTATTAGAAAGGAGGAACTGTGATTAAGAACGAGCATCAGTATAGGGTAACCAAAGCACAGCTGGCAAGGCTGGAGAAAGCACTCAAGCGTGTCAGAACTGCCAGGACTAACCTGCAACCTAGGCTGCATAAGGCGATGATCGCTGGGATGGAAGCACAGATCGCTGAACTGCGCCAAGAGATAGGGGCGTACGATTCGCTGAAGAATCTAGATACTATTGTTGTTAAGAGCTTTGAGGAGCTTCCTCTTCTATTGATCAAAGCTCGAATTGCTCGCGGTTTGACCCAAAAGCAGCTCGCTGAGAAGTTGCGTGTCAAGGAACAACAAATCCAACGTTACGAGAGCAAGAACTACCGTAGCGTATCGCTAGGACGCCTACTGGATATTGCAACGGCACTTGACATGAAGTTACAGAAATGTGAAACACGACTAACCCGTCACGCTTCCTCGTAATAGACGATCTCGTGCGCAACGAGTTATCTAGATTTGTAATGAGGGGCCGCAAACGCGGCCCCTTTGGTTCAAGCGAAGAGCTCTACTTTACATAGTACTACGCAACAGGCTAGATCCTATTCGAAAAACTTGACAAAAATGTCATTCTATGGTATAAATATATTGGTTTGACAGAACGCACCCTTCGGGGTGCGGTTTTTTTATTTCCTGCAAAGTCTTTGAAAAGAGCGAGAGGGTCAATTCTCAAAAGGCGAAGCCGCCCACTCCACTCGGGCTGGTTTTACTGTCTTTGGCAAGATGATTAGGTTTGAAAGGATCGGAAAGTGATCGCGGGCCCATGACAAAGCACTCTGTACCCTTCGTGGTGAACTACAGCCAGACAGAACTATCACGACCGAGGAATTTCTAGCCCAGTTCAAATAAAAAAGAGATCGGGGACTGCCTTCCGGCAGGTAAACCTAGTTCAGCCCACGGAGTGACTAGCGTGAGGTCCCTAGGTCACCCGATCTATTATTCTTATATCACAAAAGGAGGCATTTGTCAAGCCGACCTTCCGAGTTCGCCGTTAGCGTCTTTGGGTAGCGCGGCGGCGAGGATGATCACTCTGAATACCGATCCAAGTCGCTCCACCCACTACTTGTGGATGTGATGGATGGGTCGATCGATCTCCCTGATCTCGCTGATGTGCTCGAACGGGAACCCGTCCTCAATGGCGCGCTCAGCACCAGCGAATAGGTAGGAGTGATTAGCAGCTCAGAGAGCATGTTCTTGCATCTCGTTGTTCATGACTTCTCGGGCTAACGAAACGTACACTGAGCAGGCTGTCCAAAAACCCTCTCCGCCAGAGGCTAATCAGCGACCATCGATTGCCTCTGGCACCTTAGCTATTATCCCTTGAAAGCTGCTATCCCTTTGGGCTACCTTTGTTCCCTTCTGGGGTAGAC
>Ga0209979_1000338_pt1 | contig 66253 bp, 69 predicted proteins | sample AnhtaG_FD_183114 | JGI IMG/M metagenome (GOLD analysis project Ga0209979, IMG submission 183114) | Deep subsurface microbial communities from Anholt, Denmark to uncover new lineages of life (NeLLi) - Anholt_01485 metaG (SPAdes) (version 2) | ecosystem: Environmental > Aquatic > Marine > Oceanic...
TAGCGCGCAGCGTTTGGGACGCTGAGGTCGTAGGTTCAAGTCCTATCACCCCGACAGCTGTGAGCGGGAGTAGCTTAGTGGTAAAGCATCTGCCTTCCAAGCAGAGGAGCGCGGGTTCGAGTCCCGTCTCCCGCTCCAGGGGCCCATAGCTCAGTGGCAGAGCGGCCGGCTCATAACCGGTTGGTCCCTGGTTCGAGTCCAGGTGGGCCCACTCAGCGGTAAGAGCCTGCATTGTGGGCTCTTCTTTGTATCATTGCCTCGCCTCTAGGGGGGTAACATAATCGAGAGAGAGAACCCCAGGGGAGTGCTTCCATGAAGGTAGTCACCTCGTCAGAGATGCGCGAAATCGACGAAAAGGCCAACGCTGGTGGGCTCTCCACCGCCACCATGATGGAGAACGCGGGGCGAGCCGTAGTCGAGGAGATAGGACGCCGCGTAGAGATAGAAGGCCAGGAGATACTGGTTTTGGTTGGCCCAGGGAATAACGGGGGCGACGGCCTGGTAGCCGCCCGCCACCTCCACGATTCCGGCGCCAAGGTCAGCCTCTACCTTTGGAAACGAAAAATCAGGGAGGACGAGGTTTTTGCCCTCACTCAAGAGAGGGATATACCCTTCCTCAGGGCCAGAGATGACCCCGACTTCGCTGGCCTCCGCCATCTTCTGAGCCAGACACAACTGATAATCGATGCCCTCTTAGGCACGGGGGGGGGCTCGCGCCCCATCACCGGAACCCTAAAAGGGCTCCTGGATACCGTGCGAGAAAGGCTGAAGGAAAAGGCGACCTTTCTCGTGGCCCTCGACCTCCCTACCGGGCTCGACTGCGATACAGGAGCCGTAGATCCAGCGACAATCCCCGCCCACCTCACCGTGACCTTGGCCTTCCCCAAGAGAGGCCTCTTCCTCTTCCCCGGCGCAGCCTACATAGGAGAACTGGTGGTGGCCGACATCGGCATACCTGAATCCTTGGCCCAAGAGATGAAAACCCACCTGGCCACCGCCGAGATGGTGGCCCAGATCCTCCCCCCCAGACCCCTCAACGCTCACAAAGGAACCTTCGGGAAGGCTCTTATCGTGGCCGGTTCGGTCAACTATACGGGAGCAGCCTATCTGGCTAGTGCTGCAGCCACGAGGGTGGGAACAGGTCTAGTCACCCTGGCCTTGGCCGAGAGCCTATACCCTATCTTGGCCTCCAAACTCCATGAGGTGACCTTCCTCCTCCTGCCCCACGATCTGGGCGCCTTGGTCCCCGGTGCGCTCCCCCTCCTAGCCGAGAGCCTACCAGATTATGACGCCTTGCTCCTAGGCCCCGGTCTAGGCAGGGAGAACCAGACGGTGGATTTCGTCCATCGCCTTCTAGGGCTCCACGCCGCTGGGGTGAGGAGGCATATCGGCTTCATGACTGGAGAGGCGAGAGAGGAACCCACTTCCTTGGAACTACCCCCTCTAGTCATAGATGCCGATGGGCTAAACGCCTTGGCCCAAGCGCCGGAATGGTGGAAATCTCTCCCCGGGCCGGCCGTTCTCACCCCCCATCCGGGGGAGATGGCCAGACTCCTCGACTCCTCAGTGAAGGAGATAGAAAAAGATAGGGTGGGAAGAGTGACTAGTGCGGCCCAAAAATGGGGACAGGTGGTACTCCTCAAAGGAGCCCACTCCCTGGCGGCCGCGCCCGATGGTCGGCTCACCTTCAGCCCCTTCGCCAACCCCGGTCTAGCCACCGCGGGCACGGGCGATGTCTTGGCCGGGGCCATCGTGGGCTTCCTAGCCCAGGGACTCCCTCCCTACCAAGCGGCCATCGCTGGGGTATTCCTTCATGGCTTGGCTGGTGAGATGGCCCGCCAGGAGGTGGGAGAGACAGGGATGGTGGCCGGCGATCTTTTGCCCCTCCTCCCCCAGGCGATAAGGAGCCTCAAATAGAAAAAGGGAGCGTTCCGCTCCCCCTCTCAATAGAGTTGGACCAGGGCCAGGCTTCGGCCTTCTTCCCTTTCTCCGCCGGGGTCAGCGAACCTCTACCACGACTCAATAAATGTGTAAGCTTCTTATGCTAACAATAACCCAATCATCACGTAGGGCAGCAAGACCAACAGGGCCAGCAAGGGATGGCCGCGCGGCGTCGTGTTGCGGCTGTCCCAGTTGAAGAGATAGATTGCCACCACGAAGGCCAGCACGCCGCTGAGAAACAAGGCGATGACCGATCCCATGGGGTCAAAATCAGCCACCTTATCCATCGCTAATCCATTGAAGGCGTTCATCGCCTGGGTAGCGGGTAGAAGTTGAGAGATTTTTCCAGCAACGTCAGGCAACATGCTATAAGGAAGCATGAGCCCACCCAGCAACATCGAGGGGACAAAGATAAGCTGTGACCACAGCACCGTCACGCGTGAACTGGGTGAAATAACACCGATCAGTACGCTAATGCCAGCGCAAGCAAAGGCCATCGCGATGAAGGCCAGGGCATAGTTGGGCCAGTTCACGGGCAAAGGGGCATCAAAGAGCAAAGTCGCAGTGGCGGTGATGATCACGGTCACAATGACCAGGTGCAAAATTGTTGTCAAGGCCGGTATGGTCAGAATCGAGCTGGACGGAATGCCGTTGATCTTGTAGCTGCGGAAGATGCCAGCTTCGCGGGCGTTGACGAGTGGATCGGGCAAGCCCAGTAACGTGGCCGCCAAGATGGCAAACACGACCATGGCTGGGATCATCGACTCCAGGAAGAGGGGGTTGATCTCGGGCATGATGAACCCCATCATGAGGTACAAACCCAAGGGGAACAGGTAATTCATCAACAGCAACTGCTTGTTACGGATTCCGGTGCGGAACTCGAATGAGAAGTGATTGACAAAAGCGTTCATTGGGTGCCTCCCGTGGTTGTTACTTCCAGGAAACGGTCTTCCAGAGATGGCCGTTCCACACGCAAATCGATCAGCGTATCCTCTTGGACCTCGATATAGGCGATAATGGCCGAAACTGTAGGACCGATATCCGTGCTAAAGAATATGGCATAGTCGTCCTTAACCAATTGCTGGCTGACACCTGGAAAGTGAAGCTCTGGATTGATTAGCGAGCCTCCTTGCGTACGGACAGAAACCTTGGTTAGCCCCGCGCCGGTTGATGTTATTTCCATCGGTGTGCCAATTGTCACGATTTTGCCTCTCAGCAAGATAGCAACCCGGTCTGACATTTCTTCTGCCTCGGCCATGTCATGTGTTGCCAGCATGATGGTGGTGCCATTGGCTTGCAGTTCACGCATCAGGTTATGCAATTCGACGCGGGAAGCCACATCCAACCCCGCAGTGGGTTCGTCCAGAAAAAGCACTTGCGGGTTGTGGGCCACTGCCAGCGCCAATGCCAGGCGTCGCTGCAGCCCGCTAGAAAGTTCATAGAACTGGGCGTTCCGTTTCTCATTCAAGCCCAACCGTTCCAGCAAGTCGAAGCGGGGTGCTACATCGTGATAAGCGCAGAAAAGTTTCATTGCTTCGTCGGGCGTGATGCTTTCTGGCAACCCCGCCGATTGCAACTGCACGCCAATCACGTTGCGCAGCTTACGTGGCTCACGCGCCGGGTCAATCCCTGCTACCCGCAATGAGCCACCATCCGGGGAACGCAGACCTTCCAGACTCTCCAGCGTGCTGGTCTTTCCAGCGCCGTTGGGGCCTAGCAGGCCATATATCTCGCCCTGCTGCACATCAAAACTGATGCCGTCCACGGCGACCAAATCGCCGTAGGTTTTGCGGAGGTCTCTTACTTCGATTACTGGGTCTTTCATGGGATATTTCCACCTGATTATTCTTCTTTCTGAAGGGCAGCTACTGCAAGGGCAAAAAGCCCAATCCCGAGTAGGGTCACATGGGTGTCGATATCGGCCACATCCGGCAAGAACCCCAAAACGATGCTGACAACGGACATGCCGACTGCAACTGCTTTCAACACGAGACTTACGATATTTTGAACCTTTTCCATCCTATTCCCTCCTTTGTTGTCAAGATTGATCGTTAGCGAATTCAGGTTTGATTTGGTTGACGTCAATCAGCGTAAACACCTCCTTCAAGGCTCCATTTCCGCCCCATCGGCCCGTCCTCCGCCTGACCGCTTGTCAACTTGAGACCTGGCTGGCTCTGCGCCGCCGCACCCGCCCCCTTCGGGCGACAAACCACACCAGCGCCACCACGATGACAATGACCAGCGCGAGAGCGGTGAAATCTTGCCGTGTAATCAATGCGGTTCAGGCCAGCCATACACTCTACATAGTGCATGGCTGGCTTTTCGCTATTCGTCGGATGGGTTCTCACACAGGGGGCGTAAACAGAACCCCAAGAATAAGCAGAACCGCAATGATGACAAGTGCGGCAATCAACGGGATAGACAGTCTCTTATCTTTCGGGTTTCTTTCCCAGGTGTGGAATAACCACGCAAAGGTTAGCGTCTGAAATATAGACTCAGGGTAAGTGGCGAACCAATGCGCAACAGGATAGTCGGCATAGATGAACCCTTCAATTTTTCCTGGGTCTGCTGCGTTGGCCCCTACTTCAGCAAGAATCCATAGCGCAACAAAGAGGTATATCCAGCCTCGCTTGTTCTCCATGATGACCTTGCGAAATGGCAGGAAGGCCAGAGCCAGGAAAGCACCTCGAAAGACCTGCAAGAGAGGGCCAAGAATGACCAGGGGGTGGTCGAAAGGCCGCATGTAGGAGTATGTAGTTGTAGCAAACAGTTCCCTATAGTTCATCACAGCGGCGAAAATCATCCCAGCGATGAAATAGGTTACTGTATGGGTTACGGCGTATCTGCCGATGAATCCAAACACAGATGTCTGGACTTCGCCCTTGCCTTTGTCCTCGTTTGAGTGTTCCTCTAATTCAGGATTCATTGCTAGCCTCCTAAGCACTAAAACTTTGTCATATTTACTTGAGCGGCAATTATTCTTCTTTCTGAAGGGCAGCAACTGCAAGGGCGAAAAGCCCAATCGAGAGTAGAGTCAGGTGGGTGTTGACGTCGGCCACATCTGGCAAGAACCCCAAGACGATGCTGGCAACAGACATGCCGACTGCAACTGCTTTCAAGACGAGAGTTACGATAGTTTGAACGTTTTCCATTCTATTCCCTCCTTATGTTGTTAAGATTGATCGTTAGCTAATTCAGGTTTGATCTAGTTGACGTCAATCAGCATAAACACCTCCTTCAAACTCCGCCTCATCGGGCCTTCCTCCCCCTGGCCGCTTGTCAACTTGAGACCTGGCTGGCTCTGCGCCGCCGCGCCCTTCGCACGATGAACCAGACCAGCGCCACCAGCAGTACGATGCCCAGCCCCATATAGAAAAAGGAGAGCGGAACGCTCCCCTTCTCAATAGAGTTGGGTCAGGCCTTGGCCTTCTTTCCTTTCTCTTCCTCTAACTTGGTGAGCAGTTCCTCTTTCTTCTCAGTGGCTGCCTCTTTTCCCTCCTCGATCGCCTCTTCCAAGCGGGCCTTCTGCTCCTCCGCACCACACTCAATACCCGGAAAGACGCCTTTTTGGAAGCGCCCTAGGAGAAGATCAAGGCAAGGATCGAGCCCAAGCGCCAGCTAGTTAAATAATGGGCCACCATACTGGGCAGCAAGCTCCTGGTTTTCATGTAGATTATCCCAAAAATACACCCGCTGATGGTTACTTGGACAAGATAGAAAACGCCGCCGACGATGTCTAGTCCCCCGACGAAGATTAAAGTAAAAATGTGGAGTAATCCGAACAAGAGTGCTGAGAAGAACCAGGCCCTATTCTGCCCCAGTGCCCTCTCGAGCTTGCCTTGGATTATGCCGCGAAAGAAGAACTCTTCAGTGAACGACGGCTGGTAGAGAGCCAGGAGCAAAAACGGCACTGCTATTGGTTCACGGGCGGGACCGAAGAAGAGTGGCAACGCTCCGAAAAATCCGAATACCAAAAGTGCAAAAATCGTCACGGATGGCGCCCTAGGCATGGTAAAGCCCAGGTCCTTTGCAGTCCATTTGTTTACCAGAAGAACGTATAACAAAGGTATTACCACAAAGGGCAGCAATTGCACCAAAAGACCGGTTACTGTGTCCTTAGGGGTGGGAGCGGCCAACGCGCTCTCCGGGGTTAAGAGCACCTGAATGACGAAGACAATAGCCAGGATTGCCCAGAGTACGAGCGCTTCCAAGATTTCTCTTCTTCGATCTTTGCTCTCTGGCAACGGGGCTGGGTATTTCCCTATCACGAAGTGAAGAAGGAGAAGGACTCCGAGAGGGATCCCCACCTCGAATATCAGATACTCCACAGCTATTTATCCTCCTTACCTGAGGCTGGCCCAGGACGCAGCACTCATGACAACTGCGCCGCGTCCTTTTGCTACGCTACGTTACTCAGGGCGAGCCCTCCGACGCCGCACCCTTCGGGGAACAAACCAGACAAGCACCACCAGCCCTTTAACCTAAAAAACACACGACCCGCCTCATAGTTGCGGGCGGCTTTAACTTAATGCGAGTTCATCGCCCTGGGGGGGGATGGCAGCCCCAAGAAGTCCGTTGAAAGGCGAGGCCATATAGAAAAGGGGGCGTTCCGCTCCCCTTCTCAATAGAGTTGGATCAGGCCTTGGCCTTCTTTCCTTTCTCTTCCTCTAACTTGGTGAGCAGTTCCTCTTTCTTCTCAGTGGCTGCCTCTTTTCCCTCCTCGATCGCCTCTTCCAGGCGGGCCTTCTGCTCCTCCAAGACCACCCTTCCCCTCTCCTCAAGTTCCTCGGCCTTCTTACGAGCCTCCTCCGAGAGCTCCTCTGCTCGAGCCTTGAGTTCGATACTTCTCTCTCTCAGTTGGGCTCTCGTCTCCTCGCCAGGCTGGGGAGCCAAAAGCAAGCCTATAGCCGCGCCGACTAACCCCCCCAGTATGAAGCCCGCCAGGAACTCTCCCCCTTTAGAATTGTCAGCCATTCCGCACCTCCTTTCTCCCTAATCTAAGACCGCTACTCTCCTTTCGGCCCTCGCCTTAACACCCCGATCACCCTGCTTAATGCGGTAGCGAAACTCGCCGCCCTCACCAAAGGAACGACCAAGGTATCGCTAACGAAAGAGGTAGTACCTCGCACGGTGCTCACCGTCTCATTGGCCGAATCGAGAATAGGTTTCACCTCCTCCTCCAACATCTTGGCCAGCCCCCGGATCTGGATAGCCAGGAGGATGAGAAGAAAACCGATGACCAACGACTCCAAAGCCAAGACGATGATAGCGATATCACGTACCAAGGTGAGAGTAGTGGGCATCTTTTGCCTCAAAAGGATTATATCATACCTTCAGCCGCTTGGCAATATAAAGCCCCATCCAAGAGCCGATAGTCCCCTCTATCAGGTGCAAGGGGCCGATGGTGAGAAAAGAGAGGCCCAAAGCCTCCGCGCCCAACTGACCAACCGTGAAACCGATGACTGCCGCTACCCAAAAGAGAACCAGTTCCCTTGTCCTCTTCCCCCAAAGGAGATGGAAAAGAATAGCGTTGATGCTGGCTAAAAGGAAGAGAAAGGCGAGAGGGGGAGATAAAAGAGAGCCCATCCTAATATCCTGCCTCGATGATTCCGCCACCTATGACCACTTCTCCTTGGTAGAAGACCACCCCCTGCCCAGGAGCCACCCCCCTCTGGGGCTCTAGAAAACTCAGTTTTGCTCTTCCATCCTCCAGCGGATTGAGGAGAGCCTCGGCTTCCTGCGCCTTATACCGGATCTTGGCGGTCACCTCCATCGGCCCCACAGGCACCTCTCCAGTCACGTAAGTTGTATCTCTGGCCAGTAGCCCTTCACGTCTCAGGTCGGAAGCCCGGCCCACTACCAGAGCGTTCCGTTCCACATCGATACGCAAGACATAGAGCGGCTGGGGAGCCGCTATCCCCAACCCCCGACGCTGCCCTATGGTATAGTAAGGCAATCCTTTGTGCTCGCCGAGGGTATTACCCGCTAGATCCACGATAGGCCCTGGCTGAGGCCTCAAGCCTCTATGATCTCGCAAGAATCGGCCGTAGCCCGCCTCGGGGACGAAGCATAGTTCCTGACTCTCGGCCTTCTCCGCCACGGGGAGTCGCATCTTTCGGGCCAGAGAACGCACCTCCTCCTTGGTATACTCGCCCAGAGGGAGCAAGAGACGAGCCAACTCCCCCTGACCCAACACATATAGAGCGTAGGATTGATCCTTGGCCCTATCTACCCCCTTCAGGAGTTGATACTGGCCGTTGGTCTGTCCCACCCGTGCGTAATGGCCGGTGGCTAGGTAAGCGGCCCCTAGGGCCAACACCTTTCTGAAAAGGAGGCCGAACTTGAGGTGACGGTTGCACTCCAAGCAAGGGTTTGGGGTCCGTCCTTGCGCGTATTCCCGCTCAAAGTAGTCGACCACATGCCGCTTGAACTCCTCCTCGAAGTTGAGGAGGTAGAAAGGGATCCCTAGGATCTGGCAGACGCGGCGAGCGTCCCCTGCAGCCTCCGGAGAGCAGCACCGGTTGGTCACCCCCTCCGGCGCCCAGAGGCGCATCATGACCCCTATCACCTCATACCCTTCTTCCTTGAGCAGGGCCGCAGACACAGAACTGTCCACGCCCCCACTCATGGCTACTACAACCTTCTCGCTCTCTCCCATCACGTCTAGATTATATCACCCCCGCCCAAGCCTCACAACCTCCGCCTTGACAGGGGAGAGAGGGCAAGTAGAATAGAGCGGAACCCCAAAGGGCTCCGCATTTCGCAAAGGAGGCGTCTTTCACGCTGCACAACTTCTGGCGAACTCTTTTGGCTTTCGCCTTCTGCAGGCTCTATAATGAATTCGCCTGGGCTTACGATAGGGTAAGCTATCTCGTCTCCAGGGGGGAGTGGCGCCGGTGGCAAGGGGCCGCCCTTCCTCGCCTCCGAGGGCCGAGAATCCTAGAGATCGGCTTTGGCACAGGCGACCTGCTCTCGGAGATGAGGAGCCAAGGTCATATCTGCTACGGGGTGGAACTCTCCCCCTCCATGCTGAGGATCGCCAAAAGAAAAGGGGTAAAAGCGCCCCTCTGCCGGGCTCGGGTCCAGGATATGCCCTTCCAGGATGAAGTTTTCGATTCCCTGGTTTCTACTTTCCCCTCCTCTTTCATCCTCGACCCCCGGGCTCAGAGGGAGATGGTTCGAGTTCTCGCTCCTGGAGGGCGTCTAGTGGTTGTAGATGAGGGACGGCTCTTGGGACGAGACCTCTGGTCTCGCTTTCTCAACTGGGCTCTGGAGATCACCAGCGGCGATGGTTCCCCAGTCCAACTATGTGAGGCTCTTTCGGGGACAGGGCTCGAACTTCAACAAGAGGAGGAGAGGAACGAGCGAAGCAGGGTACGCGTTATAGTAGGTATAATAGAGGAAGAAGAAGATGGAACTAGATGAGGCCATAAAGGGACGGCGAAGCATCCGCAAATACGAGAAAGGCGCAGTCATCCCCAAGGAGGATGTTGAAGCCATGATAGAAACCGCTACTTGGGCCCCCTCGGGGCTCAATACGCAGCCCTGGCGCTTCATCTTGGTCACCCAACGGGAGTTGATAGCCGAGATGGCTCAGGCGGTCTTCGACAAGTTCCAAGAACTCTCTAAGCGAGCCTACGAGGCAGGGGAGAAGAGGGTGGCCGCCTTCTGTCGGTTCATGCGCTCTCATGGTGGCTTCTTCGCAGAGGCGCCGGCGGTCATCGTAGCCTGCACCGAGCGATACGACCTCAGCCCCTTTGGCCTGGATGAGTACACCGTCATGGCTAAGGTGAAAGAGCTGGGCGGCCCCAGCCTGGAGGCGCTGCTGATTCACATCGTGGAGAAGAGCGTAGTCATGGCGGTCCAAAACCTCCTCCTCAAGGCCCATGAACTAGGGTACGGAGCCTGCGTTATGGACGCGCCTCTGGTAATCGAAGACGAACTACGCCAGATGCTAGACATCCCTGAGGAACAGCAACTGGTGATGGTCATCCCCCTCGGCGTCCCCGCCCAAAAGCCCCGCCCTCCAAAGAGGGTGCCGGTGAGCGAGGTGATAAGATATATCTAACCGAATTCACCCTGCCAACTATGGCCGGAGAGGCTAAGAGAATGTTTCTGGAAGTATGAGATGTCAGAGCAAGCAAAGGAAAAGCATCACATCGAGATTCAGGCTGGAGATATCACCGCCCCGGCCGAACTGAACGAGACCCAGACGGCTCAAGCCATCTGGGAGGCCCTGCCCTTCGAGGGTCGAGCCCATAGGTGGGGGGAGGAGATCTACTTCTCCATACCCGTGACCTTAGAGGCGGAGCGGGGTCAAGAGGTGGTGGAGGTGGGAGACTTGGGATACTGGGCCCCGGGGAGGGCCTTCTGCATCTTCTTCGGCCCCACCCCCGCCAGCCGCGGCGATGAGATCCGCCCTGCCAGCCCGGTCACCGTCTTCGGCCACCTCATCGGTGAGGCTACCATTTTCGGAGAGGTAAGGGAGGGCATGCCCGTCCTAGTCCGTAGGGGCCCATCGTGAGAGAGCAGCCTCAAGGGGCCTTTGGGGTTGCTTCCCGAGCGCGGTATGGTATAATCTCAATTGCTGAGGAAAAACCTGGGGAAGGTTATCCCTGTCATGGAGGGAGGTAGAGGTGGTCTTCAGAGCAGAGGATATAGCCACAGCCATCAAGCGGAAGATAGAAACCTTTGAGGCCCCTCTCGAGGCTGTGGATGTGGGGACCGTCGTCCAGGTGGGGGACGGCATCGCCCGGCTGGAAGGGCTAGCGGGAGCCATGGCCTCGGAACTCGTGGAGTTCGAGAACGGGGTCATGGGGATCGTCTTCAATTTGGAGAAGGACAATGTCGGCGTCATTATCATGGGAGACTATACCGACATCCAGGAGGGCGATTTAGTTAAGGCCACGGGGCGCATAGTCTCAGTCCCCGTGGGGGATGCCCTGGTGGGGCGCGTGGTGAACGCCTTGGGGCAACCCATCGACGGCAAAGGCCCCATCGAGATCGAGAAGTTCCGTCCCGTGGAGAGGATCGCTCCCAACGTTACCCTTCGCAAGGAGGTGGATACCCCCGTCCAGACGGGCATAAAGGCCATCGATTCCATGATCCCCATCGGGCGCGGCCAGCGAGAACTCATCATCGGCGACCGGCAGACGGGTAAGACGGCCTTGGCCATCGACACCATAATAAACCAGAAGGGCGGCGACATCATCTGCATCTATGTGGCCATCGGCCAGAAGAGAGCCAGCGTAGCCCGGGTGATCGCCACCCTGGAAGAGTATGGGGCTATGGATCACACCATCGTAGTAGCAGCCACAGCCTCCGATCCGGCGGCACTCAAGTACCTGGCTCCCTATGCCGGCTGCGCCATGGGCGAGGAGTTCATGGAGAGGGGGGAAGATGCCCTCATCGTCTACGATGACCTCACTAAGCACGCCTGGGCCTATCGCGAGGTCTCCCTGCTCCTGCGGCGTCCGCCAGGAAGGGAAGCTTACCCCGGCGACATCTTCTACCTCCATTCGCGCCTTCTGGAACGGGCGGCCAAACTCCACCCCGACTACGGCGGTGGCTCCCTCACCGCCCTTCCCATGATCGAGACCCAGGCGGCCGATATATCCACCTATATCCCCACCAACGTCATCTCCATCACCGACGGGCAGATATATCTGGAGAGCGACCTCTTCTACGCTGGCATTCGGCCGGCCCTCAACGTGGGGCTCTCTGTCTCCCGTGTGGGGGGCAAAGCTCAGGTCCGGGCTATGAGAAGGGTGGCTGGAAAGTTGCGCTTAGAACTGGCCCAGTTCCGGGAATTGGCGGCCTTCGCCCAGTTCGGCTCAGAGTTAGATAAGGCCACCAGGGAGCAACTAGAGCGGGGGCAGCGCATCACCGAGATATTGAAGCAACCTCAGTATGTCCCCATGCCCTTGGAGCAACAGGTGATGATCATCTATGCTGTGACCAATGATTTCCTCGATGATGTCCTCGTGGAGGAGGTGAGGGGTTGGGAGGATGCTTTCCATCGTTTCATGAAGGACAATCACCCCCAGATCGGGGAGACCATCGCTGGAGAGAAGGACCTATCGGAAGAGACCGCCACTGCTTTGCAGAAAGCGATAGAGGAGTTCAAGACCGCAGTTTGGGCGGTAGAAGGAGAGGAACCTGGCCACCCCACGGGAGATAAAGAAGCGGATACGGACCGTTAGAAATATCGGGCAGGTCACCAGGGCCATGCAGATGGTGGCCGCCTCGAAGATGAGGCGCGCTCAAGAGCAGACCTTGGCCACGCGCTCCTATGCGGAGAAGGCCTGGGAGATCCTCACCTTTCTGGCTAGCCAGATGCCAGCCGAGGAGCCCCCTCACCCCTTGCTGACCTACCGCTCGGTGAACACCATAGGGCTTCTTCTTATCACCGGCGACCGCGGGTTGGCCGGAGCCTACAACCATAACATAATCCGCCTGGCAGCCGAGTTCATCGGCGAGGCGACAAGTCCCGTTAAATTGGTCGCCGTGGGGCGCAAGGGTAGAGATTTCATGCTCCGCTACGGAGGCGACATCGTCGCCGAGTTCACGGGGATACCAGACCAGCCGGCCTTCACCGACATTACCCCCATCGCCAGGACGCTGATAGAGGATTTCTTGGCCGGCACCTATGATCAAGTGATCACCGCTTACACCGACTTCATAAATACCTTGGTCCAAAAGCCGGTCCTACGGCAACTTCTGCCTTTGAGAACGGGCGAAGAGCGAGTGGAGGGCGAACATATCTACGAGCCGGACCCCCAAACCATCTTGGGGCAGGTGCTGTCCCGCTTCACGGAACTGCAGGTCTATCAGGCCATCTTGGAGTCTTTGGCCAGTGAGCACAGCGCCCGCATGGTGGCCATGCGGAACGCCAGCGAGAACGCCGAAGCCCTGGTGGACGATCTAACCTTATCTTACAACCGGGCTCGCCAGGAGGCGATAACTAAGGAGATCATGGACATCGCCGGAGGAGCAGAGGCGTTGGCCAAGGTGCAGGCGATGGCAAGATAGAACTCGCCCCAACTAAACCTCTCCTCTCTGGAGTTGTCTATGTAGCGACATGGACTGCTGGTTAAGGAGGATAGAATGGCCCAAGGCACAAAAGGCAGAGTAGTTCAGGTGATCGGCCCTGTGGTGGATGTCGAGTTTCCACCCCAGGAACTACCTCAGATATATAACGCCGTGGAGATATATCGGGATGGCGAAGAGAACAAACTGGTTCTTGAGGTGCAGCAGCATATCGGCGATGAGTGGGTACGCTGCCTAGCCATGGACACCACCGATGGGTTGCGCCGAGGTCTGGAGGCGATAGATACCGGGGGCCCCATCAAGGTGCCTGTGGGGCCCGCCACCCTGGGCCGCCTCTTCAACGTCTTGGGCGAGCCCATAGATGACCTAGGCCCAGTGGAGGCGGAGGAATACCGCCCCATCCACCAACCCACTCCCTCCCTAGAGGACCAAAGCACCGCCGTGGAGGTCTTCGAGACCGGCCTGAAGGTGATCGACCTCATCGCCCCTTTCACCAAGGGCGGCAAGACCGGCGTCTTCGGTGGGGCCGGCGTGGGGAAGACCTTCATCATCATGGAGTTGATCCGCAATATAGCCCTCGAGCATGGCGGCGTCTCCGTCTTCTCTGGCATCGGCGAGAGAAGCCGAGAGGGAAACGACCTCTGGTACGAGATGAGGCGCACTGGGGTGATGGACAAGACGGTCATGGTCTTCGGGCAGATGAACGAGCCACCAGGTGTCCGCCTCCGGGTGGGCCTCTCGGGGCTAACCATGGCTGAGTATTTCCGCGACCAAGGTCAGGACGTGCTCCTTTTCATCGATAATATCTTCCGTTTCGTCATGTCTGGCTCAGAGGTGTCAGCCCTCATGGGACGAATGCCCTCGGCGGTGGGGTATCAGCCCACCCTGGCCGCGGAGATGGGCCAACTCCAAGAGCGGATCACCTCCACCAAGCGGGGCTCCATCACCTCCTTCCAGGCGATCTTCGTCCCCGCTGACGACTACACCGACCCCGCTCCTGTGGCCACCTTCGCCCACCTGGACGCCACCATCTCTCTGGAGCGCTCCCTATCGGAGCAGGGGCTCTACCCCGCGATAGACCCCTTAGCCTCCACCTCCCGGATCCTGGACCCCGCCGTGGTGGGAGAGGAGCACTACCAGACCGCCCGCGGAGTCCAGAGGGTGCTCCAGCGCTACAAGGACCTGCAGGATATCATCGCCATTTTGGGCATCGACGAACTGTCGGAGGAAGATAAACAGACGGTGTCCCGAGCCCGGAAGATCCAGCGCTTCCTCTCCCAGCCCATGTTCGTGGCTGAGGCCTTCACCGGAAGGCCAGGGGTATACGTCCCCCTGCGGGAGACGGTGCGCGGCTTCAAAGAGATCCTAGAGGGGAAGCACGACGATGTCCCGGAGCAGGCCTTCTATATGGCAGGCACCATAGAGGAGGCGGTGGAGAAAGCGAAAGAGATAAGCGGGGAATGATGGCCAAACTCAACGTAGATGTCGTCAGCCAAGAGCGCATGGTCTTCTCCGGCGAGGCCGATATGGTGGTTGCTCCTGGCGCCTTGGGAACCTTGGGGATACTCCCTCATCACGCTCCGCTGCTCACCACTTTGGAGCCGGGGGAGTTGCGGATCAAGAGAGATGAGGAGGAGATCTCCGTGGCTATCAGCGGCGGCTTCATGGAGGTCCGTTCCAACAAGGTGATCGTCTTGGCCGATACCGCCGAGCGAGCCAAGGAGATAGATATCGCTAGGGCAGAGGCAGCCAGGGAGAGGGCCGAAAGGCTACTAAAGGAGAAGCCAGACGGCGTCGATCTGGCGGGTATAGAGGGAGCCCTGCGTCGCTCCCGAATCCGATTGAAAGTGGCTGGTCGCAGGCGCAGGCCGCGGGAGGCGAGACCTCTCGAAGAGGAGATCTAGCCACTAGAGAGAGGCGAGATGTTTGAGAAACAGATCGGGGTGGACCTGGGCACGGTAAACGTTTTGGTCTATGTGCGGGGCAAAGGGATCGTCCTCCAAGAACCCTCAGTTGTGGCCCTCTCCACAAGCGACAACCGGATCGTGGCCATAGGACGGGAGGCCCTGGCTATGATAGGACGCGCCCCAGAGAGCATCGAGGTGCTTCGCCCTATGCGCGACGGCGTCATCGCCGACTACGCGGTGACCGAGGCGATGCTCCGTTATTTCATCTCCGGGATCGTGGGGCGTTTCCGTCTCTTCCGGCCAGAGATCATGATCAGCGTTCCCGTGGGGGTAACCACCGTGGAGAGCCGGGCCGTACATGACGCCGCCATCCAAGCCGGGGCCAAAAACGCTCACCTCATTCCCGAGCCTCTGGCTGCGGCCCTGGGCGCGGGGATGCCCGTCCATACACCCACAGGAAATATGGTCATAAACATAGGCGGAGGGGCAAGCGAGGCTGCCGTTGTCTCCATGAACGATATCGTGGTCGGCGGGTCGGTTCGTGTGGGGGGAAACCGGATGGATGAAGCGATCGCCGCTTACCTGAGGCGAAAATACAACCTCATGGTAGGGGAGCGTACGGCAGAGGAGATCAAGATCGTGATAGGGAGCGCCCTACCCTTAGAAGAGGAACTGACCATGGAGGCCCGAGGACGAGACCAAGTAGCGGGCCTGCCACGGATCATCGAGGTTAGCTCTGGAGAGGTAACCGAAGCGATCGCCGAGCCCCTGGCGGCCATCGTCTCCGTAGTGAAATCCGTCTTGGAAGAGACCCCACCCGAATTAGCGGCCGACATCATCGACCGAGGCATGGTGATGACCGGTGGCGGCTCCCTCCTCCGCAACATGGACCGCTACCTCGCCAAGGAAACCGGCGTCCCGGCCTATCTGGCTAACCAACCGATGGCTTGCGTGGCTCTAGGCGCTGGGAAGGCCTTGGAGAACTATCACCTCCTCAAGAAGAGCCTACCCGAACTTTAGAAACCTTCCAAGTAATGGGTCATGCTCTGCAAACCCACCAGGGGATCGATCTGATAGACCTCTACCCCCTCGGGGACGGTGAGGCCGACAGGTGCGTAGTTGAGGATAGCCTTTATCCCTGAGGTCACCATAGTTGTAGCCACCTCCTGGGCGTTGCCGGCCGGGACGGCGATGATGCCCACCCGCAGACCCATCCGGTTTACAACCTCGGGCAGACGGGTTACATCCATGATCTCCAGAGCACCGATCTTCTTCCCTATCTTCGTCGGATCATCGTCGAAGGCGGCTACCACGTGGAAACCTTCCCTCTTGAAACCTCCGTAGCGAGCGATAGCATGCCCTAAATCGCCTACCCCTACCAAGACCATGCCCCACTCTCTGTCTACCTTCAAGATCTCCCGCAGTTTCTCGCGGAGAAATCCCACCTGGTACCCAGCTCCCTGCTTTCCGAACCCACCGAAATAGGAAAGGTCTTTGCGTATCTGGGCCGAACTGATCCCCAACATCTCCCCTAACTCTTGAGAGGTGATCAGCGACCCCTCCTCCAGAGTGGAGAGGGCCCGAAGATATAGGGGTAAACGCTCGACTACGATCCGGGGCACCTTCTTCCTGCCTGCCATCCTCTCAACCTAAATCTGTCCATTTTGTGAAAAATACCACTTACCATGATACCATATTTTTGCCGTTCTGGCAATAGGCTTTGACAAAAGATACACCCTATGCTATAGGTGAAGCAGGGGCACTTGCCCCCCGTCAATAAGAAAGCGACAATCATGAGACAGGTGGCCGATAGACTCCTACCCTTAGCCCTTTTTCTCTTGGCCCTTCTCCCTCGAGCGCCTAGCCTTGACGCCTTTCTAACGGCCGATGAGCCCACTTTGCGCATCGCTGGCTCTGTCAGGTTCCTGACCGCCTTGTCCCAAAGGGAGTGGACGGCTACCTACCAGTTCCGTCACCCTGGCGTCACTACCATGTGGGCTGGCACGCTGGGGCTCGCCACCTTGAACGCTACCGATCCAACCCTCCTCTCCCCTCTTCGGGAAACCGCCTTAGAGGAAAGAGAGGATCCTTTCTTGACCCTCCTCTCCCAGCGAGTGATTAACCTCCTGCCAGCGGTGAGGCTTCCTGTGGTCCTGATCACAGCGGCTTCAGTAGTAGGGGTATACCTCCTAGCGAAGAGGCTTTGGGGCCCAAAGATCGCTCTCCTCTCCGCCCTCCTCGTAACTTTTGACCCCTTCTTCCTGGCCCACTCCCGTCTCTTTCACACCGACCCCCTACTCACCGCCTTCGCCACCCTCTCCTTTCTATCCCTTCTAACTTATCTTGAGGATCGTCGGCTTTCCTTCCTTATCTTTTCCGGGCTCATGTTGGGGCTGGCTCTTCTCAGCAAAGTCACAGCCCTGGTGCTCATACCATGGGGAGCGGCTATTGCTACCCTAGACCGATTCTGGCGGAGTGATACTGAAAAGGTCGTCCGCCTATACCTTTCGCTCATCCTCTGGGCCTCGCTGGCGGCCCTCGTTTTCTTCCTGCTGTGGCCGGCCATGTGGGTTGCCCCCCTCCAGACCGTGAGCCGCTTGATCTCCGAATCGTTCGGCCTCGCGGCCGGTCCGTTGGCCCACTCCAACTTCTTTTGGGGAAAGGTCACACCAGACCCAGGGCTCCTTTTTTACCCTACGGTCATGCTTTTCCGGGCTACCCCCCTCACCCTACTAGGCGCCATAACCTCCCTCTTTTGCGCCCGTGGCCACCTCCAAGGCAGGCGAAACCTGGCTTACCTTTGGCTATATATCCTTCTCTTCGCCTTTTTCGTCACTTTCTTTCCCCAGAAACTGGATCGCTACCTCCTCCCCATCTTCCCCGCCTTGGAGATAGCGGCTGGAGTTGGCCTCTACAGGCTAGCCGAGTCCATCGGTCGCCGCGTCTCCCACTATATCTTCCCCTTAGCCTCTGTTACCGCCCTCATTCTGCAAACGGCCTTCGCCCTGCCCCACCACCCCTACTACCTCACCTACTACAACCCTCTGCTAGGCGGCCCCCCAAAGGCTACCCAGATGCTCCTGGTAGGCTGGGGGGAAGGTTTGGAGCAAGCGGCTGACTACCTCAACCAAAAGGAGGCTTCTCAACTGAAGGTGGCTACCTGGTATGAGCAGGTCTTCCGCCCTTTCTTCCCAGGGCAGACGATCCCCCTGGAGTTTTATCAACCGGGAACGGTCGATTACGTGATCCTATATGTCAACGACCTCCAGCGGCGGCTCCATCCCGCAGTCATCGACAAATATTACGGCCTACAAGAGCCCGAATACGTGGTCCATATAAAGGGCATCGACTACGCCTTCATCTACCGGGCGACTTCGCCTTGACAGACCGTTCCAGATTGAGCGGTAACGACCCTTCTGGCCCTCATCCCTACCCTAGTGAGCAGCCTACTCCTGCCTTCTTGACAACCTAACCACATATGATATAATTCTGTATGATTTGTAAAACATATCATACTATTCGCATCTTTCGTGCCATTAAGGAGAGAAGGAGATGAGAAAGGCGATCATAATAGTGGTCATCCTCCTAATAGTGGGAGGGGTGGGCTACGCCACCTACCGAATGGGCAACAGACCCCACGCCTCCCAGAACTGGGAAACGTTCACCGTCCAGCAGGGCGAGATCGTAGCCACGGTCAGCGCCACCGGGAGCGTAGCACCCGCTCGGGAGGTGACCCTCACCTTTAAGTCGGGGGGAAAGGTAGAAAGGGTTCTGGTCGCCGAGGGCCAAGTGGTCCAAGAGGGGGATAGCCTAGCCCGCCTGGATACGGCGGATTTGGAGCAACAACTGGCCCAGGCGCAAGCCTCCTTGACCATCAGCGAGGCCCGACTGGCCCAAACCGAGGCTGGCCCCGACCCCGAGGAGTTGGCTGCCGCCCGAGCCTCGTTGGAGAGCGCCCAAGCCAATCTGGACAGGTTGAGGGAGGGGCCCAGCGAAGAGGAGATAATCATAGCCCAGGCCGATCTGGAGCGAGCCAGGATCGCTGTGGAGCAAGCCCAAACCGAATACGACAAGATATCCTGGTGGGCTGGGGTGGGGATGACCCCCCAGGCGGCAGCCTTACAGCAGGCGGGCATGGAATATGAGGGCGCCAAGGCCCGCTACAATCTGGCTATCGCCGAGCCGACGGAGAGCGAAATCAAAAGCGCCGAGGCCCAGGTGTCCCAGGCACAAGCGCAACTCGAGAAGCTGCTCCAAAGCCCCACCCCTGAGGAGTTGACCATCGCCCAGGCGGAGGTGGATAGATCAAGAGCCAGCCTACAGCAAATCCAACTGCAACTGGAGGGGGCCGAAATCGTGGCCCCTTTCAGTGGAGTTGTGGCCTATCTGGGAGCCCAGGAGAGCGAACTGGTGACCGCCGGAACCCCCATCATCCGCCTCATCGACCCCTCAACCTTCCACCTCGACCTTGACATCGACGAGATAGATATAGCCAAGATCTTAGTGGGCCAAGAGGTGACCATCACTTTAGACTCCCTTCCCGATCGAGAACTTATGGGGGAGGTGGAGTATATCGCCCCTACCGCCACCTTCGTCGAAGGGATAGTGACCTACGGGGTGAAGGTGAAAATCGACCCTGCCGATATTCCCTTGAAGGTGGGGATGACCGCCACCGCGACCATCGTAACCGAGCGGAAAGAGGGGGTTCTACTCCTGCCCAACCAAGCCATCCAGATCGACCGGGAGCGCGGCCGCACTTACGTGGAGAAGATGGTGCAGGGAGAAGCGGTTCCCGTGGAGATCGAAGTGGGGTTGCGGGATGAGTTCGTCAGCGAAGTAGTGAGGGGCCTAGAGGAAGGGGATGAAGTGGTGATCCGCGAGGTCGCCCGCTCCCAGAATGCGCTTCAAGGCTTTGGTCCCTTTGGGCATGGTGAGTGATGAGCGGTGCTTTGATTCAGGTGGAAGAGGTCTCCAAGATCTATAGGATGGGCCAGGTGGAGGTGGCAGCCTTGCGTGGAGCCTCTTTGGAGATCGAAAAGGGGGAACTGGTAGCCATCATGGGGCCTTCCGGCTCCGGAAAATCCACCCTGATGAATATCTTAGGCTGCCTGGACAGACCTACCTCAGGCCGTTACCGCCTGGAAGGGATCGAGGTGGAAGGGCTTGACGACGATGAACTGGCCACTATCCGCAACAGAAAGATAGGCTTCGTCTTCCAGACCTTCAACCTCCTACCCCGGGCCACGGCCCTCCAAAACGTGGAGTTGCCCCTCCTCTATGCTGGGGTAAGAGATCGCAAGCCTCGAACGGTGACCTCCTTGGAGGCCGTGGGGCTGGGCGACCGGCTGAATCACAGGCCGACCGAACTCTCGGGAGGGGAGCAACAACGGGTAGCCATCGCCCGAGCCTTGGTCAACAACCCTTCTATCATCCTCGCCGATGAGCCAACAGGCAACCTCGACTCCAAATCGGGAGAGGAGATCATGGCCCTCCTCACGCGACTCAACTCTGAGGAGGGGATAACCGTGGTCTTGGTCACCCACGAAATTCACCTCGCCTCCCGCGCACAGCGCATCTTCCATCTTCACGATGGGAGGATCACCGGCCAATCGATCCCTGGGGGTGAGGGGTGAACCTGGTCGAAAGCCTGCGTGTGGCCCTAGGGAGCCTAGCCACCAGCAAAATGCGTTCTGCCCTCACCATGCTGGGCATCGTCATCGGCGTGGCCGCGGTCATCACCCTCGTCTCGCTGGGGCAGGGCGTCCAGATGATGGTGACCGAGGAGATAAGGGGAGCGGGAGCTAACCTTCTCTTCATCCTCCCCGGCCGCCTGCAGGGCGGCATGCCCCTCGCCCAATCTTCTCAATCCTCCTTGACCTATGACGATGCCCAAACCATAGCCAACCCTCTAAACGTCCCCTATGTGACCGCCGTAGCCCCGCAACTGAGTGGAAACGCTCGTCTATCCTATGCTGATAACGACCTCTTCATCTCCGTCGTAGGTGTCACTCCAGAGACAGCGTCGGTAAACAACCTCCAGGTGGCCTACGGAGAGTTCATCGATTCCGGCCATCTCCACGCCCGCTCCCGGGTGGCGGTCTTAGGGTCAGGGGTGGTGGATGACCTCTTCCCTCCAGGGCTCTATCCCTTGGGTCAAAATATCAAGATCAACGGCGTCCCCTTCCGTGTCATCGGTGTCTTGGAGGAGAAAGGAGCCACCGGCTTTGGTGGTCGGGACGATATGGTCTCGGTTCCCTTGACGACCGCCTACGCCAGGCTTTTCCCCCAACAAAGGAGCGTCTCTGGCGAATATTTGGTCTCCGCCATCTACGCCCAGGCAGCCTCCGAAGACCACCTGGATGCGGTGGCAGAAGAGATCACAACGGTTTTGAGACAAAGACACGATATCGGCCTGGGAGACGATGACGATTTCAGCGTCATCGCTCAAACCGACATAGTAAACCTGATGGGAGACATAATGGGGGTGCTGACCCTCTTCCTGGGCGCTATCGCCGCCATATCCTTACTTGTGGGAGGCATCGGTATCATGAATATCATGCTCGTCTCCGTCACCGAGCGCACCCGGGAGATAGGCATCCGCAAGGCGGTAGGGGCCAAAAGCCGGGATATCCTCCTCCAGTTCCTGGTGGAGGCGGTGGTATTGAGCCTTGTGGGAGGGGTAATGGGGATCGTCCTCGGATACCTGGGCTCAAGTCTGGTATCTGGGCTCTCCGAGGATTTGGCGGCCTATACCTCCCCCAGCGCCATCCTTTTGGCCACCGGCTTCTCCATCGCCGTGGGAGTCTTCTTCGGCATCTACCCCGCGGCTCGAGCCTCCCGCCTCGATCCCATCGAGGCCCTGCGTTTCCAATAGGCGAGGAGATCCTAACCATCTTCCAGGCATTGAACCGGGAGCGAGGCATTACAGTCATTGTGGTCACCCATGAGTCCCAGGTGGCCGCCCGCGCTGGCCGCATCGTACATCTCTCGGATGGGCGCATCGTGGGCCACGCGGCGAGTGATGAAACTAGAAGAGGAAAACAATGAAGAAGATCGTGATCGTCATAGGGGTATTGCTGGCCATCGTCGCTGTGGGGGGTGGCTCCTTCTGGGTCGGGATGAGGGTGGGGGAAAACCGGGTCATTCAGGATCCCGCCCGTTTCTTCCAGGAGATGGTCAGAGGCCAGGGTGACCACTTCCCAATGGTGGTCCGAACGCCCCAGCCAGGTGAAGGAGCCGAGCGATTTGGTGGTGGCATCATGGGCACCATCGAAGCGGTCGAGGGGGATACCCTACTCGTCAGCACCGAGGAGGGAGAGATCCGGGTGCATACCACAGACACCACGCTCATCGAGAAGTACATGGCGGTGGGCGTGGGGGACCTGGAGGTAGGCGAACGGGTGGTCGTTTCAGGCTCGCGGAACGATGATGGCAGCGTCACCGCCCGGTCCATCCAGTCTCCTCGGGCCTTCCAGGCCCCACAGTCCGATGAGCCATGAGGGAGGCAGGGGAATGCAACGGCTGAAGCGTCTGTTGAAGTGGCTCGCCCTGGTTCTGGTGGTCGCCGTGGCGGGGACGGCTGTGTGGTGGTTTTGGACCCAAAACCAGGCGCCCCAGACCACCAGCCTCACTCAAGTGGTGACGGTGGGGCGAGGGAATCTAGTAGCCACCATCGCCCCCACCGGCGAGGTCTACGCCCCCCGCCAGGAGGAGTTATACTTCGACATCAACAAGATCGAATTGATCGAACTGAACGTGACTCCCGGCCAGGTGGTGAGAGCCGCGGATGTGTTGGCCCGCATCGATACCGAGACTTTGGAGCGGGCCGTGACCCAGGCTGAGGCCGATCTCACGGTGGCCCAGGACACACTGGAGAAGGCCCAGAACCCTTATACCCACCTCGACCTGGCTGGGGCCCAGCGGGCTGTGACCCAGGCCCAGGTGAACCTGGAAAATGCCCAGAAGAATTTGATCCTCGTCCAAACCGATTCCGACAACGCCCAAAGGATCCGAGACCTGCAGTACGAAGCTGCCTGGTATGAGACCCATTACGGCGAGTCCCTGAGGAAATATGAAAACGGCCGGATCACTAAGGAGAGACTCGACCTGGACTGGAATAACCTGGTGACCGCCAAGGAGAATCTGGAGAGGGCCCTGCTTAACCGCGAAATCGACCTCGCCAACGCCCAAGACCAGGTGCCCCAGGCCGAGTACAACCTACAAAAGGCCCAGGACACTCTGGCCGAAATCCTGGCTGGCCCCGACCCCGACGAGGTCGAGGTGGCCGAGGCCAAGGTCGTCAGCGCCCAAGCCACCCTTGAGGATGCCCAGGATGCCCTGGAAGCGGCCACCATGGTGGCTCCCTTCGATGGAACGGTCTTCTCCACAGGCGCCGAGGTGGGGGATCTCGTCTATCCGACCACTATCGTGGTCACCCTGGCCGACCTCTCCAACCTGCGGGTGCGGGCCTTCGTGGATGAGACGGATATCAGCAAAGTGGAGATCGGCCAGGAGGTGGAGATCACTTTCGACGCCTTCCCCGGGCAGCAATTCCGGGGGCACGTGCTGGAGGTGCCGCTGCAGGGGAATCTGGTGCAGAACATCCTGACCTATGAGGTGCCGGTGAGCCTGGAGGGGGCGGAAGGGGTGCCACTGAAGCCGGGGATGACCGCCAATCTGAAGATCGTGGTGGGCCGGCGGGAGAACGTGCTGCTGGTGCCGGCCCTGGTGGTGCAGCAAGGAGAGGAAGGGAATGTGGTGATGGTGCAGGACTCCCCCCAGGGGCTCGCGGTGCAGACGCGGGTAGAGGTGGGGTTGAGCGACGGGCTATACGTAGAGGTGGTGCGAGGATTGAACGAGGGTGATCAGGTGGTGATCGAGTACCAGCCTACCGAGGAAGGGCCGAGCGGGTTCCCTGGCTTCAGGCGCATGTTCCCCGGTGGGGAGCCCCACGTACAACCATGAACATCATCGAAAGTACGCGGCTGGCTCTGCGCTCTCTGGGGGCCAACAAGTTGCGCTCGGGGCTCACCATGCTAGGCATGGTCATCGGCGTGGCCGCCGTCATCGCCCTGGTGGCCGTGGGCAGCGGCGCCCAGGCACAAGTCACCGCGCAGTTCGAGGGTCTAGGCTCTAACCTGCTGACCATCTCGTCAGGAGCCATCTCCTTCCGTGGCGTGTCCATGGGGGCAGCAAGTGCCCAGAGCCTGGCCAACGATGACGTGGTGGCCATCGTCCGGCTGGCCAGTTCCGTATCTGCTATCGCGCCCGAATACTCTATCAGCGCCCAGGCGGTCTATGGCAACAACAACACCCAGACCACCGCGCTGGGGGTCACCCCGGAGTACCTGACGGTGCGTAATTGGCAGGTGGCCCGAGGGCGCTTCATTGACAGCCTCGATCTTACAAATCAGGCCAAGGTGGCCGTCTTGGGAGCCACAGTGGCCGAGGATCTCTTTGGCGGGGCTCTGGTTGATCCCCTAGGTAAGACGATAAAGATCAACCGCCAGAACTATCAAATCGTGGGCATCCTGGCTAGCAAGGGGCTCGGTGGCTTCCAAAACCTGGACGACCAAGTGTTCATCCCCTTGAGCACAGCCCAGATCAAGTTCGGTGGAGCGGGCAACACCTCCCTGCAATCTATCAACGTGCAGGTCGTCTCGGCGGATAAAATGGAGTGGGCCAAGGCGGAACTGACGGCCATCCTGCGGGCGCGTCACGGTCTGGCAGCGGGTCAGCCCGATGATTTCACGGTGTTTGACCAGACCCAAATCGTGGAGACGATAGGGGAAGTAACGCAGACCTTCACCGTGCTCCTGGGTAGCATCGCTGCCATCTCCCTAGTGGTAGGGGGCATCGGCATCATGAATATCATGCTGGTGTCCGTGACGGAGCGGACGCGGGAGATCGGCATCCGCAAGGCGGTGGGGGCCAAGCGGAGGGACATCCTGGCTCAGTTTCTCGCGGAGGCAGTGGTTCTCAGCCTCCTGGGTGGGGTTGTCGGTATCTTGGTGGGCTACGGCGGTGCTCAGGTAGTTGCCCCCTTGCTGGGGGGCACCCGCGCCCTGGTTACCCCGGGCAGTGTGGTCATGGCTCTGAGCGTGTCGATAGGCATGGGCCTCTTCTTCGGCACCTACCCGGCCAGTCGGGCGGCCAGCCTGCATCCCATTGAGGCGCTGCGTTACCAATAGGCGAGGCGACATCGACTTCCCGGTCGCGTTCTGAAAAAGAGAATTGGTGGGAGGCAATAAATGAAGCTAAAGGACAAGGTCATTGTCATTACCGGCTCAACACGGGGAATAGGCCGCGCTATTGCTGAAGCATGTGCCAAAGAGGGTGCCCAAGTAGTAATCTGTTCGCGCCACGAATCAGCAGTCAAAGAGACATGCGAAACGTTCAGACAACAGGGCTTCAACGTGTCGGGAGTCACTGTTGACGTCTCTATTCAGAGCGACCTAGAGAAGTTGCTTCAACATGCCATTGAAACCTGGGGGAAGATAGATGTTTGGATCAACAATGCCGGACTATCGGGCGGGCTACGGCCTCTGAGTGAACTAAGCGAAGAAGAGATCACGCGCATAATAGATGTGAATTTTGCAGGTACGCTCAAAGCATGCCGGATCATGATCCCCTACTTCATCCAACAAGGAGGGGGAATTCTGGTCAATATGAGCGGTAAAGGCGGGCGTGGCAAGGCCGCTCCGTTCATGACCACCTATGCAGCCACTAAAGCGGCAGTTACCAGTCTTACCAAAAGCCTGGCTGAGGAGAATAGGGCCCACCCGATTTCGATCCATGCAGTTATGCCTGGCATGGTGGCAACGGACTTTTACAAGGATACGGAGACTAGTCCGGATTTGACCGCCAGCGCTCAAACCCTGCCCTATGTATTGAATGCCGTCGGCGTGCCCATCGATGTCGTAGGACGCTCCTTTGTTCAGATCGCAGCACAAGAGCCGGGGAAGGTGACCGGCAAGATCTACTCGCTGTTGAGTGGAATGAGGTTGATACGAGCCATTGGGTTGCTGACATGGTACCGGGCAACGGGAAAGATACAAACGACCATGGGATAAGTCGATTTCGTACTTGAGTACATCACCACCTTATTTCCAAAACTTCACATAACAGCATCTTTGCGGTTCGCTTCGCAAACACGCAGAACATTAGGCGACATCGATCAGAGGTCAAACATGAGAAAACCTACCCTTATCATCCTTCTAGCCCTTGCCGGCCTCTTTCTTCCCGGCTGTAGCCCGGCTCCCACGCCTACGCCTACCATGATACCCCTGCCTGCTGCTACTCCCACCCCTATCCCCCCTTCGCCAACCCCAACGCCTACGCCCACCCCAACCTCAACGCCTCTTTTGCCCACGCCCACCTCTACCGTGACACCTACCCCCATCCCGCCCAGCCCCACCCCTCAGCCCCCCACCCCCACCCCAACCCCAGAAGTCCAAGGACGGTTCGTCTTCCAAGTGGCCAGCGGCGGGGATATCTACATGGTCAACGCCGATGGGACCGGGCTGACGCTCCTCACTCAGGGGCTGGATCCGGTTTGGGCGCCCGATGGAAAGGCGATCGCCTTCGCTCGCTGGGAAGAAAAAGCAGGCATATACATAATGAATCTGCCAGGGGGCGAAGAAAGGCGGGTGTTCAGCAGTATCCTCAATGGCCGGGCCCCCGCCTGGGCACCGGGAGGGGAGAGAGTGGCTTTCTACTATGAGACCGAGGTGATGCTCCCTCCCGTCAAGTTCTGCCCGCCTCCCCCCGAAGATTGCATCATCCTGATACCAGCGCGACCTGAGCAGCGGTGGAAACTAGGGGTGGTGGATCTAGCGACCGGCCATTTCACTCAGCCCCGCTGTGGCAGGTATAGTTTCTCCCCCGCCTGGTCTCCCGATGGCAACACCATCGCTTACGACGGCGACAAAGGCCTCAGCCTAACCGATCTCCGTAGGAACGTGTCTCTCTCGCCCCTCACCGATAACCCCCACGACTCTTTCCCCGTCTGGTCACCCGATGGGAGCCGTGTAGCCTTCATGCATTATCAGCACGACCATTGGGAGATATACGTCATGAACGGTGATGGCACGGGGCGTACCCGGCTCACGGAGACCCCCTTTATGGCGGAGAGGCCCTTCAACAACGTCTCTCCTGCCTGGTCTCCCGACGGCAAAACCATCGCCTTCCTCTCCGATAGAGATGGCCCTTGGCACCTCTACGTCATGGATGCCGACGGCAGCGATCAAAGGCAGATACTGAGTGAGGTGACCGATAGTCTCCCCATCCATTATGGTTTCGCCCTGGAGAGGGTCATCTCCTGGACGACCAAATAAAAGCCCCTGACCATTGCGGTGCATTTCCGTCTATACTTCTTGACATACCTCAGGCCTTCCTACGTATCCTTCCTCGGGGGTAAAGTTGTTCTTCGATGAGGCTAAGATCCACGTGCAAGCGGGAGCGGGCGGCAACGGCTCAACCCTCCAGACTAAGGTGGAACCTTTTTGGTCCTCAGTTCGTCTAGAACATGGCAAAGCGAATTTCAGGCTACGCCAAGCACAAGAATGGAGGCAAGTGGGATGAAGGCCAGACTAGTCAGTGTTCTGATGGTAGTCACGATGCTAGGCTTGGTGGGTTGTAGCATTCTTGCGGGCGTACCGTCTGACGATCTGGCGCCAGGTGAAATGGTGCAGTCCAAGAAGCAGCGCGTCTCTTCGCCAGATGTGGCAGAAGACGATTTGGCTGAACTGGTCGCCGGCAACAGCGCCTTTGCTTTCGACCTCCACCAGGCCATCCGAGAAGAGGAGGGTAACCTCTTCTACTCTCCGTACAGCATCTCCCTGGTACTGGCTATGACCTATGCTGGAGCTCGGGAGGAGACCGAACAGCAGATGGCGGACACTCTACACTATACCCTCCCCAAAGACCGACTGCATCCTGGTTTCAACGCCTTGGATATCGAACTCGCCAGTCGCGGTGAAGGTGCAGAGGGCAAGGATGAAGAGGGCTTCAGGCTCAACATCGTCAATGCTATCTGGGGCCAGACCGGCTATGAGTTCCTGTCCAAATTCCTCGACACTCTGGCTGAGAACTATGGTGCCGGACTGAGGCTGCTCGATTTCGTGAAGGCATCAGAGGAGTCCCGGGGCGTCATCAACGACTGGGTCAGTGAAGAGACAGAGGGCAAGATCGAAGATCTGCTTCCTCCGAACTCGATCACCTCACTTACGCGGCTTGTCCTCACCAACGCCATCTACTTCAATGCGGCATGGGAATATCCCTTTGAAGAGGAACGTACCCATGATGGCCCATTCAATCTCCTCGATGGCCGCCAGGTCACCGTGCCCATGATGGAGCAGACAGAGTACTTCGGCTATGCCCAGGGCGAAGGGTATCAGGCGGTCGAACTGCCCTACGACGGCGAGGAGCTATCGATGGTCATCTTGCTTCCCGAGGCCGGCCGGTTCGAGGAATTTGCCAGCGCCCTGGATGCCCAGCGGGTAGATTCCATCTTGAAGGATATCACCCCCCAGGAGGTCCACCTGACCATGCCCAAATTCACCTACGAATCGGGCTTCAGGCTGAAAGAGACGCTCGCTGCCATGGGCATGCCGGCTGCCTTCACCTCCGCGGACTTCTCGGGTATGGACGGCACCCGCAACCTTTTCATCGATGATGTTTACCACAAGGCGTTCATATCGTTAGACGAGGCGGGTACGGAAGCGGCCGCTGCCACCGCGGTGGTGGTAGCGCGGGCAGCCCCCACACCACCCAAAGAGGTCACAGTCGATCGCCCCTTTGTCTTTATGATTCGCGACATCGAAACCGATGCCCTTCTGTTTCTGGGTCAGGTCGTAAACCCGAGCGCATGATCCGCTCTCAGCCGCTATCGGCGACCCAACAGTAAGGTGGAACCTTTTTGGCCCTCGATCCGTCTAGAACACGGTAAAGCCAAGAACAAGAAAGGGAGATAGGAAATGAAAGGCAAACTGTCAACTTTGGGATTAGTGCTCATTCTGAGCGTGTTGGTGTTGGGTGGCTGCGGGCCGACCCCCGCCCAGCCCACGGAAGTCCCCACAGCTACTCCCACCGAACTCCCAACAGCTACTCCCACACAGGTCGCCGTAGAGACGCCCGAGCCCGCCGTCACGATCTCGCCCACCAGTGGCCCATCGGGGACCTTGGTCACCGTAGTCGCCAGCGGCTTCCCGTCCAATACCCCAGTCTCTGTGTGGCTTGGGCCAGTGGCTTCGGAATTCAGCGAAGTCGCGCAGGGCACGACCGATGCCAATGGTAGATTCACCATCCAGGTCCCGGTGCAAGGTGAGCCAGGTATGGATTGGGTCTTCGCTGTCGGCGCTGAAGGTCAGCCAGGAGTTTCTTCTCCCGATCTGTTCCACATCACCGACTGAGCGCGCGGTCACCGGCGCTCACCCCTGGCACAGGTTGTACAATATTTAGGTGCAAACACTTTGAGTAGTAGCCGAGTAAACGAGGAGGACCAGGATGAGTAAAGACCGCAAGAAACTGGACACAATCATTGGGCTCGCCGCGGTGGGCAGCAGTATCACTGGCGTTGCCAGTCTAATTGCGGCGATCTTTCCATTTTTCAACGGGGAATTCATTGCAGTGGGAGCGTGCCTGACAGCAGCAGCACTGTCGTTCGGACTCCTCGCGAATGCTGCGTTTCGTCAATAGCAGGCGCAGTGATAGGTTGCTATAAGGCTGTGACACCTCTCCCGCCCTTCCGTGGGCCTCCAGAGCCCCCCGGAGAGCTTCCGAATATTGGAATACCTATTCCACTGAACTGTTCAACGGGAGGGCTTGCCGGGGGCTCGAAGATGCGACTGTGGCTATCCAAGCAACAGCAGCCCCTTCCCGAGTGAGGAATGATGAAATTGGGAACAGTCATCCTCTGGTGCCTGGCAATTGGGGCGATACTTATCTCTCTTGCATGTAGTACGCAACAGACCTCAACACCAATCGGGCCAACATCAACGCCTATGTCCCCTGCACTGACTCCAACTGTTGCAGACTGCTTAAGCTCAGAAACAGCCGAACTCATCTGGCCTCAGCTTAGCCACGGTGAGCCGACTCAAATGGCTCGTGGAGGCGAAATCAAAGTCATCGGTTCAGGGGGGTATCTCCGCTGTGAGCAAGGCGGGTACTTACACCGAAATGAGTCTGCCAGGCCTTTCCAACTGTACCTTGATGACCAGCCTGTGAGTACGATAGTCTGCTACGTGAATCACTGCGAGGTCAAGTTTGCCGTACCTAGTGATATGTCTCCGGGCACGCATATCATTTCAGTCGAAGGCGGGTCTACAATTACCATTCAGGTTACAGGCCATTGAGAACCGTAATGCGGGCACGCCGCCCAACAAGTAACTGGAGCGGACCAGGGATGCGCGTGAAAATGTGGTGGATAAATCGTATCCTTGGCCGCTCAGCTCCGACCGGCTAGGCGGCGTTGTCGTTGCGCTAATTGTGATAAGCGCGAAAAGAAGCGGTACCCCGTCGAATGACGCCAACACACAATAAAAGCCCCCGACCATCTCGCTGCATTTCCATCTATACTTCTTGACATACCTCACGCCTTCCTATATTCTTCCTCGAGGGTGAAGTTGTTCTTCGATGAGGCTAAGATCCAGGTACAAGCGGGAGCGGGCGGCAACGGCTGCGTCAGTTTCCGCCGAGAGAAATATGTGCCCCTGGGAGGGCCAGATGGGGGCAACGGCGGCCGAGGGGGTAACGTCTACCTGGTGGTCGATCCCCATCAAAACACCCTCATCAACTTCCGGAAACGCCGCCATTTCAAAGCCGGCCGGGGCGGCCATGGCAAGGGAAAAGGTCAGCGAGGAAAGGCTGGAGAGGACTTAGAGATCGGCGTCCCTCCCGGGACAGTGGTGGGCGACACGGAGACAAAAGGACATCTGGCTGACCTGATCGAAGAGGGGCAGAAGGCTCTAGTGGCTCGGGGGGGACGAGGGGGAAGGGGAAACGCCGCCTTCGCCAGCCCCACCAATCAGGCCCCCCGGCTCGCCGAACGGGGAGAGCCGGGCGAGGGACGGTGGCTGCTTTTGGAGCTGAAACTGATCGCCGATGTGGGCATCATAGGCTGCCCCAACGCCGGGAAATCCACCCTCCTCTCTGTCTGCACCGCTGCCCGGCCCAAGATCGCCGACTACCCCTTCACCACCCTGGCCCCCAACCTAGGGATCGTGGATCTTGATGATCGCTCCTTCGTCCTCGTCGATATCCCGGGCCTCATAGAGGGCGCCCATCAAGGGAAGGGGCTAGGGCATGATTTTTTGCGCCATATCGAGCGGACAAGGGTCCTAATCCACCTCCTCGACGGGGCTTCAAAAGACCCCCTCACGGATCACGAGGATATAAATAGAGAACTGGCTCTCTTCAACCCCGGCTTGGCCCGAAAGCCGCAATTGGCGGTTCTCAACAAACTGGATCTCCCCCAGACCCAAAAGGTCTGGCCTACCCTAGAGCGAGAGATGAAGCGACGAGGAGGGGAGACCCTAGCCATATCTGCTCTCACGGGCCAGGGGGTGAAAGAACTCCTCTATCGAGCAGCCCAACTCCTAGAGGAGGTCCCTCCTGAACCTGAGAGGGAAGAGGTGGCCATCTTTCGCCTCCCTGAAGAAAAGTTCACAGTAGACCACGAGAACGCTGGTTTCCGGGTGCGAGGCAAGAGAGTAGAGCGGGCCGTGGCTATGACCGATTGGCGGTACGGAGAGGCGATCGAGAAACTTCACCGGGAGTTGGAGGCTATGGGGGTGACCAAGGCCCTGGAGGAGGCGGGAGTCCAGCCGGGGGATGCCGTCTACATAGGAGATTTGGAACTCGAATGGTGGGAGTAGGGAGGATCGGCGTCCTGGGCGGCACCTTCGACCCTATCCATTATGGCCACCTGGCTGCAGCCGAGGAGGCGCGAGCCAAACTAAGCCTCCGAGAGGTCATTTTCGTCGTGGTCGGGCTCCCGCCCCATAAGTTAGATGAAGAGATAACCCCGGCGGAACATCGGTACGCCATGGTGGAGTTGGCTATCGCCTCCAACCCCTACTTCTCCCTCTCCCGCATCGATATCGACCGGCCCGGCCCCTCCTATACCGTGGATACTATTGCCCTCCTGCAACAACAGCGGACGGAGGAGATATATTTCATCATGGGGATGGACGCCCTGATGGAGATCGACACCTGGCACCAGCCCCAGAGGTTGATCCAACTTTGCCGCTTGGTGGCGGTGGAGAGGCCCGACTTCGTGCCCGATCTAGGGAGGTTAGAGGCGGCCGTGCCGGGGATCGCCGCTCGCACGGAGATAATAGAGATGCCCCAGATGGAGATCTCCTCCACAGACCTCCAGCGGCGGGTGAGAGAGGGGCTGCCCATAAAGTATCAACTCCCTCCCCAGGTAGAAGAGTATATCTACCAGCATCGACTCTACCTCTAGGCTCCTTGGAGGCTGTGATAACGCTTCTAGAAGAGAGGGCTTAGTGTTGCAAAGAAAGGGAAAACCCTATGAAGATCCTGGAAACCCCCATCATAGCCGCCATACGGCGTAACCACGCCCTGGAGCACGCCACCGTCCACCTCTTATCCCGCCGCGGCCCTTATAGGCAGGTCATGGGGAGGACTACCGCCGATGGCTTCTATGTATACGGGCCGGTAGAGACCCAAGAGCTGGCCGCCGCGGCCAGCGAGGCCTTGGCCCGGCTTCGGGCTGGGGAGCACCAGTTGGCCATCCACCCCCGTTGTGGTACTAATCTGGCAGTGGCTGGCCTCCTGGCCGGCCTCTCCTCCTTCCTGGTCTGGGGCGGGAAGGGCCGCAGGCTCACCAAACTCCCTCGTCTCCTCCTCGCCGCCACAATCGCCGTCATAGCCGCCCAGCCCCTGGGTCTCCTGGTGCAAGAACGCCTCACCACCTCAACGGACCTGGAAGAGATGACTATCAAAGGCATCACCCGTCAAAAAGTGGGCGGAGTGGTGATCCACAAGGTAGAATTAAGCCCAGCCTAACCTATAGATATGTTTTATCTATTCCACGGCGAGGATGAGTACTCCCGCACCCTGGCCCTGGCCGAGATGAAGGCCAGGGTAGGAGACCCCTCCATATCCGAACTCAATATCATCAGCCTGGATGGAGAGGCGCTCACTTGGGAGGAGTTAATCCGTGCTTGCGATGCTCCGCCCTTCCTCTCCCAAAGGCGGTTGGTGATCGTGCGTGACCTGGCATCTCAGTTGGAACCCCGGCGCGGGGCAAAAAAGAGGGGGGTGTCACCTGCCAAACGAGAATTGGCAGAGGGTCTCAAGGAGTACCTCCCTCAGATGCCCCAAAGCACCAGGTTAGTCTTCATCGAGGGGAGGCGTATCAGCAAATCGAACCCCATTCGCAGGCTGGCCTCCCAACTGGAAGGGGGCTTCGTCAGGGAGTTCAGACCGCCCAAGGGAGATCGCCTTCGACAATGGATCAGAGAGCAGGTAAAGGAGAAAGGCGGCCAGATCAGCCCCCCAGCCGTGGAAGAACTGACTAACTTCTTGGGGAGCGATCTTCGCCTCTTGGATCAAGAGATCGAGAAACTCCTCACCTACACGGGGGAGCGCCCCATCGAGAAAGAGGATGTGCACCTCTTGGTAAGCCAGGTTCAGGCGGCAACTATCTTCTCCCTGGTAGACGCCCTAGGTCACCGGGACTCCCGAAAGGCCACTCTATACCTACATGAACTAATGGATGCGGGCCAGCCCTCTCTCTATGTCTTCTTCATGATCACTCGCCAGTTTCGCCTCCTACTGCAGGCCAAGCAGTTACAGATCGAAGGCCTCGGCTGGCAAGCGATCCAGACGAGACTGAGACTCCACCCCTTCGTGGCCCAGAAACTGGCCCAACAGGTAAGGAACTTCTCCCGCAGCCGATTGGAAGCCATCCACCATCGACTGTTAGAGGTGGACACCGCCATAAAGACCGGCCAGATGGAGCCACAACTGGCCCTCGACCTCTTGGCCATAGAACTTTGCACCTCAAGAGCCTAGAAAGACAAAGCCCCTCTCATCGAGGGGCTTGTCCATGGCGATTGGTTCAAATCTCAGGAGGGGGAAGCCTGGAGCCGGCGGATCACCACCATCACCTTGCCTTGGATCTCCACATCCCCGGGATGCACATAGATAGGCTCCAGAAGGGGGTTAGCCGGTTGCAGGCGGACCCGTTCGCCCTCGTGATATATCTTCTTCAGGGTGGTCTCCCCCTTATCTCGCAACCAGACCGCTACCATCTCCCCGTTTTCGGCCTCCTTCTGATGCTTCATGATCACGATGTCCCCATCGTGGACCAAGGCATCGATCATCGAGTCTCCCTTCACCTCCAGGGCGTATAGCCCTTCCTCCTCCTTGAGGATGTCTCGGGTCAACTCAATGGTCTCCGTGGGGAAACTATCATCGGGGATAGGAATGGGGTCGCCGGCGGCGATCCGCCCACAGAGAGGTATCTGGATCCTACCGCTGAGGCTAGCCAGCCCTCCAGGCAGCCTAATACCTCTGGAGATCTCCCGGTCCCGCTCGATATAGCCATCCCGCTCCAAGATGCCCAAATTGTAGTTCACCACCGAAGTGGAGGAGATACCCACCTTAGCCCCGATCTCCCTAATCGTAGGGGGGTAGCCATGGCGGCGCAGGAAATCCGCGATGAATTTCAAGATCCCCTTCTGCCGTTCCGAGAGAGCCATCTCTTATCCCCTTTCCCCAAAGACTAAGGACATTATACCACGAACTAATGTTCTATGTCAAGGGCCATCTTGACCTCCTTGGAGAGGGTAAGATATACTCCCTATGACACATGGCTATATAAGGAGGATGATATGGCTGTCGAATTGACTTTTCACGGGCACGCCTCTTTTACCCTCAGAGGGGGCGGGGCTACCCTCCTCCTCGACCCCTTCTTCACCGATAACCCCCTGGCCGATGTGAGCGCCGATTCCGTAGAGGCCGACTACATCCTGATCTCCCATGGCCACGGCGACCACTTCGGCGACACGGTGGCTATCGCTCGCCGCACGGGGGCCACGGTCATCTCCAATTTCGAGATCGCCACCTACTGTGAAAATCAAGGATTGAAGGCCCACGCCTTGCATCTGGGCGGCGGCTGGGAGTTCCCCTTCGGGAGGGTGAAACTCACCATCGCCCATCACGGTTCCACCCTCCCCGACGGCAGCCCCGGCGGCAACCCCGCTGGCTTCCTCCTAGAGATAGAAGGAAAACGGATCTACTTCGCTGGGGACACGGGGCTATTCTATGATATGAAACTGATCGGCGAGGAGAAGCCGATAGACGTGGCTCTCCTCCCCATCGGAGACAACTTCACCATGGGCCCCGACGACGCCCTGCGGGCGGTGGGGCTTCTCAGTCCCAGGCTTGTTATCCCCATGCATTATGGCACTTGGCCCCTGGTGGAACAGGACCCCCACGCCTTCGCCAAAAGAGTGGAGGAGATGGAGGTTAGATGCTCAGTCCTGCCCCCAGGTCGAAAACTCACCCTGCAGGCAGCATGAGCAGCGATAATATCGCCCCAAAGGAGAAGGAGTGGCTTCTTGGCTTGAGACCGCAGGGCTTATTGAAAGCGTACGCCTCTTCCTGAGGGAGCATACCCCCCAGGCCTATATCGTAGGCGGCTACCTCCGTGACCAACTCCTAGGCAGGGAGACGCGAGATATCGATCTTTTGGCTCCGGTGAACGCCTTACCCTTGGGCCGCCAACTGGCGGATCACCTGGGGGGAAGTTTCGTCCCCCTGGATGAGGAAAGGGGAGTGGCTAGGATCGTCCTTAAGGCGGAAGGAGAGCGTTACCTAGTCGATCTCTCCCAGATGCGGGGCCACCTGGAAGCCGATCTCGCTCGGCGCGACTTCACCATTAACGCTCTGGCGATGAACCTCTTCGACCCGGAAGCCCATCTCATCGACCCCTATGACGGCCAGCACGACTTGAAAGAGGGGGTAGTGCGGGCGCTCTCTAAAGAAGCCTTCGAAGATGACCCCCTTCGCCTCCTGCGAGGGGTGCGGCTGGCGGGGGAATTGGGCTTCCGAGTGGAGAATCGCACCGAGGAGTGGATGCGCCGCCACGCCTCCCTTATCATCACCGTCTCCCCAGAGCGGTTGCGTGACGAACTGTGTAAGATCCTGGCCCTAGAAGGCTCCGCCGCCAGCCTACGCTACCTGCAACGAACAGGTATCCTGATCGCAGCCCTGCCTGAACTCAAAGAGATAAAACATTCGCTGGATACCCTGGAGAGCCTGGAGAGTATTCTTCCCATCTTAAGAGAATGGCCTTCCTTCTCCCATCTCCTCTCCCATTTGGGCCAACCAACGGCCGGCGATAGAAGCCGCCTCATGCTGTTGAAGTTGACCGCCTTGCTCCACCACCTTGGACAGGCTGACAAGCACCCTCCTTCCAAGGCTCTAGACACCTCTTCCCTAGAGAGGGTGCTTCGCCGCCTCCGCTTCGCTACCCTGGAAGTGCGCCTCGGTCAAAGGGTAGCCCTGGGGAACCCTCTCGCTTGGCGATTGACCGTCAAGACCCCAGCCCCTCTCGATCTCTATCGCTTCTTCAGGGAGACAAAAGGAACGGGCGTTGAAGCCCTCCTTCTATCCCTAACGGACCGCCTAGCCACTCTAAAAGGAAATATGTCATCTCCAGAGTGGCAGGGACATTTGACCAGCACCAGGGTCATTTTGTCTGGCTATTTCGGCGAAGAAAGGGAGTGGATCTTTCCCCCCACCTTACTCACAGGGAACGATCTCCAAAGACGATTTCACCTTGAGCCTGGGCCTCTCATCGGTCACCTGCTGGAGGGGGTTCGCGAGGCCCAGGTGGGGGGAAAGGTGAGGAGCCGGGAAGAGGCCCTCAAACTGGTAGAAGAGGTTCTGCTTCGAGAGAGGACCGATTAGTCTACCCGCTGGCCGAGGAGGTGATACCTTTGCCTTTTCTGCCCATAGATGTTAAGATAAAAAGTAACCTTGAATCCCAGAGGGGTTATGACTCGCCAGCGTGGACTTAGGCGGTTGCTGAAAAACCTGCTTCTAGAGTCTGAGAAAGAGCCTGCGCCGGTCTCTGCACCCCCCCCTAAGGTGGCGGCTCCAGAGACGGTGACTGAACCCCAGGAACAAGCCCCTGGCGAGGCCGAAGTAGGGGTTCCCGACGAGGATGGGGAGACCTATCTGGAAAGGTTGCGGGCCAAGATGGAGCGTACGGCCAGGGATTTCGCCGCCGGGCTCCTCAATAGGGCTCAGTTCGAGGAACTCTATACCCACTATCAAGCGGAGAGAGCGAATGTAGAATTTCTCCTACAGACCTACCCCGAAACCAGCGAGTGGAAATCGGCGGTCACCGAGGGGCATAGCGTGGCTATAAGGCGGCACCACCAAGCCCGAGTGATCGCCTATTCCATCTACGATAACGACACCAGCCTCCCCCTCTATACCTTCGGCGACTTCAAGATGGAGAGCGAGTTGGTGGTAGGAATGCTGAGCGGCTTCCGTTCCGCCTCCGTCGAGATCCTGGGCTCCGGCCTTCGCAAGACGGAGGTGGAGGATGGGAAAGCCCTCTACTTCGTCTCCGGCAGGTACACAACCCTTGTTGCCCTCCACTCCAGCGACCCCTCCCCGATTCAGTTAAGAGCCCTGGAGGATGTACATCGCGACTTCGAGACGGCCAATGAAGAGATCCTAGACCGGGGAGGAGCCGAGGCCTGGCAACTGGTCTTCCCTCATCGCCCCGTCCTCGAGTGACCCCCCACGTTATCTTAAGACAAGAGTGTTTCTTGGAGCATCTTGGTTAAACCATGGAAACGAGAGGGCAACAGAAAAAGTTGCGGGTCTTGAAAGTGGCTATTGTGGGAGACGGCTCTGTGGGGAAGACAACTCTCCTCCGCCGCTACTGCACCGGCCTCTTCCAGGAATCGAGGGTGCTGACCATCGGAGTAGACTTCCAAACGGTGATCATCAATCTGGGTGGCGAGCGGGTGAAACTCACAGTTTGGGATATCGCCGGGCAGGAGCGGTTCGCCTTCGTCAGGGATTCCTTCTACCGAGGCAGTCGCGCGGTGGCTCTGACTTACGACGTAAGCGACCCTAAATCCTTCTACGATCTCCCTCGTTGGCGGGACGAGGTGTGGCGGGTTGTACCCACGGCCTTGGCATTGGTGGTGGCTACCAAGATCGATCTCCCCCGAGCCATCCCCCGCGAGGAGGGTATCACTTTCGCTCGTTCTCTACCCGGGCCTTACTACGAAACCAGTTCCCTGGCCGGCCTAGGGGTAGAGCGGTTCTTCTTCGCCTTCGCCCGCCGGGCCCTAGAAGGAGCCAGACTGGCCGAAAGACGGAAGCCCAAGGCCGACCGCTGGCCTTAACCCCCGCTAAAGCGAGAATATGAAAAACCCTTTCCTCGATTCGGAAAGGGCTCAAACACCTAAGAACTCATCTCTCTCGTAACCGCCTCCATACCTGCCAAGTGCTCCAGAAAAGCAGCACCAACCAGGTGCCAGCCCCTATGAGAAGCCCCACTTTCCACGAGGTGGGTGCGAAGGCCAGGCGAACCTCGTGGGAGCCGGGCTCAAGATATACCGCCCGGAAGGCGTAATTGGCCCTCAGCAGGGGCTCCTCCGTCCCATCGACATAAGCCCTCCACCCCGGATAATAGACCTCGCTCAGCACTAGGTACCCTTCCTTTGCAGCCTCGACTTCTAACCCTATCTCGTTGAGGGAATAGGAGGTGATAACGGCTCTCCCTTCTGAGGCATCGCCTTCCAAGGCTTTTCCTCCCTCCACCACAAGGGCCTTGGCAGGGTCGAAGCCCGGAGCCTGAATAGCGGCCCAGGCCGATTCGTGATCCGTGACTACTTGGCTCCAATAGACGATAAAGGCCCGGGGAAAGGCGCTAGTACGGTAGATATCCACCCTGGGATCGCCATCAAAGGCCAATAGATAAGCCTCTCCCGGGGAGGCACCTTTCTGCGTTATCAGATATTTCACGTTCAGAAAACTGTACAGGGGCGAGGAACGGCTCCCTATCGCTTGCCGGTACCGTTCGAAGTCCGCCAACTCGAGAGGGGTATATATCCCCCCTATGTCGAAGAGCCGATGGATCAAGGCCAAGTCAGGCTGCCAGACCCCCCATATCTCCTGCGGCACCTCAATGCGGTAGAAGGCCTCATCTCCCTTGAGGAACTCTATGGCTGCCCAACGCTGGAACCCCTTCGTGGGATCGGTGGTGCCGATATCGATGTAGGCCCCCGTCGCTGCCAGATCGACGAATATCAAACCTATAGCCAAAAACCCCACCATCTGCGGCCTCGCCCAGCCACGCCCTCGGATATAAAGGAGAAAGAGGCTCCCGCCCAAGAAGAGAAGAAAAAGCACCTGTCCCCGGGTGGCGTTGGCTATGCGCTGCAATATCACCGGGTCCTTGTCTTGGCTGAAGATGAGAACCGCGTAAGCGAGGGGCAGGGTCACCAGAGCTATGGCCAGGAAGGCGGGAAATGAGCGCCTGAGCACCCCTTTAAAGAGGGCCTCATCTCCATGCCTTAAGGGACGCAGGATGGCATCCAGCCCCAAGGCAGCCAGGAAAGCGAGGGCGAAATCCAAGAGGAGAATGAACCGGGCTGGAGCCCGGAGTTGCTTAAACCCGGGAACCAAGCCATAAAGCCAACCATGAAGGATAGCGCTATCGCCTAGGGCCAAAAGCAAGGAGATAATGGCCAAGACCAAGAGAAAACGGGTCAAACCATCTCGCCGGAAAAGCAGGGCCAAGGAAGCGAGAACCAAGGGCAGAACCCCTATATACCCCACCTCCACCCTATCCCACAGCCCCCAGGAAAGTCGTGGCCCGCGGCCGAAAAAACCTGGGTTGAGGAGCCCTATCAATTGCGCTGGAGAGAGGGAGAATCTAGCCGCCTCTTCATAGGAGATCTGCGCCCGCACCGAGAGTTGCATCATCTCGTAGCCGGGGAGGAGAAGAAAAGCCGTGGCCCCCAAGGCGATAACCACGGTAAGGGCTGTGAGACCTAAGAGAAGCGGTATGGCCCTACGATCCTCACGACAGGCAAGGTAAAGGCGATAGAGAAGATAGAGGCCCAGAAGGAAGAGGATATGGAAGATGGGCTGAATATGGCCAGCCAAGATGGCCACCCCTAGAAATAGCCCGGCCAGGAGGGCGTAGTTAACTCTCCTCTCCGTTAGAGCCCGATGGTAGAAGAGGAAGACCAGGGGTAGCCAACTGGCGGCAGCGATCATGTTGAGGTTCCCGAAATGGATGATGAAGAGGTCGGAGAACATGAAGGCTATAGCCCCAGCCAGAGAAGCCAAGCGACCGATACGTCCTTCCTTCCTAATGAAGCGGAGACAGAGGTACATGAAAGCCCCCGCCAAGAAGAAGTGGAGAACGGAGATCAACTCCAGAGCGCGGAAGGTGATCTTAGGCACCAGGAAGAAGAGAAGAAGGTTTATAGGGTAAAAGAGGCCCGTTTGGATGTCGGCGGCGAAGGGAGCACCCCCATAAAGATAGGGGTTCCAGAGGGGCACCTCTCCTCCCTTCAGGCTCTGGGCGGCGAAACGGTAGAGGGGGAAGAGAAAAGAGAGGAGATCGCCGCCATCCGCGGGCATCCATGCCGAGGTAAAGAGAAGCCGCCAGAAGAAGCCCGCCGTGGCTAGGGCTAGAGCGCCTAGAGCCAGGAGATCACGATGGTAGTCGTTCCGCAGCCGCCCTTGGGCATAGAGTCGCCAAGCCCCCAGGAAGGCGAACAGCCATATGGCGAATAGAGAGAGAAGAAAGAAAACCACCCTCACACCCCCCTTTTGACAAGGGCGAGTATATCACTCCCCCTCTCCCCTTGCAACTCCTTGACAAATTCCCATTTCGTGTTATAATATTAGTAACGATTATCATTATGGTTGTATATTAATGATCACAGACCAGGAAGAGATCAGTCGTCGGTTGAACATCGAAGGGTACCGCCTTACCAAGCAGAGGCGAGCGGTGCTCAAGGTCCTCCAGAGCACCAAAAGCCACCCCGAGGCTAACTCGATCTACGAGAAGGTACGCAAGGAGATCCCCCACGTCAGCCTAGGGACCATCTACCGGACCCTGGGGATATTGAAAGAAGTGGGGCTCCTCCGCGAACTCGACTACGGCAGTTCCCTCAGTCATTACGACGCCAACGCGGAAAACCACCCCCACATCGTCTGCACCAATTGTGGCCGCATCGACGACCTCCAGTCGCCGTTGCCCGACAATTTAGAGGAGCCGGCCTCAAAAGCCACCGATTTCCTCATCACCGATCACCGTCTGGAGTTCTATGGCCTTTGTCCCCACTGCCGTCCTTCAAGCGCCGATTGAGCAAAAAGAGAAAGGAGAGCTAAAATGAGCATGACCGAGAGTAACTTGCAGAGCGCCTTTGCTGGTGAAAGCCAAGCCCATATGCGCTACCTTATCTTCTCCCAAAAGGCGGAGAGGGAAGGATACCCCAACATAGCCCGTCTCTTCAAGGCCATCGCCTTTGCCGAGCAGGTGCACGCCACCAATCACTATCGGGAACTGGGAGGTATCAACGCCTCACCCCAGAACCTCCAGGTGGCCATCGATGGGGAGACCTGGGAAGTGGAGGAGATGTACCCTGCCTACCTAGCGGTAGCCCAACTGCAGGAGGAGAAGGGAGCCCAACGCTCCATGGGTTATGCCCTGGAGGCGGAGAAGATCCATGCTGCCATCTATACGGAGGCTAGAGAGGCCACGAAGGCGGGGAAGGACATAGAGATAGGACCAGTCTACATCTGTTCAGTCTGCGGACACACGGTAGAGGGAGAACCCCCTGAGCGCTGCCCGGTCTGCAACGCCAAGCGCGAGAAGTACATTAAGTTCTAGCCTAGGCTCGGATCTTTCGCCATCTTGAGATGGCGTAAGAATTGAGCTAATATCATTACTGTTAGGGCTGGCCGCCTTGTGAGTCCCCCCTGACCACAGGCGGCCAACCCCCACTAAGCATCGAACAGGAGAAAGAGATGGAGAAGTGGGAATGTCTCGTCTGCGGCTATATCTACGACCCAGCGGAGGGCGACCCCGACGGAGGGATACCGCCGGGCACGCCTTTTGAGGAGCTGCCCGATGATTGGGTCTGCCCCGAATGCGGAGCGGAGAAGGAGATGTTCGAGAAACTAGAGGAGTAACATCGGAAGGCAGTCTAGACAGAAAGGGAGGCTCAATGATGCGAAAGTGGAGATGTACAGTATGCGGCTACATCTACGATGGGGATACCCCGCCGGAGAAATGCCCTAATTGCGGGGCTCCCAAGGAGAAGTTCGAGAAATTGGAGGAGAAGGCGGCGCAGTTGATCGAGAGGTCTCGCCTCTCCAACGGTCTTCATATGACGCTCTACACCCTGCTCGAGGAGGTGGCCGAGGTGGCCCAGAAGGGGGTAGAGGACAACCTAGACCCCCGATGCGTTGAGATATTCACCCAGGCCAAGGAAACGGCCGGACTCATCCAGCAGAGGGCTAAGGCTGAGATCCAGAGCCACATCGGCAAAGGGAAGTGGGGTTAGGAGGAGACTATGAGCGAAAAGATAATCGCCCTCCTCAACGAGGATATCAAAGGCGAACACACGGCTATCGTGCAGTACCTGCGCCACGCCTACGCTTTAGGAGAGGGAGAGATGGCCTGCGAGATCGAGGCCATCGCCAGGGAGGAGATGCGCCATCTCGATTGGCTCTCGGAGAAGGTGATGGAGTTAGGGGGCAAGCCCACTCTGGAGCGGGCGGAGATGGATCTGGGAGGCACCACCCCAGCGGAGTGGCTACGGCGCGACGTCAAGGCCGAAGAGGACGCCATCGCCATCTACAAGGAGCACATAGAGGCTATCGATGACCCCAAGATAAAGCGCCTCTTGCGCCGTATCCTCTCCGACGAGGAGGTCCACCACGGAGAGTTCAGCCATATGGTCGAGAAATCGGAGCGGGAGAAGATGGCCCCAGAAGGGGCGCTCCTCTCCGAGAAGAGGGATAAGACCATCGATATGTTGAACTGGGGGATCCGCCACGAGTACACCGTCATCTTGCAGTACCTGTATCACTCTTATCTGACCTCCGATGAGGAAGTCCGCCTAGAACTGCAAGATCAGGCTATCAACGAGATGCAACACCTAGGTTGGCTGGCGGAGGAGATGACAGAAACCGATGGCAGCCCAGAGATAGAAGAGACCGGGGTGGACCGCTCAGAGGAGACCGGCGATATGCTACGGGCCGATATCGCCGTGGAGCGAGAGGTGACTAAGGAGTACACCCGTCAGATCGACGAGGTCAAAGATCCGGGGCTGAAGAGGCTCCTGACCCGCATCCGAGACCACGAGATCTACCACGACCAACTCTTCACCGATCTCCTGGAGAGCCTCGAAAAGGAATAGACCCTCGCCGCGGCCCCTATTCCCTCAGTAAGGTGGGTAGTGTGGTAGGTGGAGGACACAGGCCCTGTGTCCTCCACATTTCAGGTTTACAAAGGGAGTAAAATCTGGTATAATGTTGTCCGCTCTAAGATAAAACAACAAAGGGAGGTAACATAGATGGCCTATATGATCACCGAGGAATGTATCCTCTGCGGGGCCTGCGAGCCGGAATGTCCAAATGAGGCCATTAGCGAGGGCGAGGAGATCTACGTCATAGATCCCAACAAATGCACCGAATGCGTGGGTCATTACGACGAATCGCAATGCGCTTTGGTTTGTCCGGTGGACTGCTGCGTTCCCGACCCGGCTCACGAGGAGTCCCAGGAGGAACTCCGGGCTAAGTTCAAGAAGATGCACCCGGACAAGGAGCCCAAGGTCTAAACCCCCGCCAAGATGGAGCAGCCTGGCGAGGCGAATCGTGTTAAGTTGAGAGCCCCAAAGGCCAAGGTCGCGGCAGCGGCTTCCTCTGGGGCTTTCCTTTAGAAAGGCTATCATGACTATAGAGCGCCTGCTAGCCATAGATGTGGGGGCTGGGACGCAGGACATCCTCCTCTTCGAGAGCGACAAGCCGATGGAGAATTGCGTCAAACTAGTCCTCCCCTCTATGTCCACCATTGTGGCTCAGAAGATCAAAGAGGCCACCACCCAGGGAGAAGATATCTTCCTGACGGGGAACCTCATGGGGGGCGGCCCCAACGTCAGCGCCCTCAAGGCCCACCTCAGGACAGGTTATGGCGTCTTTGCCACCCCCTTGGCGGCCAAGACCATCCGGGACGATCTCAACGAGGTTAGATCCATGGGAGTGAAGATAGTGGAGGAGCCTCCAGATGATGCTGCAGTCATCGAGACCCGAGACATCGATCTTCGCTCCCTAGGAAAGGCTTTGGCCCTCTTCAATCTGGAACTTCCCAGAGAGTACGCCCTCGCCGTCCAGGACCACGGCGAACAGCCAGGCATCAGTCAACGGAGGTTCCGCTTCCAACAATGGGAGAGGTTCGTGAAGACTGGAGGTCAACTGGAGAGCCTAGCCTACCGGGAGGTGCCCCCCTATCTCACCCGCATGAAGGCTGTGCAACGGGATGCCCCGGGAGCCCTGATGATGGATACCGGCTCGGCAGCGATATGGGGCGCTCTTTGCGATGAGGTGGTGACCGCACAACAAGATGAGGGCCTCATCGTGGTCAACGTGGGCAACCAGCACGTCCTCGCCGCCCTGGTGAAGGGGGAGAGGGTCTGGGGGCTCTTCGAGCATCATACGGTATTGATGAACAAGGAAAAACTCGTCGACCATATCGAGCGGTTGCGCCAAGGGGTCTTGACCAACGACGAGCTCTATGAAGACCGCGGCCACGGGGCTTTCATCCACCCCGACTACAAAGGCCCTTTTCAGTTCGTGACCGTCACCGGGCCCAACCGGCGGATGGCCGAAGGGTTAGGCTACATGGCTGTGCCCTGCGGCGATATGATGCTCACCGGCTGCTTTGGCCTGGTGGCCGCGGCCAAAAGGCCCCTGAACGATTAAAGGAGAGAAGGGGAGATGTCATACGGCTATCACGGGCGAATCTTGCGCCTCGATCTCTCCAGCGGGGATAAGGAAGTAGAAGAACCGAGAGAGATCTTCTATCGACGCCACTTGGGAGGATGGTCCCTCATAGCCCATTACCTCCTCAGGGAGTTGAAGCCAGATATAGACCCTCTAAGCGAGGAGAACAAATTGGTCTTCGCCTGTGGGCCTATCACCGGAGCCCCCATAGCGGGGAGCGGCCGCAACGCCGTGGGGGGTAAATCGCCCCTCACCAGCCTCTTCGGCGAGACGGATGTGGGGGGCTACTGGGGAGCAGAACTCAAGAGGGCTGGATATGATGCCCTAATAGTGGAGGACCGGGCGAAGAAGCCGGTCTATATCTGGATCCACGACGACCAAGTGGAGATCCGAGACGCTTCCCACCTCTGGGGCCGCCTCACCGCTCCGGTCCAGGAGGCCATCCAAAAGGAACTGGGGGACCCCCTCATCAGGGTGGCCCAGATAGGGCCAGCGGGGGAGAAGCTGGTTCGCTTCGCCTGCGTGGTGAACGACCTCCACCACTTTGCAGGACGTACAGGTATGGGCGCGGTGATGGGCTCCAAGAACCTCCGCGCCATCGCCGTGCGGGGAAGGGAACCGCTCCCCATCGCCGATCCGGAAGGGCTCCGCGCCATCTCCCGCTGGCTCCTGGAGAACTACATGGACCGGGCCGGGGGGCTTCACGATGACGGCACCGCAGGCGGAGTGGAGTACCTCAACAAGAAAGGGGGGCTCCCCACCAGAAACTTCCAAGCCGGCTCCTTCAAAGCAGCGGAGGCTATCGCCGGCTCCACCATGACCGATACCATCTTGGTAGGAAGAAAGGGTTGTTTCTCCTGTGCCATCCGTTGTAAACGGCGGGTGGCTGCTGAGGAGCCCTACAAGGTCGATCCTACCTATGGGGGGCCCGAATACGAGACCGTCGCCGCCTTAGGCTCCAACTGCGGGATCGGCGACCTGGTGGCCATCGCCAAGGGGAACGAACTCTGCAACGCCTATGGGCTGGACACCATCTCCACGGGGAGCGCCATCGCCTTCGCCATGGAGTGTTTCGAGCGGGGGCTCATCACCCCGAAGGAGACCGAAGGGTTGGAGTTGACCTTCGGCCACGCTCCAGCCATGATAGAGATGGTGGAGAGGATCGCTCGCCGAGAGGGTCTGGGAGATACATTGGCCGAGGGGGTGAAGCGGGCCGCAGAAATGACGGGGCCAGAAGCCCAAAGGTACGCTCTACAAGTCAAGGGGCAAGAGATCCCCATGCATGAACCCCGTTGGAAGCAGGGTCTAGGAGTGGGCTACGCCCTCTCGCCCACGGGGGCGGATCACTGTCACAATTTGCACGATAGCATCTACACCAAGGAGAAGCGAGCCCTGCGCGAGATAAGGGCTTTGGGTATCCTGGAACCCTTGCCCGTCGATGACCTCAGCCCAGCCAAGGTCCGCCTCCTGCTCTATGTGACTGATTGGCAGATCCTCGCTAATAGCCTGGGGCTCTGCACGTTCCTCCCCTACGATTTCCATCAGTTACGGGATATGACAAACGCCGTCACCGGCTGGAACACCAGCCTTTGGGAACTCCTCAAGGTGGGGGAGAGGGGCCATGCCCTGGCCAGGGCCTTCAACGCTCGGGAAGGGCGAACGGAGGAGGACCGGCTCCCCCACCGCTTCTTCTCACCTCTAGGGGCCGATACCCCGGCCTTGGAAGGGGTGGCTATCGACGAGGAAAGGTTCAAAAAGGCGTTAATCACCTATTATGGAATGGCAGGTTGGGATCCAGCCACTGGTATCCCCACCCGGGAGAGGCTAGAGGAGTTAGACATAGGTTGGGTGGCGGAGGAGTTGGCAAAGTGGGGAAAACTTCCCTGACCAGGCACGAAAATTGCCATCAAGGCGTCGGCGAGGGGCTCAACGAAGGGGTAGGGGTAACCACGATAGGCGTTGGCGTGGGTGGGACTGGCCGGCGCGGCACCGCTGATAGGATGGTACCGGCAACCATGCTGATGGCCACGACTAGGCCCACAACCCAGAAGATTATCCGCTGTCTGCGCTGCTTTTGCGTCTGCCGACGTTTTCGTGCCAAATCTTCCTCCAAACGAAATTATACTACGACTCTTATCCTGGCACAAATATTGACATCCCGCGCCCATCTGATATATGATTAAGTAGAGTGGATTTTGCATATTTGCAAAGGAGAACTTGATGAGAGAGAAAGTGGAGAAAGCGCTAGAGGGCATCAGGCCCTATCTCCAATTCGATGGCGGAGACATCGAACTCGTAGAGGTCACCAATGACGGAGTTGTACGGGTTCGGCTGCTGGGAGCCTGCGGTGGCTGCCCCTTCTCCCAATACACCATGCAGACGAGCGTGGAGAAGCGTCTCAAAGAAGAGGTACCAGGGGTTAAGAAGGTCGAGGCTATACCCTAGAAGCAGGAAAGAGCAAGTGACGATGACTAAGGAGGAGCGGATCCGGGCTGCCTTTAAGAAAGAACCTGTGGATCGGGTGCCCATCGCCCTATGGCGCCATTTCCCCGGTGATGATCAAAACCCCGAGAGCCTGGCCCAGGCGACCTTGGTCTTCCAGGAGCGTTTCGACTTCGATTTCATCAAAGTGAGCCCCTCCAACGCTTTCTGCGCCGCCGATTGGGGCTCGAAGACCATATACCGGGGGCACGAGAACGGTACACGAGAATATGTCGAATACGCCATCAAGGAGGCTAAAGGTTGGCAGAGGCTAAAACCCCTCGATGTAACGAGAGGGGTCTTAGGAAAGCAACTGGAGTGTCTTCGTCTCCTTCATCGGGAGATCGGGGGGCGAGTCCCCTTCATCCAGACGGTCTTCAACCCCCTGATGGTAGCCAAATATCTAGCCGGCCCGGAGTTCATCGTCCATCTACGTCGCTACCCCCGCGAGTTCAGGAGAGCCCTTTCGGTCATAGGAGAGACCATGAGCGCCCTTGCCAGAGAAGCGATCAGGGCCGGGGCCGATGGCATCTTTCTGGCGGTCCAACACGCCTCTTACGACCTCCTCAGCGAAGGCGAGTACCGCGAATTCGGCATCCCCTACGACCTCCAGGTACTGGAAGCCGCCTCAGATGGCTGGCTCAACCTCCTCCACATCCACGGCCAAAAGATCATGTTCGACCTCTTATCTGATTATCCCGTCCAAGCGGTCAACTGGCACACCCGAACTACACCACCCACTCTAAGGGAAGCCCAGGGCCGCTTCTCAGGCGCCTTTGTGGGTGGCCTGGGCCGGTATGACCCCCTCGTTTGCGGGAGCCCTGAGGATGTGAAGGCCCAAGTGAAAGAAGCCATCGCCCAAACCGAAGGACGAGGGCTCATCCTAGGCGCTGGCTGCGTCGTCCCCATCACCGCTCCCGAGATAAACATTAAAGCGGCCAGACAAGCCGTTGAACTGCCCCACTAAATCGGTCGTTGCTCTTGGCCCTGACGGCGCTCTCTTCGGGGGTTTTGGCCCTGGAAAGGCAAGATCGAGCGGTCTAGATAGCGGCTAGCGAACCACTAAGAGGGGACAGGGAGCACTTCTATCCTAGGAGAATGGCGAAGAGGAGGGCATCTTAGGCCTCAGCAGAGAGCCACACTATAAGGCGATCCCCCTGAACAGAGACCAGGCTATCTTAGGAGTTTTTGGGGCGCACCACGAGGACGGGATGTTTTACCCGATTCACGACGCTCCGAGCCACATCGCCCCAAAAATAACTAACCAGCGGACCTCGGGCGCGGGAGGAACCCAGGACGATCAGATCGAAGTCCCCCTTCTGAGCCTCGCGCTGGATCTCCTCCTCTGGCACGCCGTGCTGCAGTTTGAGTTCCCCTTCGACGCCGTGGAACTCCAGGATCTCCGCCCCGCGCTTCAGATGGTTGGCCTGTGGTGTATTGGCCTGAAGGAATTCTACTAGGCCTTCCTCTATCTCCTCCAGTCCCGTATACATAGCGGGAACAGGAGCCGTGACGTGGAGGAGGGTCACCCGGGCTCCAGCCGCCTCCGCGATCTGGCTGCCCATCTCGATGGCCGGCTCCGCGTAGGCCTTCCCCTCGGTACAGACCAGGATTTTGGAGAGAGAGGCTCGATCGCCCTTCACCACCAGGACCGAGCATCTGGCGTGAGTCAGGACCTGCACGGCGACGGAGCCCAACACAAACTCAGCCAGGCTGGGTTTATCCTTAGCCCCGATTACCACTAAGTCATAGGCACCCTCTTCGCATTCCCGCAGGATCTCTTCCGAGGGAGAACCGGTGCGAACGAGGGTGTCGATAGCCAGACCGGCCAGCATCTCCCTTACTCGATCGAGGGTCTCTCGAGCCCTCTCCCTATCCCCATTGGCCGCCATGACGGTCAAGACCGTCACCTCACCCCCAAGCGTCTCGGCCACCAGGCGGCCGAAACGAAGAGTGGGCTCGGCGTAAGGCAAACCTGCGATGCAGATGAGTATCTTCATGTCGCCTTCCTCGTCATCTGAGGGTCACCCGGCCACCCCACCCCCCAGGAGACGATACAAGACCAACGCCGCACCGAGGAAAGGGAGGAAGGAGAAACCGAGACGGATCTTGGGACCACCGACAAACCGGGTGGAAACCGCTCCGATCTGGGCTCCGATAGCGGCTCCGGTGTGCATCACCAAAGCGATCAGGATATCTACGTTTCCCTTGAAGGCGTGGGTCAGGGTTCCGTAACCGGCTGAGATCACCACCTCAAAGAGGTCCGTGCCTATGGCCACATGAGTGGGAACCCCCAGAAAGTAGATGAGGGCAGGGAGGCGCATATAACCCGCTCCCCCGCCCAACAACCCACCGAAAAACCCGGTGACAACCCCCACAAGCAGGATCGCTCAGAGGGAGATGGACTCTATGCCCGAGTTGGGAAGGCGGACCAGGGGGGGGATGCGAATGGCACGGACGCGCCGGGTGATACTCTTGAAGCCCAGGGCATCCTTGGCCGCGATCTTCTCCGTCCGCATCATCACTATGCTTCGCCTTGCCTCCCAGCCGGTGAAGAGGGAGATAGTGATGAGGATGACGATGTAGAGTAAACCGATCACCATCTCGGCCGCCTCCTTCGCCTTGAGAAACTCGACCACCTGGGCTCCCATCTCCACGCCCACCATCGTTCCCAACACCATCAGCAGACCTAACTTGATGTCTACGTGGCCCAGGGTTCGGTGTCGCTTGGCGGCCACAACGGATTTACCCACGATATGAGCCAGGTCCGTGCCCACCACAAAGTTCATGGGGACGCCTACGAAGAACATCGCCGGGCCGGCGATGAAACTTCCCCCCACGCCGAAAAAGCCCCCCATAACCCCCACCAGGAAGCCGATGGCGGCCAGTATCAGGGGGTGGACGAGCACATCCGCCAGAGGGAAATACATCGCCTACCCCAGTAGTTCCAGACCCAACCGCTCGAGCAGAAAGGAGGTGATGACTTCCAGGACCACCCCTTGGACTAGGATCAATCCCAGGGCTAGAACCCCGTAGAGGGTCAGGTTGGTATGGAACAAGGCGTTCAGTGGATCCGCTAGGAAGCGCAAAACGACCAAGAAATAACCGATGACCAAGACAGCGTAGACCGAAAGCTCGATGACGAAGTTACGGATCAGGGTCCGCGTCTTTCTCCCCTCCATTCTCGCCTCCTGGACGTGATTCGAACCTCACAAGATGCAGACTATAACATGTCGAACCAACTTCTAGAGACACCCTACCACACTCACCCTCCCCCGTCAAGATGCTCCGCACAGCAAAGTCATGATAGACAAACGAGGTAACACCCTTCTAATATGGAAAGACGGGTGAAGCACCTAGTTCGCCATGAGTTGACAAGGCTCGCTTTGAAAGGAGGGGCCATCAGACAAAGATGGTTGTATGGCTGAAGTACGAGGGAGTGCCAAAAAAGCGGAGAGTCCCGCAGAATTAAGAAGGTGAAGCAGTATCTTAGCCGGCCAAATCAACGGCTTACCACCTCTACTCCTTCGAGGGTTACACTATCGCCTACCCCGTTCCCGGCTCCGTCATAGACCGGCAACCGCTTCCCGCTCACCGGCTCGTACATCCCCACAAGCAACCTATACCCACCCGCTGGCGCATCGGAAGCGATGGAGATATCGTAACGGTCAGTAATCACTTCACCACTCATCCAGCCGGTAGTGGGCAGGCTTCCCCCCCCGGGAACGCTATCCCGCTGCCCTCGGAGATCCCCCTCCTCGTCCAAGAGATGGATGAAAACGGTGTAAGAGGTCTCCATGGTGGACAGGGCCTGCCAATATAAGGTTAGATGTACCGAGCCACCCGATTCCACCTCCCTAGGCTCCAAGTCGTAGCCCAGAAGCCTCACTACCTCGCCCCATCGGAAATCTAAAGGGTGCTCGGTGGGAGGCAGGGTGAAAGACCTCTCTCGCCCCTTCACCTCTACGGTGCCCAGATCGAGGGTGGAGCCTAAAGGCAAGAGCCAATAGAGCCTGGAAAGGGGCTTTTCTCCCTTCAACACCTGCATGCGCAACTGGTAGCGACCGTCGGGCAAATCGGCAGGGAGGAGCAGAGTCTGCCAATCGCGTACCAGTTGGCCTCGCTCCCAGATAGGGCTAGGGTACTCTCCGCCCAAGGGAAAGGCTCTTTCTCCCCATCTCCCCCCTGACTCGTCTTGGAACCAAAGGAAAGGAGAACACTCTCCAAGGTCACCGAGGCCCTGCCAGAGAAAAGTGAGGGGAACGCCATCCCCTGGCCTAAACTCCTCCCCTACCAGGCTGTAACCCACTAATCGGAGCCGATTCCCGAAGTTGGCCCTGGTCGCTTTCTCCACCCCTAAGGAGGCCACACCTGGCAAGTCGAACGACTTCGGCAAGACGACCTTGCCCAGTTGGGCCCTTCCTACTTCCTCCAAGGTCTGGGGGCCGTATAACACCACCCCTAGAGAGTATTCTCCCGGGGGCACCCCCACCAGCAGGGGCAGGTCATAAGAATCAACGATAGTTTCCCCTGGCTGCCAAGCGTTAGTGGGATAGGCCTCACGAACAGGAGCCGAATCGACCTGGCCCGCCAGACGCCCCGCGGAATCCACCAAGCGCAAGGAAACCCAAAACTCCTCTGTTTCCGCCAGGGCCTGCCAATAGAGGTTAACCCGCACCCACATACGGGAATGGGACTCCCGAAATGTAGAGTCGTACCCCAGAAGAAGCAGATCATCCCCGAAAGAGATGTTACTATCTACCTGTGGGCTAACCCCCATCTTCGCCGGCCTCTCCCGCACCCGAATCAGGGGGCCCAAACTGGAAAGGTGCCACGACTCTTCCGCCCCAGGGAGGGGGCGGGTAAGATAGACGGGATGGCCGGCAGCCAGTTGCTGCTCCACCGCCTCCAGCCGAAAAGCCTCCATATCCGCCGCCGTGGTCGTAATCTCCGGCCGCAACCCTTCCGTCTCCTGGAAGTAACGCAAAAGCGTCATCTCCCCCAGGATGCCCACGACGACCGCGTCCTCCTCCAGGGGCAGAGATAAGATGTCGATACCATAATCATGGGCTTCCCACTTCTCGCTCAGATTAGCGACGTCGTAGTTCCCACCCCAAAGATAGAGGAGCCAGAGCCCACTCAAAATAAGGAAGGCTCCATAACCGGACCTAGGGACCCCCTTCAAAGACGAAAACCGCTCCCAGAGAGCCACCACCCCTTCCCATAGAAGGGCCAAGCCGCCACCCAGGAAGCAGGCCCAAAGCAAAAACAGGGGTATGAAGAAAACCTCGATGTCCGACACCCCATAGCCAAGGAAGAAAACGAAATTGGCCACTCCGGCCAGGCCCAGGAGAAGCAAGACCTTGGGCCGACGGAGTAACCAAAATAGACCGAGGAGTCCTAGGGCCAAACCAACCAAGGTGAACTGTTGGCGGAAGAGGGTGAAGTAGAAAGCCATTTCTCGGCTCTCACCGGTCAAAAATACCCCATAGCCGCCGGCGGTGACCTGCTTGATGAAGCCCGAGAGCGTGTTCACATAGGTGCCGTCAAGCGAAGAGGTGCAAACGCCTCGAATAGGGATATAGAGATAGAGGAGGAGCGGGGCCAGAAAAAGCGAGGTCAGCCCGGCCCACTCCCTGCCCCTCTTGAAGAGCCCCCTATCTATCCACAGGATGAAGGCGACCATGGCCGGGGCCAAGAGCACCATGGTGCGGTGATGGGTCAGGCTGAAACCGTAGGCCAAAGCCAGGGGATGGAGGCTGGCTTCTTTGCCCTCGTTCACGGCTTCCTTCCAACGAAGGAGCAAAAACAAAGTGAGAGCCACGAAAGCGCTATTGAGGGTATAGACCTCAGCCATGACCGCTTGGGACCAAAAAACAGGGGAGACGGCAAAGACCAGGGCCCCGAGAAGGGCCGGCAGCCGAAACTCGAGGGCCAGCCTCATCGTCAGGTAGAGCAAAGCCACGGTGAGGGCTCCAAAGAAAGCAGACATGAGGTTGACCCGATAGGCTATGTCCCCAACAGGCAGGAGGGTAAAGAGTTTGCCCAGAAGGGTATAGAGAGGGTAGCCGGTGGGGTGGGCGATGCCCAGCTTGTAGGTGACCAGTTGAAACTCTAGGCTATCACAGAAGATACAGGCCACCGAAGGACCCATCGTGCGAAGATAGAGGAGAAAGGCAGCCAGCGCCACGCCACCGGCGATCAGTGGATCAGCCCTGACTCGCACAAAACGCTCGACTCGCCCTGCCACTGAAGAAGCGTTCTTCATCGTTAGCATTGTACCTGAAGAGGCTGGCTAAGCCAAGAAGGGAAGAGAAAAGCCTTACGGGGACAACAACTTGATGCTATGCTTGTTCTGCGCATTGGTCTAGACCTTCCTGGGTGGAGCGGCTCAGGGAGTGGTGGGGGAGGAGGGGAGGAACAATGGCAAGGACATGCGTCATTATCGCCCAACTCGATCCCGAAGATGCGTTCGAAGATAGGGTAGAGACAGTCGAAGCAGATTTCGGGGTCGTACAGATAGCGCAGAACAGGCTGAAGTTGGCGTTTAGGCTTGAGAATGAAGACAAGGACGTTAATTTTGAAGCGATATTCAAGGATGCCAACTTCTATCTCAAAGCAGTACTATCGACTTTGGCCTGGGTCACGGGTATCGGGGCTGGCTACAAGATCTTCGATTACGTAGAATTTGCTGATGAGAGACTGGTCCTCGTTGGTTTGGTATCCCCTCAGCAGCCCCAGCCCAAAGTGGAGAGCGGTGCCCTTTCATCGACACAGGAGTTATTGCCACTCGTTACGAAGGATTCGCACCTACGGTGGGCATTGGAGGACTATCACACCGCTCTTAGAGAATGTGGCCACGAGCTTATCTTCCTCTATCGGTGCATCGAGTGGTTGAAGGTGCGTTTTGGCAGTTGGGAAGAAGCTTGGGGAACCATTAAGAGCACCCAGAGAAGAATCAAAGCGATAAAGAGAGACGCCAATGAATATTACTTCGCGCGTCATGCCGTGAAGGGCCGTCACCCCGTACCTCGACAAGTACTAGAGGATGCATTCAAGAACACAAGACTAATCCTTCAAAAGTACATGGAATGGTTATCTTCTCAGCCGCTCAACCGGACATGATGTACTCAGTCTCATTTCCGTGCAGAAGCCTGGGAAAGCAGGCCTCTTTTCCGCCCGCTTGACAACCCCCCTCCCTTCCGCTATACTATTGACTAATAGGGGCTTTTGGGGATGTAGCTCAGTTCGGGAGAGCGCTACAATCGCACTGTAGAGGTCAGGGGTTCGAATCCCCTCATCTCCACCTAGCCTCCCCATTAAGAAAAGGCTGAGAACAGGAGTAGTAGGCCATCCCTCCCAGAGAGCCGGGGACGGTGCGAACCTGGCAGGGGCGCCGTGGAGGGAGCGCCGTAAGGCCGAACTCGCCTGGGAGCCGCAGCGGTGAACCGTAGGGGCTTTGCCCAAAGTAGCCGCTGCCGGATGCGACCGTTATCACGCCAGAGTGGACAGATCGTGGGCCTGTGGCGCAGTTGGGAGCGCGTCTCAATGGCATTGAGAAGGTCAGGGGTTCAAGTCCCCTCAGGTCCACCTGTCAAACAGGGTGGTACCACGGAGTGGCCCTTCGTCCCTGAGGCGAAGGGCCAAGTTTATAAGACTAACTCCCAGCCATTTCTCATTAAAAGGGTCTCGGGACAAAGGGGGCTTGGGCCAAATGAGGAGGTCAGCATGGAAAGCGACCTTAGAAGACCCCGAATACCCCTGACCGAAGAGGTGATCTAAGATGGCTGACAATTACATACCCCAAGAGATAGGGCCCAAGTGGCAGAAGAGGTGGGAGAAAGATGGCCTTTACGCCACCCAAGAAGACCCGTCCCGGCCCAAGTGGTATTTCTTGACCATGCTCCCCTACACCTCTGGAGACATCCATATCGGCCACTGGTACGCTATGGCCCCCTCGGACGTCAAAGCCCGCTGGTACCGGATGAAGGGGTACAACGTCTTCTTCCCCATCGGCTTCGACGCCTTCGGCCTCCCCGCGGAGAATGCGGCCATCCAGCGAGGCATCCACCCCAAAAAGTGGACCTACGACAATATCGCGCGGATGCGGAAGCAATTGAGGTCTATGGGAGCCATGTGGGCCTGGGATCGCGAAGCCATCACCTCCGACCCGGAATATTACCACTGGAGCCAGTGGTTCTTCCTCCAGTTCTACAACCGTGGCCTGGCCTATAAAGCCTATGCCCCCGTGGATTGGTGCCCTTCCTGTAACACCACCTTGGCCCGAGAGCAGGTCTGGGGCGAGGATCGCCACTGCGAAAGGTGTGGCACCCCGGTCATCAAGAAGGATCTGGAGCAGTGGTTCTTGAAGATCACCGACTACGCCGAGGAACTCCTCGACTTCTCCGGCCTCGACTGGCCCGAAAGGGTGAGGGTGATGCAGGAGAACTGGATCGGAAGAAGCGAGGGGGCGGATATCGTCTTCCAGAGCGAGGAAGGGGACGACATCACAGTCTTCACCACCCGCCCCGACACCCTCTACGGGGCCACCTTTATGGTCCTAGCCCCGGAGCACCCTCTGGTGGAGAAACTCACCACCCCAGAGCACAAGAAAGAGGTAGAGGAGTATATCGAATGGGCCCGACGCCAGACGGAGATCGATAGACTGACCGTGGAGAGGGAGAAAAGAGGCGTCTTCATCGGCGCCTACGCCCGCCACCCCCTCAACGAGGAGCGGCTCCCCATCTATATCGCCGACTATGTGCTCATGACCTACGGCACCGGGGCTATCATGGGCGTCCCAGCCCATGACGAGAAGGATTTCGCCTTCGCCAAGAGGTACGACCTCCCCATCCCTGTAGTCATCGCCCCTTACGGCTGGCAAGGAGAAGGCTTAGAGGAGGCGTACCTCGACCAAGGGATGATGGTCAACTCCGGGCCTTTTAACGGCCTGCCCTCCGAGGAGGGGAAACGGGCGGTCACCGAACTTCTGAAGAGCAAAGGCAGGGGGGAGTTTGCGGTCAGTTACCGGTTGCGCGACTGGCTCATCAGTCGCCAACGCTACTGGGGCATTCCTATCCCCATCATCTATTGTCCAGAGTGTGGCATCGTCCCCGTGCCAGAGGAAGAGTTGCCCGTCCTCCTTCCCGACGATGCTGAATTCTTGCCCACCGGTGAGTCCCCCTTGAAATACCATGAACGGTTCCGCCACACCACCTGCCCTCGGTGCGGAGGGCCTGGAGAGCGAGAGACCGATACTATGGATACCTTCATCTGCTCCTCCTGGTACCAATACCGATACCTGAGCCCTCACCTCGAGGAGGGCCCCTTCGACCCAGAAGGGGGCAAATACTGGCTCCCCGTCGATCAGTATACGGGAGGGATCGAGCACGCCACCATGCATCTCCTTTACACCCGCTTCTTCTCTAAAGTGATGCGAGATATGGGCCTGGTGGATTTTGACGAGCCGATGGTTCGCCTCTACAACCAAGGGATCATTTTAGGGCCTGACGGTTACCGAATGAGCAAATCCCGAGGCAACGTGGTGGAACCCGATGAGCAGGTGACACAGTATGGAGCCGATACCTTCCGTGCTTCCCTGATGTTCATGCGGCCTTGGAACGAAGGGGGGCCCTGGGACCCCCAAGGGATCGAGGGAGCCCACCGCTTCTTGAATCGGGTCTGGAGCCTGGTGTTGGAAGAGCCGCCCGCTATTCAGGGAGAGGCCACCCCTGACCAGATCGCCCAGTTGCGCCGTAAGACCCACCAGACCATCCGCAAGGTCACCCAAGATATGGAATCCTTCTCCTTCAATACCATGATCGCCGCCCTGATGGAATACAACAACTACCTGATAAAGGCCAAAGAGACCCCAGTGGTGAAGAGCGGGGCTTGGCAGGAGGCGATAGAGAGCCTGCTTCTGCTCTTGGCCCCTTCTTGCCCCCATATAGCCGAAGAACTCTGGGCCCGCACCGGTCGCCCTTACAGCATCCACCAGCAAGCCTGGCCGCAATGGGACGAGGCGCTGGCCGCCGAGGAGGTCTTCACCCTGGTGATTCAGGTCAACGGCAAGGTGCGGGACAAGACCGAGGCCCCGCTGACCATCTCCGAGGAGGAGACCAAGGAGTTGGCCTTGGCTAGCGCCAGGGTCAAACGGCATACTGCGGGGAAAGAGATAAAGAGGGTTATATACGTGCCCGGTCGCTTGGTGAACGTGGTGACCCAGTAAAGGAAAGGCAACTTGAAAATCGTGTCCACTGATGCGGCTCCTCCTGCCGTGGGGCCTTACTCCCAGGCGGTGATAGCGGGCGACTTGATCTTTACCGCCGGCCAACTGGGCATCGACCCTCAGGCTGGCAAACTAGCCGAAGGGATCGAAGCCCAAACTCGTCAGGCCTTGACCAATTTGGGCGCTATTCTAGGGGCAGCGGAAAGTTCCTTGGACCGGGTGGTGAAGGCCACCGTCTTTTTGGCCCACATGGAGGATTTCGCGGCTATGAACACCGTCTACGCAGAGTTCTTCCCTCTCCAGCCACCGGCCCGCTCCACGGTGGAAGTGGCCCAACTCCCTCGGGGAGCCTTAGTGCAGATAGAGGTTATAGCCTTAAAGAGGTGATTTTTGCTTTTCGGGCAGAAATCCGCTATAATAGTAATTAGCCTCTAAACACCGATCTCTTACTCTTCTCAACGCAGATTAGGAGGATCCGATCTCCTCAAGCAGAAGCATGGCCAACAAGTTCGACAGATTCACCAAGAGAGCCCGGCGTGTCTTAGCCCTGGCCCAAGAGGAAGCTCAGAGACTCAACCATAACTACATCGGGACGGAGCATCTGCTCTTGGGTCTAGTCCGCGAGGAAAGCGGTGTTGCGGCTCGGGTTCTCAAGGACCTGGGGGTAGAACCCAAGGCCCTGAGAAAAGGCGTAGAAGAGATGATCGGTCGTGGCCAGCGGAAGGTCTTGGGTAAGATCGGCCTCACTCCCCGCACCAAGCGAGTCATAGAATTGGCCGTGGATGAGGCCAGACGCTTGGGACACCATTACATCGGCACCGAACACCTCCTCCTAGGTCTGGCCCGCGAGGGCGAAGGGATCGCGGTGGACGTCCTCAAGAGCCTGGGGGTGAACCTTGACCGTCTCCGCACGGAGACGGCACGGATCATGATGGAGAGCCCCGCCCGGCTCCAGGGGAAGAAGGGAGAGACACAGACCCCTCTCATCGATCAATTGGGGATCGATCTCACCGCCTGGGCCGAAGAGGGGAAGTTAGACCCGGTCATCGGCCGTCAGAAGGAGATCGAGCGGGTGATCCAGATCCTATCCCGGCGCACCAAGAACAACCCAGCCCTCATCGGCGAGCCGGGGGTGGGGAAGACAGCCATCGTGGAGGGGCTAGCCCAACTGATCGCCTCCGGCCAAGCCCCAAAGGAACTCCTCAACCGGAGTCTAGTGATGCTCGATGTCGGCTCTCTAGTGGCGGGAACCATATACCGAGGGCAATTCGAGGAGAGGCTCAAACGGGTCATCGCAGAGATAAAGGACTCCAATAGCATCCTCTTCATCGACGAGTTGCATATGATAGTGGGCGCTGGAGCGGCGGGCTCCTCCGTCGATGCGGCCAATATCCTCAAGCCGGCTTTGGCCAGAGGGGAATTGCAGTGCATTGGGGCCACTACCCTGGACGAATATCGGAAACATGTGGAAGGAGATGCATCGTTAGAGCGGCGCTTCCAGCCCATACTCGTCGAAGAGCCGACTATCGATGAGACCATAGAGATCCTAAGAGGGATAAAGGAACGGTACGAAGAGCATCACAATCTCGAGATCACCGATGAGGCTTTGAAGCAAGCAGCCCACCTCTCAGCCCGATACGTTCCCGATCGCCACCTACCCGATAAGGCTATCGACCTCATCGACGAGGCCTCCTCTCGGGTGAGGATGTATAGGATGCCTCCCCTTCCCCAACTACAAGGAGCCCTCAATGAATTGCAGGAGATCCACCAGAAGAAGGAGGAGGCTTTCCACGCCCAGCGGTATGAGGAAGCCGCCAACCTTCGCGACCAAGAGATGGAACTGAGCGAGGAGTTAAGGCAACTTCGCCTGGGCTCGGAAGAGGTCGAACTCCCCCAAGTCACCGCTGAGGACATCGCCGAGGTAGTCTCTATGTGGTCGGGGGTGCCCGTCACCCGCATCGCTGGCGAGGAATCAGAGCGGTTATTGCATATGGAGGAGGCTCTCCACCAACGGATCGTGGGGCAGGATGAAGCGATAGATACCCTCTCCAAAGCGGTGCGGCGCGCGCGAGCGGGACTTAAGGATCCCAAGCGGCCCATCGGAAACTTCATCTTCTTGGGTCCCACAGGCGTAGGCAAGACGGAGACGGCGAAGGCCTTGGCCGAGTTCATGTTCGGTAGCGAGGAAGCGCTCATCAAACTCGATATGTCGGAATTTATGGAGCGCCATAACGTGGCTCGCCTGGTGGGAGCCCCGCCGGGCTACGTCGGATACGAGGAAGGAGGACAGCTAACGGAGGCGATACGGCGTCGCCCCTATTCGGTGATCCTCCTAGACGAGGTAGAGAAGGCGCACCCCGAAGCGTTCAATATGCTCCTCCAGATCATGGAAGATGGAAGTCTAGCCGATGCCAAGGGCCGGCGTGTGGACTTCCGCAACACCATCGTCCTCATGACTTCCAATGTGGGAGCCGAACTTCTCACCCGTGAGATGTCCCTAGGGTTCGCCGTCCATCGAGACGAGGCGAAAACCGCCGAAGAAGAGTATCAGAAGATGAAGGAGAAGGTCCTCGACCAACTGAAGAAGACCTTCCGACCCGAGTTCCTTAACCGCGTCGATGCCACCGTCGTCTTTCACGCCCTCACTAAAGAGCAGATCAAACAGATCGTGGAGTTGATGCTCAGCCAGGTGCAAGAACGGCTGCGTCATCAAGAGATCAAACTAGAGGCCACAGAAGAGGCCAAGGAACTTCTAGCCAAAGAAGGGTATGACCCCCACTTTGGAGCCCGTCCTCTCCGTCGAGTCATCCAACAAAGGGTGGAAGATCCCTTATCCGAAGGGGTGCTAGCCGGCGAATTCCAGCCCGGTGACACCGCTGTCGTTGACGCGGTGGATGAGCAGATACGAGTGCGGGCTCTGGAGTTGGTAGAAGGAGAGACCCCTTCCTAAAGCGTATGTGGAGATAAGAAGAGGAGGCGACTACCTTAAGGTAGTCGCCTTTGACATTTGAGGAGCATTATGTTATCATACTAATGATCATCTCTGCCTGTGTGGTAGATAGATAATCTGAGTGCTTTTATCCCTAGGTACCCACGAGAGCAACGAGGTAGCGAGGACTCATTATCGATAGCCTGATGGATATGGAGGCTTCTTCATAGGGGTTGAAGGGGCGTTGGAGAGGAGCCTCCTAGCATAGTAGTAACTCTGTCTCGAGTGTACTTAGGGTACACTCTTTTTATTGAAGAGGGGAATCATCTGGAGAAGATTCTACTCCATTGGAGAGCAAAGGAGCTAAACGGAAGCGTTACCGGCTCAAAGAGAAGGGGCTCTACGCGGGTGTGGAGGAATTTGTATAGCTGGGGAGGATGGAGATGAAGGCGGTGGTGATGGCTGGAGGGCAGGGAACTAGGCTGCGCCCTCTGGCCCTGGGGCGGACCAGGCCTGTGGTGAACAAGTCGCTAGCCAAGCCGAAGGGCTGGCGGATAGATACGCCCGCATCGTGGAGGGGTTGTAAGGCTAGATGCATCCTTTCTTCTTCGAGATAGGGAGTCTCACCATATCTGCCTATACCGCTCTGGTCGATTTGGGGATCATTTTGGGTCTCCTGGTCACCTCTCTTTTGGCCAGATGGAGGAAGGCTAACCTCTGGAGCACGGTGGACGCTGCCCTCGTGGTTCTAGTCTGTGGGGTGATTGGGGGTCGCCTGGCCTACGTGGCTCTCCGCTGGCCCTATTTCAGTTCCCACTTGAGGGAGGCTTTCTACCCTTGGCGAGGGGGGCTGGCCTTCCAAGGGGCTTTTCTGGGCGGGCTGGTAGGCCTCTTGGGGTATTCTTGCTGGTATAGATGGTCGTTCTGGCGGCTAGCAGACCTTCTGGTGCCGGGGTTGGCCATGGGCCAGGCTATCGGTTGGGTGGGGTGTCTCTTGAGCGGTTGTGCCTACGGCCTGCCCGCTCGTGGGGCCTGGGCTTATGAACTACCTGATCTCTACGGCATAACCGTTTTCCGCTTCCCTACTCAGGCGGTGATGAGCGGGCTGAGCCTTCTCATATTTATACTCCTCATGCTCTTGCTTTGGCGTATCTCTCGACCCTTTCCCGGTCTCATAGCCCTTCTCTACCTTCTCCTATACTCTTTGGGAGGGTTCGTCCTGGAGTTCACCCGGGGAGATGAGACCCTCTATCTGGGGCCCTTGCGCTGGAGCCAGATAGTGGAGGCCGGAGAGTTCCTAGGAGCCCTTCTCCTCTTGCGGTACCTTTGGAGGAGGCATCAAGGGCGAGAAAAGCCTCTCTCCACATCTTGCCAACCTTGTTTCAAGAAGCGATGGAAGCCCCCTCGTTGAGAGGCCGGTTTTTCGAACTGGTTATGGGTGCCAATCCAGTGATAAACTAAAAAGGGGAAGCCACCCTCATCTGTGAGGGTGGCTTCTCGTCATGCGTGGAACTTCTAGGTGATCTCCACTGCGGCTCCCGCCTCCTCCAGCCTGGCCTTGGCCGCGTCTGCCTCCTCTTTGCTCACCCCCTCTTTCACGTTAGAGGGTGCGCCCTCGACCAACTCCTTCGACTCGCGCAGCCCGAGGCCGGTCAGTTCCCGCACCGCCTTGATGACTTGGATCTTCTGGGCCCCTATCTCCTTGAGGATGACGTTGAACTCCGTCTTCTCCTCCTCTTCGACAGGAGCGACGGCCACGCCAGGCATGGCCGCAGCCACCACTGGAGCAGCGGCGGTGATCCCGAACTCCTCTTGTAGCCTCTTGACCGAGGCGTTGAGTTCCAGGACGTTCATCTGACTCACCGCTTCGACCCAAAACTTGGCCTTCTCCTCGGTGGTCAAGCCTTTGTAGGCCTCTACTAATTGCTCGGTGGTCAACGCTTTTGATTCCTTGGCCTTTTTCCTCGTTGTCTTCTTCTTGGTCTCCTTAGCCATCCCGTATCACCTCCTTTATTATTGATGGCTTACCCTTGGGGTTCCATCTGTTCAGCCCTGGCCTGCAATAGGTAGACCAGAGCCCTCAGGCTATCAGATAGGACGTTGACCAAGCCCACCAAGGGTGCCTGTAACTGGGCTATCATTTGGGCCAAAAGTTCATCGCGGGAGGGGAGTTGAGAAAGTGATATTATCTCCCCTTCGCTGACGATCTGGCTGCCCATCAGCCCCCCTCGTATGGAGAGGGTTTTGGTCTCCTTGGCGTAGTTAACTAGCGCTTTGGCGGGGGCCACCACATCCTCATAACAGAAGCTGATAGCCGTGGGCCCGGCGAAAAGCGTTTCCTCGAAAGGGAGCGCCACCTTCTCCATAGCCAATTTGACCAGACTATTTTTCACCACATGATAGCCGCAGGACTCCTCTCGTAGCCGATTGCGGAGGGTTCTCATCTCCTCCACCTTCAGCCCTTGATAGTCGGTCATGATGAGGGCTTGAGAGCGGGAGAACTTCTCCACCAGATCGGCTACGATCTTCTCTTTCTTCTCCCTAGAGATAGCCAATTTTAGTCCACCTCCTTACATAAAAGGTCTCTGCGCCCGCGTAGCACAGAGACCTAAGAGATCACGCCTCTAGAAGAATCTCTGCCTCGGCAGGCGATTAAGCGCTTCTACGCCCCTGCTGTCTTGGGCATATATCAGATTGCGGATGAATTATACTCTACTTCTATGTCGCTTGCAAGGTCAGGGCTTGCGAGAGATCGACCTTCACCCCTGGCCCCATGGTGGAGGTGAGGACTATCTTCTTGATATACTGCCCTTTAGCGCCAGATGGCTTGGCCTGGATTACAGCTTCCATGAGGGAGGCTAGGTTCTCTAGGAGTTTTTCCGCTTCGAAACTCACCTTGCCGATGGGCAGATGGAGGTTGGCGGTCTTATCGATCTTGAACTCCACCCTTCCGAGACGGAATTCCTTAATGACTCGAGGAATATCCTCGGCGGGGACGACGGTGCCTGCCTTGGGGTTGGGCATGAGCCCTCGGGGGCCCAACACCTTTCCTAGGCGTTTGGCTACCTTCCCCATCACCTCGCCCTGGGCGGCGATGGCTATATCGAAATCGAGCCATCCTTTCTCTATCTTCTCGATGAGTTCATCGCCTCCTATGTAGTCGGCCCCGGCCTCTTGGGCTGTCTTCTCTGCCTCTCCCTCGGCGAAGACCAGCACGCGGACCTTTTTCCCTGTGCCGTGGGGCAAGAGGACCACCCCTCTCACCTGCTGATCGGCGTGACGGGGGTTTACCCCCAAGCGGAGGTGAGCCTCCACGGTGGCGTCGAAGTTGACAGGCGAGGTCTTCTGAACTAACTCGATCGCCTCCGCCGGGGAGTACGATTTAGTTCGGATTACCTCTTTGGCCGCCTCTAGATATCTCTTGCCTCGCTTGGCCATCTACTTATTCCTCATTTCTACTGCGAGATTTGAGAGGTCGCCTCTTCGCAGGAAGGGTTTCTTCATGTTCGTGAACTGTCACCATCTGTCCATCGTCGTTCGCTTCTTCCACACGATGATATTTCTTCGTCATCTTTCGATGACGGTGATCAATGAGAAGGTATTCTTCGGCACGCCGTCTTGTCTCCCCGGAGATCTTCGAGCGGGACTTGAACTCCGCTCTCTTGAAACCTGTCTCATCCGTTAAGTTCCCCTTCAAACTCCCCAAAGGAGTGATGGTTCCACCGAGAAGGACACTATAGATCCGGTTTTGACCTCCGCATGACGGACATTGCCGCTCGTGTTCTTGAAGTTCACGATCGCAATTTGCGCAGCGCATGGCAGTTATTACTTTTCCCATTCACCTAATCCTCGATCTCGATCCCCATACTCCGAGCGGTGCCCTCGATTATCCGCTCCGCCCCCTCCAGGTCGAGGGCGTTTAGATCCTTCATCTTGAGTTGGGCGATCTCCCGTATCTGCTGGCGGGTGACGCTGCCCACCATCTCTCGAGGGGCCTCTCCCGAACCCTTCTCTATCCCCGCCGCCTTCTTGAGGAGGTCGCTAGCCGGCGGGGTCTTGGTGACGAAGGTGAAGGAACGATCCTGGTAGACAGTGATCTCCACGGGGATGATCACCCCCACTTGCTTGGCTGTACGGGCGTTGTAATCTTTACAGAAGGCCATGATGTTGACCCCGTGCTGGCCCAGAGCCGGGCCCACCGGCGGAGCGGGGCTGGCTTGTCCCGCCGGGATGTGAAGTTTGATCACGGCCATCACTCTTTTAGCCATCTATCCTCTCTCCACTTGTAAGAAATCCAACTCCACCGGGGTTTCACGCCCGAAGAAAGAGACCAACACTTTGACCTTTCCCCTATCGGTGTTTATCTCGTCCACGGTGCCCATGAAGTCGGTGAAGGGGCCATCGATGATCCTGACCGTCTCCCCCTCGCGGAAGGAGACCCTCACTTTGGGGGTTTCAGCCTCCATCCGCTTCATGATCTCGTCCACTTCTTCCTGGCGGAGGGCGGTGGGCTGATTTCCTGAGCCCACGAAGCCGGTGACCCCGGGGGTGTTGCGGACCACGAACCAGGAATCGTCGGTCATCAACATCTGGACTAGGATGTAGCCGGGGAAGATCCTCCTCTCTACCGTGCGCCGCTTGCCATCACGAAGTTCGATCTCCTCTTCGCTGGGAACGACGACCTGGAATATGCAATCCTGCATGGCCATAGACTCGACCCGGTTCTCCAGGTTACGCTCCACCTTGTTCTCGTACCCTGAGTAGCAGTGTATGACATACCAGGCCGTGCCCTCGGGTAACTCTTCTTCAGCCTCTTCCTCCGCTAGAGCCTCGACCTCTTCTTGCGGCTCCTCTGCTTCCCCCTCGACTTCAGGGGTTTCTTCAGTTAGAACCTCGGCCTCTACAGGTTTCTCTTGTTCTATGTCTTGTCGTTTCTCTTCCATATCCTCTTTCATCTTATCTGATCAGCAAGCCGAACAACTTGGAGAATATGTAGTCGATGAAGCCCAGGGAGATGGCCATGGCCACGGTGACGGCGATGACGATGATGGTCAGGTTAGTGGCCTCTTGCCGACTGGGCCATGCCACCTTCCGCAACTCAGATCTGGTCTCCCGAAGATATCGGGTGACGGGATTCGCCCTCTTGCCTTTGGTCATTTGACACTCCACAACGAGGGGCGGGGGCCCTTTACTTTGCCCTCGCCCGGCTCCACCTTATTATCTACCGGTTGGCTACTTGGTTTCCCGATGGAGGGTATGGGCACGGCATCGCGGGCAGTACTTGTTCAACTCCAGCCGCCCGGGGTCGTTCCTCCTGTTCTTGCTGGTAGTGTAGTTCCTTTCCTGGCACTCCGTGCAAGCCAGAGTGATGACCATCCTTGCCGCTTTCTTGGCCATACCCTCGTTACCTTCTCTATTCTATGATCTTGGTGAGGACGCCTGCGCCCACAGTCCGCCCTCCCTCTCGGATGGCGAAATGCGACCCCTCTTCCATGGCCACAGGGACGATCAACTTCACCCCCAGATTCACGTTGTCCCCAGGCATCACCATCTCCACCCCTTCGGGGAGGCTCACCTCCCCGGTGACATCCATGGTTCGGATAAAGAACTGGGGGCGATAACCGGTGAAGAAGGGGGTATGTCTCCCTCCCTCCTCCTTCTTGAGGATATATACCTCCCCTTGGAAGG
>Ga0209979_1000339_pt1 | contig 66176 bp, 81 predicted proteins | sample AnhtaG_FD_183114 | JGI IMG/M metagenome (GOLD analysis project Ga0209979, IMG submission 183114) | Deep subsurface microbial communities from Anholt, Denmark to uncover new lineages of life (NeLLi) - Anholt_01485 metaG (SPAdes) (version 2) | ecosystem: Environmental > Aquatic > Marine > Oceanic...
GTGATGATCTCGATACCTCGATGAGATGAGGCTCTTTTGCCCATCAGGGCAAACTCATCGGCAACTCTTCCACCACACTGTCCCAATCCTACAACAACCAACTTCATCTCTCACCTCCGTTTCCTGTGGAATAAAGATTTTGGGCCATTTTATCTCATTTTAAGCTTTCTCTCATCCCATTCTAGACATAAACTCCCCCCGTTGTCAAGTCCTACCTTTTGTAGATACTCACAATGACGCCGCCGATGCCGGCGTTGTGTTGCAGCGCCACCTTTGGTTTACCAGGAACCTGCCTCGGTCCAGCCTCGCCCCTCAGTTGCCAAACAAGCTCCGCCACCTGAGCGATGCCGGTAGCGCCTATGGGATGTCCCCTAGCGACGAGCCCGCCATCGGTGTTGATAGGGAGCACCCCGTTTATCTCGGTCTTGTCCTCCTCGATCCAGCGTCCCCCCTCCCCCTCAGGGATGAGACCAAGGGATTCAGGGATGAAGATCTCCCCTGGGCTGAAGGCATCGTGGACCTGGGCAACATCGATATCCTCCGGCCCGATACCCGCCCTATTATAAGCCTTTTGCGCCAGCTCTTCCATGCCACCGAATTCCAGCGCTTCCCTGGCGTATGTTCCAGAAGACAAAGCCCAGCCGGCGATGGTGATGGGCTTTTTGCTGATATATTTTTTCGCCTTTTCTTTGGCGCAGATCACTGCCGCTGAGGCACCACTACTGGTGGGGGAGCACATATAAAGGGTGATCGGGTCGGCGATCATCCTCGAGTTCATCACCTCTTCCAGGGTTATCTCTTTCTGGTACTGGGCATAAGGATTTAGGGCGCCATTTTTGTGTTCCTTCACCGAGCACATGGCAAGCTGCTCAAAGGTTGTTCCGTAGTCATGCATATGCCTACGGGCCCTCATGGCATATGAGGCTGGCATCACCATATATCCCATTTCTACTATATAACGGTCGGTCTCACCACCCATTGAAATCAGCCCCGTTCCCATCTTCTCCACGCCGACAGCCAACACTACATCATAAAGGCCTGAGGCTATTTCCCAGGCTCCTCGGAGGAGGGCTTGTGTTGCACTGCTACATGCCACCTCTATGTTTACGATAGGGATTCCGGTCTCGCCAAATTGGGTGACCACGGAGCGACCAGTGCCCATTGCCGCATAGCAATGCCCAACGTAAGCAGCCTCGATATCCTTGAAGGGGACCCCAGACTCCTTAAGAGCGTTGGAGATCGCTACTTCCCCAAGCTCTACCAGCGTTTTATCGGTGAACCTCTCAAACTTATGTAATCCCACACCTAAGATGACGACCTCTCTCATTGCCCATTCCTCGTTCTCAAACAGGTTTGAACTTGAAAGCCATGACGTCGTTGCCCTCTTCATCCTCCCTAATCTTCTCTATCACTAGCTCCATGTCCATATCTATCTTTAGTTTTTGAGGGTCACATTCGCTCAACACTGTTTGAACAATACACCCCTCAGGCAATCTTACATAACCCAAACCATAGGGGGCTTGGATCAGCGATCCTGGGGGTGTTGCCCGGGAAATAGTGAAGGTCTCTAACTTGCCTCTTGTGCTCAGAGCTACCTCTTCCATATCTGGGCTGGTGCAATTGGCACAGTAAGACCTCTTAGGGAAGAAGGTCTCTCCACAGCTGCGACATCTGCTGCCGATGAGATGGGCCTTCTCTGAAGGTGACGAAGGTAGCTTAAATAGGCGCCCATCTATAGGAACCTGCTTCCTTTGCACCGCCATTGGGGGCTCTCCTTCATGGCTAATCAAAATCCCTATCGCTGAAAGCAAAAAGCATTTAATGAAACATATTATTATAAACTTTCCCCGTCGTCAAGAAGGGGAGCCATTTTAGGGGCTATGCCCTCTCTTTTGAGCTATACTATCATAAGAACTGAGGGAACGGCAATATGCTATAATAATTTCCTCTCTCAGCATAGAGAACCTTATTTGAGGGGTGCCCCATGGAATTTAGAAAAGAAATAAGAACCGTGGAACTGTTGAGCCCTTTGCACCGATTTGAAAGCGAGGTTCAGATTGTGGAGTATAGAGAGGATCCACTGACCGGTTCCCAGAGCAGGGTAAACGTGGCAAGGGCGGGAAGGACGAGGCAAGCGCAAAGGATCGAGGTTGATTTAAGCGAGGTAATAGAGGGAACGAGGGCAGGCTGCTTTTTCTGCCCGGAAAACATTGAACAGAGAACGCCAAGATTCCCGCAGGAGATTTGCCGCGGTGCTAGGATAAAGAGGGGGGAATCTACGCTCTTTCCCAACCTATTTCCCTTTGCTGAGTACCATGCCGTTGCAACCTTGACCAGGGAGCATTTTCTCGATCTGGGGGAGTTCAGCGCCAAGATGCTTTTAGATAATATGCTTGCTTCCAAAGAATACATAGCCTCTGTTTATCAAAAGGATGAAAAGGCAAAATATCCGATGTGGATCTGGAATCATCTGCCGCCCAGTGCTGCCAGCGTAATCCATCCCCACGTTCAAATACTTGTAGATAGAGCGCCGGCGCCGGAATTAGGGAAGCTTTTGCAAAAAAGCGAGGAATATTTCGCTAGGCACGGTAGGAACTACTGGCAGGACTTGATCCGGCAAGAGAAGGGGCTTGGCGAAAGGTATATTGGCGAGAACGATTCTCTAGCGGTTATCGCAAGCTATGCCCCCAGGGGGAATAGAGAGGTTCAATTCATATTTAAGGGGTTGACCAATTTGGCAGATTTGGAGGAAAAGCAAGCGGAGGATTTCGCCTTTTCCATCATAAAGATACTTCGTTGCTATAAAGAGATGGGGGTGAACTCCTTCAACCTAATCACCTATTCTGCGGCTGTGAAGGAGACCCCCAATTATTACTCCCTGAGCGCCAGGATAATCTCCAGGCCGGTTTGGCAGCCCTTTTATACCAACGACGCCGGTTTTATGGAAAGATTCTACGATGTGTGGGTCATTGAGACCCTGCCCGAGGACATCGCCAGGCAGATGAGGCCAGCTTTCTAAAGCGCCTCTAGACCTAGCTCCCTCAGCTTTTTAGCGGTAGGAGCGCCGCTCTTCCTATCCCAGCCCCTTTCCTCATAGTAATCATCCAAAATCCTCTCCATATCCTCCTCGGTTAGCGTGGTGGTCTTATAGTAGTCCATAAGGCGATATTCCACCCCTTCGCCTTTGAGGGGTGTGAACCATACCTGTGGAGCCCTATCATCCTCTCGGCTGAACCCGGCTCTAATATTGAGCACCTTCCATAGGTTCCAGGCCCGCTCTGCCGCTTTCAAGAGGTCGCTGGGGCCTATCTCGATCCCGGTAACTGCTGAATAGAGGTCGGCGACCGTTTCTGCATCGTAGAACCTATTGATATAGAGTCGGTGGCACCGACCCAGGCAATTAGAAAGGGAATACCAATCCTCGGCATACTTGGTGAGCCGCCCCAGGTTGAAGGAGGTTGGGGTGAAGATGCGCTCCATTGCCTCAGCGGGAACCCCCACCTTCTCAGCCTCTCTAACCCATTGTTCTACAGGTCTTCCTGGGTTGTAAGAGGGGGCGCCAAGGGTCCCGGCAATGCTGGCGGGGCCGCCGCTGCGTGCTGGATTCACCATTTGCGCCACTTGGGACGTGCCGACACCTGTTAGCCTGGGTTCGCCAAAAAGAGGGTAGCCCTTGATATGGACTGCTTGCTCCTCCGCTCCTTTCCCAACCCTCTTGGCAGCGCCCACGATACCCTCAGCGAGCAGATCGCCAAAGCCCTCCCTCAGGGCTGCCATCTCAAGCAGCTTGATAGTGGTTTCAAAATCATCTTTCAACTCCAGGCCACCGCTATCCTCCTTGGTGATGACCCCCTTTTGGTAAAGATAGACCATGAGCTCTCTTACCGCGGCGAAGCAGAAGCGGCAGATCCCGTATCTATTGGCTGTATCCAGGAATTTGATGGAGTGGCTATATTCCTCTAGGGCACTCTGGCCACCGTAATCCTCCTCTGATCCGTAATGCGTCATGTAGGTTACCATGCCGGCGCAGGGGCCTTCTTTAAGCCTGTTGAGCTCTTTGTCAGCGGTGGGGCAGCTGGCGCAGGCGAGGGGTTTCCTCGCCCCATAGTGTATGTCCTTCACATCCTTTCCTGGGTCAAAGCTAACCTCGCTCCAGTTCTGGGAGATTCTTGCTTTGAGCTCTGCCCAGCCTGCGGTCATGCCGAAGAAGCCACCCTCGATCAACGTCTCACGCAGGCGATAATTCATGATGCGATCCAGCAAACTGTCCACTAACCTGTGGAGCCTGAGGCGGTGGGCAACCCTTATCCCCCTGCTCCCCTGAAGGGCCACAATGGCTTTGAGGTTCTTCGAGCCCATCACTGCGGGAAGACCGCCGCTGCCCAGAGTGCCCCCCTTATCGATGGATGTTATCGAGATCTTGACCAGATTCTCCCCTGCCTGACCTATGGGGATCACGCTGCAAGGCTCATAGCGATTTCGCAGCTCATCCACTGTTTCAAAGATATCCTTGCCCCAAAGATGCTGGGCATCACATAGTTCCACATCGTCATCTAGAATCTTGAGGTACACTGGCTTTTCGGCTCTCCCGCTGATGACCAAATGGTCGTATCCCGATAATTTGAGCATGAGGGCGAAGTTTCCTCCCCCGCAGGCGGTGGTGTAGGCGCCGTTAAGGGGGAATCTGCTGGTTACCAACAGCTCGGCGGAACCAGGAACTATTGTGCCTGAAAAGGGGCCGCTGCCGATGATGATGCAATTTTCGGGGGAGAGGGGATCGACATGGGGAGGGATGAGGTCATAGGCCAGCTTGTGGTTGATTCCCCAACCACCAATAAAGGTTCTCGCCAGCTCGGGGTCAAGGGGCTCTTTCCTTATCTTAGCACTGGTTAGGTCGACGTATAGGATTTTGCCAGCATATCCCGGGAGTTCCATTTTATCTTTTCTTCTAGCTCAGGATAAGCCCTTTATCGTCTGAAAGTACTTCCCCTCGGTCTTTATCGCGGGGGCGACCACCATCTCGACGCGCTGCATCTCTTTGATGGTGAGGGCGCCGCACATGCCCATCGCAGTGCGCAGCGCCCCGATGAGGTTTTCCGTTCCGCCGGTGGCCGAGGTAGGTCCGAAGAGGATCTGCTCTAAGGTGCTGTAGGTGCCCACCTTAATCCGAGTCCCCCTCGGCAATGCCGGGTGAGGATTAGCCATGCCCCAGTGGCTGCCTTGCCCTGGAGCCTCCTTAGCTTGAGCAAAAATCGAACCTAGCATTACAGCGTCGGCACCGGAGACGAAGGCCTTACAAAGGTCTCCGCCGGTTCGAATGCCACCATCGGTGATTATCGCCACGTACTTTCCTGTCTCTCGGAGATATTGCTCTCGAGCAGCGGCGCAATCCATGGTCGCCGTCACCTGAGGAACACCGACCCCTAAAACCTCCCTTGTGGTACAGGCTGCCCCAGGGCCCACGCCAACGAGAACCCCTGAAATTCCTGTTCTCATCAGATTTAGAGCGGCGCTGTAGCTTACACAGTTGCCTACAATAATTGGGGCGGGCATTACCTGGCAAAGCTCGGAGAAGATGAGCCCGCGATAGCTTTTCGATATGTGGTGGGCGGTGGTCACTGTGGACTGCACCACAAGGATATCGATCCCTGCTTCCACGGTGATGGGGGCGAATCGCTTGGTGTTTTGGGGGGTAACCGAAACGGCGCAGACGGCCCCATTGCTCTTAATCTCCCTTATTCGGTCGCCAATGAGATTCTCCTTAATCGGCGCGGAGTAGACCTTTTGCAACAGCGGTGTGATCTCATCGTCAGAGGCTTTGGCAATCTCGGCTAAAACCTCATCGGCATCCTGGTAGCGGGTCTGCACCCCTTCAAGATTGAGCACAGCAAGCCCCCCTAGCCTGCTCAGCAAAACAGCAAACTGGGGGTCGACCACGGCATCCATGGCGGAGGCGAGGATAGGAATGGGGAAGGTGAAGTTTCCCAGGGTAAAATCGATGTTCACCTGTTCCGGGTTGATGGTAGTATCTCCTGGAACGAGCGCTACCTCGTCAAAACTGTAGCACCGCCTCATCTCTCTGAACTGCGGGGCAGCCATGATCTATCCCTCCTCGGCCCTAACCTAATTTTAAAAGAAACTATATCAGAGAGAAAGGCCCAAAGTCAATGGGAAGTGGACGAACGAGGGTCGATAAGATATAATGGTTTGCCCCGGAGGAGCAATGCCTACCCTTTATATCGTAGCCACCCCGATAGGCAACCTGGAGGATGTATCCTTGCGCGCCCTGCGCATCCTTAATGAGGTGGCGCTGATTGCCGCGGAGGATACCAGAAAGACAAGGCGCCTCCTTGCCACCTATGGCATAAGAAAACCGCTCACCAGTTACCACGAGCACAACAAAAAAGCCAAGCTTTCCTACCTTTTAAGTCGTCTTGAGTCGGAGGATATAGCCCTGGTCTCCGAGGCGGGGATGCCGGGGATAAGCGATCCCGGATATGAGCTGGTGGTGGCTGCCAGTGAGCGGGGCATTCCCATTGTTCCCATCCCTGGACCCTCCGTGTTGGTCACCGCCCTCGCCGTCTCCGCCCTTCCCAGCAACGAGTTTATCTATCTCGGCTTTCTTCCCCGAAGGAAGGGGCAGCGTCGTCGTTTTTTCGAACAGATTGCTGAGGAACAGAGGACAATCATTGCTTTCGAAGCGCCTCACCGTCTCGTTGCCACCTTGGAGGATATTTTGGACGTCCTGGGGGATCGCAGGATCGCCGTCTGCCGCGAGCTGACCAAGCTTCACGAGGAGGTTTTTCGGGGGGCGGTGAGCGCCGCCATTGCCCATTTTCGGGAGCCGATGGGGGAATTTACGCTGGTTATTGAAGGGAAGTCAAAGGGGGAAAGGGCGCTCACCGCCCCCATTGAAGAGGAACTACGCCGCTTACATGAAAAAGGTTTTTCCGCCAAGGAGGCGATCTCCCAGGTGGCAAAAGCGACGGGCGTGCCTAAGAAGGAACTCTACAAGGTCTGGATAAAGCTGAGTTAGCTTTTGTATTTTGGCCACGAGTTGTGATAGAATAAACCAGCGTTTTTGGGGAAGGATGGTTCAGCATGAGGGAGCGAATCTTTATCGGGGTCGCCTGGCCCTATGCCAATGGCTCTCTTCATATGGGTCATATCGCTGGTGCATATTTGCCTCCGGACATCTTTGCCCGCTACCATCGCCTCAAGGGTAACGAGGTGCTTATGGTCTCAGGCTCAGACCAGCATGGCACCCCGATAACGGTGCGCGCCGAGCAGGAGGGGAGGCCACCCCGGGAGATTGCGGCGAAATATCACGAGGAGTTCCTCGACTCATGGCGGAGGGTGGGCATCTCCTTCGACCTGTTCACCAGCACAGATACCCAAAACCATCACCAGCTCGCTCAGCATTTCTTCCTCACCCTTAAGGATAAGGGCTATTTATATAGTGATACCATGGCCCTGCTTTATTGCCCCAGTTGCAACCGATTCCTTCCCGACCGCTATGTGGAGGGGACCTGCCCCGTTTGCGGCTCCGAAGGGGTGAGGGGAGACCAATGTGATAATTGCGGCAAGCCGCTAAACCCGGTGGACCTTATCGATCCCTATTGTCGGATATGCTCCGCCCTTCCCGAGGTCAGGGAATCGGAACACTTCTTCCTCCGCCTCAGCGCCTTTAACGATCAGCTTCTCGCCTGGGTGAAGGGGCAGTCTCACTGGAGGCAGAATGTGTTGAACTTTACCACCAACCTTCTCACTGAGGGGCTGAAGGACCGCGCCATTACCAGGGACATAGAGTGGGGGATCCCTGTTCCTGTGCCTGGCTTCGATAACAAGAGGATCTATGTCTGGTTTGAGGCAGTGATCGGCTATCTCTCGGCGAGTATGGAGTGGTCTAAGAACTTGGGCGATGAGGAGAAATGGCGTGATTTTTGGCAGGGTGATGTCAAGTCCTATTACTTCATTGGCAAGGACAATATCCTCTTCCACACCATTATCTGGCCGGCGATGCTCCTGGGCTATGGAGGGCTTAACCTCCCCTACGATGTGCCCGCCAACGAGTTCTTGACCCTCGAAGGGAGGCCTCTATCTACCAGTCGCAAGTGGGCGGTCTGGCTGCCCGATTATCTGGAGCGCTATGACCCCGATCCTCTACGCTACTTCCTTTCTGTGAATATGCCGGAGAGCGCGGATACCGACTTCTCCTGGCGGGAGTTTGTTCGCCGCAACAACGATGAGCTGGTTGCCACCTATGGAAACCTGGTTCATCGGGTGCTCACCTTTACCTATCGCAGCTTCGATGGCTCCATCCCATCGCCCGGTGAGCTGGATGAGAAAAGCAAGGCCCTTCTTAAAAGGGCGGAGGATACCTTCGACGCCGTCGATAGGCTTCTTTACCAGTGCCGCTTCAGAGAGGCGATGAGGAGTGCGATGTCCCTGGCGCAAGAGGCGAATCGCTACCTTGATGAGAAGGCCCCCTGGAAGAGGATCAGGGAGGATCGGCAGGGCTGTGCCACCAGCCTATACGTTGCCCTCTCTGTGATCTCTTGCCTCAAGACACTTCTTTATCCCTTCCTGCCCTTTAGCTCCCAGAAATTGCATCGCCTTTTGGGATTTGAGGGAAGGGTGGAGGATACAAGCTGGGCCATTGCTTTTCTTCCCCCGGGCCAAAAATTGGCTCCGCCTGAGCCCCTCTTCGTCAAGCTGGATGAGAAAATAGCGGAAGAGGAAAGTGCCAAGCTGGGGGGTGGCTGATGCTAGTGGATTCTCATGCCCACATCGATGCGCCCCGCTTCGATAAGGACCGCGACCAGGTGCTGGCCAGGGCGAAGAAGGTGGGGGTGAGCGTTATCATCAATGCGGGCTTTGACCTTGAATCGAGCGCGGCTTCGATAAAGCTTGCCCAGAGGTATGCGGAGGTTTTTGTTGCCCTTGGCTTTCACCCCCATAACGCCGCTAAGATGAAGGATGGCGACCTTGAGAGATTGGCTGAGCTCGCCAAGGAGCCCAAGGTGGTCGCTATCGGGGAGATTGGGCTGGACTTCTATAGGAATCTATCGCCAAGGGAGGCTCAGATCAAAGCCTTCAGACGCCAACTGGAACTGGCACAGGGGCTCGGTCTACCGGTTATCATTCACTCCCGTAACGCCGAGGAAGAGGTGCTCAGCATCCTCACCGAGTGGGCAGGACGCCCTCAGAGCAAACCCCTGGGGGTGCTCCATTGCTTTAGCGGCGATACGGAGCTTGGGGAAAGATATATTGAGATGGGGTTCCTTCTTTCCATCGCCGGTCCGGTTACCTATTCCTCCTCTCATGCCCTTGAGATTGCCCACGACCTTCCTTTGGATAAGCTTCTCATCGAGACCGATTGCCCTTTTCTTACCCCCGTTCCTTATCGCGGTAAGAGGAACGAGCCAGCGTATCTGCCTTTGGTAGCGGAAAGGATTGGTCAAATCAGGGGGATGCCAAGTGACCTAGTGGCTGAGGGCACTAGCCAAAATGCCATTGAGCTTTTTCGGTTGCCCCTTCAAGCTTTTTGAGAAAGGAGCACTTTGCTTATCTCTTCTATCTACGAACCGATCCGAGAAGGCATGGCTGAGGTGGAGGAGAGCCTTAAAGCGGCGGGCAAGGTTGATCTGCCCTGGATGGCGGAGCCACTAGGATATGTTCTGGAGAGTGGTGGCAAGCGCATCCGCCCCGCGTTGACCCTTCTCGCGGGAAAGTTTTACCACTACAACCCTGAGCAATTGATTCCTATGGCCACGGCCATGGAGCTCTTCCACACCGCAACCCTTGTCCACGACGATGCGGTGGACAAATCCTCGGTGCGCCGGGGCAGGGCCACGGTCAGTAGCCTTTGGGGGGAAGGGATTGCGGTTCTTTTGGGGGACTACCTCTTTGCCAACTCGGCGCATCTGGTTTGCAGCACGGGCAACCTCAGGGTGATGAGGCTTTTCGCCCAAATGCTGATGAATATATCCAGTGGTCAGTTGAGGCAGCTCATGAGCGCCTATGACTGGCGGCAGGGGCGTGAGGACTATTATCAGCAGATCAGTAGCAAGACCGCCTCCCTCTTGTCCTTGTCCACCGAATCGGGGGCGATTTTGAGCGAGGCCCCTGAGGAGGGGGTTGAGGCCCTTAGAACCTATGGACATGAATTGGGAATGGCCTTCCAAATTGTTGACGACATCCTCGACTTCATCGGTGAAGAGGAGGAGTTGGGAAAACCTGTTGGAAGCGACCTGATGCAGGGAACCCTAACCTTGCCCGCAATCGTTCTTATGGAGCAGCACGCCGACGATGCCCTATTGAGGGAAGTATTTGAAAAGAGGGGAGATCGGGCAGGGGTGCAGCGGGTTATTGAGATGGTCCGTAATTCCTCTATTGTGCAGGAGTGCTACAAGATCGCTGCCGACTTCTGCGCTCAAGCCTGCCATGCCCTGGAGGGGCTGCCGGAGAAGGACTGCCGAAGGTCACTCCTCGATCTGGCGGACTACGTAATCGAGCGCCGAAAATAAATTATCCTCCCTTCTCAACCGGTCCAGGAACTCCACCGACTTCACCTCTCGCTCCAAAAGGTATCTTATGTAGTGGCGCATCGTTTGCTCCAGCTCCCTCGATAGCTCGGCGTTTAGCCTCACCCTGCTCGCTTTGGCATATTCGCTCTTTTGCAAGAAGCGCATCACCTTGAGGGCGTTGAGCGAGATCGGTCGGGCTAGGGGCTCCTCCCCTCGACATTGGGGGCAGAGCACACCTCCACCGCTGGGGCTGAAGAAGTTGGTGGTCGGCTCTAGGGAGGTTTTGCAGCCCAGACACTGGTCGAGCTGAGGCTTATAGCCTAGATGGGTGAGCAGGTGGAGCTCGAAGTAGCGCAGGGTTAGCTCCCCATCCTGCGCCTCGCAGAGCCAGTGTAAGGTGTTGAGAAGTAGCTTGTAGAGGGGGTAGTTCTCCACACGTTCCGGGGTAAATTGCTCCACCAGCTCCGCAGCATAGAAGGCGACGCTGGCGCGCCATAGGTCGCCCCTCAGTGGGAGGAAGCTTGAGATGGTCTCGCCCTGGGTGATGATGTCCAGGTTCCGCCCCCGGGCAAGCATCAGGGCGCTGTGGCTTAGAAGCTCGACATGCCCTCCCAGCCTGCTCTTGGGGCGGCGCACCCCCTTGGCAATAGCCTTGAATTTGCCCAGATTGGGGGTGTAGAGGGTGAGGATCCTATCCGCCTCCCCCAGATTCATCCTCTTGAGGACAATGGCTTCAGTTTTGTAGACCCTTGGCGTAGTCATTTTTTTCGCCCTGGGGCGATCCTGGTATTACAGCGTTTATGGATTTTGCAAAGTGCGAGGCATTGGGGCGTTAGCCGTTTGTGCCATGGTTAGCCGCCGTCCGTGCGATTATGGATCAAGCCGGAGAAACACTTGCGCTTGATTGCCGCTAATATCCCAATACTTCGGATTTTCTGGGTTTATCTTGCCAGCAACAAGCGTGAAGCGAAACACCTCCTTCTCTATCTCAACAAGAAGGCGTGTCTTTTCTCTTGCCAACTCTTCCAGCGTCTGGCGATCATTTTCTATACTGGTGTTTAAGTGATGGTAATCATCCCGCCTCTCCCATATTTTGAGGAGAGACTCTTTCACTTTATCGGAGATAAACGTTCTTGTCGAAAGCTTCCCCACATTTTCTTCGAACTTTTTGACGGGTTTGAAGGAGTTTTTCGTACAAAGGAATCGTACGAGAGCTTCTGCTACTGCCTGAGTAAGGGCTATACACCCGTAGTAATGTCCATCTCGAAAGAGGAGGCTGCACTCAGCCAATATAGCTGAAAAGTGCGTATATGGTACTATTTCATGAGGCTTTACTTCCAAGTAACGAGCAACGCGGTCTGCTAAAGTTCCCTCAAGCTCTTGCCTTATGGAGTCTTCGACCTGCTTTTTTTGAATAAGTTCATGTATGGCTTTCTTGTTCATTCACAATACTCCATGTCGGATGGCGTCTAACATCAAACGACGAACGTGCAGTTCCCCTAAAGCTCCTGCCTTCCTTGGAGGGCCTTGGTCAGGGTAGCCTCGTCGGCGTATTCCAGGTCGGCGCCGAAGGGGAGCCCCCTGGCGAGGCGGGTCACTCTAATCCCCAGGGGGCCAATCAGCCGGTGGAGGTACATCGCTGTCGCCTCCCCCTCCAGACTGGGGTTGGTGGCCAGGATGACCTCCTCCACTACGCTACCCTGGAGCCTTGCCAGAAGCTCCTTGATCTTGAGGTCGTCGGGGCCGATGCCATCCATGGGGGAGATCACCCCGTGGAGCACATGATATAGCCCTTTATATTCCCTGGTGCGCTCCAGGGGGAGAATGTCCAAGGGCTCCTCAACGATGCAGATCTTGGTCCGGTCCCGTCCCTCTCCCTGGCAGATGAGGCACGGGTCGGAGTCGGTGATGTTCTGGCAGGTGGAGCAGAGGACGATCTTCTCCTTCACAGCAAGGATGGCCTCGGCGAGGGCGCGAGCCTCCTCCTCGGGCATGCGCACCAAATGATAGGTCAACCGCTGGGCGCTCTTGGGGCCGATGCCCGGCAGCTTGTGGAACTCCTCGATGAGCCTAGATACAGGCTGGGCAGTGGGCACAAAATCCAATTTAGGCCCTCCTTTAGGTTAAACCGGGAATCTTAAGCCCACCGGTGAGCTTACCAAGGCGGCTGGCGGCTAGCTCCTGCGATTTCCTCATCGCTTCGTTGACTGCGGTAAGCACCAGGTCCTCGAGGAGCTCAACATCCTCAGAGTCAACTACCTCCGCCGAGATCTTCACCGACACCACCCTCTGCTGCCCGGTGATGACCACCGTTACCGCGCCACCCCCGGAGCTTGCCTCCACGGTGGTTTTTTCCAGCTCCTCCTGTGCCTTTTCCAGTTTTGCCTGAAGCTGCTGGGCCTGACGCATTAAAGCTCTATTCATTCCTCCTCCCCATCAACGATCTTGGCCCCCATCTCGAGCGCTGCCTCGATAAGGTGCCCCGGCGCTTTCTTCTTTCGCTCGGTGAGAATGCAGTGTATTTTGTAGGGAACTCCGAAGACCTCGCTCACCTTGCTCTCCACCATGTGGCGATACTTGGGGTCTTCGATCTTCTCCTTGTGCCATTCCCAATAAAAGCCTAAGACTATGGTATCGCCCTCGAGGGCCACTGGCTCGCAGGCGCTTCTTAAATAGGCATCAAGGTTACCACTTGAGCCCATCCCCTTTACGGCCTCCACCACCTCGCGCCAGCGACTACGGAAGTAATCGATGTCTTTTTCGCCCTGCTCCATTTCCTGCGCCCGGGGGGCGGCAGGGGCTTCGGTTTCTTTTGCCTTGGCTGGTGCAGGAGCGATAACGGTCTCTTCTGCCGTGGCTGGCGCAGGAGCGATAACGGTTTCTTTTGCCTTGGCTGGTGCGGGAGCGATAACGGGCACTTCCCTCTTCGGGGCCACTAGACTGGGCGTTTCCTCCCCTTGGGGCAGGGCGCACTCCACGAAGGCTAGTTCCAGGGGTAGCGCGGAGAAGCCATCGAAGTCCACATCCACCCCTCGAAACAGCTTTACCGCCTTGGAGAGATGATCCAGGGATGCCCTCTGGGCCAAGCTCCTCATCTCCGCCGCTGCCTCAGGTGCGAGGTCGACGGCCTCCTCAGCGCCAGCTTTCACCAGAAGCAACCCCCTCAAATATTCCACCAGCTCCCGATTGAATTGACGCAGGTCGAGGCCATCAAGGGTAACGCTATTTATCGTTTGAAGGCCGGCAGTGATATCCCTATTGACGATGTGTCTTGCCAATTCTTGAGCTCGAGCGTCACCGGTGACCCCGAGGAGCGCTTGAACCTGATGGAGCTCGATTTCAGGGCCATAGTAAGCGACCAATTGCTCCAGCAGATTCTCGGCGTCTCTCATCGAGCCTGTGGCGCTCCTGGCGATGAGCTTCAAAGACGAAGGCTCGATGCGAATGCCCTCCCGGTCGCAGATGCCCATTAGCCTTGATACCATGGCAGCCTGAGGGATGCGCCGAAAATCGAACCTTTGGCACCGTGAAAGGATGGTGGGCAGGACCTTATGGGGCTCGGTGGTCGCCAGCACGAAGAGCACATGGGGAGGAGGCTCCTCCAGGGTCTTAAGCAGGGCATTGGATGCTGGCTCGGTGAGCATGTGGACCTCATCGATGATGTAGACCTTATATCTTGCCATATTCGGGGCAAATCTCACCCTCTCCCTGAGTTCGCGGATCTCGTCGATGCCCCGATTGCTTGCTGCATCGATCTCCACCACATCCATAGCGCGCCCCTCGGTTACTGCCTGACACAGGGCACAGGCGTTGCAGGGCTCCCCCTGGCCACCATCTAAGCAATTCACCGCCTTCGCCAGGATGCGACCGGTGCTGGTCTTCCCCGTTCCCCGGGGGCCACAGAAGAGATAGGCATGGGCCACCCGCCCCGCTTTGAGGGCGTTGGACAGGGTTTTGGTTACATGCTCTTGCCCCACCACCTCGGCCAAGGTTTGGGGACGCCACTTGCGATAGAATACCTGGGATGCCATTATTTCGCCCTTATACTAACTCGGCAAACTTCTCAACGGTTATTCCTGCTTGTTTCAATATGGAGCGTAGGGTCTTTGGGGCCAGCTCATGACGGTGGTAGGGTATTGTGACCCTACGGCCTGTTTCGGGATGCTTAAGGAGGTAGTGGCTTCCTCGAATACGATGGACTGTGAAACCTGCTCGCAGGAGTGCCTCTACCGCTTCCTTGCCGCTTACCCGAGGCAGCTTCACACTGTGACCTCTACAATGGCTTCCTCCATACTTTCCTCACCAGGGATTGGTTCACCATCGGCCTGAAGGCTCTCAAGGTAGAGCTCGATGGCCTCCTTGATATTGGCCAGGGCCTCCTCCTTAGTATCGCCTTCACTCACACATCCAGGCAAAATAGGGACTGTTGCCGTATATCCTCCCAACTCATTAAGCTCCAGAATTACTCGAAATTGCCTTTGCATAATATCTACTCTCACCCCTGCTAAGTTGATGTTACCTCATTTCAGACTGGGCCTTGGCCCGGACCTTTTCCAAAGTGACATCTATGGATCTCAACATCCTATCTTTATCCTCAGGGAGCTTGCCGTCCACATTCATTAAGTAGAAGTTCCCAGAGAAATCGCTGCACACAAGCTGCGATGTCACCTTGAGATCTTCGATCAGGGTGCGCACCTCGATGAGGAGCCCTTCTAAGGACTGCAAGGTGAACTCCCCTCGCTGGTTCTTCTCATAGAGGGGGGTGCTTGGGGCCAGCCCCAAGGTTCTGAGGCGAATGAAATGGGGATTTATCTCATTTAGAACCCTTGCCGTTCCCCGAGCGTGCTGCTCCCATCGCTCCTTCCCCCCCAGTCCGGGCATCACATACTCCGAGAGCTCAAATCCCGCCTCGATAGCCTTCCTCCCCCCTATGATCATCTCCTCGGCGGTGGCACCCTTCCGCACATATCCCAAGAGTTCATCGTCGCCCGTTTCCAGTCCTACATGCAGCCTGGTGAGGCCAGCCTCCCTGAGCGTTCTCAGCTCCTCCGCCCTTTTCTTGACCACGGTTTTTGCCCGCGCGTAGCTGGTAACCCTCTCCAGGGTGGGGAAGGTTTCATAAAGGAAACCGATGATCTCAGCGAAGTCCTCCGTTTTCATGATGATGCTATTGGAGTCCCCGATGAAGACGTTCTTAACCACCCCTTCATCAAGCCAGAGGATTCCATTAGCTCTGGCCACCGTACCCACCCGGTCGCCATATCCATTCTTACAGGCCCATTCATTTATATCATCAGCAACACTTTTCATCGTTAGTATATCCTGCTTCACCTCTTCCACCGCTCTTATCTCCAATTTGGAACCCTTATACATGCTGCAAAACTCGCAGTTATTCCAGGAGCAATTTCTGGTTGCCCTGATCAGCAGGCTATAAGCCTCGTTAGGAGGTCTGAAGGGGGGTAACTCATAGTAGCCCATCATATTTCAGCTCACCCAATACCCTTTCCTCTCTGGCCCTCATCTTCGCTTCAGCCTCAGGCTCCTCATCATCATGACCCAAAAGGTGAAGCACACCATGGATCACCAGGAGGGCAAGCTCCCGCTCAATGGGATGGTGGTGCTCCTCCGCCTGAAGTGCCGCCTGGGGATAGCAAAGGATCACCTCGCCAAGATGAAGCACGCCATCGGGAGGGTTCATAAAGGGGGTAGCCTCCAAATCTTCGAGGAGGGCGAAGGAGAGCACATCGGTGGCCTCATCCCTACCCCGGTAACTTTTGTTGAGCTGGCGCATCGTCTCAGCGTCGGTAATCACCAATCCCAGCTCAACAGGGGAGCTCACCCCCTCCATGGCGAGGGTCTCCTCAACCACTCGCCTTAGCCACTCACCATCGACGCATCCCTGGAAGGGCTGATCGATTTGAACAGAAAGCTCGCACTCCAGCATATCCCAGCGCATCATAGCACAGCGGGGGCAATTGTTCAAGGCGGCTTGACGCCAACTTGGCTGAGCGGTATTATCGCCATGGGACGATGAACTTTTTAGAGAAGCTACTTCAGGCCGCCCGCAGCAACAGGAGCCTCCTTTGCATTGGGCTCGACCCCGACCCGGAGCTAATGCCCAAGGTGGATGTATTCCAGTTTAACAGGGCGATCATCGATGCCACCTCGGACCTGGTATGCGCCTATAAGCCCAACCTTGCCTTTTACGAGGCCCTGGGAATCGAGGGGCTCAAGGCGCTGGAGAGGACGGTGGCTTATATTCCGAAGGGGATCCCGATCATCGGGGATGCCAAGCGGGGCGACATCGGCAGCACCGCTCGGGCCTATGCTAGGGCTCTCTTTGAGACCCTCGGCTTTGACGCGGCAACAGTAAACCCCTATCTGGGCTACGACTCCCTGGAGCCCTTCATAGAGTACAAGGAAAAGGGAGTTTTCATTCTTTGCCGCACCTCCAATGTGGGCTCAGCCGATTTCCAAGACTTGACCCTGACCGAGACCTCTGGGCCCCTCTTTGAGCTGGTTGCCCAGAGGGCAAGGGAGTGGAACCTTTATGGAAATCTGGGATTGGTGGTCGGTGCCACCTATCCAGAGGAGCTGAGGCGGGTGCGCCACATCTGCCCTGAGATGCCCCTGTTGATTCCAGGCATTGGCGCTCAGGGGGGCGATTTAGCCAGCGCCGTTCGCTATGGTGTTGACGCTAAGGGCGAAAAAGCGATTATCAGCTCCTCAAGGCAGATCCTCTATGCCTCTAGGGGGGAGGATTTCGCTGCGGCGGCAAGGGAGGCTGCACTGGATCTACGGGATCAGGTCAACCTTTACCTGGCTGCATCCCAAGGGGAGGCTCCCTAGGCTGTGGAGATAAAGATTGGCGACATAGTGAGGCTCAAGAAGAAGCACGCCTGTGGTAGCGACCAGTGGCAGGTGATCAGGGTGGGCGCCGACATCGGGATCAAGTGCCAGAAGTGCCACCGCCGCGTACTTTTGGAGCGGGGCGTTTTTGAGCGCAGGGTCAAGGGCTTTCAATCTAGGGGAGGGTAACTTGAAGAATTGCTCCAAGACGTGAGATTTATATTGACATTGGCAATCATATGAGATAGAATAGTGCTAGCTGAGAAGCGACAGGGAGGTAGCAATGATTGAGATGACAATTGATAGCATTCGAATGAGCCTGATGAACTATCAGCGTGTAGTGATCCTTAAGGAGAAGGATGCGGAGCGCTATCTCCCTATTTGGATCGGCCCTGCGGAGGCGGATTCTATAGCGGTAAAGTTGCAGGATGTCGCCGTCCCCCGACCGTTGACCCATGACCTGCTGCGCAACGTCATCGATACCCTCGGGGCTACGGTCATCTCCATCGTTGTCTGTGACCTGCGAAACGACACCTTCTATGCTAAGATCCTTCTCCTGGCCAATGGCGAGAATATGGAGATCGATTCCCGTCCCAGCGATGCCATCGCCCTTGCGGTGAGGGCCAAGGTGCCGATCTACACCGAGGAGTCGGTATTGGATAAAGCGGGCATATTGCTTGATAAGGAGAGTGGCAAGCCGCTCCCTTCCGGGGATGAAGGCCGTGGCAAGGAGAAGGTCGGTGAGGAGGAGATGAGGAGGATGTCTGCCTTCGTTGATTTCATCGATACCCTGAACATGGAGGATCTGGATAAGGGGAAATCGTAACGGGGGCAGCCTCTTTGGAGGTGGGCAATGGACGAGCAGTTCATCAAGAGGTTGATAACGACAATAAAGTGTGGGGTTTGTGGTCATCACTACGAGGGGAGCAACGTAAGAATCCTTGGTCACCGTGATGACCTCTGGTTCCTCAGCGTCTTTTGCCCTGCTTGTCGCAGTCAGGGTTTAATGGCTGCCGTGATTAACGAGGGGAGGCTCCCCGAGTTGGTTACCGACCTTACTGAAGAGGAGTATGCTAGGTTCTGCCCCCTTGCCGTAGTGGTCGCCGATGACGTGCTGGACGTCCATAACTTTCTTAGAGACTTCGATGGAGACTTCTCCCGCCTTTTCTCCAAGGAATAGGCAGTAGAGCCAGTTTTCGCAAGACCGAAGGTAGAATTTGACATAACCCCCCGACATGTCGGGGGGTTTTATTGTTTGGGGCAGGGGTTGCCCAAGGAGAACGTCGTATGATATACTGGGCTGGCGAATATTGCAGGGGGTTGGTGGTGAATCGTTGGGCGGCGGCGCTGAGGCTTAGCGGCATCGGCTTTTGGATCGCCGGCTGTATTATTCTGGGGGTGGTTCTAGGGGTATGGCTTGACGGGAAGGTTGGTATTAGCCCTCTGTTTACCCTGGTTGGGCTTGGCCTTGGGCTCTTTGCCGCCTTCTATGGCACCTACCGCATGCTTCTCCCAACCCTGGGGCGAGGGAAAGGCAAGGGGGATAGCTAGTGGCTAGAATTGGCTTGTGGGGAAGGATAGGGATCATAATCCTTGTTCTCTTTGCCCTCCTTATAGTAGGGCGCCTCCTCTTCCCGCTCCCTGAGATGCCCCATATAGAACTCGCCGCTGAGGGGCTCTTCTCCATCTTTGGCTTTCCCATCACCAATACCATGCTTGCAGCCTGGCTCACCATCCTGGTGTTGGGGGGCGTCTCCTACGCTGCCACCCGCAAGATGAAAATTGTGCCCAAGGGGTTGCAAAACATTGTGGAGGCTCTCCTGGTGATGCTCATCAATTTTGTGGAGGACGTTGCAGGGAAGGAGTACGGGCGCAAGTTCTTCCCCGTGATCGCCACCATCTTTATCTTTGTCATCGCCAATGCCTGGCTGGCACTGCTCCCCGGTTTCATGTTCATAGGGATTGGTGAAGAGCAGGTGCCCCTGTTAAGGGGGGCAAATACCGATATCAATTTTCCCCTGGCCCTGGCCCTGGTCTCTTTTGTCTTTGTGGAGTACTGGGGTCTCAGGTCCCAGGGCTTCTTCCGCTATGTGAGAAAGTTTCTTAATGTGGGTGGGTTGTTTAGGGGCATTGGTCAGCTATTTAGGGGCAAGATCAGAGGTGGCCTTAGCGCCATCTTGACCGGGGTTATTGAGGCCTTCACTGGCTTTATCGAGATAATAAGCGAACTGGTGCGTATCGTCAGTCTTACCATCCGACTCTTCGGCAATATGACCGCAGGGGAGCTTTTGATCTTGATGATGCTCTTTCTTATCCCCTGGGTGGCGGTAATACCCTTCTATGGGCTGGAGCTATTTATCGGTTTCGTTCAGGCTCTCATCTTTGGAGGGCTGACCCTGGTTTTCCTGGTCATCGCCGTTACCCCTCGGGAGGAGCATGAATAAGAAAGGGGGATGAAGCATGGATGTTGAGACCATGAAGGTGCTTGCCGCCGCATTGGCTATCGGGCTGGGTGCACAGGGTCCCGCGATAGCGATCGGCATTTTGGCGAGTGGGGCGATGCAGGCGCTGGGACGCAACCCCGAGGCCCGGGGTCCCATCATGACCAACATGATCCTGGCCATCGCCTTCGCTGAGGCCATCGCCATCTATGCCCTCATCGTGGCAATCATATTGATCTTTGTGGCATAGGAACTCTCCTCAAAGGAGATCGATATGGGAATTGGCATTGCTTGGCAGGGCTTGATAGCGCAGCTTGTAAGCTTCGCTATTCTGTTTGTCATCCTCACCTTCTTGCTCTATAGGCCTGTGCGGAGGATACTTGATGAGCGTTCCAACAGGATAAAGGAGAGCATGGACCAGGCGGAGCAGATCAAGGTGAAGATGGCTGAGACGGAGGAGCGGGTTAGAGAGCAGCTGGAGGCTGCCCGCAGGGAGGGGCAGACTGTAATGGCTCAAGCGGGGCAGATGGGGGACCGAGTTAAGGAGGAGGCGCGCCTGGAGGCTCGTCGAGAGGCAGAATCGATCATGGCAAGGGGTCGTGTTGAGATAGATAGGGAGAGGGATGAGGCTATCGAGGATTTACGCCGCCAGTTTGTTGAGCTGGCGATACTGGCCGCGGAGAAGGTGATCAACGAGACCCTGGATAAAGAGAGGCATCGAAGGCTTATCGACGAGGTTCTTGAGGAGGGTCCCAAAGGGAAGGGATAATAGAATGGCGAGAGCTGCTTCTGCAAGAAGGCATGCCCAGGCTGCCTTTCAGATCGCTTTGGAGCGAAAAGAATTAGAGTTATGGCGAGGGGACCTGGAGAGGATCGCCAAAGCCATAAAAGACCCCCTGCTTTACCCCTTGCTGGAGAGCCCCAAGATTCCCTTCAGCGAAAAGGCGAGGATCTTGAGCCAGCGACTGGAGGGGGTAACCCCGCTGGCAATGAACCTGGCTTACCTCCTGGTGGCCAAGGGAAGACTGAGGATTGTGGAGGACATAGTTATTGAGTATGAGCGCCTGGTCGATGATCATCGGGGCATTGCCCACGCTGAGGTGGCTACGGCAGTCCCCCTCGATGAGGAGGAAAAGGATAAGGTGATTCACAGACTGGGCGACATAGTGGGCAAGGAGATCGTGGTCAGCGCAAGGGTTGACCCCTCCCTCATCGGTGGCCTTGTCGCTAGGGTTGGCGATAAGCTCATCGATGGAAGCACTAAGAGCAGGCTTCTCTCCCTGAGGGATAGCCTGATCGGTAGATAAGCCGGAGGTAAGGGAAATGGCTCGTGGTGAAGACATCTCTTCTATCATCAGACAGCAGATCGAGCAGTTTGGCACCACGGTAACCATGGTGGATGTGGGCACTGTGGTCTCGGCGGGCGATGGCATTGCTCGCATTCACGGGCTGGCTGGGGCCAAGTATAACGAGTTACTTCAGTTTCCCAATGGCGTCATAGGTATCGCCCTTAACCTGGAGGAGGATAGCGTGGGCGCGGTGATCCTCGGTGACTACGCCGAGATCAAGGAGGGGGATGAGGTGCGCTGTACGGGAAGGATCGCCGAGGTCCCCGTAGGGGATGCCCTTGTGGGGAGGGTGGTAGACCCCCTGGGGCAACCCCTCGACGGCAAGGGGTCGATAAGGTATGAAAAGACCCGCCCTGTAGAGCGAGTCGCCCCTAATGTGGTGCTCCGCAAGTCTGTGGATACCCCGGTTCATACCGGGATCAAGGCTATCGACAGCATGATCCCCATCGGGCGGGGACAGCGGGAGCTGATCATCGGCGATCGCTCCACCGGCAAGACCGCCATCGCCCTCGATACCATCATCAGCCAAAGGGGAGGCGACCTCATCTGTATCTATGTTGCTATCGGACAGAAGTCCTCCAAGGTGGCGCAGGCGGTGGCCATTCTGGAGAACTACGGAGCTATGGAGCATACCATCGTGGTTTCCGCCCACGCCTCCGATGCCGCCGCCCTGCAGTATCTCGCCCCCTACGCCGGCTGCGCCATAGGCGAGGAGTTCATGGAGCAGGGGCGAGATGCGCTGATTATCTACGACGACCTCTCCAAGCATGCCTGGGCCTATCGCCAGCTTTCTTTGCTGCTGCGCCGTCCGCCAGGTCGCGAGGCCTATCCCGGGGATATATTCTATCTCCACAGCCGCCTCCTGGAGCGAGCGGCAAAGATGGCCCCGGAATATGGCGGCGGCTCGCTCACCGCCTTGCCTATTATCGAAACCCAGGCCGCAGACATAGCAGCTTATATCCCCACCAACGTGATCTCCATCACCGATGGTCAGATCTACCTGGAGAGCGACCTCTTCAATGCCGGGATTCGGCCGGCGCTGAATGTGGGGCTTTCCGTCTCTCGGGTGGGGGGTGCCGCTCAGACCGAAGCGATGAAGCGTGTGGCTGGCAAGCTGAGGCTGGACCTTGCTCAGTATCGAGAGCTGGCTGCCTTTGCCCAATTTGGCGCCGCCGAACTGGATAGGACAACCAGGGCCCAATTGGAGAGGGGACAGCGAATCACCGAGGTGCTGAAGCAGCCTCAGTATGTCCCCATGCCTATGGGAAAAGAGGTGATCATCCTCTACGCCGTGATCAATGGCTACCTCGATGACGTCCCCGTAGAGAGGGTGAGGGCCTTTGAGAGGGAGTTCCACCGCTTCATGGAGATGAGCCACCCCGAAATCGGCGAGCGCATCGCCAAAGATAAGGCGCTCAGCGATGAGACCGAGGAGGCGCTGAAGAAGGCGATAGCCGAGTTCAAGGAGACGGTGCCCTATTAAGCTGGTAGGAACATCCCAGCCATAAGTAGGGCGGTCGATAGCCACAGAGGATGGAAAGTGAAACGTTAAGAGGGCGAGAAGATGCCAACTATTCGTGAGATCCGTCGCCGCATCAGAAGCGTTCAGAGCACGGCTAAGGTCACCAGGGCCATGGAGATGGTCGCCGCCTCTAAAATGAGGCGGGCTCAGGAGCGCACCATCGCTGCACGCCCCTACGCCGACAAGATGGCTCAGGTTTTGGCAGACCTCGCCGCCCAGCGCCAGGATGGCGATGAGATCCATCCTCTGCTGATTCAAAGGCCGGTGGACAGGATCGCTGTAGTCCATATCGCCGCTGACCGTGGCTTATGTGGCGGGCTTAATGCCAATGTCAATCGAAGGACGGTAGGCTTTGTTCTGGAGCAGAGCGTCCCCGTGACTTTGGTCGCTGTGGGTAGGAAGGGGAGGGATTTCATGGTGCGCTATGGGCAGGAGGTTCGTGCTGAGTTCACCCGCCTTGGTGACCGGCCATCGATAGTCGATATTCTCCCCATCGCCCGCATCATTATCGATGATTATACCGCTGGACTCATCGATGAGGTATATCTATCGTACAACCAGTTTGTGACCACCATGACCCAGAGGCCGCTGCTGTTGCGGCTGCTCCCCATCGAGCCGGCGACGATAGAGGCGAGGCTGAACGTGGAATATATCTATGAGCCCACCCCGGAGGAAGTCTTGGCTGAGCTTCTCCCCCGCTTCGTTGAGATGGAGATCTACCATGCAATTCTGGAGTCCATCGCCAGCGAGCAGTCGGCGAGGATGGTGGCGATGCGCAACGCCACCGACAACGCCAACGAGCTCATCGAGGACCTCACCCTCACCTATAATAAAGTGCGGCAGGAGACGATCACTAAGGAGCTTCTGGACATCACCGGGGGAGCGGCGGCCCTGGTGTAGCTGGCGGGGAGGTTTTTCCAATGCCCATTAGCCGACAAGAATTTGAAAAGGGCGAACCTGACCGGTATAGAAAGTCTCTAGAAGTTTAACATGCTAGGAGGCTATTATGGCGAAGGGAAAAGTAGCCCAGGTTATTGGCACAGTGGTCGATATAGAGTTTCCCCCCGATGAGCTGCCGGCGTTCCACAATGCCATCGAGATCGCCATCGATGAGGAGAAGATCGTGCTTGAGGCGCAGCAGCATGTGGGAAACAACTGGGTTCGCTGCCTCGCCCTCTCCCCCACCGATGGGCTGGAGAGAGGCGCCGAGGCTATTGACACCGGGGCACCGGTCAGCGTCCCTGTGGGGAGAGCCACTCTAGGCAGGCTTTTCAATATCATGGGGGAGCCTCTGGACAATCTGGGACCCGTTGAAGCCGAGGAGCGCTGGTCAATACATCGTCCCCCTCCCTCTTTCCAGGAGCAGGAGACCTCCACCCAGATGCTGGAGACCGGGCTCAAGGTCATCGACCTTATCACCCCCTTCACCAAAGGAGGGAAGGTAGGCGCCTTTGGTGGCGCCGGCGTGGGTAAGACCATCATCATCATGGAGCTCATCCACAATATCGCCACGGTGCATGGCGGCTTCTCGGTCTTTGCTGGGATCGGGGAGCGCTCCCGAGAGGGAAACGACCTTTGGTATGAAATGAAGGCCTCCGGGGTCATCGACAAGACGGTTCTTGTTTTCGGGCAGATGAATGAGCCCCCTGGGGTGAGGGTGCGCGTGGGACTCACGGGGCTTACCATGGCTGAATACTTCCGCGACATCGAAGGGCAGGATGTCCTGCTTTTTATCGATAATATCTATCGTTATATTATGGCGGGCATGGAGGTTTCGGCGCTCCTGGGGCGCATGCCCTCGGCGGTGGGCTATCAGCCAACCCTGGCTACCGAGATGGGCGACCTTCAGGAGAGAATCACCTCCACCAAGAGGGGCTCTATCACCTCCTTCCAGGCGATCTATGTCCCCGCCGATGACTATACCGACCCCGGTGTGGCTACGGTCTTCGGTCACCTCGACGCCGTGATCGCCCTGGAGCGCTCCATCGCCGAGCAGGGGCTATATCCCGCCGTCGACCCCCTAGCCTCCACCTCCCGCATCCTCGACCCCCGGGTTGTTGGCGAGGAGCATTACGACGTGGCGCGCGGGGTGCAGAAGGTGCTCCAGCGCTACAAAGACCTCCAGGACATCATCGCCATATTGGGCATTGAGGAACTGAGTGATGAGGACAAGCTCACCGTAGCCCGAGCCCGCAAGATCCAGAGATTTCTCTCTCAGCCGATGTTCGTTGCCGAGGCCTTCACCGGCAGGTCTGGCAGGTATGTCCCGGTCAAGGAGACGGTGCGCGGCTTCAAGGAGATCCTGGATGGGCAGCACGACGCCCTTCCCGAGCAGGCCTTCTACATGGTGGGTACCATCGACGAGGTGGTGGAGAGAGGGAAGGAGCTGGAGGCGTAAGGAGGAGAGCATGATTGAAAAGGTTAAAGCCAAAGTCAGGGGAATTCCAGCGTCAGTTGCCTGGGGTATAGGCCTTATCGTAGTAGGGCTGTGCCTTATCGGTGTAAGCTTGCTCTTCCATGTAAGCATTTTCGGCATGGTCTTAACCTGGGTGCTGTTGTTCTCAGCAAGTATAGGTGGCTGGCTTATTGGCCGGGGCACTAGAAGATAGACAATTCCAAAAACTTTAACGGAAACAGTAGCCCGGTCAATGAAAGGGGAAAACCGGGGTAGGGAGACAGCTAGACTAAGTGGCTAAACTACGTTTTGAGATCGTCACTGCCGAACGAGTGGTCTACTCCGATGATGTGGACATAGTCGTTGCCCCGGGGATCGAGGGGCAACTGGGGATCCTCCCCAACCATGCCCCGCTCTTAACCATGCTTCAGCCGGGCGAGGTGATGGTGAGGAAGGAGGGTGAGGAGACTGCTATCTTCGTCAGCGGTGGCTTCCTTGAGGTGATGCAGAATCGGGTGACGGTGCTCGCCGATGTCGCCGAGCGTGTTGAGGAGATCGATATCGCCCGCGCTGAGGAGGCGAAACGCCGCGCCGAGGAGGGGCTCAGGCTTCGCCCCCCTGAAATGGATCTTGCCGCCGCCGAGGCAGCGCTGCGGCGGGCCATGGTCCGCCTCAAGATCGCCGAGCGGAAGAAGAAGAGGCCCGGCTCAGGGGGTGCTCAGGGACCTTAGATGGTAGGTCAGGGTTTGCAGGACAAGCACAGGGTCGATCTCCTGGAGGCGCACATCCGGAGGCACCCGGGCAGCGACGGGGGCATAGTTCAGGATCGCCTTGATGCCGCACCCCACAAGGCAGTCGATGGCCTCCTGTGCCTGGGATGGGGGCACGGCGACAATACCAATATCGACACCCTGATTTTTGATTGTGGCGGTGAGCTCGGCGATATCTTGAATCACCAGCTTACCCACTTTTTTGCCTATTTGCTGGCGATCCCTGTCAAAGGCAGCGACGATTAGAAACCCTCGGGGAGGGAGTTCGCTATAGTCAAGGGTCGCCTTACCCAATCTTCCCACCCTAACAAGGGCAACGGACCACTCCCGGTCAAGCCCCAGGATCTTGCGCAGTTCGTCCAGGAGCTGGCTCACATTGTAGCCTTTACCTTGAGTGCCAAACTTGCCAAAGTAGCTCAGGTCCTTATAGAGGCTGACAGGTTGGACCTTATGTGCCAGCCCGCGGGACAGATAGTGGGGATGCTTAAGGAGATAAAGAGCGCAAAAGAGATCCTCGATGAGATCGTCGAGGGGGCGATAGAGGTCCTGGGGGAGAGATTTGTCACCGAGGTTGCCGTAAAGTAAAGAAGGGGCGCCGCTGGCTCCTTTAAGCTCGTGCCTTCCTCTGAAGCAAACCCTCGATCAACTCTATAACAATGCACCCCTTTTCCAGGTCCACCGATTTCACCACATCTTCAATGGCGGGGATAAGCAGCTCCCCATGCCTGGAGGGCACCACATAAACATCGTTACTCCCTGTGGGCAGGATTTGGGCAATCTTTCCCAAAAGCTCCCCCTCGGTAGTCCAAACCTCCAGTCCGATCAATTGAAACTGATAATATTGGTCCTCAGGAAGGGGGCGAAGTTTTGAGGAGGGGATTTCGAGGAATCGCCCTCGCAGCCTCTGGGCAGCCTCAACGCTATCCACTTCAACAAGCTTGAGGATCGCCCTCCCCTTATGCCACCGACTGCTCTCGATGGTCATGAGGCGTCCGTCGATGTGAACCTCTTCCCAGGGGGAGAATCGGTCGGGGAAGTCGGTCATTACCTCCACCTTCACCTCCCCCTTTAGCCCCCAAGGGGCAACGACCCGACCAATAACTATGAGCGGGGAATCCTGAGCCATAGGCCCCCTCTACACTATCTCAAGGTCTGCTCGGATGCCTTCCCTCACTGCAATCACCCTAAGCAAGGTGCGCATCGCCTGGGCAACCCGACCCTGTTTACCGATCACTCTCCCCATATCCTCTGGAGCAACCTGCAGCTTAAGGATCACCCTTTCGCTGTCCCGCTCCTCGGTTACCACCACCTCTTCCGGTTTATTCACAATCGACTTCACAATATACTCAATAAGCTCCTTCATTTCCTCTCCTTTTCTTTGCTGAATTCTTCCCTTCTATCGCGCTGCCTTAAACTTCTCCACGATGCCAAGTTTGTTTAGCAACCTGGTCACCGTCTCCGTGGGCTGGGCACCTTGATGAAGCCACTTCAGCGCCTTCTCCTCATTGATAACGATGGTTGGTGGGTCGGTGAGGGGATCATAGTGACCGATGGTTTCGATAAAGGCGCCATCGCGAGGAGACCGAGCATCGGCAACCACCACTCGATAGCTTGGCCTCTTCTTTCTCCCTACCCGACGCAGTCGAATCTTTACCATGTCTACCCTCAATTTTGCTATTATGGGCGATAAATTTCAAGGTGTCAATGGTTAGCTTCAAGTTGCCAATAGATTTTCCAGGGGATATAATGTTTGAGATGAAAGTTCGCCCTCCACATAGCTGGCAGGTAACAGTAGGTGAAGCTGGGGAGATTCAGCGCGCTCTTGCTTCTCAGGTATCGAGGAGGAACGAGGTCGATGCCCCTCGTCTTGTTGCCGGCGTGGATATATCGAGCCCGGATGGGAGGGGGATGGCAAAGGGGGCGGTGGTGGTTCTTCGCCTCCCCGATTTGACGCCGGTGGAGAGGAGTGTAGTGGAGCAGAGGATCAGCTTTCCCTATGTTCCTGGGCTTCTTTCCTTTCGAGAGACGCCGTTGATCCTGGCCGCCTGCGAAGGGCTGACGCTGACCCCTGACCTTTTCATTGCCGATGCCCAAGGCATCGCCCACCCAAGGAGGTTGGGTCTTGCCTCCCATCTTGGGCTTCTTCTGGATTTACCCACCATAGGGTGTGCCAAGTCCATCCTTTGCGGCAGGCATGGCGAGTTGGGGGAGGAGCCGGGCTCTTACGCCTCCCTCTTTGATGGCAGCGAGGTTATCGGTGCTGCGCTGAGGACCAAGCGAGGAACTACGCCGGTTTATGTTTCCATCGGGCACAAGGTTGATCTTGAGGTGGCGCTGCACTGGGTCATGGCCTGCTGCCGGGGCTATCGCCTCCCCGAGCCCACCCGCCTCGCCCACCTCGCCGCGGCGGGACAACCGACTACTTTTGTGAAGGCGGAGGAGCAGGGAAGGCTGCCCCTCTAAAGGAGCGAAAAGATGCAGGAGCATAAGAAGAGGCTTGAAGAGCTAAGAGATCGCATCTCTCACGTCATGGTGCGTCTTTGACATCGCCCAGAAGGAAAGGGAGATCGCCAAATTAGAGGGGGAGTCATCTGCGCCCGATTTCTGGCAGGAGCAGGAGAGGGCGCAGGGCATCATGCGCCATCTGGCGGAGCTAAAGGGGGAGGTGGAAAGGTGGCGCGCCCTTGAGAGAAGGGTTGGTGAGCTGGCCGAGCTTGTCGATCTGGCTATCGAGGAGAAGGAACCCTCTTTAGAGGGGGAGATTCGCTTCGAGGTGGAGAGGGCTTCCTCTCGGCTTGAGGAGCTGGAGTTCGAGCTAGCTTTCAGTGGCGAGTATGAGGGAAGAAGCGCCATCCTCGCCATTCATGCCGGCGCCGGAGGCACCGAGGCCCAGGACTGGGCCCAGATGCTGCTTAGGATGTATCTCAGGTGGGCGGAGCGCCGCGGCTATCAAGCAGGGGTGCTCGAGGTCTCCCCCGGGGAAGAGGTGGGGATAAAGAGCGCCCTCATCGAGGTCCTTGGCGACTATGCCTATGGCTACCTGAAGTCGGAGCGAGGGGTGCACCGGCTGGTTCGCCTTTCCCCCTTCGATGCCTCGCATGCTCGCCACACCTCCTTCGCCCTGGTGGAGGTGATGCCTGAGGTGGAGAGGGATGTGGAGGTAAGGATAGAGCAAGATGACCTAAGGATCGATTTCTTTAGAGCCAGCGGACCCGGGGGTCAGCATATGCAGAAGACCAGCACCGCGGTTCGGGTAACCCATCTCCCCACGGGGCTCGTTGCTACCTGTCAGAATGAGCGCTCCCAGTTTCAGAATAGGGAGACGGCGCTGAAGATCCTCCGCTCTCGCTTCCTCGAGCTTGAGCTGGCGAAGAAGGCGGAGGAGCAGGCAAGGCTTAAGGGGGAGCATGTCGTCGCAGGGTGGGGCAACCAGATCCGAAGCTATGTCCTTCACCCCTATAAAATGGTGAAGGACCATCGCACGGCCTATGAGAGCAGCGATCCCGGTGCGGTGCTCGATGGGGATTTGGACGAACTTATCAAGGCATACCTGAAGTCCACCCTAGGTGAAGGTAGAAGATGAAGAGGCTTTGCCTTCTAGTCATACTTGCTCTTCTTATTGCTTTTCCCGGCATCAGCGTGGCTCAGGATGAGATCACTGTCATATCCAGCGATGCTGACCCTTACTTTCCTTACCGTATCACCTTTAGCCTGGAGGCGGAGAGTTCCACTCAGATCACCGCCGTCGATCTTGCATACAGGGTAGAAAGGCTGAGCCTGGTCACCATTAGCTGCCGAGTTGATGCCGATTTCACGCCGGGTCTGAGGGTGAATGCAACCTGGACCTGGAACATGCTGGAGACGGGGGGGCTTCCCCCCGGGGCCGAGGTGGAGTACTGGTGGCTAATTGAGGATGCCACGGGGCAGAGAATTGAGACCTCACCAGCCAGCGTCAAATTCGATGACCTCCGCTATGACTGGAGCAGCCTAACTAGCGATCAGGTGGCCCTTTATTGGTATGAAGGCGACTACTCCTTTGCTGAGGAGCTAATCGATGCCGCCGATGAGGCGCTGCAGCGGCTAGCCAGCGATACCGGGGTCTCCCTGGAGCAGCCAGCCAAGATCTACATCTATGCCAGCTTTGAGGAACTGCGCGGCGCCCTGGTATATCCTTACGAGTGGACCGGCGGTTTGGCCTTTACCGATTACGGGATCATCGCCATTGGAATCTCTCCTGATAACTTAACCTGGGGTAAAAGGACAGTAGCCCATGAACTGGCTCACCTGGTGATTCATCAGGCGACCTTCGGCCCTTACGGCGATCTCCCAACATGGCTCGATGAAGGATTGGCAAAGTATGCTGAGGGTGAGCTGAGCTCAGATCTCCAAGAGCAGCTTGATGAAGCGGTCGCCAACGATACGCTCTTCTCTGTGCGCAGCATCTCAAGTTCCTTTCCCGCTGACCCCGACGAGGCTAGGCTCTCTTATGCCCAAAGCTACAGCTTGGTGCAGTTCCTTCTTGATAACTATGGTAGGGATAAGATATTGGAGCTGCTGGATGTCTTTAAGGAGGGGAGCGGCTACGATGATGCCCTCCTTCAGGTTTATGGCTTCGACATGGATGGTCTCAATGCCCTATGGCGGGCCAGTCTCGGTCTTGAGCCCCAGCCCACGCCAACCCCCACGGTGCCCCTTGTGGTTGGCGATGTCTTGGGTATCTCTTCATTACCCGGTGCTATCCTCATCGTAGGTCTAGTGTTTGCGGCGCTGTTTATCTATCTAACCCTCCGCTCGCTGCGTCGCAGGCAATAGAGAGGCCCTCAGGCTGGCTTGTCCGGTGGCTCTGGCTACCCCTTTCTCGTCCGCCGCCAAACATAGAACAGGCGCTGCGCCGCCGTCAGGTTGGTGAGCACCGCCAGGATCCAGAGGATGATGGTAACCTGGTTTATGATGAGCCCGAAAGCGAGGGTGCAAATTCTCACCGTTCTCCTCATTATCCCCACATGGCAATCCAGCCCCATTCCCTCTGCCCTCGCCCTTACATAGCTAATGAGCAGCGACCCCACTATGGTGGCGAAGATGAGCATTACCTCCAGCGTGTGCTGCTGCCAGGCATAAAACCATAGAAGCCCAAAGAGCAGTACCGCCTCAGAGTAGCGATCCATAGTGGAATCGAGGAGGGAGCCGAATCTGGTGCTCCGCGCGGTGACCCTTGCCAGCGCCCCGTCAAGGAGGTCAAAGGCTCCAACAATAAGCACAAGTAAGCCGCCGAGAAGAAAGCTACCTGTGGAAAGTACCCAAGCGACGCCAACATTGAGCAGGAAGCCCAACAGGGTTAGGGCGTTGGGTGTAATCCCCGTTTTGGCGATCACCCGAGCCACGGGCTCGGTAAGGCGGTGTGCCTGCTCGCTAATATGAGAGGGTCGCCACATTTCTCTCCCCCAGATGCGTCAAACCCCCGGCAGTCCTTGGCCAGGGGTAATTAGGTCCATGTTGCCCTTTCCAGGGTTATCGTCGAGATCCATCGAGCAAGCTATTGTAGTGGTCGATCACCCTTCGGGCGATGTTCTGCCAGCTGTATTTCTCCACGTTGAGCCTTCCTCTAGCGCCCATCTCCTGGCGCAGGGATTTGTCGCCGAGCAGGTGAATAAGAGCGGTAGCGAGAGCCTGCTCATCCCGGGGGGGCACCAGCAGCCCCTCAATGCCGTGGCTCATCACGCTGGCATAGCCCTCAATATGTGAAGCGACGATGGGCTTTGCTGCGGCCATGGCCTCAAGCAAAACAATGCCAAAGCTCTCCTCCCCGGTAGCGGGGGCGCAGAAAAGGTCAGCGGTCTTATAATATCTGGGGAGCTCTTCATCGGATACGTACCCGGTGAAGACCACATCCTCTAGATTCGCTCGTCTCACCATCCTCTCATATTCCCGGCGCGCCCCAGGTCCCACCACAATCAGCCGAGAGTTTGGAAACTCCTTCTTTACTTGCTTATAGGCGGCCAGCAAGTACCTCAGCCCTTTACGTTTTTCCAGGCGGCCAACGAAGAGGATGTTCAACTTACCATCACAGAACCTCTCAATAGGAAGGACATCGGCGGAGAAGTGCTCCAGGTCGATGCCGTTGGGAATTATATCGTAGTGACCCGGGAAACACTTGCTTATGAACTCCATCGCTGGTTTGGAAACGGCGATCTTGCCATCGAGCTTTTCAAACCACCTCATGACAAAGGGTCTCATTATTCGGTATCCCCTTGGCTCGCCGTGAAAGGCGTGAAAGGTGCCTACATTAACTGAGTGTGATACCCGAAGCGCGGTCAGGGGTAGGGTGGAGCCTAACGGCTCGTGGAGATGGACGATGTCAAAATTCTCTTGTTCTAAGATGGCCCTCACCGGGGAGGACAATGCCGGTGATAGGGTAGCCCTGGCGATGGAACCCCCGGATGGTATGGGGACGGGTCTACCCAAAGCGATGACATCCTCGCTGAGGGTTACCCCCTTCTTGGTGGAGCAGGGGGCGATGATCTTAACACTATGCCCCTTCCCGGTGAGCTGCTCATAGAGATGGGAGATATGAGCAACAACCCCACCGGGGTAAGAGTAGTCATAGGGGGAAACGAGGGCGATCTTCACGGGGACTGCCTCCGGAAAGGGTTTTTCAGAATACAACGAATAAAGAAGTTTCTGCTCCTAATCTGCTGCCTGACGATCTGGACAAATCCTATGTCCCCAATCCTCATCCGAATGACATTGCGGGCCTGGGTCGTTCTCTCCAAAAGGCTTCGCCTCAGTTCCTCAGCACCGCGACCGGGAAACAGGGTGAGAGCACTGCCCACCGTGGTCAGGAAGTGGCTGTCGCTGCCCCCTGTTTCGGCAAGACCGTATCTCTCATTAAACCTTTTTGCCCTTTGATTGGAGATTAACCCCACAAGCGTGGGGTTAATCGTCTCGATGCCATCAAGGTAGAGGCCCTGCTCACTATTGGCGACAATTCTCTCCAAGCTCTGCCGATTGACACTGTTTGTCAGCCAGCTCATGGGATGGGGCACAATACAGAGGCCACCCTGGGCATGGACGGCCTCGATGGTCTGCTCCAGGGGTTGCTGGCTAGGAACCGGGCTTTCCACGTAGAGGGCAAGAAGGTGCCCATCAAGGGTGGTCACCTCCATGCCGACTACTACATCGAAATGATAACCGCGCTTGGCAACTAATTCCCGGGCCTGGTAGCTGCCCACGACCTCGTCGTGGTCGGTAATGGCAATGACGTCGAGGCTTGTCTTCTCCTCCACGAATTCCAGGATCCTCAACACCTCCGCCATGCCATCACCCACGCTGCTATGAATATGTATATCTGCGACCCCGAATTCCTGTTCCGCTGATCCCCTCCCCGGAGGCATCGCTTCACCCTTAGCCACTATCCCTAGCCTCTTTGAGCCACATGCGGTGAAACATATACCATTGATCGGGATACTGGCTGACGAATCTCTCCAGGGAGCTCATGATCCTTTGCGTCAGCGCCTGAATATCCTTCTTGAGCTCGCCGCTGGGCTGAAAACGTATGTATTGACCGATGAAGGTAACGAAGGAGTTATCGGAAAGACGCACCGAGCCTACGGGGACGACCTTGGCCTCGGTCTTTAGCGCCAGGGTTGCCGCTCCCCTGGGCACTTGGGAGATGGCGTCGAAAAACCTCACCGCTACACCCTTGTCCGCACCGGGAATGTCAATCAATAGGCCGAGGAGCTCGTTGCGGCGCAGCGCTTGCACCATCCTCCCCACCCCATATTCCATGGGGATGACCTTCATCCCCTTCTCCCGGCGTCGCCTTTGCACAAACTCATTGAGCTTCGCCGAGGGGAAGCTCTCGGCGACGACATTCAGGGGGTAGTTACGCAGGGCCATTGCGGCACCCATCAGGTCGTAATTTCCCTGGTGCAAGCCGACGAGGATCGCCCCCTTTCCCTCTCTTAGCGCCCCTTCAAGGTTATCCCAGCCTTGAAAGACCACCCTTTTCTTTATGTCCTCTGGCTTCACAGCGGGCAGAAGGACGAAATCCACAAGGTACCTAAAGTAGTTGCGCAACGACTCTTTTGCCAGCCTATCTATCTGTTTCTGGCTGGCACCATTGCCGAGGACATAGCTCATGTTCTCCCTGAGGCAGGTCCGTCCCCGGGGCCAGGTAAGATACGCAATATGGCCGAGAACACAGGCTAAAGCGTAGCCCTGCCGGGGAGGGAGTTTCCAAAAGACAAGGCTAGCAATTCTGCCCAGGAAGTAGATGATCACTGTTCACTCCCAGCGATAAACTCCTCGACCATTCTTCTGGCTTCATCGTCTTTATATTGAACAGGGGGCGACTTCATAAAATAGGCGGAGGGGGCGATAAGGGCTCCGCTAATGCCGCGGTCCATAGCCAGCTTGCAGCACCTAATGGCGTCCACCACTACCCCCGCTGAGTTGGGACTATCCCATACCTCAAGCTTTACCTCGATATTGAGGGGGACGTCGCCGAAGGTGCGCCCCTCCATGCGGAGGTGACAAAACTTGCGGTCAGCAAGCCAGGGAATGTAGTCGCTGGGCCCGACATGGATATTATCCGCTCCGATCTCATAATCTAGCTGTGAGGTTACCGCTTCGGTTTTCGATATCCTCTTTGATTCTAACCTCTCCTGCTCCAGCATATTATAAAAGTCCATATTGCCGCCAAAGTTTAGCTGGTAGGTTCGCTCCAGCTTTACACCGCGGTCTCTGAAGAGGCTGGTAAGCACGCGGTGGGTGATGGTGGCACCAACCTGTGACTTTATATCGTCGCCAATTATGGCCAACCCCCTCTCGGCAAACCTATTCTGCCAGTACTTCTCCCTGGCGATGAAAACCGGGATGCAGTTAATAAAGCTGCAACCAGCGGTGAGAACCTGCTCTATATACCATTTTGTTGCCTCTTCACTGCCCACAGGGAGGAAGTTGACAACGATATCGGTTTCTGTTTCTTTGAGGATGCTAACGATGTTTGCTGTGGGGCCAGGGGCTTTGGTAATAACTCGGGAGAGGTACTTACCGAGCCCATCGTGGGTCATGCCCCGCTCCACCACCACCCCTGTCTCGGGAACCTGGCAGAACTTGATGGTGTTATTGGGTGGGGTATAGATGGCCTCAGCAATGTCCTTACCCACCTTGTTTCGGTCGATATCGAAGGCGGCAACGAAGTTGATGTCCCCTATGTGATAGCCCCCGATGTTGACATGCATCAGCCCCGGGACCGATTCTCCCTCCACCACGTTGCGATAATAGTAGACACCTTGCACCAGCGAGGAAGCGCAATTGCCGACGCCAATAATTGCCACGTTTATCTTGCTCAAATTCATCCCTTCCTTTATCCTATAATCATTCCTTACCGAGGAGGCGATTTGTGATCTACGATTTTCACACTCATACCTCGCTCAGCGATGGCTCCCTATCACCTATAGAATTAGTGAGGCGGGCGCTGGTAAAGGGCTACAAAGCTATTGGGCTCACCGATCACGTTGGCATTGGCTATCTCGATAGAGTGATCAGGGAAATCGCTGAAGATTGCGCTCTGGCGAGAGCGCACTGGGATATTGTGGCGATCCCCGGCGTTGAGCTTACCCATATTCCCCCTCGGGCGATCGGAGAAATAGCAAGGCGAGCCAAAGAGATGGGGGCATGGTTAGTCGTCGTTCATGGCGAGTCGATCACCGAACCTGTAGAGATCGGCACCAATATAGCGGCACTTCAGTGCCCCCACGTCGACATTCTGGCACACCCCGGACTCATCAACCTTGAACAGGCTAAAATGGCAACAGCAAGCGGTGTCTTTCTGGAGATCTCCTCAAGAAAGGGTCATTCACTAACCAATGGGCACATCTCTCGACTGGCACGGCTTGCTGGAGCCAAGCTCCTCCTCAACTCCGATGCCCACGACGAAACGGAACTACTCTCCCCCGATTTGGCCCATAACATTGCTCGAGGGGCTGGATTGGACGAAGAAGAGATCAATGAAATTCTGACAATCAACCCTTGTGCCTTATTGGAAAGGTTTCCAAAACAAGGATAAACCTTGCCCCTGCGGCGATTCAGCTAGCGAAACAGGGTTAGGCCTTACCAATTCGGTACACCTTTGTCCCGCATACGGGGCAGACCCCTGTGGTCGCTGGCCTGTTGTTCTTTAGGGTGATCTTTTTGGGATTCTTTATCTCCCTTTTCGCCCTACATTTGAAGCAATAGGCTTCCGGCATCTCTATCACCTCCTTTCAAGCCTGTTGAACTATACTCGCTATCTGGCCAAGATGTCAAGTATTTTTGAAGCTGTTTTGGTCTCCAGAGAAGACTTTCTCCGGCTGCCAGAGGCCCTTTTCTGGAAGGAAGCGTAGCACAGCTAGGAAGCGTCCGTCAAGAGAGTAGGCGCGACAGTGGGCTCTATCCCTGCCTTCTTCCTCGCCTAGAGCTAGGGGGCGACCATTTCTGATGTCCTGCTCCCTCTCCTTGCCCACGATGGCGGCAGTCCAATGCTCCAAAACCACGTCCATAGGGTAAAGGAGATCCTGCCAGTATCCGTGGCCAAAGGAATCCTCAAGCTGGGAAGGGGTGATGCTATCTTTAATATTGAAGATTCCGCTCCTTAGACGAACCAATTTTCTTAGGTATGAGCCGCAACCTAGGGATCGACCCAAATCGTGAACCAGGGAGCGAAGGTAAGTGCCCTTTCCGCACTCCACCTCGATAGTGAACAGGGGAGGATGCCAATCTATGATCTCCAATCGAAAGATCTCGGCCCTTCTCAATTTTCTTTCCACCTCGATGCCAGCACGAGCTAGATCATAGAGGCGTCTCCCTTGATGCTTTACGGCACTATACATAGGGGGCTTCTGAAGGATGGGGCCACGGAAGGAGGGGAGCACCCCCTCCACCTGCTTCCTGGTGACAAAGGAGGGGTCAACCCGTTGCGTCACACGCCCATCGGCATCGTAGGTATCGGTGGAAACGCCGAGCTCAATCTCGGCCTGATAGGTTTTAGGGGCATCCAAGAGGAAGGGGATGATCCTGGTTGCTTGCCCCAGGCAAAGGGGTAAGACCCCTGTTGCCCCTGGGTCGAGGGTGCCAGCATGCCCGACACGCCTCTGCCCACTGAGTCGCCTCACCAGATTAACCATCTCCAGGGAGGTCTTACCAGCGGGCTTATCGATATTAAGGATTCCGTCAACGCTCAACTTCGCTCGGTCTCTTCAGTACCCTCGTTAGGGGCGACCTCTCTTATCAAATGGAGGACGTGAGCCCCCCGCTCGATGGAATCGTCCTTATGGAAGCTCAGCTGGGGAACGCGGCGTAATGAAAGGCGCTCCCTAAGCTTTCTCTGGAAGAAGCTCGAGGCAGAGGCTAAACCCTCCACTGCCTCCTTCTTCTCCCCCTCTGTGCCCATGATGCTTACAAAAACCTTGGCATGTCTCAGGTCTGCGGAGACGGTTACCCTGGTCACGGTGAGGAAGCCGCCAAGCCTCGGGTCCTTAACCTGGCGGCGAAGCAGTTCGCTGATCTCCTCTCGAATGAGCCCATTGAGCCTCTCGGTGCGCCTGGTCATCCCTAAGCCCTTTCCCTTCTATAGAACTCGATGATGTCGCCGATCTGGAAATCGCTATAGCCCTCAATGCCCACGCCGCACTCAAAGCCGCTAGCTACCTCTCTGACATCATCCTTAAACCGCCTTAGGCTAGAGATGCTGGATTCAAAGATGGCCTCGCCGTTTCTTATTATTTTGGCTAGGGCGCCACGGGTTACCTTGCCATCGGTGACGTATACCCCGGCTACATTTCCACGCCCTCTGATGGGGAAGGTGGCCCGCATCTCGGCGTGTCCTTCGACAACCTCGACATAGGTTGGCTCAAGCATCCCCTTCATCGCCCTTTCCACATCGTCCACCAGGTTGTAGATTACCTGGTAGAGGCGGATGTCCACACCCTCGGAATCGGCAAGCTGCCTTGCCCCGGGCTCGGGGCGGGTGTTGAAGCCAAGGACGATCCCCTTGGAGGCCAGGGCGAGGAGCACATCCCCTTCGGTGATGCTCCCGCTGCCGGAGTGCAGGATGTTTACCTTGACCTCATCTATGTTTAGCCGCTCCAGGGAGGTTTTTATCGGCTCGATGCTTCCCTGGACATCGGTCTTCAGTATGATATTGAGCTCCTTCACCTGCCCGTCACGAATCTGGGAGAAGAGTTCGCTCAGGCTAAGCGGTGCTGTTGGCTTCAGGGAGGCAAGCCTTTTCTCCTCTTGCCGCCTTTGTGCCAGAGTGCGGGCCTCCCTTTCATTAGCGGTCACGGTCAGGGTATCACCAGCTTGGGGAACGCTATTCAAACCGAGGACCTCCACAGGCGTCGCTGGCTCCGCCCTCTTCAGGCGCTTACCCTTGTCATTGAACATCGCCTTCACCTTGCCCCAGGTGTCGCCGACAAGGAAGGAATCCCCCACCTTTAGGGTACCCGTCTGCACTAACACGGTGGCAAGGGGGCCCTTTGTCTTATCCAGTTTCGCTTCAATGACCACGCCCACAGCACGCCGCTCCGGGTTTGCTTTGAGGTCCTCAAGCTCGGCAACGATGAGCAGGTTCTCCAGGAGCTCGGAGATGCCCTCCTTCTTTTTAGCGGATACGGGGACAGATACCACATCGCCACCCCATTCTTCGATAAGCAGCCCCCGGTCGGCAAGCTGTTGCTTCACTCGCTGTATATTGGCCTCTGGCTTATCTATCTTGTTAATTGCGACCACAACGGGGACATCAGCGGCGCGAGCGTGGTCTATGGCCTCCAAGGTTTGGGGCATCACCCCATCGTCTGCGGCGACCACCAGTATGGCAATATCGGTTACCTGAGCCCCCCTGGCCCGCATCGCGGTGAAGGCTTCATGACCTGGGGTATCAAGGAAGGTTATCTTTTGCTCCCGAATCTCCACCTGGTAGGCGCCTATGTGCTGGGTGATCTCGCCGACCTCGGTGGCGGTTACCTTTGTCTCACGGATGGCATCCAGCAGGCTGGTCTTCCCGTGATCGACATGCCCCATGATGGTAACCACGGCGGGGCGAGGTTTTTGTACTGTGGTATCGTCCTCCTGAAACCTCTGATACCTCTTGCGTTTTTGGGCCGGGACTCGGGGTTGCTCCTCCAGCGCCTCATAGCCAAAATCTGAAGCAACAATTGCTGCGGTCTCGTAGTCGATGACCTGATTAATGCTTGCCATGATGCCGTTTCTCATCAATTGCTTGATCACATCCACAACGCTGACCCCGACCAAATCGGCAAATTGCTTCACGGTGAGGGAGGGAGGAACGGTGATGCGACGATCCCCCTCCGATTTGATGGGCGGGGACTCAGGGGCACCTATGTGCTGAGGTTCTCGATACTTTTCATCAATTTTCTGCCTTCTTGCGCTCATTTAGGTTACCCTCAGACTAGGGAAGCATCTCCGCATACTGGGCAAGCTCCCTTCGCTTTTCCTGGGCGATATTGATCCCTAGGGAGCGGTCCAGGCGCTCCTTTTTAAGTGCTGCCTCCCAGCAGCCCTTTGCTCTACATAAATACGCACCTCGCCCCGATTTCTTCCCTGTAGGGTCGACCTCTACAGCACCGGTTGTGTTGCGAACTATGCGGACAAGTTCCCGCTTCGGCCTTGTCTCGCGGCAGCCGATGCAGGTGCGCTCCGGGATATGTTTCGGTCGTGGTTTCTTCTTTCTCTGCGATGTGGTACTCATCCTTCTCCCAAGCGAAAAATTTATTTCACCATTTCCTCGAGCTCGTCGTATTCATCCTTGATGTAAGCTTCTTGGATTTGGCGAACCTTCTTTGGCCTGCCCACCTCCTCTTCGCCCTCCTTCTTTCCCTTGCTCTTCTTCGCCTTTTTATCCGGCTTAGCTACCCTGGCTGGGAAGATTTCCTCGGCGAAGCGAAGCTGAGGGGCTGGCCCTGCTATCTGAACCAATGCCTCTTCAATGGGGGTCACTTCCTCTATAGGGAGACCCTCCTCTTCTCCCCCGGGAGCCAGCAATTCAACGTATTCCTCTATCTGGGGAGCTTGGGTAACCGGCTCTGCTAGTTCTACCTGTAATGGCTCTTCAGTTATGGCTTCCTCTAGTGCTATTTCAACAGAGGCCCGTTCCGCTAGCGCAGCCTTCTCCGCCTCGGCGGCGGAAACGCTCTTAATGTCGATTCGCCATCCGGTGAGCTTGGCAGCGAGCCTGGCATTCTGCCCTTCCTTGCCTATGGCGAGGGACAATTGGCGATCAGGCACCACCACCGTTGCCGTCTTCTCCTCTTCAGCAACCTCCACGCTCACGACCTGAGCAGGGCTCAAGGCATTGGCAATGAAGGTCGCTGGGTCGGGATGCCACTCCATAATATCGATCTTCTCCCCGTTTAGTTCGTTGACGATGTTTTGGATTCTGATGCCGCGCAGCCCAACGCAGGAGCCGACGGGATCGACACCTGATTGCCGGGCCTCGACAGCGATCTTGCTCCGATAACCGGCTTCGCGGGCGATGGACTTCAGTTCTACAGCGCCGCTGTGGATCTCTGGAACCTCCAGCTCGAGGAGGCGGCGCAGCAGGTTTCGATGGGTCCGCGATACCAAAACCTGAGGCCCTCTGTTGGTGCGGTGCACCTCCATAAGGTATACCTTGAGCCTTTGCCCCACCCGATAGTGCTCGGTTCGCACCTGCTCCGGGTTGGCGAGGATGCCTTCAGTCTTTCCCAGGTCGAGGATGATCTGCCTTGGCTCTATTCGCTGCACGATGCCGGTAACGATCTCGCTTTCCAACTCGGAGAACTCTTCGAAGACAAGCTCCCGCTCCGCCTCGCGGAGGCGTTGCAGCACCACCTGCTTCGCTGTCTGAGCGGCAATTCTCCCCGCATCTTTGGGGGTGGCTTCAACCTCGATGGCGTCACCGAGCTTGATGCCCTTTTTAGTTCCTTTCGCCGCATCCAGTGACAGCTCGCGGCGGGGGTCGGTTACCGTTTCCACCACTGTCTTCTCTGCATAGACGGTTACCTCCCCGGTGTTAGGATCGATCCTCACCGAGATAGTCTGGTTTGCCGCAAAGTTATTTTTCCTGAAGGCGGAGGCCAAACCAGCCTCCACCGCTTCAAGAACCACCTCCCTGGGTAGATTCTTCTCGGCAGCAAGCTGGGTGATCGCGAGCATAAATTCGCTCTTCATCTTAGCCATCACCTCCTCCGATCTCCAATACAATAAAAAAGTGGGGAAAACACCCACTTAATCAATAGTTTACTTCTAGCTGGCTTCTACCTTGTCACAGTCTCGTCAGACTCTAGTTATAGGCTCACCATAGTATAGCACAACAAGGGGCATGATGCAACCCTTTGGGGGGGTTGTTACAGGGCGAAAAAAGCCTTTAGCCTCTTTGCCGCCCCTTCAAGAGGAATAATCTCTGCCTCTTTCTCCCCTCTCCGTTTCCACTCCACGCTTTGAGATTTAATGGTTCTTGGGCTGAGGATGAGTCTCAGGGGCATTCCCAGAAGATCGGCATCGTTAAGCTTTACCCCGGGCGATTCGATGCGGTCGTCGAAAAGCACCTCCAGGCCCTCTTGCTCAAGATCAAGATAGAGCCTCTCCGCGGCGGAGGCTACCTCTGGCTTATCCATTGATAGAGGGCAGAGGTGGACCTGATAGGGGGCGATGGGAAGGGGCCAGATGATGCCCTTTTCATCATGGTTCTGCTCGATGGCGGCGGCGAGGAGGCGCCCGATGCCGATGCCATAGCATCCCATAAAGATGGGGCGCTCCACGCCATCGCGGTCGATGAAGGTAGCATCCAGCCTCTCGCTGAAGAAGGTGCCCAGTTTGAAGACATGCCCCGCCTCGATGCCTCGCGTCGAGAGTAGCTTTGAGCCGCACCTGGGGCATCCCTCGCCTGCCTGGGCGATGGCTATATCCACCAAAAGATCGACGGCGAAATCTCGGGGGTGGTTGACGTTTTTGAGGTGGGCATCGGGCTTATTGGCTCCGGCGACGAAGTTCACCCCCAGGGTTATCGAGGGGTCGGCAACCCTCTTAATCCCGCCGATGCCCAGTGGGGAGGCTGATCCTGCCACCAATCCTGCCTCCCTTACCTCCTCGTCGCTGGCGAGGCGAAGGTCGTGACATTTTAGGGCGTTCTTCAGCTTCACCTCGTTCACCTCAAGGTCGCCCCTGATGGCGACAAAGATCAGCTCGCCATCGGCGGCGTAGAACACTGCCTTGAGAGTCTTGCTCTTGGGGATGCCGAGGAAATTCGCCAGCTCCTCGATGGTCTTCACCCCGGGAGTAGCCACCTCCTCTAGAGGGAGTGCCTCCTCTTCTTCGCCGGGCAATTTCATGCTCTCAGCCCTCTCTGCATTTGCCGAGTAGTCGCAGCTTGAGCAGTGTATAACCTGCTCCTCGCCGCTTTCGGCGATGACCATGAATTCATGGGACTCTTTGCCCCCGATGGCTCCGCTATCCGCTTCCACCACCACCGAAGGGAGCCCGCAGCGCTCGTAGATTCTCTTGTAGGCCCCGATCACCTTTTGGTAGGTGGTATTTACCGCCTCCTCATCGGTGTCGAAGCTATAGAGGTCCTTCATGGTGAACTCGCGGACTCGCATCAAGCCGCCACGGGGACGGGCCTCATCGCGGAACTTGGTCTGAATCTGATACAAAAGTAGGGGGAGGTCTCGATAGCTCTGCACGTTGCGGCGAACGAGCTCGGTGATCACCTCCTCGTGGGTGGGGGCCAGCACCAGCTTTCGATCGCGGCGGTCGCTCAGGGTGAACAGGCTCTTGCCGAAGGCGAGGTCTCGCTCCGTCTGCTCCCAGAGCTCCAGGGGCTGGAGCACGGGCATCATCAGCTCCTGCCCCCCGATGGCGTCCATCTCCTCGCGGATGATGTTCTCGATCTTCCTTAGCGCCCGCCATCCAAGGGGCAGATAGCTATAGACCCCTGCCGCCACCTGGTGGATCATGCCCGCTTTGAGCAGCAATTGATGGCTGATATTCTCCGCCTCAGACGGCGTCTGGCGCAACGTCTTACCGAATAGCTGACTCATGCGCATAGACTAAACTCCTCAGCGCAGTTGCTTGTTGTAGATCCCCCTTACTCTCCTCTTAGCCTTCGCGGTACGTAATTCCCATTTGGAAAGTAACTCAGGCTCTATTAGCTCTTTCTCAACTAAGTTTATTGTAGCTTCTTCACCTGGAGTGCCGGGATAAAAGAGTATCCATTGATCTCTGGGGGCATGTTTTACCTGATACTTTACAGTGCATCCTGCAAAGTATTCAACACCTGCGCAGTAACGCCCCCCTCGCTGCTGGCGTACCTCGGTTATAAATTGCCGTAGCTGATGCCAGCACCGTAGAACTGGGGGGCCGGCGAACGCCTCGACTGCCAAGTACTCATCGAGTATCCCTCGTTCTAGCAAATGTCCTATCATATCAAGCCAGTCGAGCACCCTCTCTATTTTGTCGACGTCCCTTTTTGGCAATTGTTTCACGCTCTCGGGCTTTGTTCCATAGATCAGACGGAGGGTTTCTATTGTCTCGGGACTACGTAGGCGTTCGTATATACCAACCACAAGCTGTGCGTTTGTACTTAGTCTAGTAGCCCGAACATGACGCCAAGCAAAATATGCTGCTATCAACAGAACGAAGGCTGTAACGATTCCAAGTATAGCCTCCCATGTCGATTCCACCCCGGCCACCTCCAATTGAGCGGTTTACACCCCCTCCACCTCCGCCATCAGCGCGCTCAAAAAATTCCGCTCCTCCACCGTCCTGACCTGCTCCCCATTGCGGAAGATGACCCCTCGCCCCTTGCCGCAGGCGATGCCGACATCGGCGTCCCTGGCCTCGCCGGGGCCGTTCACCACGCAGCCCATGACCGCCACTTTGATGGGCTTCTCTATTTTCAAAAGGCGCTCCTCTACGGCATTGGCCAATCCTATTATATCAACCTCGGCTCGACCGCACGAGGGGCAGCTTATCAGGGTCGGGCCGCGCTCTTCCAGGTCGAGCGATTTCAGGATTTCGTAGCCAGCGATGACCTCCTCCCTGGGGTCGCCGGTAAGGGAGACGCGAATCGTGTCGCCGATGCCCATGTAGAGCAGCGCGCCGATGCCCACGGCGCTCCTGATGACTCCCCTTCTCGGGGTGCCGGCCTCGGTGATACCCAGATGAAGGGGATAGGGCATCCTCTGGGCGATGGCAATATTGGCCTCGATGGTTTCTGGCACATCGAAGGCTTTTAGCGAGACCTTGATCAGGTCGAAATCGAGGCTTTCGAGCAATTTGATCTGCTCTAGGGCTGCACTTACCATCTCGTCTGCGATATTGGAATGTTGTTTTTTATGATGCCGACGCCCAGTTCGAAAAAGGCTTCCTGCGTTGACCCCGATTCTTATCGGCACCTCCCGCTCCCTGGCGGCGCGAACAATTTGGGCCACCCGATCTGGGTCGTTGATATTACCCGGGTTTAGCCTGATCCCATCCACACCAGCCTTAAGGGCGAGAAGAGCGAGGCGATAGTCGAAGTGGATGTCGGCGATGAGGGGGATGGCGATGCCCCGCTTTATAGCGGGGATGGCCTGGGCAGCCTCCCTGTCGGGGACTGCGACCCGCACCAGCTGGCATCCACATTCCTCAAGCTCCCTTATCTGGTCGATGGTTGCCTGGGCATGGCGAGTGTCTGTCTTGGTCATCGACTGCACTACGATGGGGGCGCCGCCGCCAATGGTGACATCACCTATTCTGATGGCTCTTGAGGCTCTGCGAAACATCATGGCAGGCCGAAACCCTCCCCACGAATGAGACGAAGAATGTCATAATAGCTGATCACCACTACTAGAAGCATTAGCAGTGCAAATCCGATCATGTTGATAAGGCTCTCCCGCTTTGGCGATATCCTTTTCCCGCGGCGAGCCATCTCTAGGAAGACGAATGCTATCCGGCCCCCGTCGAGGGCTGGGATGGGCAAAATGTTGACTATTGCCAATATCAGGCTGAGGAAGGCGATGAACCGGATCAGGGAATAGGCTCCCCTCTCGGCCACTTCGCCGGTGAGCTGAGCAATGCCAACAGGGCCAATGACCGCCAACTCCTCCTCCCCCTGCACCGTACTGGCGATGGCGTTCTTCATCGCCACCAACATCTGCCCATATTCGCCGAGCCCCAAGGGGATGGCTTTCCAGGGTGGATAGGCCCTGGTCTCCGTGATCGGGCCCACTTCGACGCCCATGGGCCCCTCCCCTTCGGGTGGATTTGGCCGCGGGACCAGTGTCACCTCCACCTCGGTGGAATCTCTGAGCAGAAGCATGCCGATCTCGGAGCCGAGATTGGAGTCAATGATATCTTTGAGCTCATCAAGGTTATGGATGGGCTGTCCGTCCACACTCTTTATAACGTCTCCAGGGAGAATCCCCGCCTCCTCAGCGGGCGAGTCCCGGGCTACATTCACGACCTGAACCCCCTCGCCCTCCACATAACGCTCCATCGGTATCATATAGGCTGTGGGGAGGAGGAAGAGGGGAAGCAATAGCATCATGATGCACCCGGCGCTGAGGACAAGGAGCCTGGTTTTGACGCTCTTCCCCGCTAGGCTCCCGGGCACGCTGGGGTCCTCCTCCCCTGCCATCCTGCAAAAGCCGCCCAGGGGGATGAGGTTCAGAGAATAAATTGTCTCCCCACGCTTAAAGCTGAGCAGGCGGGGTGGGAAGCCCAAGCCAAGCTCCTCAACCTTGACCTTGGTGAGCTTCGCCGTAACAAAGTGCCCCAGTTCATGGACAAGGATGACTACAACCAGGATGGCCAAAAAGATCAATATTGTTATAAAAACGCTCATCTTTCTATCATAACCCTTTCCCTGGCCCAAGCGTCAGCAGTGAGAACCTCCTCCAGCGAGGGACAAGGGGTGCTCTGATGTTGCTCCAGCGTCTCCTCCACCAGCTTGCCAATATCCAGAAAGCCGATGCGCCCCTCAAGGAAGAGTTCAACGGCCACCTCATCGGCGGCGGAGAGCACTGCGGGGTATGTGCCCCCTTTTCGCCCCGCTTCCACCGCTAATCTCAAACAGGGAAATTTTTCCAGGTCAGGCGCTTCAAAGGTAAGAGCGCCTATGTTCGAAAAATCAAGGTGGGGAAGCTTACTGGGTAGACGCTCAGGATAGAATAGAGCATATTGAATGGGGAGGCGCATATCGGGCAGGCTTAGCTGCGCCTTGATGGAGCCATCGACAAATTCAACAAAGGAATGAACGATGCTCTGGGGATGAATCACCACCTCGATCTTTTCTAGAGGGATATCAAAAAGCCAGTGGGCCTCGATAACCTCAAATCCCTTATTCATCATGGTGGCGGAGTCGATGGTAACCTTTTTGCCCATTTTCCAGGTGGGATGGTTTAGCGCCTGTTGTGGCGTCACCCTGGCAAGCGCATCCGGCGAGAGGTGTTGAAAGGGACCTCCTGAGGCGGTGAGGATGAGCCGGGAGACCCCCCTCTCCTCACCGCGCAGGCACTGCCAGATGGCGCTGGGCTCGCTATCGATGGGCAGAATCTGGGCATTATGCCTCTTCGCCTCTGAGATGACGATCTCCCCGGCCATCACCAGCACCTCCTTGGTGGCCAGGGCAATGCTCTTTTTCGCTCTAATCGCTTCTAAAGTAGGGGCAAGTGCTGCTTTGCCTGTGACAGCGACCACCAAAAGGTCAACATCGGGGTGAGAGGCCATCTCCTCTAGAGACGAGAGCTCGCATGTTGAGCTGGGCAATCTCTCTCGCCCACTGCCCGACCCAATAGAAATCAGCTTTGGCCTAAACTCATCGATCTGCTTTGTCAGAAGCTCGATGTTCGTTCCAGCGGCAAGCCCCATCACCTGGAATCGGTGGGGGAAGGAGCGCACCACCTCCAGCGTTTGCTGCCCTATGGAGCCTGTTGAGCCCAAAATGGCAAGCCGTTTTACACTATCACCCATATCACATAATAGTATACTACAACCACAGTAAAGACAATGCTATCGAGACGGTCGAGGATGCCGCCATGCCCTGGGATCAGCTTGCCCGCGTCCTTTACCCCGGCGCTTCGCTTGAGCATCGATTCTGAGAGGTCGCCTAGCTGGGCGAAGATGCCGACGAGGGCGCCGAGGACGATCCCTTGCCAGTAAGGGATGGAGAGGCTGGGGAGGATGGCGATGAGGATCAGCGCTGCGGCGATGGCGCCCAGGAACCCCCCTATTGCCCCCTCCCAGGTCTTTCCCGGGCTTATCGCCGAGGCCAGGGAATGACTGCCCCATAGTCTGCCGGCGAAGAAGGCGCTGGTATCTGCAGCGAAGGTGGCGAAGAGGGCGAAGAGGACCCAATCCCGGCCACCCTCCAGTCCCCTTAAGGGGATAAAGTGGCTCAGCATCCATCCTATATAGATGATCCCGGCCAGGGTCCAGACCCAATTGATGGAGGCACCCTCCACGGGGGAACGCAGTAGCAGCCAAATTAAAGAAAAAACCACTGCCGAAGTTAGCAGTGGTGCTGTGTAAAGATTTTCAAAATGGGCACTTACGATGAAAAGGAGCACCCAGACGAGCCCGAATATGGTAAGGGGATGCCTCCTGGAGAGGCCCAAGATACCATAGAATTCCAGCGCTCCCAGTGCTGCGGCGGCCGCTACTATTAGAGAGTAGAAAGGGCCGCCAAACCAGATGCCAACAACGATAACGGGTATGAGAACTAGCGCGCTGAGAGCTCTTTTTCTGATCATCCTCACCGCCGAGACTGGGTGTCCTCAGCTCTCAGCCCCCCAAAACGCCTCTCCCGCTGGCTATAGGCAATAAGCGCTTTCTCGATCTCCTCCCTGCCAAAGTCTGGCCAGAAGGTAGGTGTGGAGTAGTACTCACTGTAGGCTGCCTGCCAAAGCAGGAAATTACTGAGCCTCATCTCGCCGGCGGTGCGAATGATCAGGTCTGGGTCGGGCAGGCCCGCAGTATATAGAAAGCTACTCAGTAAAGCCTCGTCTATGCTCTGCGGTGGGATGCCTTGGTCAAGGATGCGCCTCACCGCATCCACGATCTCAGCGCGACCGCCGTAGTCGAAGGCAATGCTCAGTGTCCCTCTGGTATTGTCCTTGGTGAGCTCGATGGCATATTGAAGCTTCTGCTGAAGGCTTTCCGGAAGCCTATCGAGGCGACCAAGATGAAGAAGCTTGATCCCCTCCTCATGGAGGTTTTGGATCTCTCGGTCGATTGAATCCTCCAGGATACGGAGCAGCCCCTGAACCTCTTTCCGGGGGCGGCTCCAGTTCTCGGTGGAGAAGGCAAAGAGGGTGAGATACTTCACCCCGTACTCGGCGAAGCACTGCACAACCTGGCGGATGTTCTCCGTTCCAGCGCGGTGACCGGCAAGCCTGGGCAGCCTCCTCTGCCTGGCCCACCTGCCATTACCATCCATAATAATCGCTACATGATTGGGGATGCGCTTAATCTTGGATTTTGTCACGGTGATATATCCTAATTATACCTCTAGTAGCTCTGCCTCTTTATCCCTTCCCACCCTATCCACCTCTTCGATGAAGCTATCGGTAAGCTCCTGCAATCTCTCCTGGGCGCGCTTTTGCTCGTCCTGGGAGATCTCCTTTCCTCGCTCCAGTTCTCTGAATTCCTCCAGGGCGCTTCTTCTTATGTTTCGCAGGGCTACTCTACCCTCCTCAGCCCGCTTATGAACCACCTTGACCAGTTCCCTTCGTCGCTCTTCGGAGAGCTGGGGGATGCTGAGGCGGATCACATTGCCATCGCTGGTGGGGTTAAGCCCAAGGTCCGACTTTAGGATGGCCTTCTCGATGCTGGGCAGGCCATGTCTATCCCAGGGCTGAATCAGGAGAAGCCTGGCCTCTGGGGTCGAGATGGTGGCAATCTGGTTGAGGGGGGTGGGAACGCCATAGTAGTCCACCTTAATATGATCGACAATCGCTGGGGTGGCGCGCCCGGTGCGAATCGCTGCCAGCTCTTTCCTCATCGCTTCGATGGTCTTCCCCATCCTGGTGCTTGCCTCTGAGAGGATGTCATCGATCATTTCCCCTCCGCATCTAACTGGAAACTATGGTGCCAATGGGCTCCCCAGCCACTACCCGCACAATGCTGCCCGGGGCTTGAATGTCGAAGACAACTATGGGGAGCCTGTTCTCCATGCAAAGGGAAAGGGCGGTGGAGTCCATAACCTCAAGTTGCAACTTTAAGGCATCGATATGGCTGACCCTTTCGAACTTTCTGGCGTTAGGGTTCTTAAGGGGGTCAGCGTCGTAGACGCCATCGACCCTGTTTTTTGCCATGAGCAGCACCTCTGCACCGATCTCTATCGCCCGCAGCGCCGCTGCGGTATCTGTGGTCATATAGGGGTTTCCGGTGCCTCCGGCAAAAAGGACCACTCGCCCCTTCTCCAGGTGGCGGATGGCGCGGCGCCGAATATATGGCTCAGCGACGGCTTGAACGGCGACAGCGCTTTGCGTCCTTGTGGTCACCCCCTCCTTTTCCAAGGCGTCCTGGAGCGCTAGGGCATTTATTAGGGTGGCCAGCATTCCGGCGTAGTCGGCGGTAGCTCGATCCATCCCTCTAGCCTCAGCGATTGCTCCTCGCCAAATATTTCCGCCACCAACGACGATACCAACCTCAACACCCATGCCCACCACCTGCTTTATCTGTTGGGAGATATTGGAGAGGGTGGCTAGGTCGATGCCAAATTCGCCCTCCCCCATCAGCGCCTCGCCGCTCAGCTTTAGAAGGGTGCGTTTATATTTGGCGGTGCTCATTTTTCCTACTTGCCTAGCTCGAAGCGGGCAAATCTCCTTACCCTGATGTTCTCTCCAACCTTGGCTATCGTTTCGGTAATGATCTCTTGTACCGTTTTTTGGGGGTCTTTGATGAAGGGCTGGTGGAGAAGGCAAGCCTCGCTGGGGTCCACCTCCCCGGGGGCATCATCGCTGCCGATGAAGGATGGCTCTGTGGCTGCCACCTGCAACGCCAGGTTATGGGCCAGCTCCTTGAGCTCATCGGTGTTGGCCACAAAATCGGTTTCACAGTTTACCTCTACCAAGGCCCCAATACGCCCCCCGGTGTGAATATATGCCTCGATTAGTCCCTGCCTCACCTCCCGATCCACCCTTTTCTCCGCCTTGGCCAGACCCCGCTTGCGAAGGATCTCCATAGCATCGGTGGTATCGCCCTTTGCCTCCTCGAGGGCCTTTTTACAATCCAAAACCCCGGCTCCGGTTCTCTCCCTTAGCTCTTTTATTCGTTGGGTATTTGCCATCTCATTCCTCGGTTTCGGGAGTGAAGGTTAGCGGCTCTAAGATCTCTGGCCCCTCGGCCTCCCCGGAGACCATTTCTGCGACCTCCGCCGCCTCGGCCAGCTCGCGAGCTTGCTTACCCGCGAGAACGGCGTCGGCGATCTTGCTGGTTATCAGCTTGATTGCCCTCACCGCGTCGTCATTGGCAGGGATGGCATAGTCGATTTCATCGGGGTCGCAATTTGTGTCCACGATGGCAACGATGGGCACCCCGGTGCGCCTTGCCTCGGCAACAGCGATCCTCTCCTTCATCGGGTCGACAATGAAAAGGGCTCCTGGGAACCTGGTCATCTCTTTGACGCCACCCATTTGTCGGTTTAGGCGGGCGATCTCCTCGTCCAGCTTCAGCGCCTCCTTCTTGGGCAGGTAATCAAACTGCCCCCTCGCCTTGCGATCCTCGAGGCGCACCAAATGGTCGATGCGCGCCTGGATGGTGGCGAAGTTAGTGAGCATCCCCCCAAGCCAGCGTTGATTCACGTAGAACATGCCGCAGCGCTGCGCCTCCCCCTCTATGGTCTCCTTAGCTTGCTTCTTAGTGCCCACAAGAATAATATTTTCACCCCTGGCCACAGTATCCCGAACAAACTGGCAGGCCTTATTCAACATCCCCACAGTCTGCTCAAGGTCGAGGATATGGATGCCGTTTCGCTGGGTGAAGATGTATTTTTTCATTCGTGGGTTCCAGCGGCTGGTCTGGTGACCGAAGTGGGCCCCTGCCTCGAGCAGCGATTTTATGGAGACTACCTCTTCAGCTTCGATCCTTCCCTCTTCCATGCTCCCCCTTTATGGTGGTTTACTAGCAAGTATAGCATAGGGCAAGGGGTGAGGCAACATTGTTGAAAAAATCCAGGCCCTGTGCTATATTAAGCTATGGAGGGATCGCATAGTGGTCTAGTGCGGCCGCCTGCTAAGCGGTTACAGGGGGAGACCTCTGTCGTGGGTTCGAATCCCACTCCCTCCGCCACGAAAGGTAAATGGTATACCCCTCAAGTTAAGGGGGTATATTTTTAACTAGAAGGGGCTTTTATGCCTTACTACCATATCTGGACCATTGGCTGCCAAATGAACAAGGCCGACTCGGAGCGCATCGGCAGCTATTTGGAGCAAATAGGCTGTCAGTCTAGTCCAGAGGCTGAGGAGGCTGAAATCATTGTGCTCAATAGCTGTGTGGTGCGCCAGAGCGCCGAGAATCGGGTCATCAACAAACTCGACGCCCTCAAATCCCTGAAGAGGCGGCAAAACCCGATCCTGGCCCTTACCGGCTGCATGGTGGACTCAAGGGTCGATGAACTGAAGCGTCGCTTCCCCCATGTCGACCTCTTTTTCGGACCACAGGCCTTTTTCGAGCTATCTCGATTCTTGGCAATTCGGGGGCTAGCCCCCGAGGGATTGGAGCCCAGCTTAGTCCTCTCCTCCAGTCCATCGCCGAGCATCTTTGTACCCATCATTCAGGGCTGTGACAACTTCTGCTCCTACTGCATCGTGCCCTACCGAAGGGGGAGGGAGAGGAGCCGCCCTATGGAGGAGATCCTCTGCGAGGTTGAGAGGCTTGCCGCCCGCGGGGTAAAGGAGGTCACTCTCTTGGGGCAGAATGTCGACTCCTACGGGCACGACCTGCCCCAAGAGCCCGACCTTGCCGACCTTTTGAGCCAGCTAAACCAGATCGCTGGCTTGGCGCGGATTCGTTTTTTGACCTCCCACCCAAAGGATATGAGCGAGAGGCTTATCGAGGCGATGGCGCATCTGGAGAAGGTTTGCGAGCATCTGAGCCTTCCCCTTCAGGCTGGGGACGATGATATTCTAAGGGCGATGAGGCGTGGCTATACTGTGGAGCACTATCGTGAGCTTATCGGATATATCCGCTGCGTCCTTCCTCACGTTGCTCTGAGCACCGATGTCATCGTCGGCTTCCCAGGGGAGAGTGAGGAGCAATTTCAGAGAACCTATGATTTGCTCCGCGAACTCAGGTTCGACACTGTCCATGTCGCCGCCTATTCGCCGCGACCGGGGACCATTGCCTCAAGAAAGTTTGAGGACGATGTCCCCGCTGCGGAAAAGAGGAGGCGGCGGGAGATGGTCGAAAGTCTCCAGGAAGCGATCGCCACTGAAATCAATAGAAAGCTATTGGGCCAAACGGTCGAAATATTGGTCGAAGGTCGAAAAAAGGGGAAATGGCAGGGTCGCACCAGAACAAATAAGCTTGTTTTCTTCGGCGATGAAGCCGACTGCCTGGGGGAACTGGTAAAGGTTAAGGTGGGAAAAACAAGCCCCTGGGCGCTTCAGGGTAGGATCGAAGATGGAAAAAGCTCAAGCCAATAGAGCTGCTATGTTGTTAATCAAGGAAAAGGAGGAGGGCATGAATAAGGAGGCAAGCGGCCCTTTCATATTCAGCCGTAGAGGCCACTATTTTAGGATTGAACCATTTTTTCAAGAGAGAAACTTCGTTTTCGATGATAAACTCGTTTTTGTTTTGATGCCTTTCGGAGAGCCTCGGTCAGACAGAATTTGGGAAAAATTATCGGAGATCGTGACGAAACAAGGACTACATGCTGAAAGGGCAGATAACCGATACGGCCCTATAATAATTGAAGATATTTGGTCTGGCTTGGTTGAAAGTCGACTTATTATCTGTGATGTAACTGGATGGAATCCAAATGTATTCTATGAGTTGGGAATTGCACATACGCTTGGCAAAGATGTCATTCTGATAACCCAACAAGGCACGCCATTTCCATTTGACACGCAAGGGCTAAGACACTTGATTTACACTGATAATCCTAAGGGAATGCGGCTTCTAGAAGAAGAACTGCCAAAAATGATTGAGTTCTATCTTCAACAGAGACCAAAAATCAGAAGAGCACGTTTGAAGTTCCCAAAGCCAAAGAAAACAGAACTCAAAGCCGCTTGGGCAGCCAGCACTAAAGATTGGGATCCAAAACTTCCTCCGGAAAAATATGGGTTACAAAGAGGACAAATGGGAGTCTTAAGAAGCAGAATGATGCTTTGTATATGGGGGCACGATAATGAGGATGTAAACGATCTTATGAAAGAAATACGAGAGTCCTGGCCTCAAAGCTGGGATGATATGGATGAAGACGAAATTAAAGAAAAATGTGCTCGCCTCCAAGGGATAGTGGCTAAAATGGAGCTAAAGTCTTTCACAATAAGACAACGTAATTTGCTCGCTACTTAGACTAAGCAGAAAGGCAGTTTAATGGAAACGCTGAAAGAGAGAACCCTAGACCTCAAAAAATCGCTAAATGCGGTGATTATGGCCCACAATCACCAGAGGTGGAAGGCAAAGCTTGCCCTCGACCGCATGATCAGGGTAAGCTAGAAAGGGCTATATATGAGCCATTATGACTACATCATCGTTGGCAGCGGCATCGCCGGGCTTTATACCTCCCTTCTGGCGCGGGAGCGGGGGAGCGTGCTCATCCTGACCAAGGGCAGCATCGACGAGTGCAATACAAAGTATGCTCAGGGGGGCATTGCTGCGGCAATAGGCCATGGCGATTCCGCCGAACTCCATTACCGTGATACCATAGCTGCCGGGGCTGGCTTATGTGACCCCGAGGCGGTGCGCATCCTCGTTGAGGAGGCCCCCGACCGCATCACCGACCTCATCAATTTCGGCGTTCCCTTCGACACTATGGATGGCGAGGTCGCTCTGGCCAGGGAGGCGGCGCATAGCGTGCCCAGGATTTTGCATGCAGGGGGCGATGCCACCGGCGAGCATATCGAAGTCACCTTGAGCAGGATGGCGAGGTTGGCCAAGATCGCCATCCTGGAATACTTCCTTGCCACCGAGATCATCGTTGACGATGGTGTGGCTAGGGGGGTAAGGGCTCTCGATTGCCGCACCGGTAGCGTTGAGGAGTTTCATTGTCGAGCCCTGATCCTGGCCACCGGTGGTGGGGGGCGCCTGTTTAAATTTACCACCAATCCCGATATCGCAACGTGTGATGGGATAGCGCTGGCCTACAATGCAGGGGCGGAGATCACCGATATGGAATTCCTTCAGTTCCATCCCACGGCGCTGCGCCTCCCCGGGGTGATCCCCTTCCTCATTTCGGAAGCAGTACGGGGTGAGGGTGGTATCCTGCGCAACGTCGAGGGACGTCAGTTCATGTTTGACTATAGCCCCGATGGTGACCTTGCATCTCGGGACATTGTCGCTCGCAGCATCCTCTCCGAGATGAGTAAAACGGGGAGCGACCGCGTTTTCCTCGACGTCACCCATTTGCCCCCTCGCAAGATCTCTGCCCGCTTCCCCCATATCTATCGCTTCTGTCTTGACCACAGGCTCAATATCACCAAGGCTCTTATCCCGGTGGCCCCTGCCGCTCATTACATGATGGGTGGTGTGAAGACCAATGCCTGGGGGGAGACCAATATCGCCGGGCTCTTCGCCGCCGGGGAGACAGCATGTACCGGGGTCCATGGTGCAAACAGGCTGGCCTCTAATTCCCTCTTGGAGGTGGTCGTTTTTGCCAAAAGGATCCTCCAGAGAACAAGGGAAGGGGTCGGGCCCCCTGAGGCTGGCAAGAGGGAACGTTTTTCCCTTAGCGAAAGAAAAGCCCCAGGGGCTATCCCTCCCCCCAGTGTATCAGCGCTTCAGTCGCTGCTGTGGGATAAGGTGGGCATGGTGCGCTCCAGGGAGGGGTTGGAGGAGGCGGCATCCATCTTGGCCTCATGGCAAAAGACCATAGAGAAGCCCTCCGATCGTCCCTCCTATGAACTGAACAACCTGATTCTGGCAGGACGCCTCATGGCTGAGGCGGCGCTGATCAGGGAGGAGAGCCGCGGCGCCCACTTCCGCTCCGACTTCCCCCAGCCTTCGCCCGACTGGCTCAAGCACATCGTCTTCAGGAAGCCGGGTTGAGGTTTGTTAGCTTATGAAGATAATTTGTGTGGATGGAGGGAGATAAAATGTCAACAGAGCGCCAACGCTGTTTTGTGATCATGCCTTTCTCAAAAACGAGTGAGGAACACACGGAGGATTATTGGACGAAGCACTTTGACTCTTATCTAAAGCCGCTTATCGAAGAATGCCCAGAACTTGAAGCGCAGCGGTCGGAGCCATTGCGCGGAGATATCCTCAGGCAGATTATTACTGACCTTGTTACTTGTCCCGTGGTCGTTGCAGATCTTACAGACCACAACCCCAACGTGTATTGGGAACTTGGAGTCCGTCAGAGCTTTAAGCATGGTACAGTCACAATTGCGCAATATGGCACGAAACTTCCTTTCGATGTTGGTGCACAAGGTACTCTATTCTATCACCCAAAGGATCACGTGAAAGATGCGGATTTTCGTAGACGCTTCAAGGCAGCTATACAGGATTGCCTGTCGCAACCTGATATACCTGATAGCCACGTGCTGGAGACCATTTCAGGTCGTGGGACTCTCTTTCAGATCTTTCAGCGAGACGAGGCAATGCGGCGATTAGATGCAGTGATATCCGAGTGTGATTCAAACTTGGAATGCTACCATAAGTATGGCGAGGCTGCACGAAAAAACCTAGAGTATAGGTCGGCGAAAGAAAAGCAGGAGGCAGCCGAAAAACCGGTGTTTCCATCCCTGCGGCTCAGGTCACTGGCGCTGGAATTGTTGATAGCACATCGATACCTCGACGAGGACCCGGCATTCTACCGGAGCGCTGAACGGGCGCATGACTGGATCATTGCCGTAAACGAACATGTCGGGAAATGGTCGCCAGCCACCGACGAGGTGGAGAAGTGGGTGTTAAAAGGGGAGAAGGGCTGGTTGAAGTCCTTAAATTCATTGAAAAACGGGGTTCTAAATGCTCGTGAGAAGATATCTAGGATGTTCTGATGCCAGGTTTGGGCTATGCACATAGCAGCGTGTTTGCGGCTCGCTTCGCTCGCCCAAATGCTTGGCACTTGGCAAAGCCCGAAAACGTTGGGCCAGGCTTGATCTGGCCAGCCTTTAATCCTTGTTGAAGGGAGGCGCACAATGACTGAAAACACCCTGGAGGAAAAGAAGAATAGGTTACTTGGCGATATCGACGAGCGAAGGAAAAAGCAAGAGAAAAGGAGGCGGAACAATAGGGGAATATTCAACACGTTGGTTATCGGTGGGATCCTGCTTTCTCTTGGAGCAGCGATAGCTGGCTTTAGCGGCATGGCAGGTGGAGCACAAGTTGCCGGTATTCTGGCATTGCTTGCTGGCGCATCAATTACCTTGGAATCAGCTTTTAAGTTCGGCGAGAAAGCGGATTTTTATAGAATACTTGTGGGCGAGTTTGATAACTTGAGAATTGCTCTTAGATATGCGGTTGACACCGAAGAGAAGCTAGAACTGATTGTAAAGAAATTCCAGACTGCAATCACCGTTACGGCAAGGTCATTGCCAAGAGGACAGGGAATGTCGGCGGTAAAGACGTTATACGAAGAGCTCGATCGGCATGGAATATTAGTTGTCCCAGAAGTGGAAGCTACAAGCTGAAAGCAGGTTGGCCAAATGCTTCGCACTTGGCAAAGCCTGGAAATGTCAGACGAAATCGGAGCAGAAGGTTCGTCAAAATTTAGTGGAGGAGAGAATGGAAAACAAAAAGAAACTGGCGGCGCCTTGTGGCCTATACTGCGGTGTTTGTGCAGTTCTTATTGCCCACAGGGATAACAATATCAAGTTTAAGGAGAGATTGACCGCTGTTTACGGTGTAACTGTAGATGAGATTAAGTGTGAGGGCTGCCTCTCCGATGAACTGTTCGTATTCTGTCGCACCTGTCCCATCAGGGCTTGTACAATTGAGAAAGGTATCGAAGGGTGCCATCAATGCGACGATTTCCCTTGCCAATTCATTGAGGATTTCCCTCTTCCCGTTGGCAAGAAGGTTATATTGCGTGCGATACCAACCTGGAGGGAACTTGGAACTGAGAGATGGATGGAAGAGGAGGAAAAACGCTATCACTGTCCTCACTGTGCTTATGCGGTATTCAGGGGAGTAAGATGGTGCCGCAATTGCCAGAATCCACTTGACCTTGATTGATCTGTTTGAGAGCGTAGGCCTATGGATGAATCTTTAGCTAGTTCTTGGAAACAGGTTGAGCACATTATTGAAAACGCTCTGGCCGAGGACGTGGCCTCTGGCGATGTCACCACGGAGGCGCTCATCCCATCAGACCTTGAGGGGAGGGCATCTATTCTGGTCAAGGGTGATGGGGTGCTGGCCGGGGTGGAGGTGGCTAAGGCAGTCTTTGTGCATGTTGACCCTTCTTTGCGGGCAGAGGTTCTGATTCAAGACGGCGCCAAAGTTCGAAAAGGGGATGTGGTCGCTAATATTGAGGGGAGGGTGGCAAGCATTCTAAGGGCGGAGCGGGTGGCGCTGAACTTCTTGGGGAGGCTCAGTGGCATCGCCTCGGAGACGGCGCGCTATGTTGAGGCCATAGCGGGCCTGAAGGCTAAGATCACCGATACCAGAAAGACCACCCCGGGGATAAGATTCCTTGAGAAGTATGCGGTTCGTGCCGGCGGGGGGAGGAGCCACCGACAGCACCTGGGCGATGGCATCCTTATCAAGGACAATCACCTGGCGGCGCTTCGCTCTCTTGGCCTCGGACTCAAGGAAGCGATTGAGAGGGCCCGCCGAAGCTCAACACTGAAGATCGAGGTTGAGGTGGAGAGCATTGACGGGGCGAGGCAGGCGCTGGAGGCCGGTGCCGACATCATCATGCTTGACAACATGGCCATCGAGGACATGCGTCAGGTGGTTGAGATAGCTCGTGGGGGCGCTTTAATCGAGGCCTCCGGTGGCATCACCCTGGAAAATGTGCGCCAGGTGGCCGAGACGGGGGTTGACCTCATCTCCGTGGGAGCCCTCACCCATTCGGCAAAGGCCCTCGACCTGAGCCTTGAGCTTGAGACCCGATGATCCCGGGTGGGGCCAGGCCATGTGCCTGAAGAAGGGGAGCGTTTGACATAATGCGACGGGTGGAATCGTCGGCGACCACCTTCCCCTCATCGAGGAGGATGGTGCGTTCACAGAGGGCCTTGACCAGCTCCAGGTCATGGGAGGCCACTATCTTGGTCATTTCAAGCCCCTTAAGCAGCTCGATGAGTTCCCATTTGGCCCGGGGGTCAAGGTTAGATGTAGGCTCATCGATCACCAGGATCTCCGGGCTCATGGAGAGGATGGTGGCGATGGCGATGCGCTTCTTCTCCCCCACGCTGAGATGGTGGGGCGAACGACCATCATAGCCCTCCATTCTCACCCACTTAAGAGCTTGACTTACCCGCCTTCTCACCTCGTCCTCGGAATACCGCATACTGATGGGACCGAAGGACACATCATCGAAAACGGTGGGGGAAAAGAGCTGGTCTTCAGGCTCCTGGAACACCAGCCCCACCTTGCTCCGCACCCATTTAAGGCTCTTGTCCTCCAGAGGCACACCCAAAACCCTTACCGTGCCATCGCTCCTGAGGATGCCGTTGAGGTGAAGGAGCAGGGTTGACTTTCCCGCCCCATTGGGTCCGATGAGGGCCACAGTCTCGCCAAGCCCGATGGCGAGGTTGACATCGCTCAAAGCCTGCTGCCCATCGGGGTAGCTATAGGACAGGCTTTCAATCTCTACTGCCTTTTCCAAACTATGACCCCCATCGTAAAAGAATGGTACCTCCAATAAGAGCAAGGATCACGGCAAAGCCCATGGCGTAATACAGATCCACTGCCTGAAAGCGCAAGTTGGTCAGCGTTCGAGTCTGTCCCTCAAATCCTCGGGCCACCATCGCCCCATAGACCCTCTCGCCCCGCTCGTAGCTACGAAGGAAAAGGGTGCCCACCATATTGCCGATGGTCTTTAGCTGCCAGATCCGCTTGCCACCGAAGTTTCGGCTGTCCCTCGCCTGCTTCATTCGAATCACCTCGTCAACCAGGACGAAGATATAGCGATACATAAAGGAGAGGATCATCACCATCACTTTTGGCATGCGCAGTTGCTCCAGCCCCTTGAGGAGCTCAGAGAATTTCGTCGTTGAGGAGAGCACGATAAGGCTCAGGATGGAGAGCCAGGCCTTGATAACGACATTCCACAAGACGAGCAAGCCGCTATAGGTGATCGATAGCTCCCAGAGCCAGACGTTATAGCTACCAACCACCTCCCCGGGCCTGAAGAAGGGGATGAAGATGGCGATCATCAACACGAAGGGCACGATCACCAAGGACCTCTTTAAGACATAGAGGGGGGGCACTTTGGAAAGGAGGATCAGGCCGGCGAGGAGGGCGAAATAGAGGGCGAAGGCCTGCCACCGGGTAGGAGGCGTGAGCACCACCACCAGGATGAAAGCAAAGGTAGTGATGAACCTGGTGCGCGGGTCCAGTTTGTGAATAAAGCTGTCAAGGTCGCTATAGCGGTCAAGAAAGCCATGCTTCACGGCGATTCTCTCCTCCCCCGTTTCAGTAGCCAAGCCATGCTGTAGACCACGCCGAAGAGAACAAGGGTGCCAATTATCCCTGCCAGTATCGTCGCCAGGGCTTCATTCTCTATGCCTGGGAAGAGATAGTCGGCAATAAGCTGAAATGGCGCCTCAAGGGCGCTTTCGATAAACCCTTTATCTTTAGCGACCCTCTCCAGGCCATCGGGGGAGCTAGAGGCCAGCGGTGCTAACAGGGCCACTGCCAGACAAATAAGCAAAGCGATATGCCACCATTTCAGCCTCATTTCCCCCTCCTATATCTTTTGCAACTCCAATAGGTCTCTCCTGGTGGCCATCACCAGGCTGAGCACCGCCACTGTGATCAGCCCCTCACCGATGCTGATAAGGGCATGCCAGCCGGCCATTGCCGGTAGAGCGACCTGGATGGGCACTGTGCCTGAGACCGCGAGCTCTATAGCGCAGGCGATGGAGGCTAGGAAAACCGAGCCCCAAGCGCCGATGAAGCCGCCAAAGAGTTTTCCTCGCCTATTCTCGCCCATGAGGCGGGTAGTGGCCCGGTAGAGATAGTAGCCGGCGAAACTGGCAATGATGCCCATGTTGAGGACATTGGCCCCCAAGGCTAGAAGCCCCCCATCCTGGAAGATGAGGCACTGGGCGATGAGGACACAAGCCATTATCAGCGCCGCAGCCCAGGGTCCGAGGAGGATTGCGGCCAGGGCGGCGCCGATAAGATGCCCTGAGGTGCCCCCAATTACTGGGAAGTTGAGCATCTGGGCAGCAAAGACGAAGGCGGCCAGTATGCCCATCAGGGGCACATGCCTTTCCGCCAGCTTCCTCCTCGCCTCTCTGAGCCCATAACCTATACCGCCCGCCGAGACTGCATAGGTAGTTGCTATCGTCGTTATGTTCAGAAAGCCATCTGGAATGTGCACTTTGATCGTCCATCCTTTATCTTAATGCATTCGGTTGTAAATGCAATCAGTTGCAATGACCGGCCAAATAAAAATCACCCTTGGCATTTTGCGCAGCGGCCGAAGATGGCGAAATGGTTGATACTGGCCCTAAATTGGTGCTCCCTGAGCAGGGTTCTCTTCAAGGGTAAGAACAAGGATTCATCTACGTCTATGGTGGCGCCGCATTTCTCGCAGATGAGATGGTGATGGTGACCCTTGTCGGCGAAGTGGTAGCGAACCCGCCCTTCACCCAGGTCTGTCTCCGTCACCAGACCCAGGCTCTTTAGAAGCTCCAGGGTGCGATAGACTGTGGAGATGTTCACATGGGGATACTCAGCGCGAACCCGAGCATGGATCTCCTCAGCGCTAATATGGTCATCGCTGTCTCCAAGCGCGGCCAGGATCAACATCCGTTGCGGGGTTAGCCGGTACCCCAGCTCCCTTAAAGCGCCGTCTACCCCCTGGGCTCGCTTCCTTTTTTCCACCCTTGGCCTCCTTGAATATTATAACATGATCTTGAACTAATTGCAACAGGTTGTAAGTGCAACCAGATGCAAAAAGCTCAAAGTGGCTTTCATGGGGATCGGGGCTCAGGGTATCTATCTTTGCTATCCAATAGGACGGTGACCGGTCCGTCATTATGGATCTCCACGAGCATATGCTGCTGGAAGCGGCCGGTCTCCACCCTGAGCCCGCTGGTGCGGAGAAAGGCCAAAAACCGCTCAAAAAGGGCCTCAGCCTCACCCGGTGGCGCCGCCTCGGTGAAGCCAGGGCGTCGCCCCTTTTTGGTATCGGCGAGCAGGGTGAACTGGCTCACTACTAGAAGGTCGCCCCTGGTATCCAGGGCGGAGAGGTTGAATTTACCTTCCCTGTCGGAGAAGAGGCGCAAATTGACCGTTTTCTCCGCCAGATATTGGGCATCCCTTTCCCTGTCCTGCCTGGATATGCCCACAAAAACCACCAATCCGCGACCGATGTGCCCCACAAGCTGGCCCTCAACGCTCACCGAAGCTTTGCTCACCCTTTGCAGTAGTGCTTTCACTATTACCTACCTTTCCACTTATCCTTGACCATAATCTGTGGAGAAGGGAAGACGCGGTATGCTTTGCCCTGGCATTTGGGGCAAACGCTCACCGGCTCCTGGTCAAACCTCTCTTTGCGTTCGAAGCGGAAATGGCAGGCATTACATTCATACTCATAGACAGGCATGCGATACCTCGCCTGTGATTTTAGCGCTTCTTTCGCTCTGGGGCAAGTTTTTGGGGCCTAAGCCTTTATCTTGCAAATCTGGGAAAATAGTGATACAATGGCACCGTTCGAAAAGACGGGGTGTAGCGCAGTCCGGTTAGCGCACCTGCATGGGGTGCAGGGGGTCGGAGGTTCAAATCCTCTCACCCCGACCATAGATTCGAAATAGCGTGTTCGGACCTCCTGCATGACTCCAGCGCCAGCTAGGGGTCAGCTTTGGAGGCGACCACCTGCATAGGGCGGGTTCCCCAAAACTGAATATGGTAAGACAAGTTGATGCTCTAGCGGCTGGGGTTTCCCTACGGCGACTGGTGCAAGGGTTTATGCTCACTCTGCAGACCGAGGGCAAATCACCGAGAACGATAGAGTACTATGAGGGGAACCTGCAGAGATTTGTGTGGTATGCAGAGTTGGTCGGATGGCCATCCGATGCTGCAGAACTAACTGAGTGGCACATTCGGGAGTTTCTAGTCTATGTAGCAAGCGAAGGTCAGCGCTGGGGGCGCTCGGGGAATGGCTCTGAGTCCTCCTCCCGCAGGGCATCGCGACACACAGTCTGGCACTACTTTCGGGTGTTACGTGTTTTTTTCAACTGGGCAGTGCGCGAGCGCATCCTCAAAGAGCCCCCTTTGACGAATATCCGCATGAAACCTCCCCGTCCTCATGTGGTACAGCCCTACACCGACAAACAGATCCTGGCCATGCTTGCGATCTGTGATCAGGACTACCAGCATGGTGCCCGCTTTTTGGGGAGTCGAAACCGAGCCATCGTTCTCATGTTCCTTGACACGGGGCTCAGGCTCTCGGAGCTGATCGGGATTCGTCTGCAGGACATAGATGTGGATCGCGGGCTGATCAAAGTTGTGGGCAAGGGGGCTAAGGGGCGCGTAGTCAGGGTAGGAGCGACTGCCCAGAAGGCTTTGTGGCGATACATGATGCACCGACCAGACAGCGGCCGTCCCGAGCTCTGGCTCACCGAGGAGGGGCGGCCGCTACAGAGGTCTGGCGTTCAGGTGATGCTGAAACGTCTCAAACGGAGGGCTGGTCTAGGGCTAGTAGAAGGTAGTGTTCACAAATTTCGACACACTTTTAGCCTCGGCTTTCTTCGGCAGGATCGCAACCCGTTCAACCTCCAGTACCTCCTGGGCCACTCCACTTTGGAGATGACAAGGCGGTATGTCTCGACATTGGGGATGGAGGATGCTCTGGAAGCCCATGTCAAAGCAAGCCCCGCGGACCTTCTCATACTGAAGTAATTTCTCGCAAAACATGTAGAAAAATGGAGAGACTTGACAGCAAGGCTTCTCTGAAGTAAAATACGCTACAGTTGAATAAGCAGTAGGGCTGCTGCCTGCGTACGACAGAAAAACGGGCAGCAAAGTCCGAACAAAGGGAAACGGGCTTTGCTGCCCGTTTTTTGTTTGGTCGGGAGGCCCGTTACGGTTCAAAATGTTCGGCTGCTGATAGTAGCTGGGGAACCAAAGGCTTACCAGCTTGCCGCTTTGGTTGGCTACCATCTTGATCTATGGTGAGGTGGAGAAAGGTTCATGCGAGCCACTCACCGGAGTGGCCAGTAGGGCAGCAGAGGTGTTAGAGGAAGATCATCGAGGAGCTTTTCCGCCCTGCCGAGCAAGCTGCTGATTCGATGTCAAACACCCGACAAAGTGGAGAGCGAGGACGAAGGGGATATGGGAATCAGCGTCAATGAAGCCGGGAGAAAAGGCGGGCTAGCTGTACTCCGGAAGAGAGGGCGCACCTTCTTTGCAGAGATCGGCAGCAAGGGACAGGCAGCTACGCGTCAAAAGTACCCGGGCATGGCACGGGAGTGGGGTAAACTCGGGGGCCGGCCTAAGAAGCCGGGTATAGATGACATGGGGGAGACCGTGGGAGTCAAACCACAGAAGGGAGGTAGGGAACCCGCCCTGTGAGGACCACTGTCTCCCCCTGCACATTATAGCACAGACAAACACATCAACTGGCACACCGGCAGCAGAATACGCGAGCTGGAGAATACTAACCCCGGTCACGAAAAGAGAGAGAGAATGAAGACATATCTTGAGCCAGAAGAGGTAGAACTACTGGAGAAAGCGGCCACCAATCTCAGGGACAGGTTGCTCATCAGGCTTCTCTTCCGTCTAGGGTGCCGCATCTCGGAGGCCCTGGCCCTGAGGGTGGAGGACATAGACTTCGATCGGGGAACGGTGACTATCCAGCACCTGAAAGCCCGCTTAAGGCTTTTCTGCCCCAACTGTAATGCTCGGCTAGGTAAGACACATACCTTCTGCCCGAAGTGCAGCGCAAGGGTGGAGAAGGCACTAACACAAGAGCAAGAGCACCGCCGAATGAGAACCCTGCCTATTGATGGCGACACCCTGGAGATTTTGAGAGACTACATCCGGCGCGGTGGGCCAATCTCCTGTGGTGGAACTAGGCTCATCTTCGGTATCAACCGACACCGCGCCTGGCAGGTGGTGATGGAGTGCGCCGGAAGGGCTGGCCTTGGCCAACTGCTCAATCCGGAGACAGGCAAGGTACATGGGGTAAGTCCCCACTGTCTCAGAGACGCCTTTGCCGTCCATGCCGTGAAGCTCGACGACTCGGGGGATGGCCTCAGGCTACTCCAGGAACACCTGGGGCACGCCAGCTTCAATACCACCGCCAAATATAGAAAAGTAGCCGGCGAGGAGCAACGGGAGTGGTACCAAAAGCTTTGGGAAAAGGGAGAGGACGGTGGTTGAAGCCTTAAGGCCGACGAGGGGCGGGTTTCTACGGCCCTTTGGCTGCGGCTGGTTTATCAGGGAGTTCCTCCTGGGGAATGGCCCATGGGATTCGCCTAGGATAGACCCCGATGTCGGCGCTCCACAGGCAGACATCTTTTATCACTACAAGACCGCCCTTCTGCGGGCGATTGCCCAGGACAGGGCTACTAAAGAGGAAGAGCGGCGGGCCAAGCGTGAGAAGCGTGGCATTCGCCCCGATGAGATCGAGAGGCTCGCTGAAAGATACCTGGCCCGTTCCCCCTATAAAGCCAGGGGTTGCCGCTATCACTCCTTCGTTGTCTACTTCTCCAACCTCCAGAGATTGGGCTGGGTGGAATTTACTGGTAAGGAAGAGCCCTCAGCCTTTCAGGATCATTACCTGCCTGGGCCGCCCCGAAAGTATTTCCGCCTGACAAAGGGAGGCAAAGACGCCAGCGACGTTGCCTGGGCAGACCCCCTTTTCGCCCTCTACGGTGAGAGCTAGGGGCTTCCCTTAAGGCAAGCCCCAAAGCTGTATATCTGCTGAAATTCGCCTCTCTTGCCTTTCGATTGGGAAATAGCGCCCCCATTTCTTTTCATGAGAATATAGGTTCATTCTTTTAATGAACGAAAGGACATTTTGTGCAATCCTGAAGCTGGCAAATTGATGTTGCTGGCTAGCCAGGTGTTCTGGTGAAGCCCTACGTTAACAACCGAATACATTGATCCTATGCCCAGATCGCTTGCCCTCAAAAGGGGAAGGCATTAAAAAGCCCCAGCTAGCGCTACCTAGCTGGGGAAGTCTAGCCTTGCCCAGAAAGGAGCAAGTCGGATGCTAGACTGGCAAAAGTATAGCGAAATTGCTGATAGATTTCAACACAAGGTTAGCTTTCAGGACAGGGAAGATTTGAGGCATAACATCATAGTAAGGCTGGCAGAGGTTGCCCAAAGGAACGGGCACAAGCCCTTTACCGAGTGGGCGATGTTGCGGGTAGCTAGCTATGTGGTGATGGAGTATTGGCATACCGAGAAGCGCAACGGGAAGATAATAAGCCTCAATACCACAATAGAGGATGAGGACGGGAATAGCACAGAGCTAATAGACACCATCGCCGATGATAGCGCCATAGACCTAGAGGCTTGGGTTGACGCTAGAACCTGGCTAATGGGTTGCCCAAAGAGGCTTGTGGTGATTGCCCACAAGAGGCTAAAGGGCGTAGCCCTAACAAATGAGGAGCACCAATACCTTTGGCGAATAAGGCAAAAGGAACAAAAGAGGCTCTTTTGACCGTAAGATTTTGACTCCTCAAATTCATTATATATAGTGGGAGCGCCGTTCACGGCTAGCGTAGCGCAGCGTGGCGGTTGCTTACTACTGGGGGATAGAGGTAGCCTTGCCCACTACCTCATATCCTAAAAGGGGGGTTTGTGGAACAACTGAATATCGTGGGCAAGCGTTCGGGTGAAGGCTTTGTCTGCCATAGGGAGAGGCTTGTAACCGCCCTTTCGAGGGCGCAAGCGCCCAAGGTTCGGATCGGTGAGATCGAGCTAGGGCGCAAAGGCTTCCTGAACTATTTGAGAGCTTTGGGGGGATCGAATGTTGTGAAGGTCACCCCTGACGCTGGTGCTAGCGAAG
>Ga0209979_1000340_pt1 | contig 66087 bp, 51 predicted proteins | sample AnhtaG_FD_183114 | JGI IMG/M metagenome (GOLD analysis project Ga0209979, IMG submission 183114) | Deep subsurface microbial communities from Anholt, Denmark to uncover new lineages of life (NeLLi) - Anholt_01485 metaG (SPAdes) (version 2) | ecosystem: Environmental > Aquatic > Marine > Oceanic...
CCCTCATGCAGCAAATCGTCTTAATGGATAATAAGTCTCGCCTTGAATTCTGGCAACGGGAGCTTAGTAAGTGCATCAAGTGCTATGGATGCCGTGACGTTTGCCCCATTTGTATATGTGATGAGTGTGAGCTGGAAAACCCGGAATGGATTTCACCTGGGGAAATACCACCGAATTTCCCTTTGTTCCATTTAATAAGAGCTTACCATGTGGCAGATTATTGCATAGGTTGTGGTGAATGTGAAGCTACTTGTCCTATGAGCATCCCCTTGCGAACGATTCAATCCCTAATTTACCGTCAGCCGCCCGAGATGATATTTGAATACATCCCTGGCTTGGATGTGCCAATGAAGGAGAAGCTAATTAAGCAGGCAAAAGAGAGCCCTGTCAACAAGAGAGGGGTAAGGGTATGAACTACGATACTATATTAACTGTCTGCCCCTTTTGTGGCTGTGGCTGCCAATTTTACCTAGAGGTACTCAATAACGAAATAGTCGGTCTAATCCCGTGTAAGACTGATGAGATAAGCGAAGGCAAGTTGTGTATCAAAGGTAGGAATGCCCATAAATTCGTCTACCATGATGAACGATTGAAGACACCTTTGATCAAACGAAACGGACGATTTGAGCAAGCGAGCTGGCAAGCGGCACTGGATATCATAAGTCAAAAATTGAATGAAAGCAAACAACGATTTGGTCCCGATTCTATAGCCTTCCTATCCTCAGCTAAATGCACCAATGAGGAAAACTTTCTTTTGATGAAATTTGCTCGGGCAGTCCTCGGCACTAATAATATTGACCACTGTGCTCGGCTTTGCCATTCCCCAACGGTAGCTGGATTGACGAGTTCCTTCGGTAGTGGCGCCATGACAAATTCTATTCCTGAGCTTGAGAACGCTGATTGCATACTTGTTATTGGAAGTAACGCTATTGAGCAGCATCCACTGATTGGGTCAAGAATTTTAGAGGCTAGAGATAATGGGGCTAAACTAATTGTGGTCGACCCGCGTCGGACACCGTTAGCTAATTTTGCCGATGTGTATTTGCAAATCAGGCCAGGAAGCGATGTCTGTCTTCTCAATGGCTTCATGAATATACTCACTACCGAGGGACTAATGGATAAGGAGTTTATCTCTCAGCGAACCGAGGGATATGAAGGATTCAAGCAAAAGATTGAAGAATATACCCCCGATAAGGTGCAGAAAGTTAGTGGTGTCTCTTCAGGGGATCTGCAACGGGCGGCCCGCATTTATGGTGAGGCAGAAAAGGCATCGATAGTATATTGCATGGGTCTCACCCAACACACTACAGGCACGGATAATGTGCGATCCTGCGCCAATCTTGCCATGCTTACTGGCAATGTGGGCCGGGAATCCACCGGAGTAAATCCCTTGCGGGGACAAAACAATGTTCAGGGGGCTTGCGATATGGGGGCACTGCCCAATGTTTACTCAGGCTATCAAGCAGTACTGGATAAAGTAGCCAAGGAAAGATTTGAGGCAGCTTGGGAAGCAAAGCTCCCCGAGAAACCGGGTCTGACTGTAGTCGAGATGATAGATGCTGCCTATGAAGGTTCTATTAAAGCCATGTACATAATGGGTGAGAACCCTGCTCTTTCAAACCCGGATATAAGCCATGTCCATGAGGCATTAAGCGCTTTGGACTTTTTGGTAGTTCAGGACATATTCATGTCCGAAACAGCGCAGCAAGCTAGCGTGGTATTGCCGGCTACTTCCTTTGCCGAAAAGGAAGGAACTTTTACGGCGACGGATAGAAGAGTGCTTAGACTAAGAAAGGCAATCGAGCCTCTCGGGGATAGTAAGCCAGATTGGGTAATTATCAGCCAGTTGGCTCAGAGTATGGGCAGCAATCAGTTTAATTATACTTCACCTAAAGAAATTATGGAGGAAATCGCCAAACTCACCCCTATCTATGGTGGAATCTCATACGAGCGATTAGACAAGGGAAAGGTTTTGGCTTGGCCTTGTCTCACGAAGGATCATTCAGGAACGAGATTTCTGCATGAAGAAGCCTTCACCAGAGGGAAGGGCCGCTTTTTTGCCATAGACTTTAAGGAGCCGGCGGAAATGCCTGATACAGAATTTCCCTTCACGCTAACCACCGGCAGGTTAATGTTTCACTATCACACTGGCACCATGACCCGCAAGATCCCCTCACTAAATAGTGAGGTCTCCGCTGGATTTATGGAGATTAGCCCTCAGGATGCCAAGAGACTGGGGGTAGGAGACAGAGAGAAGGTAGTTGTTAGATCAAGGCGAGGCGAAATTCAAATAAGTGCCTCAATTACTGATAAAGTTGCCCCAGGGGTTGTGTTTATTCCGTTTCATTTTGCTGAATCGGCAGCCAATGTGCTTACGAGCAGGACGTTAGACTTAGAAGCTAAGATACCTGAACTTAAGGTTTGCGCTGTGAATATCTCAAAAGAGGGGTAAGCCATGAACGAGTTCATAATTGAGAGAGCCTCTCAGCTATTAAAAGATGGTTACGATGGTGTTATCGGGCTGAGAAAGAGATGGGGGCATGTAGGTCCGTATCTGTTCACTAACATAGATGAATTGAAAGATTTGGAATTGGAACCCAGGTATCCATTGGCAGCTACGGTCCGCCTGCTCCAAGCTAAATGGCCAGAAAAGAGATTGGGCGCTGTTCTTAGGGGCTGTGATGAAAGAGCTTTAAAGAGGTTGGAGGAAAGGGGTATTTACCGAAGAGATGGGCTAACTGCCATTGGGGTTGTTTGTAGCCAAGAGCAAGCTGAGGAGTGCAACTGTGAAAAGCCCATTTATACCACCTTCGATTGTACTGGCTGCTGGAAGTGTATTGAGAAATGCGAGGATGAGGCTATTACCAGGATAAACGTCTGCCCTATCGTTGTGCCTAACGAATTCGATCAAGGCTTAGGCAAGAGAAAGGCCATATATATTCCCTTTGCCCAGGCTGTTCCCCTCAAATATACCCGGGACCCCGATCATTGTCTTAAGCTCACCAATCACTTCGATTGCAAAGGGTGTGCTAATGTTTGCGAAGCCAAGTCGGTGCTGGATGAAGACGAGGCTATCGAGGAAACTATAGAGGTCGGTGCTATTCTGATTGCCACGGGGCACGATTTCTTCCACGCACCATTGCTGCCTCAATACAACTATGGGCGCTTCCCCAACATTATCGAGAGTATGGAGTTCGAGCGCCTCTGCTCCGCCAGCGGTCCCACGGGAGGCAAGGTTCTTTTGGCTGACGGGAGAGTACCCGAGTCTGTCGCTATCATCCACTGCGTGGGCAGCCGCGATTCCCACACCAATACCTACTGCTCCAGGTTATGCTGTATGCATGCCATGAAGCAGGCTCATCTAGTCAAGGAAAAGACCGGTGCCCAGGTCTACGAGCTATACACTGACATCCGTGCCTCTGGAAAGGGATACGAGGAATTCTACGAGCGAGTACAACGCGAAGGGGTGCTCTTTATCCGCGGACGCGGTGCCGAGGTGGTTATGCAGGCTGACCAGCTAGTGGTCAAGGCGGAAGACACGGGTCTTGGGCGCCCTATCACGCTCCCCGTTGACCTGGTTATCTTGAGCACGGGCATGACCCCACGCCGTGACAGCGAAATGGTAGCTAGGACCTTCCATATCACCCGTGACCGACACGGTTTCTTTATGGAGTCGCATCCCAAGCTGAGACCCTTCCACTCAAACACCGATGGCCTTTTCCTCGCCGGAACCTGCCAGGCACCGCGGGACATCCCCGATAGCGTAGCCCATGCCAATGCCGCGGCTGCTGAAGCCCTTTCACTCCTGTCTCGGGGTAAGGTAACCATCGAACCTCTGGTAGCTGAGATTGACCCGGAGCGGTGCTCCGCTTGTCTCGTCTGCATCCCCCTCTGTCCCTACCAGGCTATTAGCTTGAACGGTAAAGAGGCAAACGTGGCAGAGGTTAACGAGGTACTCTGCAAAGGCTGTGGTGCTTGTGTGGCGGCCTGTCCAACGGGTGCCATCACTGCTAAGCACTTTACTGACCAGCAAATCCTTGCCCAGATTGAGGGTGTATTAGCAACATAAGCCAGGAGGAATGAGCTATGTCTAGGCATTTTGAGCCTAGGATTGTCGGCTTCTTGTGTAACTGGTGTGCCTATGGTGGAGCTGACCTAGCAGGGACTTCACGTCTCCAGTATCCAACAAATGTGGATATCATCCGGGTGATGTGCAGCGGGCGGGTAGATCCCACTTTTGTGCTCAAGGCTTTCCAGCTCGGAGCAGATGGTGTACTCATCTGCGGCTGTCACCCAGGCGACTGCCACTACTCCGAGGGAAACTACAAGACTGCACGGCGCGTACCGATACTCATCAAGTTGCTGGAGCAGTTCGGTATAGAGCCACAGCGGCTGCGTCTAGAATGGGTTTCGGCTTCAGAGGGAGACCGGTTTGCTGCCCTTGTCAATGAGATGACGGAGCAAATAAGAGAGATGGGGCCCTTCAACCGTAACGGGGGAGGCGAGAATGGCTAAACCCAAAATAGCTCTATACTGGGCGGCTAGCTGTGGTGGCTGTGACGTAGCCGTTCTTGACACAAATGAAAAGATACTTGATATCGCCAGTATTGCCGACATCGTCTTCTGGCCAATCGCCGTAGACTTCAAATACCACCATGTTGAAGCAATGGAGGACGGGGTTATTGATTTGTGCTTGTTCAACGGTGCGCTTAGAAATTCGGAGCAAGAGAAGATTGCCAAACTACTTCGTGCTAAGTCAAAGGTAATGGTGGCTTTTGGAGCCTGTGCCTGCTTTGGCGGCATACCGGCATTAGCCAATTTTACCAACCGTGATGAGATATTTGAGCGGGCTTATATAGAGGCGCCATCAAATGACAACGCCAGTGGCACTCTTCCTCAGACCTTGACCAAGGTTAATGAGGGTGAACTGGAACTACCCGAGTTCTTTGACACCGTGTCAAACCTTGACCAGGTAGTAGTTGTGGAGTACTTTATGCCTGGTTGCCCACCGCCGGTAGACCTCATCCTGAAGGTGGTGGATGCCTTCGCTACCGGTCAGTTGCCCCCGGCGGGCTCAGTGATTGCCTCAGATAAGACGCTCTGCGACGAGTGCGACCGGACAAAAGAGGAAAAGAAGATTACCAGGATTTATCGACCCCACGAGATTATCCCCGACCCGAAGAAATGCCTCTTGGAACAGGGGATAATATGCTGCGGTCCGGCTACCAGGGGAGGTTGTGGTCTCCGGTGCATCAAAGCTAATATGCCTTGCCGCGGCTGCTTCGGTCCCCCCCTTGGGGTGATTGACCAGGGGGCTAAGATGCTCAGCGCCTTGACCTCGACCTACGAAGCAAAGGAAGAGGAAGAGATTGCCCGGCTGCTAAGTGAGGTGGTAGACCCAGCGGGAACCTTCTATCGGTTCAGCATGGCTAAGTCGTTGCTGCGCCGCAAGCGCCCGGTGCCAGTGGAGGTTGGTGCAAAATGAAGAGAATAGTCATTGACCCGATAACCAGGCTTGAGGGACATGGCAAGATAGAGATTTTCCTCAACGATGAGGGTGATGTTGAGAATGCCTATCTTCAGATACCTGAGCTTCGCGGTTTTGAGAAATTCTGCGAGGGAAGACCGGTTGAGGAGATGCCCCGGATAACCCCACGTATCTGTGGGGTCTGCCCGGGAGCTCATCATATGGCTTCGACCAAGGCAACCGACGCTGTTTACCATGTAGACCCACCGCCAGCCGCCAAGAAGTTGAGAGAGTTGTTCTATTGCGCCCACATGATACACTCCCACATTGCTCACTTCTATGCCCTAGCTGCCCCCGACTTTGTTTTGGGACCCACCAGTGACCCGGCACAGAGAAACATCCTCGGATTGATAGCTAAGGTTGGTCTGGAGGTTGGCGGTGAGGTGATAAAGCATCGGGCTTATGCCCAGGATATTCAAGCGGTTATCGGAGGTAAGGCGACTCACCCTGTCTGTGGTCTACCAGGAGGGATGAGCAAGCCAATTACCGAAGAGGAGCGAAAAGACTTCGAGGAGAAGGCCAAATCATCAGTGGAGTTCGGCAAATTCAGCCTGAAGCTGTTCAACGACCTGGTACTGGCTAACAAGGAATACCTAGACCTGATAACCGGTGATATCTATACTATGAATAGCTACTACATGGGCTTGGTTGACAGCAACAACAGGGTGAACTTCTATGACGGCGACATCCGCGTGGTTGACCCTGAAGGGAAAGAGGTTGCCAAATTCAAGCCGGCTGACTATCTGGACTATATAGCTGAGCATACTGAACCCTGGTCGTATCTAAAATTCCCTTTTCTGAAGAAGGTTGGCTGGAAGGGGATGGTTGACGGCAAGGACAGCGGGATTTACCGCGTGAACTCACTAGCTCGGCTTAATGTGTCTGATGGCATGGCAACCCCTCTGGCTCAGGCTGAGTATGAGAAGATGTTTGAGACCTTGGGAGGCAAGCCAGTGCATGCCACACTGGCATTCCACTGGGCAAGGCTAATCGAACTACTATATGCTGCCGAACGCCTCTTGGAGCTTTGCCAGGACGAAGAGGTTACCAGTCCTGAGGTCAGAACCATTCCCACTGCTACCCCTGATGAGGGGGTTGGTGTGGTTGAGGCACCACGTGGTACCCTGATCCATCACTACCAAACAGACGAAAGGGGTATCATTCAGAAGGTGAACCTGATTGTAGCCACAGGGCATAATTACCCGGCGATGAATATGTCGGTCAAGAAAGCAGCCCAGGGACTAATCAAGAAGGGAAAGGTAGCGTCAGAAGGACTGCTAAACATGGTGGAGATGGCGTTTCGTGCCTATGACCCGTGCATGGCTTGTGCCACTCATACCCTCCCTGGGCAGATGCCACTGGAGATAGTAATTTACAATAGTAAGGGAGAGGTGGCCGAGAGGTTGAGCCGGCTCTAGAATCCAGCGCCTCTTGAGGCAAGAAGAACCATAGTTTTGGAGAGGATGTAGCGTGAAGACGCTAGTTTTAGGGCTAGGCAACCCGATTCTTGGTGATGATAGTGTAGGTCTCCATGTTGCCCAAGCTTTGGAAGACAGACTTAGCCAGCCAGAGATAACCGTAATGGAGGCCAGTGTGGCTGGTCTGAATTTCCTAGACTGGCTGGCTGGCTATGGTAGAGCCATCATCATTGATGGCGTTCAGACTGCGGGAGGGAAGGCGGGGCAGATTTATCGACTTAAGCCTGAGGCATTTAATGCCACCCGACGTGCTAGCACACCCCACGATGTAAACTTTGCCACCGCTCTTGAGCTTGGCAACAGGCTTGGCTTGGCTTTGCCCCAACAGATTGTCATCTTTGCCATTGAGGTAGAAAACGTAAGTTCTTTCAGCGAGGAGTGCACACCTGAAGTTGAACGCGCCATTCCTCTTTGCGTTGAAATGGTTATTGAGGAATTAAATGAGACGCCGATGCATAGCCGGTGGTAAGGCTGCTGCTGTTTCCTGAGGTGGAAGTCGGCGATTGGGTGCTAGTCAACCTGGGCTCTGTGGTTGTCAAGATTGAGGAGGATGAGGCTAAGGAGATAATACACCTATAATCAGGAGTCAGCTGAGGCTTTGTTGCTCAGTGAACAGGAATCAAAATATTCATGCAGATGGCTACCTCTTGTGATTCAAGGGAAATGGGACATTTTTGGTTCCGGCAATAACAGAAACCTACAGTCTCCAAAGCCCTGTCGCCCAAGAACACTATTATAGATCCTCCTTGCTGTCAGTGCCTTGCCTTTTACATCCTTCTGCTCTGTAACGTCTTCTGCCGGCTAAATAGAACATATCCTTAATCATCCTATATCATTCCATATATACCCCTCTTCATATCGCTTCAGGAAGCGAGCATGGGTAACATTAAGCCAGTTTGTTTACAGATAGCCCAGCCTAGCTGGCTGGGCTATCTGTCTGGAGCCATCAAGTTGCTAATGGGTGCATGCCACATAAAGTCGATAAGACCGCAAATCTCACTTCATACTTGCAAAAAGCTTAAGTAGCTCCTCAGCTTCCATCACAGGCACGCTTTCAATCTTTAGAATGTCATTCCACTTAAAGTTAGCCTTGATACTGAATTTGGGGTCAGCTGGTTCCTCGCTCAACTGAAAACATCTGCTTCCCTGCACGTCAGCCCAAGTGCCAAGCACCTTAATGCCTTCATGACCGAGTCCCTTTGTTTGTGTCCGCTTCATGACCTCATCTCTCTTGCCGGGGTCCCAGGTAAGGATATTCATATATAGCATCTTTCCCTCCTTCTATCTTGCTCTCAGGTGTAGATTCCCCTGTTATATCAAGATGTAACATGCACCCTCCGCTAGGCAGCACCTCCTGTAAATCGTATATTTCGCCCAAATGATAAAAGGCACCAGCCACCGCCATATTAGTTAGCGGTTCTAGTGCCCTGTTGTCCACTTCATCTTCCCTTACCTAGTTTTTATTTGTTTAAGTCAGTTTGTATCTTGGAACTTGAGTATAGTCCTCTTCACTGGGGTTGTCAATAGCCTTAAGTGCTTACTTATTAGCTACATCGAGTGCCCTGTTTTTATAGTTATCAATACCCTAGTAGTTGTTGGTTGGAATCCAGCCCCCGCTATCAAGGTTCAGTTGAAGGACAGTATCACAAGGAGTTCAAATTCCGCCTAAACATGGCTAGAATTCAGCTAGCAGACTATAATATTATTATATATGATAGTATTAGTCTTAGATCTGGTATCGACGGCGAAGGAGGTAGAATGAGATGAAAGCAGCTAAATGGAATGTAGTCTTTATGATAATGATAGCATTCATGCTGGTAGTTGGTCTAAGCAGTTGTGCGGCTGGGAATGGGAAAGTAGCTGTGATTCGCTTGAGTGGGGTTATTGCCGACTCAAGTCAGCAGGGGTTACTGACAAGCGGTGGCATTAGTCCTAAACTTGTTAGGGAATACTTAATTATGGCTGAACGTGATAGTGGGGTCAAGGCTGTCGTACTGCGTATCGATAGCCCAGGGGGTTCGGCCGCAGCCTCCCAGGAGATTGCTTCATCGATACGCCATTTCAAGGAGGACACGGGCAAGCCAGTTGTGATATCTATGGGTGATATAGCCGCCTCCGGTGGTTATTACATCTCAGCATATGCAGACACAATCGTAGCTAACCCTGGTACGCTTATTGGCAGCATAGGTGTTATCAGCCAGTTTATCTACATACAGGGGTTATTGGACAAGCTAGGGCTGGAGTTGGAAACTATAAAAACTGGTAAGCACAAGGGTATGGGTATTTGGCCCCTTACCGAAGAACAGCGGCAGATAATGCAGGATATCACTGACGAGCTTTACGAACAGTTTGTGGCTGCGGTAGCTGAGGGGCGTGGTCTACCACTCGCAAAAGTCAGGGAGCTCGCTACCGGTCAACTATACACTGGCAGTCAGGCACTCGACCTAGGTCTAGTAGATGAGCTTGGTGGCTTGGATACGGCTATAGAGGTTGCCGCGAGCTTAGCTGGCATCAGTATCCCTGAGATTGAAGAGTATAGCCCACCGGCTTCCTTTTTCGATAGGCTACTGGGAGGACTCTCATTGCCGCCAGTACTGCCACTATCAGAGGATGCACTGCTGTTCCTGAGAATGCTGGAAGGGTGGCAGGGTATGCCAAGATACTAACGCTGTTTTGGTCGCTAGAGCAATAGTCTGGCCTGTCCGCCTTGTGTTTATTAAAGCGAGTCTGTGCCTTCCATAAAGCGACTTGAGCAGGTGTGGCAGAATTGAAAGGTCTCTTTATGTCACTCATTTGGATTGTTGCTATCATTGCTGGAGCTTATATCGCCTTCGCCGGCTTTTTCTTCATTTTCCAGTCTCAATATGTCTACTATCCTGAGCGCGTGCTGTCCACGGACCCAAGTAGTATCGGCCTCAACTTCGAGAGCGTCTCATTTGAAACAAGAGACGGGGCCCCACTCTCAGGCTGGTTTGTTCCCAGCGAAAATGCCAGAGGCGTGGTTCTATTCTGTCATGGCAACGCCGGCAATATATCACACCGGTTGGAGTCTATTATGGTATTCAATCAGCTCGGCTTGGACATTCTTATCTTCGACTACAGAGGCTACGGCCAAAGTGAGGGAAAGCCTAGTGAGAACGGTGCCTACAGAGATGCAGAGGCTGCGTGGCACTATCTGGTTGAGGAACGTCAAGTGAACCCAAGTAACATCATCATATTTGGCCGCTCTCTCTTTCAAGAAATTTGGATAAAAGATAAACAGGTTGTAGATTTAATCCATCATTTCAACCGGTATCGTCTGACCAATGATGATTTTGAATTCCCCGACCTCTTGGGGGCTGCTTACGAATATTTAATTAAAGATTTTGCTGATAGTGCCGGTAAAAAAGGTGGTGAATTCTATACACCGTCACAGGTCGTCCGTTTGTTAGTACATATTATTAAACCACAGGAAGGCCAATACGTTTATGACCCGACTTGCGGCTCAGGCGGTATGCTTATTCAATCTAAACAATATCTTGAAGAAACAGGACAAAACGCTCGAAACCTTGCACTTTATGGTCAGGATAATAACGGCACCGTGTGGGCTATCAGTAAGATGAACATGTTTCTCCACAATATTAATGACGCCCAAATGGAATTGGAAGACACCATTCTGCATCCACAATTTATTGAAAATGGATACATTAGAAAATTTCACCGTGTAATCGCTAATCCCCCTTTTTCACAGAACTATACGCGTGCCACAATGGAGTTTCCACAGAGATTCCGCTATGGCTTCGCCCCGGAAACAGGCAAGAAAGCAGACCTTATGTTTGTTCAGCACATGATTGCTTCTCTCAAAGATACCGGAGTGATGGCAACCATTATGCCCCATGGCATCCTTTTCCGTGGCGGAGCAGAAAAAGCAATCCGAGAAGGAATCGTTCGCGATGGTATTGTTGATGCTATTATTGGCTTGCCCCCACATCTCTTCTATGGCACTGGCATTCCTGCCTGTATTCTGGTTATAAATAAAGACAAGCCGATGGAGTTCAAAGACAAGATTCTCTTCATCAATGCTGATGCAGAATATGGTGAAGGTCGCAATCAAAACTTCTTACGCCCGGAGGATATTGAGAAAATCACCTATGTCTATAACCACAAGCTGGAAATCCCTAAATACTCACGTCTGGCTGACTTGCAGGAAATCATATCTAAAGACTTCAATCTCAACATCCGTCGATATGTGGATAATTCCCCAGACTCCGAAATTGAAGATGTTAAAGCACACCTAATTGGAGGTATTCCCAAACGTGAAGTAGCTTTGTATGAGTCACAATTCCAGAAATATGGTCTTTCAAGCGACATATTGCTTAGCCAAAAGAATATCGATTACCTTCTTTTTAAGCCTGAAGTAAGTGATAAGGGTAAGATCAAAGAGATTATTGACAGCAATGAGAATGTCGCGCACATTAATCAAACCATGGATGAGCTGCTATTAATGTGGTGGCAGGAAGCACGAACTGAAATTGAGGGTTTTCCCCAGCAAAACACTATCGCCCGGTTCCGCCGTCAGTACATTGAGAAATTCAAGGATGCTTATAAAGGCGTGCCGGTCCTGGACGAATTCCAAAAAGCCGGTGTTTTTGTGAACTGGTGGGAATCCAAGTATTTGGTTCGTAAATATAAAGAATATGATGAATCGAAGGGCAAGACCGTCGAGATAGAAGAATGGGCTTATATGAAAAATGTCTTCAAAACGTTGGTTGCTCAAGGCTGGACAAGTACGCTTATTCCTGACGATTATATAAAGAATACCTTTTTTAAGGTAGAACTTGATGAGATAGATAACCTGGAAGCTCATTCTGCTGAAATAGAGTCAGACCTTGCCGCATTGATTGATGAGGTGGAGATGGATACAGACGAAGAAAGCGAGGAAAACGGAAAAACTGTCAAGGTTGTGAAGACATACCTTAAAGAGCAAATCAAAGACCTCGTGGAGCTAGATAATGACAGCTTCAAGTCCCAAATTACAGAACTAGACAGGACTCTGAAAAACATAGAAGTCAAAGAAAAGGAACTAAGAGGCGCCATACGGGAATTGAAACGTATAGAAAACAACCTGGAGCAAAAAGTAGGGGCCAAAAAACAGAGCTTCACTGAAGATGTAGCCAAGGAACTGATTTTACAGAAATTCTTTGATGAGATCAATGGTCAGTTATACCATTATTTGAATGCTGAGAAGAAGAAAGTCATCAGAATATTTGAGAAACTACGGGACAAGTATCAGATTCCTCTAGACGAGATAACGGGAAATCGCGATGAATCTGTTGGAAAACTTTTTATCCACCTGAAGGAGCTTGGTTATTTGAAATGAGAACCAGAATAACGGATTGTAGAATGGGTGAAGTTCCTCAAGGATGGGGCATAAAGGCCGTAGGGAAGCTTTTCCCTCAAATATATAGGTACCCGACTTACTACAATATTGAATATGTTGATTCAGGAATCCCTGAACTGCGCGGTGAGTTATTACAAGATGACGGGAATATAACGGAAGACAGGGAACTATTAAGATTTATTTCACCAAAAACATCCAGAAAATTCGGTAAGACGATATTAAAAGAAGGTGATATCATCTTATCTATTAGAGGAACCATGGGAAAAGTCGGATACGTGACTAAAGCTCTTGAGAATTCAAATATTACAGCCAACCTTATACGCATGTCACCAGATCGGAAGCAAATCAATCCTCTATTTGCAAAACAGGTGTTAATTTCCGTCTACTTTAAAGAACAGATAGAATTGATTTCATCCCAGACGACAATAAAAACAATCAAGGCCCCTGAATTAAAAGGGATCTTGATTAGCACTCCTACAGTCCCAGAACAGTCTGAAATCGCTGAAATCTTATCTGATACTGACGAGGCAATAGAAAAGACGGATCGAAGGATCCAGAAACTCAAGCGCATCAAGCAAGGGCTGATGCAGGGTCTCTTTCATTATGGTATAGATGAAAACGGCCAGATACGCAGTGAGAATACCCACTGCTTCAAAGATTCTCCTCTGGGAAGGATACCAGGTGATTGGGAAGTAATAGTTTTTGAAAGACTTTGCACTCCAGGCGGACTAGTACGCGGGCCTTTTGGTGGCACTCTAAGAAGAGAAATTTTTGTAAAAGAAGGATATAAGGTTTACGAACAGGGAAACGCAATTAACAAAAGCTATTTGATAGGAGACTATTTTGTCACCAAACAAAAATATCAGGAGATGATTCGGTTTTCTGTCAATCCAGATGATTTTATTTTAAGTTGCTCTGGCACTATTGGAAAACTATATAGGATTCCCGAAGATGCCCCTAAGGGAATAATTAACCAGGCTTTACTCAAAATTACACTCAATACAAAGATTGATAGGGTTTATTTTTCTTATCAATTTGAGACAAACGAATTTCAAAACCGCATTATTGAATCTACTCAGGGTGGTGTAATGAAAAATTTAATAGGTATGAATCAATTTAGAAATACTTTATTAAAATTACCACCACATTCAGAACAAACACGAATCGCTTCCATCCTATCCCATACGGACCAATTGATTGAACAGGAAGAAGCCTACAAGGAAAACCTGCTGTCTCTAAAGCACGGACTTATGGAGGACTTGCTTTCAGGAAAGGTAAGAGTCAACCATTTGATATACAAGAATTAAGCAGATGGATAAGATTGCATTAAACGAAAAGGAATATGTCGAGGAGCCATTCTTAAGGCAACTTGAGGGACTTGGTTGGACTATCCTGCGCGCCGGCGAAGCGGGCAAAGGTGATTCATCTGTTACCTATCGAGAGAGCTTTCATGAGGTCATCATTGAAAAAGAACTTAGAGCTGCGCTCAAACGCTTGAACCCTTGGCTTGGTGATGACCAACTTCCTCCTATTATCCATGAACTAACGATTCCCCCTATCACTGGCTTTATTGAATGTAATCGCTATATTCTGGAAAAGCTCCTTGAAAACACGTCAACTGAGAACCACAAAACAGGCAAACCTGAAACCGTACGCTTCATTGATTTCACCAACGGAAATAGCAACTCTTTCCTGGCCATTTCCCAGTTCAAAGTCAATATTCCCGGCACAGAAAAGCATATCATACCTGATATCGTTCTCTTCATTAATGGTTTACCGATTGCAGTGGTAGAATGTAAATCAGCTTACCTGCCTGATCCTATGGGTGAAGCAATTTTTCAGCTCTTACGCTATCAAAACCGCCGTGGCGATGACAAAGAAGGCAATGAAAGACTGTTCTGGTACAACCACCTCGTTATTGCTACCAGCAGGCAGGTATGTAGATATTCAAGCATTACTGGCGAATTTGAGCACTTCACTGAATGGAAAGATCCCTATCCTTTCAAACTCTCAGATATAAATGCTGAAGGTAGTGAATCAGTAACCAGCCAGCACGTCTTAGTGCGAGGTATGCTGGCGAAACCGACCCTCTTGGATATTATTCAGTCTTTTATTATGTTTCGGGAGAGTGGCAAAGGCCGCCTTATCAAAATCGTGCCACGTTATCAACAATACCGGACTGTACTCAAGATAATAGAGCGCTTGAAATCGGGCAAATCAGCAAGAGAGAAAAGCGGTATCGTCTGGCATACTCAGGGATCGGGAAAGTCGCTTACTATGATGTTCACCGTCCGTAAAATGTACCACGAAAAACAGCTATCCGGTTATAAAGCCGTGTTTGTGACCGACCGGACTGATTTGGAAAAACAGCTTAAGGGTACTGCTAAGAGCATCGGTTTTACTGTAAATGTGGCTCACAAAATCGCTGCCCTGAAGGATTATCTGCGAACCAATACTCCGGATTTAGTAATGGGTATGATTCACAAATTTCAGGAACATGAGCTGCAGCAGGAATTCCCGGTTCTCAATAGAAGTGACAAGATTCTGGTGATGATAGACGAAGCGCACCGCACGCAATATAAGTGGCTAGGTGCGAACTTGGCCAAATCACTACCAAATGCCGTAAGAATCGCCTATACCGGCACTCCCATAGATAAGACCGAAAAGACCTTTGGAGATTATATTGACAAGTACTCGATAAGGCAAGCTGTAGATGATGGTGTTACCGTTAAAATAATTTACGAGGGCCGTACTCATAGCGCCGAAATATCAGACCGAGAAGCGATCAGTAAACGTTTTGATGACGTGTTCATCAAGGTTGAGGAAGAAACAAAAAAAGAAATTTTGAATCGATATGCCTGGAAGGCATATCTGGAAGCCGAGGAAACCATAAAAGAAAAGGCTCGGGATATGCTTGAGCATTATGTAGCCCATATTTCCCCCAATAACTTCAAAGCGCAGGTAGTTGCTGTATCAAGGGAGGCGGCTATTCGGTATAAGAAGGCTTTTGATGAACTGCTAAATGATAAAGATTGGCTGGAAGATTATACCTCTACGCTCGAAGAAAAGAATCAAGCTAAGATTAATATCGGACAGCTTGCGAAATTGAAAGCAGAGGTAGTAATTTCTGGTAGCCCTAATGATGAGCCGGGAATGCGCCAATATACAGACGAGATTAAGCACGATAACATCATCGCCAGTTTCCTTTTACCTTTTGGTAAAACTGCGGCAGATGGCACTACCGGTGACGTGGGGATTATTGTTGTACAAAGCATGCTTTTAACTGGTTTCGATGCACCCCTTGAGCAGGTAATGTATTTGGATGACATTATACGCGAGCACACTCTCTTACAAGCTATAGCCCGAGTCAACCGCATGGAGAAGAATAAATATTGTGGATTTGTTGTCGATTATGTTGGCGTTACTAGGCATTTACGTAGAGCCTTAGCTAATTTTGAAGCTAAAGATACTGATGAGATTCTGCAAGTAGTGGAAGATCTATCTAGAGAAATCGATGAATTGAACTTCACCCGGGCTGAACTCGTCTCATTCTTTAAGAAATTTGATATTGTTGAGCTGAATGATGTTGATGCTTGTGTCGATGTATTGGCGGATGAAGAAACAAGAGACGATTTCTCAGCTCTGTTTCATAACTTCACCAAGGCAATGGACAAAGTACTGCCAGATCCTGAAGCACTCAAATTTTCTTACGATTTGAGGCTCTTTAGTTTTATTGTCGAAGCAGCGAGAAATCGTTACCGTGATGAAAAATTGAGCATCAAAGATGCCAGTAAGAAAATACGTGACATAGTTGATGAGTTCTTGATCTCTAAAGGCATTGATCCCAAAATTCCCCCTCTTCCTATATTTTCGGAAAAATTTAAGATTAAAGTAGCAGAGACCAAATCAGCCAAAGCTAAAACAGAAGAACTAAAGAATGCCATTGCTGAATACATAAAATCCCACCAAGAGGAAGACCCGGAGCTCTATGAACGATTGGGTGAAAAACTAGAGAAGCTGCTCAAAGAATATAGAGAGAACTGGGAAAGTTTATCTAAAGAGTTACAGAATCTAATTGAAGAAATTAGAGAAGGACGTGAAGGAGAAGAAAATTACGGGTTAGATCCGCAATCAGATTTGCCTTTCTTAGGGCTTCTGAAGAAGGAGGTTTTTGGTGTTAAAGACCTATCCGAATTAGACATTCAGAAAGTTGACCTCCTCGTACAGACTACAAAGGATATTGTGGGGCGAGTTAAAGATGATATCCAGCTAGTAGATTTTTGGAATAACTTACCTGCACAAAAGCGCCTAAAAGGGTTTATCGCTTCTCACTTACTTACTGAATTTAAAGGTGACAGCGGGATTTTCAATAAAAGAACCGCCATCGCACAAAAAATTATGGAACTCGCCTTTCACATTAGCGAGCATTTGGATTATGGTAAAAATTAATATAGATAATTTAATACGTTCAAAGCGCAAGACAATCTCTCTCGTTGTTACGCAAGATGCGAGATTAATTATCTACGCGCCATCAACAACTCCGAAAGAGTATATACAGGACCTGGTTTTCAAGAAACGATTTTGGATAAAGAAGAAGCAGGAGATTGCGAGGGGAAGGTATAAAAGGAATCCGCCAAAAGAATTTGTGAGTGGGGAAGCCTTTCTCTTTCTCGGAAATGTATATCGCCTGGAAATAGTTGATGATGGCATTGATATTGAATTGGGGGATAGCTTGAAGATTCCCAAACGCTTATTGCCGCACGCAAAATATTCGTTAATTAACTGGTATAAAAAACAGGCGCGCATGAAAATTGCAGAGCGTGTTGACTGGTATGCAAAGCTAACAGGAGTACAATATGAGTCAATAAAGATCACGGAGGCAGAGAGGAGGTTAGGCTCCTGTGGTATAAGCGGAAGATTGAATTTCAGCTGGCGCCTGATAATGGCCCCCCTAGGCATAATAGACTATGTAGTTATTCATGAATTGTCGCATTTAGAGCACAAGAACCATTCAAGCAAATTCTGGAACAAAGTGAAGACCATCGTACCGGACTACAAGCAAAGGGAAAAATGGCTTAAGGATAACAGTTTTTCGCTGACCATATGACGATATAAAATGAGGCTTGTTCAATTCAGGTAACCAACGCTTGTATTGTTACCTGATTGCACAAAATAGCGGAATGTTGGATCACAACCCGATGAATTGTCAAATGCTATCATAATCCATAGAACAATTCTCAGGATCCGTCGTAGTAACTGCACGCCCAGGGATGAGGCTATTCATGAGGCATTGACAATCAGACAAATCGGACTATAATTGAGTTACCTGATGTAGAATAGCTTAAAAATAATAAATGCAGGGATAGGGAAGATGAGGTGGATAATAAGGGCAATGGAACCGCTAGACAATATGGCGGTGGCTAGTGCTCTTTTTAGCTTCTTTGACATGCAAGAATGCATGGTGGGGAAATGAAAAGAATATCTGCTATCCTGTTAGTAATCATGTTTCTGTCTGTCAGCTGTGTAGGCCCCGCTCTACCTGCGCCTGAGCCAACACCCACACCGACCCCTGCACCAACACCAACACCGTCACCAACTCTCCGACCAACGCCTACCTGGTTGAGCGCCGGGCCCCGCGGGGTTCAGTTCACCAGCGATTTTCAGCTGGTCGAACGCTTCCGCGACACTGAAGGCTATTACGCCGACTTTAAGTTGGGGCCTGAGGGAAACCACATCTACGCCCTATGGATGCCGTCCTATCCAGAGCGCGATGCCGTCTTGGTGCGACTGTATGGCTCGGAGGAGGAGCGGCTCCAAACAGAAAAGATCCTGGACTTCAGCGAATTAACGGATCCCGCCCTCTGGGACCCTGGTATTGACCTTTCGGGGGTCGTTATCGGCGTCGTCCTCTGTATGTCCGGCGACGACCTGCTCTCGGTTGCAAGCAACGGCGACCTGTTTCTCGTGGCCGGCGCCTGGAGTGGGGACTTCCGCAGCGCTCCTCCACTGGGCGTCTCGCTCATAGTCCTCCACCCTGATGGGTCACAACAAAAGGTCCTGACCGTTCGGGAGCTGGAGGAAGCCGGTCTGCTGGACCTTACCAACGCCGACAGGGGAGCGTCTCTCGCCGTTGTTGCCTCGGCCCCCGACCGCCTCTGGCTGAAGACTGAGACCTTCCCTACCGGTGCGGTCGGGTTCACCCGCTTCTACCAAGTCCAGAACCCCGATGGCGATGGCGACTGGTCCGACCGAACCATCCTCCCTCTATCCCTTCCGCCGTCTTTGCCCACCGGGGAGGGGAAGGAGGAACGGTGGCTCCTCCGGCAGATGGTTGCGGAGCCCTCGCTGGGCGGCGAGGACCGCTCGCGCTCCTTCTTGTTGCCGGCACTGAGTCCACGAGGAGAGCTCCGCATTTACCGCATTTCAGACCTCAACAGCGACGGGGATGCACTGGATGCCGGCGAATTTGACCTTCTGTTTGAAGGGTTTACAGCTTCTCCAGAGGCGCATGCCGGGCGACCTGTTATTATTGCGCCGAGGGTAGTGATGGGGAACGGGGAGATGGTGCCGCGGGAGTTGGTCGTAACTTCCCTCACCGGCGTCAGCCGCGTCTCACGCCTTTCGGGGTCGGGAGAACTGACAGACATCGCCCGGGCCTTCCCTGGCTTCGAGGATCTGCTCGCTGACCCCAAGGGGAACATCTACGTTGTAACCCAGCCCCCTGGTGGGGTGGAGATGGAGCCCACATTTGTGATGTACAAGCTGAAGCCCCTCGCAGAGGGGGAGACGGCAGAGCCCCAGGCGGCCACCGTCACCACGCAGCCCTCCCTCACGCCGCCACTAGTCACCAGGGCGATCACCTCTGGGGTGCCGCAGATTGCCTTCACCCGGCAAGTCTACGGGCCTGGTGAGGAAAAGAGTGAGGTCTTCCTCATCGGAGCCGACGGCAGCGGGCCGGCCAAGCTGGTGAAGGGCGAGCACAACTTCCTGTGCTGCCAATCTCCGGGCGGTAGCCGCATGTTCTACTTCTCGGATGAAGAAGTCCCCCATGAGCAGTTTGTCTACGTGGCCAACGCCGATGGCAGCAATCCAAAGAAGGTCACGGAAAATCCACGCGTTTCGTCTATTTACAGCATGTCGGAAGACTGGCTCCTCCTAATCGTGCGTAGCGGGGCCCCAGCCACCCTTATCCGCCACGACCTGGACAGCGGACAGGAGACCACGCTGCTCACGGATGTGCCTGAATGGTCCGTGTCTCCGGACGGAAGACGCCTCGCCTTTGTCAGTGGTCTCGATTATAGCACAAACCCAACCACATACCTACCGGCGGGTGAGGAGAGCCTCGAAGTCCTCGACCTGGAGACGGGGGAGCGCAGGCTGCTGGATGGCCCGCTGGCGGGCACCAGCTACCATAGACTACGGTGGTCCCCCGATGGGCGGCAGGTGGGCCACCTTGTAGGACGTTGGCGGCACAAACAGGGCCCCGTCGGCCTCAGCGATTTTGACCTCTATATCACTGATCTCCTCAGCGGCGAGACCAAACTCGTCTATCGAGCTGAGGGAGTTCGTCCCTACCCCTCGTTCACCTGGTCGCTGAGCGGTTCCTGGCTCCTGGTGGAGGTGGAGCGTGGGGGACCCAGCGAAGAAGAAATACTAAGAGCAAGAGAGGAAGGAGAACATGAGGGTTTTAGTTATGAGGTAGTGCAAGAGCGTCTCTTGGTCAACGTCGAGACCGGGGAGGCTCGCCCGTGGGAGGTCGAGGGAGAGAGCGTAGTTCGTTTTGGCTGGGCACCCGATGAAGACTCGCTGGTGTATCGCATCGGCCAGACCTTGTATTCGCAATCGGTGGATGGGGGCGTACGCGAGCTGGCAACCATCTTCGGAGATGAATGCCCAGGCTGCGGCTCCATAGGGTGGTCACCCGACGGTCGCTACATCGGCCTGTCGGACTGGTGGCAGACCATTGCCGTCCTGGACACCACCACGGGCGAAGTGCGCATCCTATTCCAGGAGGGGGGGGGGAAACGCGTTTATCTTCCCGCACGGTTGGTGGCGGTGAACGTCTGCGAAAGCCGGAAACACCTCCGCTAGACCCCCCAGAGGGTCTGGCCATGCCTAACAATACTCCATTGCTTGCATGAAGCGGGGACGGCCACGTCTCGTCGCCGGCTTGATCAATGCAAAATGCCAGCTATCTGTTTCTGAGGTTATAGGCTTTAAGTAGACGGCCCCAACTCTTTTTGGAAGCATTTCCCAAAAACTAACGTCCAGGGCGCTGCCATTGATCGCTGCCAGCGCATTTCGGCTCAACAAGAGACTGGCTTCCAATGAACTGGTAGGCCAATGGGGAATCCTCGCCTGTCGGGGCAGTTCAGACCGGCTAGAATTGTGAAGGTCAAAAAAGTTCGTAATTTCCCCCTGCCCGGGGAGGAAATAGGTTTTCTCCAAATCTGACAGATACAAAATGACCCAAACTACGGCTAACTGAATTGCTCGGGGGAGCAAGAAGATTACTGTCGGAAGTAGAAACCACATTGCACATTAGGGCGAGTTGTTCATGTGCTCGTACCGCAATACTATACTTGATTTGAGTCAACAATCTTCCTACCAAAACCCATGGACCTAGTTACCTTGACGTTAAACCTATGCGGTCGGCAGAATAATACAAAAGGACGTGAATGAACCGTTGCTGATTGCAGCAAGGAGGAGAATACAATGGACTATGACAATCTAGTTCAACGTCTCATGGACAGTGAGGTAGAGGTTATCGCAAAAGAACTTGCAATGGCAGAGATAATGCTGGGCAGAATGGTGCCTCGTTTTGCGAAAAACTGTATACCTAGGTTTCAGACTCTCGCTTGGCGATACTCGCAGAAGCTTGTCGACATCGATTCTATGGATGATTTTGACACCTTCCATAAAGGGTTTGTTACCAAATTTCGGGAACAAATAGAAAGTGTAGACGGTGGATCTTCCTCATATGGCGAAGCTCAAAAACCAATTAATCTATTCTTCAAGTCCTATGTTGACAGGTTCGCGATCCCAGGCGAAGTTACAGCCACCAAACTACGCCCATTCCTTCATGTGCCACTCGATAAGGTAATCATCGGTTATTTCAAGTCCAACTTTAAGGAGGATTATGATCGGTTTATTGCACCGGTACATCAGCAGATAAACCAGCTAATTAAAGCCGAGCATCCTGAACTCTCGGTCAAGATGCCCGACAGCTTGTTATCGCAATTAAAGTACCTTCAGGAAGACGAGTATTTCGCATGGCAGAATTGGTTCAGAGAAATCTACCCAGATAGGCCAGTATTACTCGACAATGTCTGGTTTTTCGAGCGACCTAAAGCAAAAGGCCTCTGATTTGTTTGAGTGAGCAACAAACGCCCAGAATGTTCAGTCAACTCGTACTATATCGCTAGGGGCTGGTGCCTAGTTCTCCATAATAAATAAGGGCCACATCAAGTGGCCCTTATTCCAGTCTTTCTAGGTTTAGGATTTGCCTATTCGGAACACTTTCGTTCCGCAGCTTGGACATTCACCTTGGGTTGCGGGGCGACCGTTCTTCATCGTTATTGCCCTGGGATTCTTAATATCTACCTTTTTCTTACACTTCATACAATAGGCTTGCATTGGGTTTATCTCCTTTTAGTATTATTTAGGTGAACGATAAACTATTCCCACCCTTGATGTCAATACTCGCACAAAGCCAATTTAGAGGTCACATTAGCTTAATTTGTTCAGTGACAGTACAAAAAGGGGGGCTCCGAGCTGGTTCTCTTAGCCGGAGCCCCTTCTTTACAATAAGAGACGCTCTGTAGTCAAAATTTGGGCGGATAAATGCCTCGATGCTACCCCAACATCTTAATCGAGTATAGGTAGTTCCTGTACTCTAGGGGCAAGGGACGAGAGATGCGTTCCCTATTGCGCTACGCTACAATGAGCGTTCAATCCTCTCATCAGGCTTGGAGCTTCTACATTTATAGCCAAAGTCCACTTTAACGAATTTATCAAAAAAGTAACTACTTCTTTTTCTTTTCTAAAGGGTCTTTTGTAAAGTGTCTCAAAGTGGCTTGAACTAGCTCGATTTGATTTCTAATAATATACTCTTAGTACTATACTGCAGGGGACTGGGGTAATTCCCGGTCCCCCTTTTTGTTGAAGGGGCTAAGCCCCTTCAAAGAGAGGCTTCGCCTCCTTAATGTCCACAGACAGTGCCATGGACATTGTCTACATAATGCCAGCTAAGAGTCCAAAGTCAGTTTTCTGGACATCAGCCTGGACAATGTCTACCCCCTAAGGCCAGAAAAATTGGGTGCAGTCGCTCCCTTTATCCCCTTCCCCTTGGCAAGGGGAAGAGTTGTTTATCAACCTCACCCCCTTAATCCCCCTCTCCTTCAAAGGAGAGGGGGCGCCCGCCCCTCTTGCTAGCCACGGCTAGTAAAGGTAGCAAACCATTGACCCCCCTGGGAAAACGCCTTATTTTAGCTCTCAGAGCGTCTGTTATGGTGAAGTGGGGAGCTCCGGTGAGTCGTCAGGCGTGGAGCACCTTTTTTGCCTAGGCGGGATGCCACTTGCCCGATTAGCTGGGGCACCGGGGACAAAGAACCCCATGGCACCCCAGTTTCCCCTGGCAGAGCCCGCATTACTTCAGGAATTTCCGGCAGTCCCTACAGACAGGCAGTCAGGAGAAGGGCAGAGCAAAGGGGTATATTACTGAGGGGTCGGGGGTCGGGGGTCGAATCTCGACCTCTCTTCTGTGCCTGATCCCCAACTCGGCTCAACTAGTTCGATTAGTACCTTGCTTGCCTTGGGGTGTAGAAAGGCTATGCTAGTGCCTTCTACGCCATTCCTTGGCTTCTGGTCAATGAGGGCAACCCCTTGCTTATTTAATGTGTCTAAAGCATCCTGAAGATTACTGACCTCTAGAGCCAGATGATAGATTCCTTCCCCTCTTCTTTCAATATACTTGGCGATTACTCCTTCCGGGTCAGTTGATTCCAGTAACTCAATTTTACTCTCGCCCACCGGGATAATGGCGGTTTTTACCTTCTGGTCGGCTACCACCTCTATATCTTTAAGTTTTAGCCCCAGCATATCAGTGTATAGTTTTACTGCTTCCTCAATACTATTCACCGCAATCCCAACGTGGTTAATTTTCTTTATCATTACTCCTCTCGGCTAGCTAAATTGGTTTTGATAAAGTTGCTTATCTCATCAATAAGTGTTCCCGGGCCAAATATCTGGGCGATACCCGCCTCCTTGAGCTTGGGGATATCCTTTTTGGGTATAATTCCACCACCGATAACCAGTATATCCTTGCCTCCTCTCCCCCGGATAAGTTGCACCGTTTTGGGAAAGAGTACCATATGAGCACCGGACAAACAATCCATACCAACCACATCCACATCCTCCTGTATGGCTACTTCAGCAATCTGTTCTGGCGTTAACCGTAAGCCGAGGTAGATTACCTCCATCCCGGCATCTCTTAGACCCCGGGCAACTACCTTGACTCCTCTGTCATGCCCGTCCAGCCCGGGCTTGGCTATCAACACCCGTATTTTTCTGTTGTGCGCCACCAATTTCCTCTACCTACAATATATTTGGTTCCCTATACTCACCAAACACGTCTCTCAAGGCATCACTTATTTCTCCCACCGTGGCGTAGGCCTTAACCGCCTCAATCAACACTGGCATAATATTCTGGCTACTCCTGGCTACATCCCGCACCCTACTCAGAACCTCATTCACCCTTTGATTATTCCTCTCCCGCTTCAATCTCTTTAATCTCTCTACCTGTTTCCTCTCAGTTTCCACCCCTATCTCCAGAATCTCCGGCTCAGGCTCATCCTGGGAAACAAACTTGTTAACCCCTACCACTACCTGTTTACCAGAATCAACTGCCCTTTGGTAATTATAGGCTGAGTGCGAAATCTCTTTCTGAATGTATCCCTTCTCGATTGCCTTGAGGGCACCACCCAGCCGGTCGATTTCATCGATATACTTCATAGCTCTATCTTCTATTTGTTTGGTCAACCACTCTATATAGTATGAGCCACCAAGGGGGTCAACGGTATCAGTAGTGCCACTCTCATAGGCAATAATCTGCTGAGTTCTGAGTGCTACCTGCACTGCCTCCTCAGTAGGTAAAGCCAGTGCTTCATCAAACGAATTGGTATGCAATGATTGGCAACCTCCCAATGCCGCTGCCAGAGCCTGCAAGGTTACCCTGACGACATTGTTAAGTGGTTGCTGTTCGGTCAGGGTGAAACCATCGGTTTGAGCATGAAATCTTAGCATCGTAGACCTTGGATTCTTGGCACCGAACCTCTCCTTCATTATCCTTGCCCAGATACGCCGCAGTGCCCTAAACTTAGCCACCTCCTCCAGAAGGTTGGTGTAGGCAGCGAAGAAGAAAGAGAAACGTGGAGCAAAGGAGTCAACCTCCATCCCCCTATCTATCATTGCCTGAACATAGGCAATGCCATTAGCAATAGTAAAACCAGCTTCCTGAGCGGCAGTAGCCCCAGCCTCCCGCATATGATAGCCACTGATGCTTATTGAGTTCCAGTTTGGCATATTCTGAGCACAGTAGGTACAAATATCAGTGACCAATCGCATTGATGGCGTTGGACTGAAAATATAGGTGTTTCTGGCGATATATTCCTTCAATATATCATTTTGAACCGTTCCCCTGAGTTGGCTGACATCCGCCCCTTGCTTTTCGGCGGCAGCGATATACAGCGCCAACATAATTGACGCCGTGGCATTAATCGTCATTGAGGTGCTTACCTCTGCCAGCGGAATGCCAAGCCAAAGCTTTTCCATGTCCTTAAGCGAATCTACGGCAACACCGCATTTCCCCACCTCTCCAGTGGCTAGAGGATGGTCGGAATCATACCCCTCCTGGGTAGGCAGATGGAAGGCAACGCTAAATCCAGTTTGTCCTTGCTCATAGAGATACTTGTATCGCTCATTGGTCTCTTCTACGGTGCCAAAACCAGCATACTGCCGCATGGTCCACAGCCTACTCCGGTAACCACTGGGCATTATATGCCGGGTAAATGGATACTCGCCAGGCAGACCAATATCTTCTTGATTAAGCCCCCCCAAATCAGCCGGGGTATATACTCTGTTAACTACAAAGCCATCAACGGTAGTCCTGAACTCCTCTTTTCTCTCAGGCAGCTCTTTGGTTTTCATTTTGCTCCGTAACTCTATAGTTTGCCATTACCTGCTTGCAACCTCCATCTCCTCAAAGGCTTACCTCTCTCATCTGCTACTCGTGTCCCAACATTTTGTCAATGAGTTTATGCAAAAATATCTGCGACTGTGGACAGTGAGCGGAAGATAGAGACACTAAGGTCACAGCGTCAAGCTTTGTTATCTGCTTGGCCATGAAGGCAACTACATAGGCAGCGTACTGATTATAGGCTTTGTTGACGATGATGAGTAGGTTCTTTGTTTCTGGCATTTCACACTCACCTTTAATAATGGTAGAAATTATCTACACACACTCCTAATCAATGAATTGTAAGGTGTCAACTATCCCCATTAGTCTCGCCCCCAGTTTTGTACCAATGCGAGACTCTATGAACTGTACATCTCCGCTTATGACAGCTATTTCCTCTTCCGAAGTGAGGTCAAAATCTTTTAGGGCGGCTTGTGGGTTCTCCACCAATTGGGTGTAAAAGGTGAGGTCATCTGCCGCTCTCTCCAGAACCTGTAAGATTGCTTCTCGGCTTATTTTGTCTCTCCTTTACCAAGTTTTCAATAGCCCCTTGGGCGAGCTTGAACAGGCTCAATTCTACAAGTCTCCCTTTATTTTTGCACCTTTTCTTCTATCTTTATTCTTTCCTTTTGTTTATCTATCTCTTCTAAGCACAGTTTTTCTAATCCCCGCAATGTTTGGTACTCTTCAGCCTGGATATAGAAACTGATAGCCTCGCCAAAAAGCTCCAGATAAACATCGTTACGATCTAAAGCAAGCTCTCTTAAGTTCCGAATAACTCTTTTTAGCACTCCTCTATATATGCCTCTTCTTTGATGTACCGCCTTTTTCGTCAGAAGATGTGCTCTATCATGAATGAGCCAAACAATTGCTGGTATATATGCAATCGTATTCTCGATGATTTTTTCTTTGTCATTACCCAAATTCCCTTCACTTACCAAGATTTCCTTCAGTAATCTGTAGGGCTCTAATTGAAAGACACTCGTCAAGCCATTTATCGCCATTAGCATTCTTTCAACACCAAAACCAGCAGGAACCGGCCTTGCCTTTAAATGCAGTAAGAATTTATCACTATTCATATCATCTTCCAGCGCTTCTTGTGGCACTTTTAATCTTAAGGCAGTTGCTTTTTTAATATATTCCTCGCTGAGATAAACACCAATCTCAATATACCTGTCTTTTATACTATAATACGGTTCGCTTCTTACCCCAGCAAAATGCTCTCTTGCATTAAGTAAAATAGCATCAAAGCCTGAGGGGTCAAGTGCTCCTATTTCACCACACTCCACTATTTGTTCATCTTTAACGCCACATTTTTTCCAAGCATTTATTGCTTCCTCATCTCGCGGGATAAAAATACCTTCTTTTTGCATTTTTTTAAACTCAAGCCCGGAACAAGCCTTTTCTACATCAGCTGCAAGATTAATTCCCTTGCCATAAACTTTGCCACCTTGCCAGCATGTGATTTGAAGTCTGTTTGGGTCTAAGCCAACTTCCTTCAAGAAAGCAAAATTGTCCATAATCGCTTTTTCCCGTGGATAGAGACTCCAGCTAACATCCAATAGCATCCAGAAAAAAGGCAGGTGTGTTTCGTCTGGTATGTCATAATGCCTGAAACACCTTACCCAATAGGCATAACCTTCTTTAGTAAAAGGGTCGTCGGTAACTTTCCGGTTGAACCAATCAACAGCACCACTAATAGTGAAACAATGAGGAAAGGTTGAATCCACCAGCTTTCCAGATTTCCGAATAGGCCAACCTCTCTTTTCCATAAATTCTAAATACATTTTTTTAATTTGGATTGTGTTCATCATATAGCCCTCCAAAACTTTAATACTTAAATTCAGCGGCGTGGCATCTCTAATATAGTCTCTGCAGTGAGGCGGGCAACTTGTCCTACCATCTCAGCACATTTTGTGTTACTTAACCTAGAAAACTCCTCGTTTTCCTCCGGGTTTCCAAAATCATAGCTTCTTCCAAACATTTTTACTTGGATGTCTCGGCATGTCGAGCCTCCAAACTCCTGCACAAAACTTTGATAAAACCTCCTCACCAGTACTAGCGACCTAGGCAGTCCCGAAGCCTGGTCAATTACTCCTGGGTCAGGGTATGCCGGGTCTTCAAGATTTTCTCGCCCAGATGCTAGCCCTAATGCCATTATGCTCCCAAACAGGGCACCGCACATGTCCCCTAGGCGAGCAACTCCTCTGCCAGCAAAACTTGCTGCTTTTAATGCCGCGGAGCCACCGGGTAATTTGAACTCCTGTTGCAGTGCTAGGAGAACAGCTTGCGCACAGCCTTTGTACTCGTACATGTATGAAGCTGCCCTTTGTTCAACTCGCTCCAGGACCTCTTCTTTCTCCTCATTGGAAACCATCTCTGCCATTTTTGTCATCCTTTCTATAGTTTTTATTTGAACTAAGTACTAGAAGTATAACCTTCTGAATCTACCGGTTTATATGAACACGCCGGTTGCATCGGGTTTAACAAGAGGAAGGAGGTTCCGGCATGTGCTCGCTCACACTTATCTTATCGGCCCACGAGCGTATATCCTCAGTCCTAACCTTCAGTGGCGCATATGATTCCTCGTGCGGCTTAAACAGATTCTCCTCACGAGATAGTTCGTCTTTAGTCAAATATATTTCCCTTCTTTTCTTTTCCCCAGGTTTCGCCTCATTATTCAACAGTCTAGAAAGTTTGCTGACAACAAGTGTTGGTAATCCCATGCTCTCTGCCACCAGGTCAGTAATGTCCAGAACCTCCAACTCGCTCCCGTTCTCGGATATGCTTGTAAGAAAATTATTTTCACATGTCGGGCAGGCGCAAACTACAGCTTGGGCTCCGGTTTGCTCAGCCTCATTTAGACGTCCGCCTGTAATGATACTGCCAAGTCGTGGGTAGCGTGAGGTATGTCTGCCACAGCATGCCGAATGCTCTCCACTCCGGGGCATCTCTACAAACTCCAGACCGGGTATGGAGGCAAGTATTCTCCTGGGTGGTTCAAGAATCCCCCCACCGCGACTGATATGACAGGGGTCATGATATGTCACCTTGAGCTTCAAAGGGAACTTGCACTTGATTTTGCCTTCTTCGATTAGCTCGCTAATAATCTCGGTGATATGCCTTAATCTGACTTGGTACTCTAAGTTCAGCCTCTGGGCGAAAGTTGGGTAGAAATGAGCGAGATAGTACCAACACCCAGCACAAGAGGTAATGAGCGTCTTTATACCCCTCTTGTTTATTTCGTTAATATTGTGCTCAATTGTTTCCTCAAGTCCTTCCAGACAACCGACGGTGTATATTCCCCCTCCACAGCACCACTCATCAGACCCAAGATAAGCTGGTTCTATTCCTGCTTTATTCAATATCCTGATACTATTTACCGCCAAATTCCTGGTAGCCCTGTTAAAGGAGGTGTTACAACCAGCCCAGTATCCAACTTCTCCCTCCTCTCTGTATTTCAGGTCGGGTGGCATCCACGCCTCCCTGCTGCTTTGTAGAATACCTCCAGGGTTATGCTTGACCATGATATTGGAAGCCGTCACCTGGAATACTAGCGGGGGATTGAAACCTTCCTGCCAAGCAGTCGGCCTAGCAGTTAGAGTCCAATGCTCGTCAATAGACGCCTTGACTTGGCATGTCAGATTACAATGTCGGCACGTAGTGCACACGAAAAACATTTCAGCCATTCGCTCGTCTAGCTTGACTTTGCCCTTTAGGTACTCCCTCAAGAAACGGAACTTGCCTCTTGGAGAAGCACTCTCCCAACCAATAGCATTGAACTCTGTGCATTCGCTGCGACAGTAACCACAGCTAGCACAAGCCAAAGCATCCCACACCGCTTCCTTACCAAACGGTAATTTCCCAAGTATGGTTTTTGAATCAACATCCTCCCCGAGAGACTTGCCACCAAAGAGCCTATCAACTGCTCTTATTACCCCACCCTGACTTCTGGCTAATTTGAGCATCAGGTTAAGTCTTAGCGGTGTACTCTTATCCACAGAACGTGGGAAAACTTTTCCTGGATTCATGATATGGTTTGGGTCAACTTCCTTTTTAAACTCATAGATTTTGAGCAGCTTATCTTTACCAAGTAATAGCTCAGCACTATCGGTTAAGAGCATTCCTACAGTGTATGGCCTGCCACCGAGCCTCTCGGCTACCTTCATAGGAACGAAGCTTGTTGAAGATGCCAGTGGAAACCCACGGCGACGCTCATCATCTAAAACATAGGTTAGAACAGCGGTTTCTCCTCCATTATTTATCAGAGTGCCATTGAATGTGAGCCCCTTTATCTTTCGTTTGACCTCCTTGATTAGCGTCGGGAGCTTTTCTGTTGGTATGTTAACATCGGAAGGAATTACAGATGGCCCCAGGGCTTTGAGTCGCATTGGATAGCACCTCTCGTCCCACTCAAATCTTGCCAGCCCCTCGTCAAGCACCTCTCCCCTATAAGCCTTAACTATGTCCAGAAGCTCATCTCTAACCTTGCTCCCTCTGCTCTTGGGATAGACGAACATCACTATGAATTTATCCTCTGGCAGCTTTGGTTCTTTCGCTTCGCTAGGTATAGGAGACCTTTTCGCTTGCTTTTCCACAGCCTTGCGTATTAGCTGCACATGTAACGTATCTTTATAGCTTACCTCCCATAACGCCAGCTTGCTTTCCTTGAGTTCTTTGAAAACAGCAGCTAAGCTCTCCAAACTAGGAAATGCTCCCAGAACTGGTATGTCACCCTCGCTATCTCTTACCATGAGTGTAACCCGGGATATGAAACCAGTTGTACCTGCCATTCCATCAACCAGGTCAATTTCATCCCCAGTGAGCTTCACAGTCCCTTTTGGTGTGATTATTTCAACCTCAAGTATATTGTCCCTAATATAGCCGTATTCGAAACTTCCTATTCCCACACCACCACCATTAGCTATCCATCCACCGACAGTAGCACTGATCGCGCTACTAGGGTAAACTCTGAGGGCTAGGCCGTGACTACGCAGTTCTGTTTCCAGATCCTCCCATACTACTCCGCTCTCAACGGTTACTGTTTTTCTCTCTTCATTTATGTCAATTATCCTGTTCAACCGATGGAAGTCGACCACAATCCCGCCCCGTGTGGGAACGGCACCACCATAGCCCGCTGTTCCAGAGCCTCGTGGTATCAGTGGTGTCTTGTATTTCATAGCTAAATTCACTAACGCTCTAAGGTCGTCACTACTATTTGGCTGGACGACAGCGTCAGGATTAGTATTGATTTGTTTCTTGACCAATTCGGGTAAGGCACCAAGGTCGCTGGAATACAACATCCGTTCAATCTCATGAAAAGCTACCCGGTCACCAAAAATGCTAATCAGTTCTTGTTCTTCTTTTGCTAACATTTCAACCATACCTCGCATTTCTTCTCGAACTACACATCTGCAATAGCTGACACTTCGAATGGCAATATGACTTATTAGACGTAATTCCATAAAAACCATTGCCAGGGAAACTGCCCGCCTATACTCTAGGGCGCAAGGTACATCTCGATAAGCACAATGTCTATTATGCCAAGGGCAAGAAGACTGAGCACGACTCCCCCAACTATCTTAAGTTCCTTCTTGTCATAGCGAATTGGTGCCAAGCTATCCCAGTACGATGTTGATGTTAGTTCCAGAATGATACCTAATACCTTACTCCATACTGACCTCATGTTTTTCGCCTCCCCAAGATTCCCCCGTTTGGTATGTAAAAAAGCACCCCGTCGCCGTGCTGCCAAGCAACTCTGAGGCAACCTTTCTAGCCCCAGCAGCTTATAGGCTTTCATTAACGCTATGGGTGATAGGCTATGCACTCTATCTCAACCTCCATAGCGGGACGTGCCAAACCAGCTATAACTGTTGAGCGAGCCGGAAGGTCTTTAGTAAAGTAGCTTTGATACACTTCGTTCATCTTGTCAAAATCAGCAGCTTTAACTAAGAAGACGGTTACCTTTACCACATCACTCAAAGATGAACCTGCCGCCTCTAAAACCTGCTTGACATTCTCTAAGCACTGTCTGGCCTGGGCTTCTATCCCCTTGAGTTCCCTCCCTTGGTCATCTACGAGTCCAATCTGACCCGATACAAAAATGTAGCCCCCGGCTTTTATGCCTGGAGAATAGGGAGTTTTAGGTCTATTAGGTATCATGATAACTTCTTTAGTCATAGCAGTCTCCTTTCTTTACTAACCATTTATCAAGCTACAGGATTTGGGCATAGCGACCATTGTTACTAAGGCGGTAGGCACGATAATGGCTGGGGCCCATCCATGACCGCGATGTCGTCGAGCCCTAGTTCCACCAATTTTTGCCTTGTCGGTAAACCAGAATCTTTATCCCATCCTCTCAGGCAGTAATATTCATCAAGCATAGGTTTCAAATTAACCACCCGCCCTTTGGCTGAGCCATCTGGCATTGGCTCCTTCAAGAACCTATCCGGCAAGGTATCATCTTTCCTAGTTAAACCTTCCCTGACAGCAAAAGCCCTTTCCAAGTTTACGATTCTCTCTCCAATATGCATGGAGTCTTTATCAGAAATATTTAAACCTGTTACTGCGTTAAAAAGTCTAGAGTTTATTTGTGGCAGTGTGCTTTCCTTAGGATAATAACGAGTAGCGAATGAGCAAATCTCCATACTGTTTTCGAAAGCACGTATATCTTCGTACCACTTGACTATTCGCCCCTTCTCATATTCTGACAAAGGGTCAACCGCTTTATCAGGTTCACCGATCACCTCCCCACGAATGGGGTCAAACCCTAACCCACTGCCTGGGCTAACCAGTTCAACGCGTATGAGAGTGTGGCAATGCTCTGCACCCCTGCTTGAAACCGCGTAAGCCAATGCAGAGGCCTTGTGTCCTCTCGGATCATATGTATCTGGGTATAACCCTTTGACATGTAAAGCATATTTTTCCGACCCTCTGCCAATCTGCTCTGAAGCTCTCTTAACACCCTCAGCAAAAATATCACCGATCCCCTGCCTATAGGTGGTCATCTCAATCAACTTTAATACAGCATCGCCACTTCCCCATTCCACTCTCAGTCCTCCTGTATCCTCCCCAGTTAAAATTCCCTTTTCAAAACACTCCATTGCCCAGCCAATAATCCCCCCCATTTCCATTACATCCACTCCATACTCATCACTAAGAATACCCGCTTTCATTCCAATCTCTGGATCACTAACTCCAGCATTAGTACCATACATATAAAGTTTGTCTAACTGATTGCCACTTCCCCATGCCCCTGCAAATCGGCCTTTGTCCATTACAAAAATATGGTCGCACGGGATGGGGCAAAGAAAACAGCTTTTGGACTTAAGAAAACATTCCTGCCAGTGCTCGGGTGAAAGAGAATCGAAGTTTTCAAAAGTCCCCTGCTGGTAATTCTTGGTCGGTACAGTGCCATAGCTATCATGCCATAATCGCCATAGGGCAAGTGTTCCAAGTGCAGCAAAGCTTTCACGTGCTCCTTCGATTTCGTTCCAACCTCGCAACAACTCTCTAACAGCTTCTTCAAGCCGCTCACTGTGAGCTACCTTGACTCCTTTTGTTCCTCTTACTGCTACTGCCTTGAGTTTCTTAGACCCCATGACTGCTCCCATACCTGTCCGTCCAGCGGCTCTTCCCAAATCAGCTATTACACAAGCAAACCTGACCAAGTTCTCTCCAGCAGGGCCGATGGAAATTACTGAAATATCGGGGTCACCAATCTCCCTTTCCAGAGCCATTCTAGTCGCATTTGTAGTCTTCCCCCAAAGTTGCCTGGCATCTCTCAATTCAACCTTCTCATCATCAATCCAGAGATACGCCGGGCTTTTGGACTTACCTTCGATGATTACCATATCATAGCCAGCATACTTTAGTCGTGCTCCAAGAGAAGCAGCACAATTGGAATCACCAATGGAATCTAAGAGAGGTGATTTGGCGCTGATGGTTAACCTTGAGTTGCCAGGCACCAAAGTACCATTGCAGGGGCCAACACCAAGGAGCAGCTTGTTATCAGGGCCTAAGGGATCAGTACCTGGCCTGACTTCGTCAAATAATACCCTTGCGTTAAATCCCCTCCCCCCAACATATTTAAGGGCGAACTCCTCACCCAGTACTTCCTTCGTTACTCGTTCCTCACTCAAATTAACCCTGAGAATTGTTCCCATCCAACCGTTCACTTTCAACTTCCTTTTTGCCCTTTTAATTCCTATAACGCACAGGCAAACCCCACAACACTCCACCCCATAGTCAATATGCCCCAAAAGTGTGACCATATTTCTAACGGATGCTGACTCATTCAAACCCTAAACGTTAGTTCTGGACATCCGGACAACTGGGACCTTTCCTATTTTGGCATGTTTCCTTGCCATAATTGCCTCATCCAAGCCAATAATGCTTAGTGCCCTCAATGGACACCACTCAACACATCTACCACAGAAATCACAGCTCATATCAAGGACTGGTATGTTAATTCCCGTTTCCTTGTTGCTCAACACTGTGATGCAAGATTTCTTAGGATTATAGTCCCCCTCCATGTACAGCGAACAAACAAGCTCACAGACCCTACAACCAGTACAATTATCTATATCAACTATCAGTGCCCTTTCCATTTCACTCCTCCAGCGCCAGATTGGCTGCTGCCTCAGCAAGGAAGCTCAGTGCAGCCGAGGATAATACCTTCAGCACCTCGCCCCACCAGTTTCTGGATAATCTCAATCAGTTTTTCTTGAGAAGAAGCAACAATCTTCCCTTGACATAATTCACTGTGGTATGGTATTTAATCTGGCTATCTCACTTCTCATGCCCTTTGCTGATAGCAATAAGCTTATGATTCATAACTACGCCTTATACACTTTGCACAATACACCCCTCAAATTGGTGGTACCCATCTCATAGCCATACGGGGGTTTGTCATCCGTCAGGATATTCAAGTTCGATTCTGCCCAACCATGTAATTCTCCCACCCCTTTTTCCGGAAACCACCATCCATAATCAACGACTACGACTCGTGGGTCAAGGCTGGTTGTGAGACTTGCTTTCTGTTTTACCCTACCCCTTTTAGTTTCAATATATACCCAGTTACCTTCGGCTATGCCCAGTTTACTCGCTGTTGACGGATGAATATTAATAACTGGCTCTGGGTGGCTACTCCGCAAGCTGGTTATTTGCCTACCCATAGAATGGCGATAGGGTTCTGGTTTGTAGCTGGTAAAGATTAAAGGGTATTCCTTGGCTAACTGAGGATCGCTGTATGGTGTCTCAGGTGGTTCATAGTAGGTGGGTAACGGGTCAAATCCCCACTCCTTTAGCTTAGTGGAGTATAATTCGGCCTTACCCGAAGGTGTATTGAAACCGCTTGGCACATATTTTCGGTAACGCTTACCCCCTTCAAGTCTCCCCACCTTCCTGAATTCGTCAAATGTCAGACCTGCGGGGGCAAAGAAAGAATCCAAATAGGATTCTACATCATCCCAGAAATACTTCTTCAGTCCTAGCTTCTTTGCCAACTCGTTTATTATTTCAAGGTCTGAGCGGCATTCCGCTATTTCAACGATTTTCGGTACCAGTTGAACCGACAATACAGATCTGGGGTCATGGGGCGAGGAAACAATGCTATCAAACTCGAGGTAGGTAGCTGCTGGCAACACTATATCAGCTAGCTCAGCCGTTGGTGTCATAAATAGTTCAGCTACCACCAGGAAATCCAACTTGTTAAGGGCCCGGTATGTCTCTTGGGCATTACTATAGGTCAAAAGGATGTTAGCTGCTTGGATATAGGCGGCATGAATAGGGTAAGGGTCTTCCTCTATAATAGCTTTTACTATCCTCGGAGGTATTACCATAGATAAAGGTGGGCAAGCAGGAACAAATCTTAGGTCGGCGTCGACTCTCTTTGCCCATTTATCTGCTGGCAATTCATTGGCTAGGTTTATCTCAGGTTTACTCCACCCTCGTACTCCTATCAAAGATGGTTGAATATCTCCACCAGGCACATCAAGATTGCCGGTAATGGCTCTTAGAATAGCAACGGCACGGCCGGCTTGAACACTGTTTATATTGTGTTCAATAGCATTCCCACATGGAATGACGGCCGGCTTACTCGTGGCATAAAGCCTAGCTGCCTGCCTAATCATGTCAGCTGGTATCCAGGTTATACCGGCAACTTTTTCCGGAGTGTAATCTTGAATGTGAGCTTTAAGCTCACTGAAACCAACTGTCCAAGTATCAACAAAGGCTTTGTCATATAATCCCTCGTTTATTATTTCATTCATCATTGCCAATGCTAGAGCCAAGTCGGAGCCTGGTCTTAGGCTCAGCCAGAGATCCGCTTTTTCGGCCAATTCTGTTTTTCTCGGGTCTATTACAATAAGCTTTGCCCCTCTGTTCATTGCTTCAGGAATTGGCTGATACCGCGGCACGGATGTTGCTTGGTGGTTTGAACCCCAAATTACAATGCAAGCCGGTGAACCCTGATAGTCAGGATGTGGCTCGTAGCCGCAAGTAACTTCTGACGCAAGCTGCGTTGGCGCATGGCACACATAATCTTGGAATACAAAGTGCGGTGTGCCAAAGGCGTTGGCTAGCCTGTACAGGCAACCATCTTGGATGCCGCGGAACGCTCCCTTGATAAAGGCTACCGATTCTGCCCCGTAGGTATCTCTGGCTTTAATAAGTTCATCAGCTATTATATTCAGTGCCTCGTCCCATGAAATCTGCTGCCACTCGCCCTCGCCTCTTTTCCCTACCCTTTTTAGCGGGTGCTTCAAACGGTCAGGGTGATAGAGATATTCCAGCGACGCCAGACCTTTACTACACAGTATCCCCTTATTTATCGGGTTTCCCGGGTCTCCTTCCACTTTAACAGCCTTACCATTCTCCAGGTGTACTAATATCCCACAACCTTTAACACACTGACAACAAACACTTCTTACCACTTCATTCAATTTAGACGTCTTCACGTTTTTCCTCCTAATATATTGGTTAACTCGATTAGATCAGAATGTCCAGCATTCTAACTACCTCATTCACTTTTCCTGCGGCCCCTAACCTGATGCTCCTCGTTGCAAGTCTCTTGAATTTGTCAACGAGTTCTTTCTCACTCATCGATTTTGAACATCACCCCTCGGTCTAGTGACTTTGTTTCATAAGCCCAATCCTCTTACTCGGGTATCTTCATTCCTCTACTTAAAGAGGTTAACTCTTCCACTCCATCGTCCGTAACAATAACCATGTCCTCTATGTCTATCCCACCAAACCCCACAATGTAGTACGGAACTTCCACACAGAGTACCATCCCTGGTTTCAGTTCTCTAGTCTCTTGGGCACTGATAAAGGGCGGCTCCTCAGGATTGGGACCTATGCTTATACTATGACCTAAGTGCCCCCTCGTATATTGAGGATAAACTGCTTTCATTTTCTCCATCCCTATATGGAATAGGTCACAAAAGCGAATCCCAGGGCGGATGTTCTCAACTATCTTCCGTTGGGCATCGAGAATCGTCTCATGCCATTTTGCCATCCTGCGTGAAGGCTCCCCTATTACGTAGGCCCTGCCCATATCTGTTATGACTCCATCGTAGTACACACCAACATCCAAAAAAAGCAATTGTCCTTCCTCAAGAGTAGCGACAGGGTGTGGACCCGCTATAGGATACTTGCCGGTATTTGGCCCAAAACCTAAAATCATATGACCACAATGACCAGCAACCCATGCACCAAGAGCTATCGCTATCTTCTTGAATTCCTGTGCTATATCTCTATCAGTAACTCCCACTTTAGCAATCGCGAGAGCAGCTCTCAAAGCATCCTCGGTGACCTTAACTGCCTTCCTGAACTTCTCAAGCTCCTCCGGCTCCTTAATAGCTCTCATTTCGTAGAAAAGCTTCGTAGCATTAACAAGGTTTATGTTTGGAAGTGCCTCTTTCAACTTCCTGCAAAAGGAAGCTGATGTTAAGTCCTCCTCAATGCCAATTATCCCTCTACTCAACCCTTTATCCTTCATCGCCTCCACTACGGTAGCCATGGGGTCATACTGCTCGGGCTTGGGTTTGGTAACGGCTTGAACACAGCCTTCCACCTCAAAATAAATCCAGCTTTCAAAGGTTCGAATGTCGCCAAAGGCAATCATATCTCTCAATCCTTCAGCATCAACCTCAGACAAAATTACCGCTGGTTCCTCGTTCTCAGCCGCCGGAATCACTACTATCTCTGCACCGAGAGACCTTGAGAGGATTGATCTCGGGTAACAGCCAGTAACATATCGGAAGTTATCTGTGGTACTTACAATAATGCCATCTAGACCCTCATTCTGCATCAAGCCTCTGGCACTCTTCAGATTAAACATTACTTTCTCCCCTTTGCCATTTCAATGTATCCTCTATACCCAGCGACATCGTAATAACCGTGTCCACTAATATTGATTACAATCACTCTTGCCTTACCTTCCTCCCTAGCTCTGATAGCCTCATCTATCCCGCCTTTAACCGCATAGGTAGCCTCTAGGGCAGGAATGTATCCTTCAGCTCTTATCCATTGAAAAGCCGCGGGAACAACCTCCTCCTCTGAGTATTTCCTAGCTTCCATAATCCCCTTGGACCGGAGATAACTTGGAATAATAGCCCCCCAAGGCACTTGCAGACCTTGTGCCCAGATCTGAGGAGGATTTTCTCTCTCACCTAATGTATATATTTTCGCTAGAGGATTCATAGGAACCATATCTGCGTACTTATACTCGCCATCCACAAAGGGAGCCCAGCCGTCAGCTTGACATGCTACAAACCTTGTTCTTGTCCTCCCATCCAACCTGTCCTTTACGAATGGAAGGCAAATACCGCTCCAGTTACCCCCAGCTGCAGCGCAATCCACTATAACATCCGGTTCGTTTTCTCCAGCCAGTTCCAGCTGTTTTTTTAGCTCAAGACCCATAACAGTTTGAAAGAGTATATTATGAGTATTTCCACTCCCCATTAGATACGCACTATGCCTAACTTCTTCCTCCCTAAAAACCTCCAGCAGTTCTTGTAAGGCAATGAAGAGCGAACCTTTATTGTTCGGGTCCTTCTCCAGTATTTTTCGCCCGAATTCAGTTCTGTCACTCGGGCTACGAATTACGTCAGCACCTAGTTGTTTATAGTGTAGGACGCGACCAGGTCGAGAATCATAAGCTGATGCGAACATGAATACCATAGCCTTCATGCCAAATGTCGCCGCAGCGTAACAGAGACCCGACCCCTGAGTCCCAGCAGTACATGCAATCAGCCTATCGTAACCTTCCTCCTTTGCCCAAACCGCTTGAGAGATGTTAGATATGACCTTATAACTTCCTGTTGGGCTTGTACCTTCCCGCTTGTAGTAAATACGTGCGGGAGTGTCTAGTACCTTCTCCATCCTCCAAGCGCGATTCAGCGGGGTTGGTCTCCCAGCGTGAATGTAAGCCTCTCTAGTGGCTTCAGGAATCAGCACCCATCGTTCTTTATAGTTCTCATCGTATTCAAGGCACTTATTAACATATACACTCTTCATCAACTCAAATCTGGATGGTCCCGATTCAACATCCTTCCAAGGCGGTAGGGGCTCTGGTAAATCTGGCAGCACATTATACCACGCCTCTGGTAGATCCTTCGGTGGTAAATAAACGATGTCTTCCAATACTTTCCTCCTTCTAAAAGTTTTTGAGCAGTTGCCCATAGCCCTCAATAGAACCATGGACTCCGAGCTTCCTTAATGCACTCCACAAAAGTGCCTGATTAGCTGTGATTACTGGTTTGCCAAGGTCTTTTTCTAAGGCTTCAATAATATCAATTGTGGGGAAATTCGTGCATGATATCAAGACACTCTCAGCGTCTGGGGTATTCACTCCTCGAGCCAGCTCATAAACGATGCTCTTAGGAAACTGTGCTATCTCGTGAACATTCGTACATCTTAGCCCATCAATATTCAAAACTTGAAACCCATGAAACTGGAGAAACTCCTCCAGCTTCCTATTCATAGCTTCACTATAAGGTGTCGCTACTGAAACGTTCTTAATCCCCAGCGTCTCTAGGGCCTCCAACATTCCCGTCGCAGGGGTTACCGCAAAAACTTTAGAAACTCGCTCTATTCTACGAATAATTTCTTTGTCCCAATCTGCCCCTTTAAAGAAACTCCCTGAGGTGCAACCGTACAGCATCACATGAACTTTAGCTGCCTCAAGTTCTCTTGCTCCCTTTTCTATCTGTTCAGCAAGAAGCTCTAGCACCTCTTCTTGCTTCCCCTCGGAAATATCTTCTGAGGGGATATGTAGCCGCGTACTGTATATTGCCAATCCCTGGTCGATTAGCCCTGAACACAGCTTTGCCATCTCGGGTTCCAAAACCGTGTTTACGCTGGGGACTAACAACCCTATCTTTGCTCTCCAACCAATCATCGGTTATCTATCCTCCCAAATTCCCAAATTTAATAGAAACCATACTCGCCAGCTGTATCTGACCCGTTAACCGAGCTACAGGTGCGTCAGCAGTCGGCCAAACCCCCTAACTGGTTGCTTAATCCCTGCCTTCCTCAGTGCTAACCACACAGTCGCTTGGTTTGAGGAAATTACGGGCTTACCCACCTCTCTCTCAAATCTCTCCAGAATCTCAATCGTTCTAAACAAGGTGCAACTGACGAACACACCATCGCAACTCTCATCGTATGTATTCTTTGCCAGTTCATAGGCAACCTCGGGGGCAGTTACACTTTCGGGCAAATTCTGCTCTTCAGCCAGACTTAAGCCCAGCCCCTTGGCAATAGGCACTTCGAACCCATTGGCTTCCAAGAAATCCTTCGCCCACTTATTTACATGGTCAGGGTAGGGGCTAACCAGGCAAATCTTGTATAGTTTGAGTTCCCGGAGGGCCCGGACTACCGCCGTTGAGGTAGTAAGTGCCGGTATGCCGGTTTCAGCCTCGATTTCTCTAATAAGCTCTCGATCATACTCAATGCCCTGGTAAAAACTGCCTGAGGTACAGCCAAAGGCAATGACCTTAGGGCGAACCATAGCCAGCACTCTGGCTGCCCTACGGGCGTCTTTACCCATTTGTCCAAGGACTAGTCGCCACTCTTCGTTAGTTTTGGCTTCTAGTGGCGGTATATCGAGCCTTTCAAAGTGAGCCGTTACCTGCTTTGGGATTAGTCGATACGTCTCCGGTTCTATGACCGAGTTGATCGCAGGTACCAGAATTCCAATTCGTGTGACTCGTTCCTCCATTCTGTACCCCTTTCCAAATTTTCAGACTTTACGTACTCAGATAGCCAACCCAGCACGGAACCCACTTTCTATTGCATCAACTACTTTACCGACCTTGGTACAGTCTCCCACCACCTGAAACTCAACGCCCAGCTTATCTAGTTCTTTAGCGAGCTCCCGATTAGGTTCGTGGCCCACGGCCAATACGACTGTGTCTGCCTCAATAGAGTCGCGCTGACCCTTACGAGTAACTGTTACTCCCATTTCCGTTATCTCCTCAACTGTAGTCCTAGTCCAAGTACTGACTCCTAGCCCTTCCAGGCTTAGTAGCAGGAAGTCACGAATGGAGTGGATGGCATCAGTGGCTAACTCTTCTAGCATTTCTACTATAGTCACCTGGTAACCCTTGTTGGCCAGGTATTCGGCTGTCTCAGCACCTACCTGCCCCCCACCAATGACCACTACCCTGCCCTTAATCGAGGCGCCCTGAAGTGCCTGCCAGGCGGTAATCACATTTTTGTTCTTGACACCGCGAATTTCGGGCAATATAGGCTGGGCACCAGTAGCTACGATAACCACATCCGGCTTCTCTTGCCTCACAATCTCTGGGGTTAGTTCTTTACGACTTATTTGTACCCCAAGTCTATTCAACTCCGTCACTCCAAAGTCTAGGGCTAGTTTGATCTCCTCCTTACCCGGAGGTATACAAGCCAGATTAACCTGCCCGCCGAGTTTGTCCTTCTCGTAAAGGCGCACTTTATGCCCGCGAACGGCAGCTACCCGGGCTGCTTCCATCCCGGCCAGACCACCGCCAGCAATAAAGACTGACTTAGCCTTGGCCGCCGGAGTTATGGCGAATTCTCGTTCTCGCCCACAGGCACTGTTGACAGCACAGGCCAATGGTCGTCCTTCGACAACCCGGTGGCACTCCAGACAGCCGATACAGTACCTGATTTCCTTCTCTCTTCCCTCTCGTGCTTTCTTCGGCCATTCGGGGTCAGCAATGACGCCTCTACCAATATGGATGATGTCAGCTTTGCCCTCTTCCAGTATTTGTTCCGCCTGCTCTGGAGTAACAATGCGGTTGGCCGCCATCACTGGTATCGATACGGCCTCTTTTACCGCTGCCGCCAGATGAACCAGGCAACCACGTGGACTCCTCATGGGTGATGATGTCTGTAGCACCCTGCAGGGAGACCCCGGCGATATGATGAAGTGGCTGGGATTAATGAAAATCGGGCTAGAGGCAATAGAAACGCTAATGCCATGTACCCCGGCAGCCTCCAGTCGCCGAGCGATTTCTCTTGCATCCTCGATGGTCAGGCCACCGTCCGCAGTCTCTTCACCGCTAATGCGGCAGATCATAGGAAAATCATCCCCTACCCTTTGCTTGCACTTACGTACTATCTCTAAGAGGAAGCGGAGTCTTCCATCAAAACTTCCTCCGTAAGCGTCCTCACGTTTGTTGGACAATGGTGATAAAAATTGTTCGATCAGATATAGGTGGGTGCAATGCAGATTAATGCCGTCGAAGCCAGCCTTCTTAGAACGCTCAGCGGCATCAGCAAACTTGTCTTCTATTTCTTGTATCTCATCAATGGTGAGTTCCCGAGGCACCACGAATCCAGGCAGGGGGAGGGCAATTGCCGAGGGAGCTACTGCCATCAAGCCCTCGGTGGCCCGCATATAACCGTCCATCACCTTACCCGAGACACGCCCACCGTGGCTTAAGGTGCTAAAGGCCTTGCAGCCCTCGTCCTTTATCGCTTTGGCCAAGCGGCTGAGGCCCGCCAGGCAACGGTCATCATTGATCCATAAATCTCGTGGCAGGTGGCAACCTATCGGTGCATCTACCATGGCGTCTTCTACGATAAAAAGGCTAGCTCCACCGCGTGCCCTTTCCACATAGAAGTCAACCATCTGGTCAGTGACCAGCCCTTTTTCGGGAAAGCTACTAGTCATTGGCGGTATTACCACTCGGTTGGACAACTCCAATTTGCCTATATGACACGGTTCAAATAGTCTGGGGAATTCCATCTTTCTCCTCCTAAAGATTTTTATATTCCAGAAGTCAAAATGCCATTATTCACATCCATTACTCCTCGTATGGCCCCTCACAAAAATGCATGGCCCCGCGATAATCCCTAAATCACGCGGGCGGTACGATATGCTTCCCAGATGGCGTTTATTAACTTGCGTGGTTCAACGCAGTCACCGACAGCATAAACCTCAGGCACTTTATCCCGCAGCCCTTGGAAAAGGGCAGACTCAGGCTTAAACCCTAGGGCTAGGACTACGGTGTCAGCCTTTAGAACTAGTTTCTCACCATTATTCTCAACGACGGCCCCTTCTTCTGAAATCTCCACGAGCTTGGTTTTAGTAAGTACCCGCACCCCAGCTTGGTCTAGCATTTCCAGCAGCTGCATCCGACCCGGCCTGCCGCTATCGGTGGCGATATCGTCCAGCATCTCAACGACGGTTACCTGTTTGCCTTTTTGGCCTAAATATACGGCTAGCTCACAACCAACCATGCCGCCACCGGCTACAACCACAGTTTCTCCCGCCTCCTTTTTCCCCAGGAGCAGATCAACGGTAGTGACCACCGTATCTCTGTCTACGCCTTCAATTTCTGGTATGAGCGGTGTGGCACCAGTGGCCACAAATACGACTTCAGGATTCATTTCCCCTACCAGCTCTGGCGTAGCCTCCTTCTGTAGCTCAATGTCTACATCCAGCTTCCAGATTTGAGTTGACAGGTACTTTATATACTCTCTGTAGTCTTGTTTGAAATCAGGTACTGAAGCGGCTACCAAGTTTCCGCCTAACCTGTCTCCCTTCTCCCACAAGGTAACCTTATGCCCCCTCAGCGCAGCAACCCTAGCTGCTTCCATGCCACCTGGCCCGCCACCAATGACGAGCACTGATTTTGGTTTCTCTACTGGCCTGATGGTGAGTTCTCGTTCCATTCCTGTTGCTGGATTTACCGTACAGCTTAGATACTTGTAGTTGAAGATCCTGGTAAGGCAACCATCGTGATCTCCTATGCACGGGCGGATATCATCCCACCGGCCCTCTTTAGCTTTGATTGGCCACTCTGGGTCAGCCAGTAGGGGTCTGCCCAGAGCAATGAAATCAGCCTTCCCTTCTTGCAAGACTCTCTCGGCTAGCTCTGGAAACCCCAGCTTACCTACGGCAATAACCGGAATCCTGACCACTTTCTTTATGGCCTTAGACATATCAACGAGACAGCCCCGCGGCTGATAAGTTGGTGGGTGAGCCCAGTGCCATGCATCGTAGCAACCTGCATCTATATGCAAAGCGTCCACCCCTACCTCTTCCAGCCGTCTGGCGATCTCTTGTGACTCTTCTACATCACGTCCTCCCGGTATGTTTTGCGTAGCCCCATACCTGAAGATTACGGGGAAGTCACGGCCAGCTCCCCTTTTGACTGCCTCGATTATTTCTATGGGAAACCGAAGCCTTCCTTCTAGGTTTCCGCCGTACTTATCCGTTCGCTTATTCCAGAGCGCCGTCATGAACTGATCGATGAGATACCCTTCATGGCCGTGTATCTCCACGGCATCTACATCCGCCATCCTTACCCTCTCAGCCGCAGATTCAAAGCCTTTTACTATTGTTTCGATTTCTGCCGTTGTTAGCTCTCTGGTGGTTACTGAGCTATCCCAAAGCCAGGGTACTGGCGAGGGCGCCAGGGGCTCTTTTGCCAGTCCGAACACCTTTTTTGAAATGACCCGCCCGTATCCACCCGTTAGACTCACGGAAAGCTTTGCTCCATAGTCATGAACGGCATTGGCTAGCTCATTTAGCCTAATTATGAACCGGTCAGAATCAATCCTAGGCATGAAGCTCCAATAATTTTCTACTTTTGGCTCTGCCTCGTTGTCCACAATGACACAGCCAGTGGTAATCAGGCCGGTACCACCCCTAGCCCGCGTGGCAAAGTATTCAATGCTCCGTGGCGAATACCTACCATCCAGTTCAGTAAGCCCTATTGTAGCCATCGACGCCATTACTATCCTGTTTTTAATGACTAGAGTGCCTATCTTTCCCGGCTCAAATAGCCTCATCTTTCTCCTCCTTCTGTGCTGTTTGATACAAGAGTCCTGTTCTTCAGAATTGCTTTACAGCTACCTTTTATCATCCTAATGCTTGTCGCCTTAGCTATTTTTACGGCCTTACCAAGAGTCATTTGCCCACTCCTTTAGTTACAATTAGAAGAGTTAGAGAATATCACTACTTGTTTTACTCCTTGAAAGACCTGTTCCCCCAGGTCTTTTTCCCTATCTCGACTGCTTTCCTCTTTCCGCCCTCCTAGCTGATGTATCAGAACATAAGGCGGGGTAGCCACAGGACAAGTTGGGGGAAAGCGGTTAGCAGTGCCACAAAAAGAAGCAAAGGCACAAGAAAGGGCACACACCCCCGGGCGATGGTCATTATGTCGTATTTAGGCACAACACTGTTTAGGATAAACAGGTTGATACCAAAAGGCGGCGTGATCATCCCAATTTCAGCTATTACCACATAAACTACACCAAACCAGAGCGGGCTAAGACCAAGGTAAAAAATAACCGGCATAACGAAGGGGAGGGTTAACAGCATCATTGATATGGAATCGAAAAACATGCCTAGAAAGAGGTAAAGCACGTAGAACATAGCTAGGGTACCATAGGTTCCCCATTCTAAATCTATTATGCCATTAGTTACTATCTCAATAATACCAATACGCTGGAAGACAAAGACTATCACTTTAGCCATGCAGATAATGAATATGAGCACTGAGGTTACCCTGGCGGCATCCAGGAAACTTCTTTTAAGTACCTCATAGCTCATTTTCCGATAATACAGAGCCAGACCAATACCCAAGAAGGCTCCCAGGGCTCCTGCCTCAGTGGGAGTCATAACGCCACCGAAGATTGTCCCCAGTACCAGAGCTATAACCGCCAGCCAGGGTATTAACCCCATCATAGCGGTAAGCCTTTCCCGCCAGGAGTAGGACAATGGCTTCGGCGCTAGGCGGGGATTGAGCTTCACCAGGATAATAAGAGTAAGCATGAGCATTATCGAGAGTATTATTCCTGGTATTAGTCCGCCAGCGAAAAGCCGGGCTACTGAGACCGCCTGCCACCCACCATAGATAATCAAGATGAGACTGGGTGGAATGAGAACGGCAATAGTCCCGGCTACCGCTATTGCCGGTAGCCCTATGGCCGGTAAGTAGCCCTGTCTCTCCATCTCGGGATAGACGGCTTTGCCGAAAGTAGCTACTGCGGCTACATTAGAGCCGGACATGGCACCGAAGACAGCATTAGCCCCGATGACTGAACATCCCATCCCCCCGGGCAAAAACCCCAGCCATTTCTGAGCCGCGTCAAAGAGATTGGTCATGATACCGGCGTGAGATAGTATGGCGCCCATAAATATAAAAAGGGGAGCGGCGGTAAACTCCACTACATTGGCGGTGCTCCAGGCTGAGGAGGCAATCTGTAACTGAGATTGCCCCAGCAAAAACAAAAGGCTGAGGCCGCCCACTACGCCAAAGGCAATGGCCACTTCCATTCCCAATAGCAGGAGAATGAGTAAACCACCCAGAATGACTACAGTCGCTATTCCTAGGCTTATATCTATATCTCTTCTCCCTCCCCCCTTCTGATGGCTCTCACTGCCCTAACCATCTCAACCAGTAGCCAAAAGAAGAGCAGCACACTACCAATAAGCACAAATATTTGGGGCCACTGTAGCGGTATAAACAGGTCAAACGACTTGGAGCCGATTCGAATCGAACGTGCCACCAAGCCATAAAAAGCCCAAGCCAATATTGGAACAAAGGCAAGAGTTCCCGCCAGCGTGGCCAACCTTACCCACTTGGCCACTCTCCGTGGGATGAGCTTAACAAAAAACGAGATACGAATATGCCCCCTTTCCTTCCAGGCGTAGGCTAACCCCATAAACGATATTATGACCAGCAAGAAAGCAGAGATCTCGTCAGCCCCGGCCCATGGGTGGCGCGTAGCGTATCTGGTCAGCACTCCCCCCATAACGACACACACCATGATAACCACCAGCCATCCCGGGAAGTAGCCGCTTACTATATCAACCCCCGTTCCCAACAACCTGCCTAATCGCTTCACCCTATCTCCTTGACAGTAGCCTATCAACTAGCAGGGCTATCACAGCCCTGCTAGTTCTTGGTATTTGCAATATATTTATTTGTATGCCCGGTACTTGGCTACAACCTCATCAATAATCTTGGCAAGCTCGGCTCCCTGGGGACCACACATCTTAATCCAGTCTTCCTTGATTGGCTTCCAAAGTTCCAGGGCCTTGGCTTTTTCCGCTGCCGAGGGAATGACTAACTCACTTTCGGTCATGCCTATGCCGAGTCTAGCGAAGGCGACTTGGCTGTCCATGGCATAGTGTTCCTGGAGCACCACTTCAGCGCAGGTATCCTTCAAGACCTGCTGTAAATCGGCTGGCATGGCGTCAAACTTCTTGGCATTGATACCCAGGGGAACCATCATACCCGAGTTTAGCGGCCAAAAGTTGATATACTTACATATATCGCAGTACCCGTGGGGCCAGCCATATATATCGCCAGTAACCATACCATCAATGGTACCACGCATAACCATGGTCTCCATCTCAGCTATTGGGCTAACCACTGCACTTGCCCCCAGTGCCTCTACAGCCGCCTTCTGGAAGGCACCACTGGTCCGGATTTTGCATCCCTTAAACTTGTCTATGGTGTCAAGTTTTATGTTCGCCATCCATACATGGACGTTGGGAGCGCTCATAGAGGCACCAAGGTATTGCACCCCAATCTCTCGATAGAAGTCCTCCATCATCCTATTTATCCTTGGGTCACTAACAACCGCCGACAACTCAGGCACGGTCTCGCAAAATCCCGGGACACCAGCAAAGTCTGGTAGTGGATAGCTGCCACTATAGTAGGCAGCAAAGAAGTGGGTCATGTCGACCAGTCCCTCAGCCATAGCTGGCAAGCTCTCACCTGGAGTGTATATGTTGGGCTTAATATCGAGCTTTATCCGCCCACCGCTTCTCTCGTATAGCAACCTGTCTAGCCATCCACCGGGCTTAGGAAGACTAGTGATAGCAAGAGACTCCCCCCAGATTGATTGATAGTTAAAAGTAAAGGTGAACTTTTCTGGTGCTGGTGTTGGCGTCGGAGTAGGTGTTGGAGTTGGCGTCGGAGTTGGTGTTGGAGTTGGCGTCGGAGTAGGTGTTGGAGTTGGCGTTGGAGTTGGCGTCGGTGCTGGACAGCCGATAGCAACCAAGCTGATGGCTAGCAACAACGCTAACCCACCCAATAAAATCTTCTTTTTCATGAATAAAAACTCCTTTACTTAGATTTTGGTCTGCTAAAGATTAACTTCTACTACCTCATCATCTCACCCCCTTCTGGGATGCCACTCCATAATCTGGAGTTGGCCATCCAAATCTTCTTCGGTCAGTAAATTTACTTTGACCACCGCGTTTTTTTACCCCAAAGCCAAAGTTCTTCAGGAAGTCTTCCTGTTCAACGGGAAATGTCTTTATATATCCTTCTCTTTCTGCATCTTCAATCAATTTCGTACCTTCATCTGACCTAGCAGCCAAGTGGGACCAACCAATGTCACGCTCACCGCGGGGTGCACGATCTCCGACCGACACATCAGCCAGTTCTGAACCAAAGTCGTAACACATCATGCATCGGTCTCGTCCGAATGGAAACATGCATCCGTAATACCAGTTCATCTTCGCGACGAGCACTGTTTCATCTTTAGTCTTTACCACCCCTTGAGATTTTTCCTCTCCTCCTCTGTACTCCAGCCACGTAACCTTATCAATGGGATCTATGCCTGCCCACTCTCGTACCATATATTCAGTAGCCTTAAAAGAACAATTATATCCACATACGAGACCTAATACTAATCTTATCTTGTCCGTAAGGTCAGGGAGGATGTTTTTTAGCCGCATTTTTTCTATTGCGTGAATATGGCACGGAAGCCCGACGAACCCTACTTTACTAAATCCCCGCTCCATGATTTCTCTGAAGATTTTGTTGTGGGGAAACACTGCATACTTTGATCTAGCAGATTGAATTATCTCTGGTCTTGTTGTGGCAATTCTTGGTTCGACCTTCCAAGGCCTCTCAGCACTCATTGCTGTAACAACAGCAGAATCAATTATGCCATGTTCCAGAGCATAAACCAACAATGCCGTTATGCAACCGCCAGATGCGCCCGCTTGTCTGATTTGAGGGTCGAGGGCATAGCCCTTCCGGTATGATTGTGAGATTCCAGCCATCTCTTCGTTACTGCTGCGTTCCCTACCGAATTTCCTTCGCTCCAAAGCTGGTAAAGGTATGTCCTTTCCTGGACAGACATCGTAACATATATTGCAATCTGGTAAGCACTTACCGCGTATACGCGGCTCTTCAAATTCTTCATCAAATTCCAATGCATTCGCAGGGCACACCCCAATACAGGTACCGCAACCTGTACATAAACCCTTCTTGATAACATCTTTCCGTAAAACCCCGAAAGAAGACATTGCTGTGACACCTCCTCTTAATTAAATAGTTCGATAATATTCCATATCTAAATATGTGCATGGCAACCAAAAATGAACCCACCTGTGCTAATTGAAAGTGGACCCACCCCTGGCAAAATTAATAATCTCTAGGCCATTACCTCCCTTCGTCTCAGGCTTTCCCGAGCGTCCACAGGTCTTTCCCTATCGTCCAGTGTTATAGGCATCACCCCCTTCATCCTTCAATACCCAACGAGCTTAATAAAGCCGAAGGGCTCAAGGGTACACCCCAACCGGGGTCTCCGAGCCCTTTTATTTGACTTATCTTCAGAATCGCTTTAGAATAAGAATAGTTGTATAACATCACTACCTAATTACCTCGGGAAGACCTGCGTCAACAGGTCTTTTCTATTTTTGCTCCGTTTCTTCTCTTTCCCCCCTTGCCGCCTTCTCCTCCATTGCCTCCTCAATCCACCTACCGAGCGTTTTGCCCTGCTCAATAGCCTTAAGATGTGCTTTCTGCACAACACTCGGCTTCATCTTGATACTTTTTGATTCCCTCAGTAGTCTGTGTACATTTAAGAATACTAATCAGCTATATCTTGACAATAGAAATGTGAGCCATTCTGACTCATTATATCAGGCTCCCTTTCCCACAACTGCATCGATCTCGGCTTTCCATCCCGCAGGTAGTTTACCTGCTTGAATACATGCTCTAGCTGGCTTGCTACCGGCAAAAAATTCCTCGTAGACTCCATTGAATGCGGTAAAATCGTTGATATTTTCCAAAAAAGCGTTTATCTTCAGTGCGTTTTCCATGGAAAATCCGGCTTCTGCGATTATAGTCTTTATATTATTCAGAATCTGCCTTGTCTGTCCCTCGATTGTATCATCGACAACTTTATTAGTTGCAGGATCGACTGGGCCTTGACCCGAGACGAATAATAAATCATTATATATTATAGCTTGGGAATACGGACCTATTGGATGGGGAGCCTTTTCAGTAAAAAATATTTGCCTATTCGTTGTGACACCTCCTAAGAAGTTCTGTAAAATATTTTAATACTAAGACCAAAATTTGTCAATACTTTTATTGACAAAGTTTGAACAATTTGTTAAATTTAATGAAGATTCTAGTAAGTGCCGCCTGTTAGTCTATTTAGCCAGAGCGGTGCAGGGTTTAAGACGGAGGCTGGTTACGGAGGTAGTTTTGGCATGACAAAATCTAACGAAACTGATATTAGACTTGATACATTGAAGCAACTAGTGTCGGAGCTTGCAAAAGCCATAGGTCCGGCATGTGAGGTCATTTTGCATGATTTAAGAAATCTTGATTCTTCTTGTGTTGCTATCTCGGGAAACGTTACAGGAAGGAAAGTTGGAGCACCCATGACAGACCTTGGGCTCCGGATTCTGAAAAAGAGCGAGCAGGCTTCTAATCTCATAAATTATTCGTCTACGTCCGGTAATGGCAGGCCACTCAAGTCGTCCACCATTATTATACGAAATAGCATAAATAAGCCCATTGCATTTGTTTGTATTAACTTTGATTTGAGCACTTTGTTCATTCTACGAGATGTTATTAATTCATCTTTCCCAACAGATTTACCCACAAGTGAGGTCGCCTTGAATACTGACACGAAGGAAACTTATCCAAGAGAAGTGCAAGAGATTCTTAAATCGGCAGTCGCCGAAGTATTAAAAAGATTCGATAAGCCAATTAGCATCATGAAAAAGCGAGACAGACTTCAAGTTGTAGAACTGCTGGATGAAGCCGGCATATTTGCAATTAAGAATTCACACTACTATGTTGCGTCATTGCTTGGTACGTCAAGATACACCATTTATAACTACCTTAGTGAGATAAGACAATACGCTAAGACAACCTAGACTATGTAAACCCAGTTGCCTCAATAAAGGGTCCCCATGTTTTGAGGCATACCTTCTGTACCAGGCTTCATCAGAAGGGAGTGGACCCCTTCACCATAAAAGACCTCGCCGGTCATAAGAGTCTTAACACTACTATGAGGTATATTAGGATTGAGAATAAGGAGCAGGCCGAAGCTGTTGATAGGCTGGAGTTTGGAGCAGCCATCGCTGATACCTTTTAGAGAGGACGTCGCCCTTTTAGACCAAAGGTAATAATAAGACATTCAAAGGCCCCGGAAACAGGGCTAAAAATTGATTCTAGGGCTTGCCACAACCAGCTCCGCACCCTAGCGGCAAAACAATAGGGAGCCCTGGCGTTTAATTATTTCTTGAGAAATATCCTGACTAGGCAACCACTGTCCCCATGAAATCATCACCCTTTCGCCGCCATGGTGACATCAGAGGAGGAATGGTTGTTGGTTAGCACTCCCCCCTCAGGTAAAAATCCTTCCTAAAAATTCTCCCCTTTGACCTTCTGACCCCGGCTTATCATATCTCAGGTTGGGGGGGCAGGCACATGGACATAGGAGAGGCACCTAGCTACGGTCTGTGGGACAAATCAGCTTTGAGATGGTCGAGGGCTACTAGGACATTACTCCCCACCAGGACATAATTTTCTCCGTAACCCCATTAAAATTCCCCAGGGTCCATGCTGTATTATATGCCGGACACTTTACCGAAAAGTAGATAAAAAACTTCTAAATCATCAAGCTTTTGCCGTTAACCACGTTACTTCATCAACCAGGTGACAGCAGGGGTGATAAATGGCTTAATAAGTGGTAGAATAGAGGTGATGAAACGTGGTCAAAAAAGTCGAAATGAAGCCAAATGGAGTGGTATTTATACGTCAATCGTTGGGGGGTGATTAAGGCTCTACGCAGGGTAAAGCCCGCTTAGCCCCGCTAAAAGCATTATTTTTTGGGTTGATACATACTCTTTAACCAAACATAAAATTAAAGCTTAAATAAACTCCTGGCATAAAAAGGGAAAAGCATTATAGGCGGTGATGAAAATGCCCAGGGTGATAAATGAAGATCTGATTGCTAAGATAGCTGAATTTGCTAGCAGGGACTACTCTAAGTCAGCTACGGGTAGGGAGCTTAACCTAGACCGGGCAACGGTCAGGAAATACTGGCCCAAGAAAGAGGAAGAGGAAGAAAGCAAGGTGAAGGAGACACCAGAGGTGAAACTTTCCCTTGAAGACGAGTTCCGCTTGATCACCACCAGAAACGAGCTTACCTGGGACATTGCTTCGACACTTAGCAAGATAGAAAACAGACAGTGGGAAACACCAGAGCTGAGAAAAAAGGGCAAACTGGCTACTGGCGGTCTGCAGTTTCTGAAAGAGAAGATACCAAAAGCAGAGACGCTTGATGAGTTGGCTTCGCTGGGTAATCTAATCAATCAAAAACGGGAGGAGCTAAATCCGATTCTCGGAGAGGATGTCAAGTTGGAGAAGGAACGGCATGAACGGGAAGAAAAGGAATGGAAGGAACAGGCAGCCAGAAGAAGAGAAGGGCATGAAACATTGTGGCAGCACTATACCACTATCCTCCCGTGGTATATCCCATGCCAAAAGTACACTGAGGATGTGATGAGCACCTTCCTGGTTAAAAATGGCTATTATGACTGGGCAGGGGTGCTAGGCTCCCAACTAGCATTAGTAGATGAGCTCAAGTGGGAGGATGATATGGATGACCTTGAACCTCTCTTTCATGAGTTCCTCAACATTATTACTGGCCACCCAGGGGAAAAGGACAGGATAATCGAGGTAATGGAGCAAAGAAGGCTGCGGATACTGACCGCCCATGATGAAGATATCATCGATGCTTTCAATGAGTGGCTAAACTCAGAAGAAGACGAAGAATTTGTGGAGGGAGCTCTCAAGCTCGCTGGTATCTTCCGGCGCCTCGCTGAGCAACGCTATATCGACACTGACGAGCTACTCAAGCAGGAGGCTTTACCGCCTAAGGAGCCGGCCAAAGACAAACGAAGCAAAGCGGATAAAGCACGCCAGACTCTAGCCGCCTAAAATCTTCCTTTTCACAGGCCCACCATTCTCACCCCTCCCCAGAGGGTTGTTCAAGGATTAACACGACCTGATAGCAAAAGATTGTATCTGGAAAACCAGTATGCTATCATCCCCCAAGTCTGGCTTGAGGGAGGTGCTAGCTTCTAACTCTACTTGTGCCCGGGGCTTACCCTCCACTCAGGGAATAGCCGGCACGGCTCAGCTGAGCCGCAGTTGCAATCATGATAGACCTTGCCGTCTTCCCCCTGGCTAAACCTGATTGTCGGGACCAGGAAATCGCCTATCAACCACAAGGTCTCAAAAGTTAGACAGCGTGGGCACTGGCAGAGATACTCCTGTGTTCCTGCTGGCACCTGGCGGCGACTCTTTATCTGGTCCAGACGGTGCTTCTTCTTTATCCGGGTCATGGCAGCGAACTACCCCACATAGGCTACCACATGGCCGCTGGTCAGTAAAGGCTTTATAGCCTCTCCAGCCGGTCAAGAAAGGGCACCATTTTGCCGACAAACTGTTTAGCACCCCGTCAAAAACCTTCTTAAAAATTCCCCTTAAAATCACCCCAGAACCCCTTGACATTTGGTGCTGCCTGTGATACCATATTTATATGAAGCAAAGCAGGCGCAAACCCAATATCAATATTAGGATGGACCCTAACGTTGCCCACCAAGCCCGGGTCGCTGCCATTACTCAAAAGAAGTTTCTCGGGCAGTGGATGGAAGAGGCCATAGTGGAGAAGATTCAGAGGGAGCAAAAACTTAATAAGGAGGTTAAGAAATGAGAGTAGCACTTTATGCCAGAGTCAGCAGTGAGGAACAGGTGGAAGGATATAGTATCGATGCCCAGATACGAGCTTTTCACACACTGGTTGAGGGTAGAAGAAGTTGGACAATATATTTGGACAATATATAAGGAGTATGTCGAGGAGGGAAAATCAGCCAGAACCGAGAACATCAACAAGCGCCCGGTATTCAAGGAGGCGATAGCTGACGGACTCGACCGAAAGTACGATGTCCTGGTGGTTCATAAAGTTGACCGGTTCTCGCGGAAATTGCGCATTACCCTGGAATATTTTGATAAGCTAGCCAAAGCCGAGGTTGGCTTTGTGTCCATCGTTGAACAAATGGATTTCTCTACTCCATGGGGTAAATTCACTTTGAGTATGCTGGGAGGCTTGGCCGAGCTTTACTCCGACAACCTCAGCCAGGAAACCAAGAAGGGATGGCATGAGCGAAGAGCACAAGGGCTTTACTGTGGGCTTTTGCCTTTCGGTGCAATGAAAGGAGAAGATGGTGTGCCTGTGCCTGATATGAGAGAGGTCGATAATGGGACTGGTGTCATCCATAACTATGAGGGTCTTCTGCTCGCTTTCCAAGAAACCATTGACAAAGGTGACCGTGAGGTAGCAATACTTCTTAACTCTCGCGGATATAGAACCACCGGCAATCAAGGCACAAACCTTTTCAGTAGGGATACTGTAAGGGACATGCTACAAAATCGGTTTTATATTGCTGAACTCCCTGACGGAAATGGCGGCTGGATAAAGGGAAAACACAAACCGCTAGTTCCGCTGGAACTTTTTGAGACAGCACAGAGGACTAGAGCTCGGAGGAGTACACGGCCTAACACTATTCGGGCTGATGCTAAGGCGTGCTCACTGTCCGGCGTGGCCCGGTGCGCTGACTGTGGTGGCACGATGCGAGCCCTCCGAGCTCGCGGCCGAGTTCGGCTGATCTGCACCAACCGCATAAAGAACAAAACATGCTCACAGCCTAGCGGGTACCTGGATTTGTATGAGCAACAGCTAATAGAGTACCTTAACTGCTTCCATATTCCCGAGGATTACCAGCATCGAATTTTAGAGGCACATCATAAATTGCAGTCAGCTTATGACAATCTCACCAAGCAGAGGGGAGCACTTGAAAGACGCTTACAAAGAGCGAAGGAACTCTACGAGTGGGGACACAAATCCAAGAAAGAATACTTGGCAGACTATAACGCGATTCAAACACAGCTTCAATCACTTACGCCAGCAAAAGACCAAGCTAGAGGTCTGGAGAGGTTAGCGTTATTCTTGAAGGATATCTCAGAGGCGTGGAAACAGGCGGACCAACAACAGCGTAACCGCCTAGCCAAACAGCTGTTTGACATTGTTTGGATTAAGGATAAGAAGGTCTTGGCAGTTACACCAAGACCCGAATTTAAGCCCTTCTTTGACCTTCAGTACGAGGGCCTGTCACAGGGCGTATTGCACATCCGACCCCGAGGGGATTCGAACCCCTGATCTCCACCGTGACAGGGTGGCATGTTTGTCCGCTACACCACGGGGCCATTCCAGTTCAAGGTATTTTGGGGGTTAGTTGATAAATATTTTACTTATGCCAAGTCTATCAGCAGCAACACACTATGTCAAGCTAGTGTCCTCATAGTGCTAGCTTGGGAAACACAATAACGATAATCAATGTATCCCAAATGTTAGACAATATCGGTTCATTTCATTACTCCAGGACCATTATGACATAAAATATCCTAATATTAGGCCCCCATTGACAAAAGTTGGTATTTAGTCTATCATAGTTTAGCGAAAGAGCCATCATATGAGCAGCCAGTGGCATAGAGATAGGGTTATGCCGCCCATACTGCTGGCAGAAGCACTCACTTGTGATTGGGTAGAAGAATAATGGATGAACTAGACCAAAAGCTGTTGGATGAATTAGAACGTCACGGCTTTCAAAAAGCTGCTATTCTGGCTCCCAAACTTGGCGTAGGAAAAAGTACTATACACCGGCGAATAAGTAGCATGAGACGTAAAAGGGTTATTAAAGTAATTGCACTGCCCAACCCCGTATTATTCGGATATAAAGCATGGGCTATTATTGGAATTAAAGTGGAGCCTGGGTCTTCATATGATGTGACCCGTGAGCTTGTTGAACATCCCTCGACATACATGGTTGCTTTTTCCCTCAGTGAATTCGATATTATGGTCGATGTACTCTTTGACACCTTTGATAAGCTGACATTCTTTGTTAGCTCAGAGTTAATGAGGATTAAGGGTATCCTGAGGACGGAGACGATACCATTGATGTGCCCCAGGAAATACTACAATTTTTCCTGGCCAGCACCCGTTTTTAGAAAGAGTAATACTGGATGGGAGCATTACCCTGATGCTGCTAGCCATAATGTTTACCAAATCGATGAGACAGACCGAAGGATAATTAGCATCTTAAGGCAAGACGGACTCACTCGTCCTGCAGCCTTAAAAGCAAGGCTAGGCATAGGAGAGAGTACGATACGCAAGCGTTTGAAGAATATGTTGAATAGGGGGCTGTTTAGCATAGAAGTCGTACCCAATCCAGAAGTATTGCAATACGAGGCCTGGGCAATGATGGGAATTAATATAAATCACCAATTTGCTCACGAAGTGATAGATGCGATAATCAGAAACCCGGCTGTCTACTTCGCTTCAGTGTCCCTCGGTAGGTTCAATGTGATAATATGTGCCCGCTTTCACAATATGGATTTGCTCAATCATTTTGTCAAAGTGGAGCTCCCGGCGATAAAAGGAATTGCTTCTGTAGAACCTTTCTTATATAACAAGCTGCTTAAGTATCACAGTATTGATTGGTCCTATTCACTAAATGTATAAGCCTTAGGGGGGAAGATTATAAAAGAGGGGCTTCGCCCCACTAGAGGATTGAAAAATTACTTATCTACCTCACCCCCTGGTTCCCCCTCTCCTTCAAAGGAGAGCGGTGACACAATGTTATGTGAACCCATTGATTTGTGTTACATTATGAATTTGATTGGCGACATACTCTGTTTGAGTTGACACAACGAAAGTGTTAGACTAGTATTTGGATAGTCCTATAGTCCTGCATGTTGGTATACACTATTGACAAATGCTTAGCTAACTACTAAACTAACTATCAAACAGTATAGCATGTTATAATACTGATAATTAATTAGGTAGATTATGTTGTTTCCAGAATCAGAGCGGGTGCTCTATGAAAAGAATCCGCTTGTAGAAGTTATCTGTCAATTTCGATTTCCAACGATATTACGGATAAGAGAAGGACAGCTTGCCGACTTTCAGGACATAATTCGCAAGGATTATCCTGTTTACTCAGAACAGGAACCTTCCTTCGCAGTACCACCGCAGATGCCCAAAGAGTTCGCTGCTATCATTGAGCAAATGAAGACACCTCCTGGGTTAGCTAGCTATAGATTCTCTACTAGGGATTCACAGCGATTCATTTCCCTTCGTGACGAGTTTATGGCGTTGGCTGAGACAAATTACGAAAAATGGGATTCATTCAGGGAGGAAATTGTAAAGGCTGAGAGTGCTCTTAAAAGAGTGTATGAACCTGCCTTCTATTCTCGCGTGGGTTTGCGTTATCGGGACATAATCTCACGGAGTAGTCTTGGACTAACTAATGTAGGATGGCAGGACTTACTCAAGACACACATTATCGCTGAATTGGGTGATGAAGAGGTGTCGGATGCAGTTTTGAGAATCCAAACACGAGTCATTATTAAGATACCCGACATACCTAACGGACAGATAGTGCTAAATCATGGATTGATTACTCCAAACGGAAGTGGTGAGGAATGTTATTTTATCGACGCCGATTTCTCGGTAGAGGGAAAGGAGGGAGTAAGTGAACCTTTCGAGATACTGGGCAGATTCAATAGACTGGCAGGACGACTCTTTAGGTGGGCAATCACCGAAAGGCTCCATAGTGCAATGGAGCCACGAACTATCTGACCCTGCGAGAGAGAGCGGTAGCCATTTTTATTCCCACGGTTTTATTCAACCTGAGACAACGTACAAAATCACAATCAATATAAAAGGTAGCACCAAGTCTGCCTTTGGGCGTTCTCTTGGTTGTATCATGATTGGATTCATGCCAGATGAAGGTTTAGAAGAGGCTTTGTTCTCTCTGCGTGATATGTTGGAGTTCTATAGTCATAAACCGGAACCTCGTCCCGCAAGACTAGCACCAAAAGCAATTGATGCAACTATTGCCGACAAGAAGAAGCGGCCTGACCTCGTACTCACTGATTAACCACAATGGAGATGTCTTTGTGGCCTTCACATATGTTAGACATAATTCCCCATTTCTTAAGCAGGGAGAAATCATTGATAATCTGTTTGAATTCAAACTGCAAATACCCGCGCAGGAATCTATTGACTATGTGCGTAAGAGAGCAAAGTTCGACCCAATCAGTCATCCATCTGTAATTGTCGTTTCTCAAGATTGTGACCTTGAATGGGATTATAAGGCGAGATTTGAAGGTGCCTCGGTACATAAGCTAATAGCACACATTCTCTGTTGTTCACTTTTCTCACGTTATGAGATAACTGACGAGACCAAGCAAAAGTCACGGATGTTCGAGCTGGTAAAACAGAATCAGGACGAACGTTATTATTACTTGGCCGAAGCCCCCGTGAATGGGACGGAAGATACTTTACCAGAAATGGTAGCGGATTTTAAGACCGTTTTTTCTCTGCCTACTGAATTCGTCTACTGGCTAGTATCAACTGGCCAAGCTATCAGAAAAGGGGGGTTGTTCTCACCATATCTTGAGCACTTCATGCATAGGCTGTATAGCTTTTTGGGACGAGTAGCAACACCAGAATGACTTGGAGAGCAGTAGGCTCCTGCAATACGTTTTCCCACCCTATACAACTTTCCTGCATGAGACCTTAATTTTATCTAAATGTCCAGAAACCTCCTCCTGTTGTTTTTAGGTATGGCGAGAACTCTGGCTTGACGCCTAAGTCTCTCCCCAACTAGAATGAAATCATGTTTGAGATTCTTAGTGATAAGTTAAGCGGCATATTTCGCAAACTGAGTAGCCGGGGAAGGCTGAGTGAAAAGGATATTGATGACGCCCTGCGCCAGGTGAGGTTGGCACTCCTGGAAGCTGATGTAAATTTTAGAGTAGTAAAGGATTTTACCCCCAGAGTGCGAGAGCGCTCTATTGGTGCTGAAGTGCTGCAAAGCCTGACTCCCGCCCAGCAGATAATCAAAATCGTTAATGAGGAGCTTACTGCTACCCTGGGTGGGGGAGAGAGTCGCCTGGTATCATCGGCTCGTCCGCCGTCGGTAGCCATGCTGGTGGGGCTGCAGGGCAGTGGTAAGACCACCACTGCGGCTAAGCTTGCCCTTCATTTAAGGCATTCCGGACAGCGCCCTTTGCTAGTAGCCGCCGATAACCGCCGACCAGCCGCTATTGAGCAGCTAGTTACCCTAGGTAAGCAGCTTGACATCCCAGTTTATAGTGAAGCTCCTAGTGCCAAGAGTAAGGATATTTGCGCCCACGCTTTGACCAAAGCTAAGGAATTAGCTACTACCTGGGTGGTAGTTGACACCGCTGGTCGTCTCCATATAGATGAGACCATGATGGCAGAGCTAGCCGAGGTTAAACAGGTGCTAAAGCCGGGTGAGGTGCTACTGGTGGTTGATGCTATGACCGGCCAGGATGCAGTGCGGGCAGCCGAGGAGTTCCATTCCAGGGTAGGCTTAACCGGGCTTATCCTGACTAAGATGGATGGAGATGCTCGGGGTGGAGCAGCTCTTTCTATTAGGTGGGTTAGCGGAGTGCCCATCAAGTTCATCGGTATTGGCGAGAAGGTTGATGCCTTTGAACCCTTCCACCCCGACCGTTTGGCATCACGCATCCTGGGTATGGGTGATATACTCACCTTTATTGAGAAGGCTGAGGCAACCTTTGATGAGCAGCAGGCTAAACAGCTAGAAAAGAAGCTGCGAACTGCCAGCTTTGATTTAGATGACTTCCTCTCCCAGCTAAGGACAGTTAAGAAGATGGGACCGGTAGCGCAACTGGCTGAAATGCTGCCTGGTATGTCATCACTGACACGGCAACTACCTGAAGGCATAGAAGAGGAACGGCTAAAGAAGATTGAGGCTATTATACTTTCTATGACCCCTGAAGAAAGGCACAATCCAGGTATTATTGATGGTAGCCGGCGGCATCGTATCGCTCAAGGTAGTGGCACCAAACCACAGGATATTAACCAACTCCTCAACCAGTTTCGCCAGATGCAGAAGCTAATAAAGATGGGAATTGGGGGCAAATTACCCAGGAACATAATGGGAATGTTTAAGTAATATTACTCCAGATAGTCCTTTAATTTACGGCTTCGGCTGGGGTGGCGTAACTTACGCAGTACTTTAGCTTCTATTTGACGAATTCGCTCTCTGGTTACATTGAACTCCTTGCCCACTTCCTCTAGGGTCCGGCTTCGTCCATCCTCAAGACCAAACCGTAATTGCAGCACCCGCTGCTCACGGGGGGTTAGGGTGGACAGCACATCCTCAATTTGCTCCTTCAAGAGTTGCCTGGTGGCGGCATCAACTGGCGGCAGGGCATTACGATCCTCGATAAAGTCACCCAAGTGGCTGTCTTCCTCTTCACCCATAGGTGACTCTAGTGATACTGGCATTTGTGACACCTTGACTATCTCCCTGACCTTCCCTGGAGATATTTCCATCGCCCTACCGATTTCCTCAGAGGTAGGCTCTCGTCCGTACTCCTGGGCCAGACGACGACTCAACTTTAGTAGTTTGTTAATGGTCTCAACCATATGAACCGGGATGCGAATAGTACGAGCCTGGTCAGCTATGGCTCGGGTAATAGCTTGACGAATCCACCAAGTGGCATAGGTGCTGAATTTATAACCCTTATGGTAATCGAATTTCTCCACGGCTCTAATGAGGCCAATATTACCCTCCTGAATAAGGTCAAGGAGCGACATACCTCGTCCAATGTGTTTCTTGGCTACACTGACTACTAAACGCAGGTTGGCTTCAGTCAGGTGCTTTTGCGCCTTTTTTGCCTCAGTCTCAATATTCTCCAGGTAAGTTTCAAGTTGCTTCTCATAAGCCTGAACAGAATTAATGAAACCCGGCTTTAATACCAGCTCCTCTATGTCAGCCAAGGAGATGCTATTTCCGATAATATCAAGGATTTCCTTGGGCAACAGACTGATATTTAGCGACAGATTAATCAGCAGTTGTTCTGCTTCCGGTAGGGACTTGTCGGTCTGATAACCAATAACCTGGAGTAGTTGCTGGCTTATCTCACCATCGATGCTATCCCGCAGTTTAGTATTGGAAATAGCCTCAACAAAGCGCTCCGTAGTCTTCAAGTCAAGCTGCTGTTGGAGAAGATGGATAACAGGAGACGCCTGCCCTAATTTCTTAAGCAAAGTAAGCACTATCTCACTGGCTGAAGGTGGTCTTCCATATCTCTGTAGCCAGTCTTGATTAATCCCACTGATGAGACCGCCTTCCTCCATCTTTTTGGCCAAGACCTTTTCACCCTCAGCGGTGAGCAGCTGAACTCTCCCAATCTCATGAAGGTACATACGAACTGGGTCATCTACTATCTCTTGCTGGGCTAGTTCTTCTAAGGGTATTCCTAAGTCTAAATCGGCCGGAGATTCAGGTTTCTCAACCTCAAGATGCCTTGCCTCACGCCATAGCTCACTCGGCTCAGTTACGGCCTCAACCGGTATTGGCGCCTCCACCTCTGATTCAAACTCAGTGTTTAGCCCTTCATCGGGTAACAATTCCTCATCATCCTCATTTGGAGGGTTATCCTTATTCCCTAAGCCCATTCCTCACCTCCTCCGACTCTTTTGAGCAAAAACTTCTCCCAGTTGGACGTTGACTTCTACCCCCTGCTCCTTAAGCTTAGCCAGCTCAGCAGCCGTACCACCTGACTCTGCCTCTAAGGCTAGTACCTCCTCTCTCTTTGCCGCCAAACTTCGGAGAAACTTCTCTCGTAGCCGGAGGACATAGCTAGCAAAAACATCCTCTCGCTCCGCTTGAGTAGTAGGGGGTAAGCTCTTAGTTACTAGAGAGTCAAGGTGCTCATGAACTGCCGCATCCAGCTTCTCCTTAAGGGAGGATAGATTATCAATCTGCTGCCAGGCAAGAAAAATTTCGTGGTTTTCACTATTCTCAAAATATTCCGCTAAAAGACCCTGGCAGTGAGTCTTAAGCTCTGGGTGTTGTAGTAGCCAGGCCAAGCATCCCTCTTCAACCGGGCTGGACAAAAGTGGAGACAGACGACGGGTTACCGATTTTGGCAGTGGCTCTTTAACCTTGCCCCTAACTTGGCTAGCTCTAATCTTGCCCAGAGCAGCTTCTAGGTTACGCTCACTGACCTTGACAAGACGAGCTAGTTTCTGTAAGTAATGAGCCTGGCGCACCATGTCCTTTATCTCAGCGATGATGGGCAGAAGCTTGTCCACAACTAAAGATTTATCCTTGGCAGTAGTCAGGTCAAGTCCAGAGGTAACCATATCGAAGGTATAATCAACCACTGGGAATGCCTGTTCCAGCAAGTTCTGCCAAGCTTTTGTATCTTCCCTAATAACATCATCAGGGTCTTTGCCGCTAGGTAGAGTGAGAACTTTCACCTCAACATCCGGGACACCTACATATGCAATTATCTTCTGGTGCTTCTGGTCCTGACGAACTTGAGCTTCATTCAAAGGTGGAGAAAGCCGACTAGGGTCACGGTAAGGAACGGCTACTACATCTTTATCTAAAGCCTCTGTCGATGTCTTTTCTACCCGTAGCATAGCCTCTACGCCAGCGGCATCGGCATCAAGCGCGAAAATCATAATCTTGCTGAGCTTCTTTAGGACACTGACCTGCTTCTCTGTAATTGAGGTTCCCATAGAGGCAACTACATTGTTGAAACCATTCTGGTGGGCAGTAATAACATCCGTATAGCCCTCAACAATAACGGCCATGTCTTGCTGTCTGATGGCGGCGGCAGCCAGGTTTATACCATACAAACTACTACTCTTATCAAATACTGGCGTCTGTGGAGAGTTAATGTATTTGGGCAACGAGTCATCAAGCACCCTAGCCCCAAAACCGGGAACTCGCCCCCTTATATCCAATATAGGGAACAGCAACTTATTGCGAAAACGGTCATGAGTTTTACCGTCGTCTTGCCGAATTATTAAACCTGCCTGCTCTAGTTCGCCTTCAGAGTAGCCCCTCTCCATTAGATATTGCTTTAGAGCGTTCCGACTGTTCAGGCTGAAGCCCAGCTGGAAATCACTAATAGTTTTTGGTAATAAACCCCGCCTGGCCAGATAATCCCGTGCCTTCTTTGCCGCCGGAGAATTGAGCAGCAAATTATGGAAATATTGAGCAGCGGCGGCATTAACCTGATATAGTCTTTCTCGCTCATCCTTCCTCGCTTCCGGTTCCAGCCTTGACGGGATGGCAATGCCAACTCTTTCCGCCAGAAGACGCAACGCCTCCCCAAAGTCAATACCCTGTTTTTTCATAATAAAGGAGAAGACATCACCGCCGGCATTACAGGCACCAAAGCAGTGCCAGCTCTGCCGCTCCGGATAGACAAAGAAGGAGGGGTGCTTCTCACTATGGAACGGGCATAGCGCCCTGAAGGTTCGTCCCGATTTGGTTAAGGAGACATACTGGCTGACGACCTCTACAATGTCTGCTCTCTGTTTTACCTCATCTATAACGCTCATAATTATTTACTACCTCTCCCCCTTAATCCCCCAATTTGTATGCAGAACAGCCCTAGTGTGTAAGTATACCCACAAAGAAAACAACTAGCCCTCCTATACCAGCTTGAACAAAGGCCAAGAAGTAGGTAAGCGCATCGACTTTCCCACCCCACCTACGCCTAGAACGTGGATAAGTATACAGAATAAACAGTCCCCACAGCACCGCTGCAACAACATGCCAGTCAAAGAATCCTGCTATCCAACCTATCAGTGCACCTGGCACTCCCACCCAAGCAACTGCAACCAAGACCAGCAGTAGAATCTTCATAACTACCTCACCCCCTGTATTCCCCCTCTCTTTCAAAGGAGAGGGGGAGGAGTGGCTGTTGAAGGGGCGGAGCCCCTTCAACCTACCCATAGTAGTTAAGCTCTATTTAGCCTTACCCTGGGTTAATGACAGCTCTTCAGCCGTCCTTAGCGCATACTGGTCGGTCATACCGGCGATGTAGTCAACCACTCTTCGTTCTGTCTCATCACTGTAAACACGATATTCCGGTGGTAGCTTATCTTCATGTCTATTGAAGTATTCGTATAGTAGGCGAAGCACCTCTCTCGCCTTCTCGGCCTCATCCTCGGCGGAGCGCTGGTTATATACTCGGTCAAAAAGAAACTGACGCAAGGTGTTGGTTGCCTCCAGAATCTGAGGACTCATACCTAAAGCCGGGTGCGGCACAGCGCCATCACCCCTGGCTGCCCAAGAGTAGTCAATAATGTCTGAAACCATGGTATTGATGCGCTGTGAATGAGAGTTACCTAATACCGTAGCCGCTGAGAGTGGCAAGTCGTTCTCGGTGATGATGCCCGCCCTTATCGCATCCCCAAAATCATGATTGATGTAAGCCACGATATCGGCAATCTTAACCACCTCACCCTCAAGGGTATGCACCTCCCCCCAGTCCTGCCCCAGGATATCCACCCTTGTCTTAGAGTGATTCAAAATACCGTCTCTCACCTCCCAGGTAAGATTGAGCCCCTGGCCGTCTTTTTCCAAAAGGTCAACCACCCGCAGACTTTGCTCATTATGTCTAAAGCCCTGGTAATAGAGCTCATTCAACACATCCTCACCCACATGACCGAAAGGGGTATGACCCAGGTCATGACCTAAGGCAATTGCCTCGGTGAGGTCCTCATTAAGGTTTAGCGCCCGGCCTATAGTTCGGGCTATTTGGGCAACCTCCAGGGTATGAGTAAGCCGGGTGACAAAGTGGTCACCCAAGGGAGCAATAAAAACCTGCGTCTTATGCTTGAGACGGCGGAAAGCCTTGGAATGAATAAGACGGTCTCGGTCGCGCTGGAAGGCGGTTCGTATTGGGCATGGCTCTTCATATCTAAGCCTGCCCGGCGACGATTTACTTTTCACCGCATAGGGAGAAAGGCTTTCCTCTTTCTCCTCAGTTAGCTGGCGGATATTAAGCCGACTAATCATTTAATATTTAACCTCGCTTCAGCCTTAGCGATTATCTCTCTAGTGGTGCCAATCATGTCAGGGCTTACCGAGACTGAGGTAATACCCCACTCCACCAGCTTTTCGGTAAGCTCAGGATATACTGATGGTGCCTGCCCACAAATAGAGGAGGTTACCCCCATAGATTTGGCTACCTTAATCGCCCTTTCCAGAGCAATAAGCACCGCTTCATTTCGCTCATCAAATAAATATCCTAACCTTGAGCTATCCCGGTCAATTCCCAGGATAAGCTGGGTGAGGTCATTAGTGCCAATGGATATGCCATCAATACCAACCTCAATGAATTTGTCAATAAGAAAGATGTTGGACGGCACTTCAACCATCATCCATAATTTGAAGTCATTGGAGCTACGCAATCCCTGAGCTTCTAGGTACTCTTTGATTTGAACCATTCCACGAACGGTGCGAACGAAGGGAATCATAACCCAGAGGTTCTTGTGATTCTCTCTTACCCTCTTTATGGCTTCTATTTCTAGATTAAATATATCGGGGTCACCAACACATCGGACTGCTCCTCTATAACCAAGCATAGGGTTATCCTCAGGCTCTTCGTACTTTCTCCCGCCTTTGAGAGCCCGATACTCGTTGGTCTTGAAGTCGGTGGTTCGGTAGACTACCGGGCGGGGGTCAAATGCCTGGGCAAAGGTATTAATACCCTGATAAAGCTTATCGACAAACTCATGGCCCCTGTTCTGTTTAATC